>Ga0209749_1000083_pt1 | contig 164308 bp, 158 predicted proteins | sample EPASupsiteSAE347_FD_187267 | JGI IMG/M metagenome (GOLD analysis project Ga0209749, IMG submission 187267) | Bioremediated contaminated groundwater from EPA Superfund site, New Mexico - Sample SAE3-47 (SPAdes) (version 2) | ecosystem: Environmental > Aquatic > Deep subsurface > Groundwater >... | reverse complement strand
TGGATAGGCTACAATTAATTGGACAATAAAATTGTGGGCAGGTAAAATAAGAACAATAAACAAAGGAGACCTGCCAAGATGACTAAAAGACCACGCCGTACTTTTACCGATGAATTCAAGAACCAGATGGTTCAATTGTACCTCAATGGAAAACCGAGAACAGAGATCGTAAGAGAATATGACTTAACCGCTTCATCACTGGATAAATGGATTAAACAACATCAAACTTCAGGCTCATTTAACGAGAAAGATAACCGCAGCGAAAAAGAAACTGAACTGATTCGTCTTCGCAGGGAAAATCAGCGACTTCTGATGGAAAATGACATCCTAAAGCAAGCCGCGCTGATAATGGGACGAAAGTAGAAGTCATCAAAGCAAATCAAGACAGATACTCGATATCAGCAATGTGTGACGTCCTGGGAATTCCAAAGAGTACCTTTTATTACACTTCCAAGAAAACAGCTGAACCCGATCCAATTATCAACGACGTGATTGAAATTTTCAAATCCAGCCGAAGGAATTACGGAACCCGTAAAATAAAATATGAACTTAAAGACCGTGGCATTATCGCTTCCCGTCGACGGATTGGCCGTATTATGAAAGAAAACGGATTAGTTTCAAATTACACCGTTGCTCAATATAAGGTGCACAAACAGCCTGTCAATGACGATTCTTTTCCAAACGAAGTCAATCAGCAATTCGAGGGTCGAAATCATTTGGAAGTTATTGTCAGCGATTTGACTTATGTTCGAGTTGCGGGAAAATGGAATTATGTTTGTCTCATCATTGACCTTCACAATCGAGAAATAATTGGATACAGTGCCGGTGCAAATAAGACTGCATTGCTTGTCTATCAGGCTTTTGCCAGAATCAAATACCGACTGGATTTAATCACCATTTTTCATACTGATCGTGGCAGTGAGTTTAAAAACAATGCCATTGATGGCGTGATTGAAACCTTTAATATCAGAAGATCACTCAGTAAAAAAGGTTGCCCTTATGATAATGCGGTTGCCGAAAGTGCTTTCAAGGTTTTCAAAACGGAATTCGCTAATCAGCAAGTATTTCCATCCCTAGATTATCTGAAATTGATGTTGTCCGATTATGTCAATTGGTACAACAACGTAAGAATTCATTCGTCATTGGGTTACTTGACACCAGTGGCATATCGAAAATCAGCCCACAAAAAAGTAGTCTAAAAAAGTGTTGACGATCCATAGGTTCTCAGCACGTCTCCAGGTTGCATATCCAAATAAATTTTTTCCGCCTTTTTTCCTAGTTCATATTCTAAAACAGATATAAACGTCATTAACTCTACCGGGCTATTGTTTCCAATATTATAAATCTTGTACGGGGCAAAACTTGCACTTAAATCATTGTGTCCCTCATCCCAGTCTTTATCTGCTTCCGGAATTTTTCCGATCAGTTTCTCGATCCCTTTAACAATATCATCAATATAGGTAAAGTCCCGCTCCATTTTTCCATGATTAAACACTTTAATTGGATTTCCTTCCAGGATATCCTTCGTAAAACTGAAATAAGCCATATCAGGTCTGCCATATGGACCATAAACGGTGAAAAACCTTAAACCAGTGGTCGGAATATTGTAGAGATGACTATATGTATGCGCCATTAGTTCATTGGCTTTTTTTGTTGCCGCATATAGGGATACCGGATGATCTACGTTATGATTTGTAGAAAATGGAACATTTTTATTTCCCCCATAAACGGAGCTTGATGATGCATAAAGGAGATGTTGTACCGGATAGTTTCTGCAAGCTTCTAAAACATTCATAAATCCGATTAAATTAGCGTCAACATACGCATATGGATTGGTAATGGAATAACGTACCCCAGCTTGTGCCGCTAAATTAATGACACAATCTGGTCGATATCTTTTAAATATTTCATCAAGAGAACTTTTATCTTTTATGTCCATCTTATGAAAAATAAAATTATCTTTTTCTTTTAAGCAAGCTAAACGACTTTCTTTTAATTTAGGATCGTAATAGCTATTGATATTGTCTATCCCTATTATTTGGCATCCTTTACACAACAATAGATTGGATAAGTGATAGCCGATAAAACCGGCTGCGCCTGTTATTAGTATTTTCATGTTGTTCCTTCCCCCTCGTTTATTTGAACTGCATTTTAATCACTTAGAGGAGATACTGAAAATTTTATATTAAACACAAAAAAGCCCCTCAACAGATGATAACTTAAGTATAGCAGATTCAGTTTATGATTGCTATATCATCTGTTGATGAGCTTAGATTTTTTATATTCATTTTTTACAGATAGTCAATTTTTCTTACTTAACACTTACACTCTTTCCTATATAACTACCTGACTTATTGCCACTAAAACTACAATCGGCATTTATCGTTACGCCACTAATAGTCTCTGACGAACCCACAGTCATCCCATATCTTTGAGTTGGAGTCACCTGATCGTCAATAAACTTCACATTGTTGAATTCAATCTCATTTATCACTCCTGTAGAATCAATGCTGTCAATTTTTATTCCATCCATCTCACCCGGTTTATTTTGACTATTATTCGAAATAATACTATCTTCAAAAGCAATTTCCTGAATCCCAAGTGTTTGTTTTGAGGCAACTATTGATACACCACGTGATCTATTGTTTATAATATTCATGTTTGAAAATGTAACATTTGAAATATCTCTTGGAATCTCAATCCCATAGCTATTGTTTGATAGCATAACATTATTCACGGTCATATTACTAATGTTATCTAATTTGAACCCTACGCCAACATTATCATTTATCGTACAATCTGCAATTTCCACATCTTGAACAGCTCCATTTTTCCCTAACAATTGAATTCCTGGACCTGCATTATTATAAGCCTGGACATTTATAACTTTTATGCCTGTAGCCGTTTCATTAGCATTTGGCTCAATATCAATTCCAGCTGATGGCGCAAAACCATTAGTATTAATAAACATACTATTGCTTACAGTTACATTGCTCGCATTAGTAATAGACATTCCTTGCCGTCTATTGTTGTCACTGATAACACTATCGATTGTAATGCCACTTACTTCTGGAGATCCGCCTAAGTAAACTCCATCACCCCAACAATCGCTAATCGTCATGTCGCTAATTTCTATGTCGCTAGCTCCATTAAGAATGGTAACACCCATACCCCACGTACCTGTTGTACCTATATGATCGTTTCTTTCGCCAATAATTTTACCGCCTGTAACTGTAACATTACTTTCTTCACTGATCCGTATTACTGCACTATACCCTTTTGAACTCGGAATAGCTTTTAGAACAGCATTTTCAGACATCGTAATCGTTTGATTTGATTTTGGTTTTAATGAACTATCAACATTAATCATATAAACACCTTCAGGAATAAATATGTTGTCATATAAATTCAGAGCATTCTGTATCGCCGCTGTATCATCCGTTATTCCATTACCTTTTGCGCCTAGTTGTTTTACATTTGCAATGCTATTTGTTACTTCTACAGATGAGTTCGTAACCGCAGTAGTCGCCAAATCACTTTCCTTGTTCTCCACAATTACATTTGTTTGCTCTTCCTGAACACCTGAATCTAATCCTTCTGTATTAAGTTGATCTGCCGCAAAAACTGTGTAGCTACTTAACCCCATAACTAACATCATAAATAAACTCACTACTACTTTATGTACTTTACGCATAAAAAATACCTTCCTTTCGGTTATACTGGCTACCATTTTACAGGCCCTTTAGTTTTGCGTCCCTGCCTTTCGACAGGTTTGCCTTTATCGTTGAAAAGTAAAATTAAAACAAAAAACCTTCCTATTGGAAACTGGCTACCATTTCACAGGCCCTTTAGCTTTGCGTCCCTACCTTTCGATAGGTTTGCCTTTATCGTTGAAAAGTTACTTGCAACAATATTTATTTGTAATCGAATCATACCACATCTTGCATAACTTGTCAACACTATTCTGCATTTTTATTTTGGTTATGTTGAAGCCGATCTGTTTGTGCGGTTATTCTATAGCTGGCATAGCCATATAGAAGCGTTTCAAAAAAACTACTTCGGGCAAACGGTTTTCCTTCTATGCCCGCGCTTATCCCTATAGCTACATTAGGGTAACGCTCGACTTTTGCTCCCGGTTAATCTCAAAGCCGGCGTGGTCAAAACACCGGTCACAATTCCAGTCTGAACCGCAGTTATCAGGAGGCCTCACCCTCCGTGAAGCTGGATCTAAATGACCGCGCAAATGGAGTTCATCGGTCGGAATATATACCCGCAGGGTAAAAACCGACCTCGGGGAAGCGCTAATGTCAAATAGACTACACAGACCGCACTCTACAAATTCATGTGATAATACCTACATCAGGTTAATAAATGGCGGTATTTATAAATGACCAAAGATGAACTGCATCTATTTCGTCGGCAGCAGATTAAGTATTATCCCAATTCTGCCCAATCTGCATAACCTTATGCGAGGGGTATGTAGTTAAACCTCCGCCTTGCATTATTTTTTTAAGAGCTGGTCAAGGGGTGCTTTATTAAAGACATCTTCGATAGCATCTTCACGTAGAACTCTCAAGGGATTGCACCCTACAACAGTGTGACATTTCACACTTTTGTTTACCATCGCTAGCGGCGCGATGATAGAACCTTTCTCGACAATAACATCGCCGACCACAACAGCGTTAGGGCCAATCCATACATTGTCATTGATTGTCGGATATTTTGGTATGCGATCTCCATTTTCCAAGATGACATGTTTTGTGCCTATCGTAACACCATTGAAAATTGTTACATTAGATCCGATTACAGCATTCTCATTGATGACAGTTCCCCATCCATGAGTTAAACAAAATCCGGGTCCAATATTCGTTCGCCAATTAAGACTTACTCCTGCTCTATGACAGAAAATCCGATGAAATAATTTAAATAGCGCCAAAAAAATTTTTCGGACAAGAGTATTATTTGGACTGAAATACTGACACATTCTCATTGTGAAAATCGGCCTAAAACTTTTATTAAATAGCACCATTTTTATAATGCTTTTTAAGGTTGTCGACTTTGTGTAACGAAATACATCAGCTTTTAGATAACAAATATGTTCAGAAGCTTTCATTGACACCCCTTTCTGAAGTCTAAAATTTTGTTTGTATATCCTCGTGTTGCAATTTAACCACAGCAGAGCAGAAGTAAATAATTTATCTACAAAACATTAAATTTTGACCCAATTACAGTACTATTGGATGGTACATCTTTTAAAACAACACTGTTTGCTCCAATTTTTACATTATCTCCTATTTCGATCGCCCCACCTACCACACATCCAGTATAGCAAGTCACATTATTGCCTATAATTGGTGTACAGCGTTCTTTGTCAAGGCAGTTGTCATTTTTCCCAATTGTAGAATTTTGGAATATAGTGAAATTTTCTCCAATTTTGCAACTAGACATCACAATACCGATTGCATGATTGATTCTGAAACCCGTCCCAATATCCGCTTGGTATGCTATCTCACAATTGTTTAAAATAATATTAAAATGTTTTATTATAATTGCAATTGGAACCAAGTGAATTAGATAAAACAATCTTGATAATCTATATAAGAAAACCGCTGACATTCCTCTATCAAAAAATAAACGATAAACAGTAATCATAAAAGACATATTTTTAGCTTTGAAGTCTTTAAAAAGGCCCATTTCCCCTCCTTATTTGGTACATTAATTTACTTTTTTATCTATTTCAAATCCAGTATTCTCATCAATCCTTCTCTCTTATTAATTGCATCTGAGTCTTTCGTGAAAATAAAAAACTTTTCTTTCATTAACAAGTCTTTTCTAAATGCTAATCGAATAAATCGCTGAATCCATGCAACCGGTAATAATATTTTATTTTTTTTTGCGTATCCATATGCATCACTTAACAAATCAATTGAAGGAAAAAAAGCCTGCTTTAGCGAACTCATTCTACTCCAATCGTTTTTACCACTTAAGATTTCATACTTATGATTGACTTTTGAATTTTTAGAGGCAAATCCAAACACACCATTTTCTGCAATAAATTCTGATAAAGTTTCCAGATAGGGCTCATTTTTTTTAGGCAGCCAGGAATCATCGTTTATATCCATATTCAACTTATAGACACATAGCGCAATTATCGCCCGATAAAACACACCATATCCAATCTTATCAAAATATATTGCACTGCTTCTTATATCTACAACTTCTGATTTACTAAAATATATCAGGTCAAGTAAATGCCTTATTCCAAATCCCTGATATTTGAAGTGCTTAATTATATGAATAACCATGTATCTAAAATGCAATTCTGAATCCGGCATTCTTATAACCCCTTTATCAAAATTCAAATCAATCGGTTTTTTCCACACCATATCCATTATTTCATCTGCGTAAGCTTCACTTTTATTAAACAACGCATAATGGAGTTCTATTTTCAATGAATTTGCTCTATACAACGGAGTGTCCACATCTGCTTTTCTACCGTCTAATCTATTATAGCCCAATTCCCGCAATACAGCGATGGCTCTTTCATGATCCTCCGGTTTAACTAATATGTCATGATCCCCCATGTAACGAACGTAAGGATCAGGATAAGTCATCGCTATACCGATACCTTTAACTACCCTGTAGTCAATCCCCTCTCTAGTCAGCGCCGAAGTTACTTCTATTAGATCTGCGATAATTTTCTTGAACTTCAACTTCTGAATTAATAAATCTTTTTTATTTAAATTTTCTATATTACAATGTGAAGAAACATAAAAAGAAAGATTATGGTTTGCAAAAAAAGTTATGTCATTCTCCGATAATGCATCATTACAATTCGGGTTCGCCAACATCTTATAATATCTATCATATACCATTTTTAACCTCGTATTTGTCTTCCCCTATAGCTTATTCTCATGATTTTCATTCTCCCACTTGATTCCAGCATTCAAATTTTCAACAAAATATTTTCATCATTCCTTTTCGTATTTAAAATTCCATTCAGCATAAATAATAACTACAAATCTTTGGTTCCCATTATTATTTTCTCAAAACATCATTACAAAAGAATAACAAAAATAAAATTATGTATTTCCTTTTTTTTAACAGGTAATACACTACTCTTAATCTACCTCTTGTTACATAATCTTTATTCAACGCATTTTTTATTTCTTCAGTCGCTATAATGTCTTTCATTTCCTTGTATTTATATTTAAAACTTTCACTGCTCGAAAAAATTTTTTCGATCGCAATTATGTAATATCTTATTATCATTCCATTAATTTTTCGGGCGTTTAAACCCTCATCCAATTCAAATCCTTCTGCAAAATTCCGAAGTTTCATATCCAATATTTGAAAATTTCTTATGCAATCAATATTCGGTCTTCGTTCCAGAGACCCGACTTTTAAATTATGATAATACTCATAAAATGGATCCGATAATACGAATATCTTTTTCGACTTTTCTAAAATATCCAAAGAGAACTCAAAATCTTCCAGAAAAGACATCTCCTTTTCAAACCAGATGTCATTTTCTTTTACGATCGCCGCTTTGATAACTTTATTCCAAACCGGACTTAGGTAATTATTATCATAGAGATAAAAGAATTCATTTTTAAAGTTATTCATGTCTATCAATAAACTTCTGTCCACCGACCTAGTCACACTTTTATAAATCACGTTATTTTTATAATAGTCAAATCTCATACCAAAAATTACCATATCGATCGAGTCATCAGACAATAAACCCATAACTTTTTCATATGTATTCACATCAATTATATCATCAGCATCTACAAAGGATATGAAATCACCTTTCGATTCCTTTATTCCGGCATTTCTCGCTTCACTGACTCTCTTATTCGGTTGATGGATAACCTTCACTCTGTTGTCAATTACCGAATATTCATCACAAATCATCGGAGATCCATCTACAGATCCGTCATCCACTAATATTAATTCAAAATTCTTAAATGTTTGATCAAGAATACTCTGTATTGATACTCTTATTCTTTTTTCAGCATTAAATACCGGCATAATTATACTAATTAAGGGAGCCATCTGACGTTTAACCTCGTTTCCAATAAGATTTCAATTACCTTCAAAAACCCGATCTATTAACATGAATTGCTTATTTTTACAGTATCATCAGGCTTTTTATAACATGCATAAATCCAAATTAACAGATAAAGCAAACTTCTGTTGAAAAATATCTGATCACTTGCTGAAATAAACAATAGAATGAACCACATTACTCTATATTCGTGTTGTATATTTCTATATAAAATTACACATAAATAAACGAAAAGTAATAAACCTATGATACCAAAAGAAAAAACTATAAACACTATAGAGTTAGCATAGTTTCTACCATACGCTATTCCATAAATGTCTAGCCATTCTGCCAGACGGTTAAATCCAATTCCGAAAATTAAGTCTTTTGTTGAAAAATACTGAAATATACTCAACGTTCCAAAAATTCTTGTGTTTTCCATCAAACTATCAACTCCAAGTTTACTTAAGTATTCATCAGTGAAGACGGATAACTGACTGAGTACAGCAAGACCGATCAGTGAAAGCCCCGATGTTATTATAAATGTTTTTGAATTCTTAATCCCAATAATCAGTGGAATCACAAACAGTAATACAATCCCTGAAGTGCTCGTCGACAAAACGGCGCCAATCACAAAAACAACCGAGAGCCAATAATCTTTTTTTATTATCGACATTGCATAAACTGGAGCAATATAGATAATATAATGTGCTGGTTCATAAAAAAAAGATGTTGGCCTGCCATGTTCTATCGAGGTAAAACCGGGATTTGAATATGAAAGAAAAGGTATATTCCCCATTATGACAGTATCCAAGATATTATATGAAAAATACTGATAAATCAAAAATATGGTCGCTACTACACCTATCACTTTACATACTTTGTAAAGTTTTTCAATTTCAACATAACTCGGACAACAAAAGAATATTGCCAAAACTGTAAATACAAACATACCCATTGTATTATTAATTGTACTAGTTATTGACGGATATTTTGTGATCCCTATAAAAAAATTACTTAGAATAAACCCAACCATAACCAGCAATATCTTTATGTTCACTTCAATAATTAGGTTTTTTTTCAATACTTTTGCAAAAATTATAAATAGCAAAAATAGATAACCCCAATTTATTAGTGGTAGGCAGTCATATAATGCCAATACAGGAACAACTGCAATAAAGAAATATCTGTAATCCTCTATGCTTGTCTTAATTGCAATATTCATTAACTCCCCTTATATAACTATATTTTCTTTCTCTTCGTTTGCTTTTAAGTAAAATTTCTGAAGCCATTTTGCAGTTGAATGAATATCATAGCCTAATTTTATGATTTCACTCGTTAATTCCTGCCTCACATCATTTGATTTTTTTTTCAAAACTTCATCAGCCCAAATTTCAGCATCATCATTTAATGAACAAAATGAAACAGACCCTTTTTTTAATTCAATCTCATCCGTTATTCTATCTGATATTATGCATGGCAACCCTGACGCCTGGGCTTCGATCAATGTAACAGGCAACCCTTCAAACAGTGATGGAAAAAGGAAAATATCAGCTGCCTGCAATAATTCTGCAACATCTGATCTTACTCCTGTAAATATTACAAATTCTTTTAACCTAAGTTTATTTACTTTTTCCTCAATATTTTTTCTTAACACACCATCTCCAATCAACACCAATACTGCTTCTTCACAATTTATATGGATGGCATTAAATATCTCAATCAAGAACTCATGATTTTTTTGAGCGTCAAATCTACCAACATGTCCAATTACAAATTTGTCGTGCACTTTCAACTCTTCTCTTTTTGTTTGCCGTATTTTTTCATTAAACCTAAATTCTTTTGTATCAATCGCATTCTTTAAAATAATATAATTACGCTTCTTTCCAAACAACCAATCACCTGCACCTTTAGAACACGCAAACAAATCATCTGCAATAAACCGAATTTGATATTGCATAATGTTTTTAACCATCGATGTCACCTTTTTACCTGACGAAGTATTATGGCTATGTGCTATCGTATGCAGCCCTTGCTTTTTAGCCATTCTCAAATATATTGATGCGGTGCTTCTCACATGGCTGTGGATTATTTTATAACCACTGTGTTCTTTTAAAAAATCACGCCATGCTTTTTTGTATTGAGAATGATTTATACCTGTATATTTAGGGACATGATAGATAATGCCCCCTAAAGACTCAATCTCACTATCGTAAGCGCATTCATCATCAGTGTGCACAACAAAATCAAATTGAACTTTCGATCTGTCAATATTCCGGTACAGGTTCATTATCATCGTCTCTGCACCACCTCTATTCAGTTTTCCAAAAACATGAAGAATTCGAATCGGATCTTCCATACGTTTACTCCTTACAAGATGAATTTTTATTTTTGCAACAAATAAGTTCCCTTTCTCATATTCACTTTGCATTAATGCCCACTATTTTATATATATGCTAACTTTTATGTGCACAAAATCCCTAAAACGGACTAATTCATCTTTTAATCAAATACCTTAAGTGCTTATACTCTCCGGTTAAAAACAATGCCGCCACAAAGATAACTCCTAAATATACACACTTTACAATAATGGTCAGGATGATTCCTCTAACAGAAAATGGATACAAAGCTATTCCAACAACCATCATGATAAGTATAACAAACACAGGAACCATCTCCTTTATATAGTTAATCATTTTATACTTAAAGCCCAGTTTAATTAGCATCGTGGATGCCGTTATTAAATGACACAAATATGCAATTGCCACACAAATAGAAATTGACTCAATGCTTTTCCCAACAAAAGTACCGATCAGAATTGCTACAACTGTAATACAAGTATTGATCAAACCGTTGGTAAAGAGTTGCCTTGTGTTTCCAATCGCCTGGAAGATAGAGCCTGAACTTGAATTTATCATCTGCGGAATTATTGCTATCGACAAAAACTGAAAGCAAATCACAGATTCTCCCCAATTCTTTCCATAAATAATGGTAATAATCTCATTTGCGCCAAGGAAACATATTGGCGCAACATACAATCCGATGCAAGCTAACAGGTGTACAATTTTCATGTACTTATCATAAATTACATCAAGCTGTTTTTGGTAATCTGAGAGAATCGGATGCAATACTGGTGAGATCACCCCAGTAAGGTTATTAACAGGGAATAACATCAATGTGTAAGCCTTACTATAATATCCTAATTCCGCACTCCCCATGAACTTTCCGATCAGCAAGTTATCAAGATTTTTCGAAAAATAATTAACCAGATTAAATGCAAACTGGTATGCCGAATAATTCATCACTTTTTTTATGCTCTCTAGATTAAATCGGAGGCGAAATTTCGGTCTAGTTGTCGCATAATTCCAAACAAAGCTAAACAAAGAAGTCATAATAGCCTGAATCGCTAAAGCATAATACCCCAGACCTAGGAATGCCAGAAGAATGGTAAACACTGCAGCGCCAACAAAAACAACAACCGTTCTGATTGCAATACTCCTAAACTTCTTATCCCTATTCAGAATTCCGTTTGGAACCATATTTAAAGCATTAAACAATAACGAGATGCTAAGCAGCCGTCCCAAAGATATGTAAACGCTATCTCCGTAAAAGGCTGCAATCGGATATGCGCATAAAATAAACACCAACATAAGAACAATAGCAGCATAAACCGTGAATGAATAGATATTACTGATATCTTCCTCCGTCAACTCCTTGTTCTGAATAATCGCAGGTCCAAATCCCATGTCAGAAAGAGTTGTGAAGAACGTTGAAAACACAGTAATCACTGCTACTATTCCGAAATCTTCTGGCGATAGCATTCTAGCCAAGATCGCATTCATAATTAAAGCTAAAAATACCTTAGAATACTTACCTGATGCGTTAATTAATATCGACTTTTTTATTTCCATTGCTCCACAGCCATCTCCATTTTGGTTTGATTCGTTTTGTTGAATTAACTCTTTAAATTTAATTATTTTTTTTAATGAATCAAAAAATAATACCCTTCAGCCCAATACTGCTTTTTCGTAAAGTAGAGGTCTCGATATTTAAACAGCCTCAACCATGCAAGCAGCCTTTTTTCGGTTAAAACCATTTTTCGCAAATCACAAAATTTATTTATACGATCAATCAACACCCTTTTAGCCGGATCATAATATTCCGACATCATATACCACTGATTAATCCATCTGGTTCTTGCCACTTCATTGATTTTATATGAATAATTATGATTTATAGCTCGCGAAGCATTTGTTTCATGACGGCGGTATTCGATAAATGCTTCATCATAGAGATATAGCTTTCCAATCAGGGACGATATTACCCACAATACCACATCATGTGGCGTATCCTTCTTCCAGTTTTCTTTGAAAAGTGGCAACAGTTTATTTCTGAATGCCATCGTACATCCTGGCCGAAGACACAGATAATAATGTTTATCAAACACAACTCGGCTCACCGAACTTTTTTTTTCAGTCTTCACCGAGTGCTGAAATATCATCTTTCCTCCATTCTCGGTAAACGCATTATAACCTGACACCATCAACCAGATATCATCATTTTCCTCAAAAGACTTTGTCATTTTTTCAATCCGGTCCTCATGCCATATGTCATCCTGGTCACAAAGATATATTACATCCCCTGTTGCATTTTCTAACCCCTGAAAAAAATTTTGCTCCCAACCAACGTTTGTTTCATTTACAGAAATTTCCCAATTTGCCATTTTATATTCTTCAATATATCCTTTTATATAAGAAGCGGTTTCATCTCTCGAGCTATCATCGTAGATAAGCAACTCATCTATTTCCCTTGTCTGCTTCCGTATTGAATCTAACATTTCAGGCAGATATTGTCTGCCATTGTAGGTTGACATCACAACTGACACTTTCATCATTAATTTCCCCCATGGCGTTTTTATCTATATTTTCAAAATAAAGTTGTTACTCTGTTAAAATGAATCCATAAATAAACACGTTTTATTCTATTTATCCAAAACATTACCCGAAATTCACACTTGTTTATGTCTGTCAACATTGTAAATTCGATAATTTCAGTTAAATATAACTCATGATTCCACTCGTTTTGTTATAATTGAATAGCCTCAAAATAAATCGAGAGGTCATGCTATTAAAATTATAATATACGTCCCCATTTTCAATAAGATTCTTGATGATTCTATTATGAAATTTCCAAAAATAATTGGTACATCTGAACTTTAAAGAGTATTCAATGCTTATTTAACCAGAGGATTCAGAACTATCCATGCCTCTGTCTGCTCTGGCAGGCCTATAGTAACTGCTTCTAAAGTATATGAAGCCAGTGTCCAGAACACATGATAAAGAATTCTGAAAAAATACTTTTAACCACATGTTAACTGACGCCTCCATCAACCGGATATGATCTCCATATCAATATCGTATCACATACTATTAAAATTTCAATCATCGCTTAGTTTTTTACATTAACCCCATAATTGAAAGCATATGTTCATTCACTAAGTTAACATCATATCTTTCAGAACATAATCGCAAACTATTTTGTCCCATTTCCTGAATCTTGCTTGGATTTTTAATCATTTTTTTTATCGTTTCACTTAAGCCTATATAATCTTTTGGTTTGACTAGATATCCATTAACTCCATTTTCGACAGCGTCTCTGCATCCTGGCCAATCAGTGGTAATTATTGGGCGGCCCATTGCCATTGCTTCAAGAATCGTCCTGGGTAAACCTTCTCTATAATAAGTTGGCAATACAAAAACGCTTGCCTCACTAATGTAGGATACGACGACCTTAACCTCCCCAGGATATTCGATTGAGCCATCAGTTATATACGGCTCCAGATCTTCCGGTTTTATTGCTCCAATCGATTTATCATATCCTCCCACTAGAATAAATCTCGTGTTTGGATATTCCAACTTTACAATGCGCGCTGCTTTAGCAAAATCAATAACGCCCTTTTCTCTTATTATTCTGGCTATCATTAAGAAAGTATTCTGATTCGGGAAATCGGCCACTTGAAACTTTTCCATATTTACACCCGATCCATTGACTCGCACAGCTTTAGCTTCTGACACATACTTCAGATTAATAAATTTCATTAAGTCATCGCTATTCTGAAAAATTACCTGAGCACACCCTTTAAATGCTGTTTTATAAAGAATACCTGTAAGTAACTTTAGAATGGTTGCTTTCATACCATTTGATGAATAAACCCTACCTAAGCCAGTAACCATGGGATAAATGTTCTTAATTCCCATTCTATGTGCCGCTAAACTTCCATAAACTACTGGCTTTATGGTGTAACTAAAAACCACATCCGGTTTTTCGTTACACATAATTTTTTTTAAACGTTTATAATAATTTATATCACCAAGTATGTTCATACTATCTTTTATGAGCGGAACTTCAATAAATCTTACACCCAATGCTAATACATCATCAATAAAATCCTGATTAGGACCTGTTGCTATAACAGTATGTCCCCTGTTAATCATTTCTTTTATTAAATCACCTCTAAAATTAAACAATGTTTTGTTCTTGGGCGAAAGCACCATTACTTTCATGAGCCTCACTCCTATTCGTAATAAATTAATCCATTCTAAACTTTTATCTCTTTCAGGTTCTTAACGATTAAACTAAAGAGCCGCTCATCATTTCCTTCAGATATAAAAGCATTATGAGGAGTCACACTAACATTTTTAAAATTCCATAACTCACTTGTCTTTTGAAGAGGCTCATCCTCAAACACATCCAAGCCAACTCCCCCGAAACGCCCATGCTTGAGTTGTTTTACCAGTGCTTTTTCATCGATTATCGACCCTCTAGCAACATTTATAATTAAAGCCTGATCTTTTATCTGATTTAATGCATCTTCATCAATTAAATGATATGTTTCTTTCGTTAGTGGCAAGGTTAAAACTACAACATCACTCTGCCTTAATGCGGAATACAACTCATTTATCTCGAAAAATTCTTCAACGCATTGACACTTCGGTCGTATAACGTCTACTGCAATCAACTTCATATCAAAAGATGCAAGCCGTTTGGCTACTTCTTTGCCTACATTACCATAACCAATAATTGATACAGTTTTATTTTTCATTTCTAACAAATCGCGTTTTTTTTCCCAAGTTCTTCTTTTTTGGTTTTCAAAAAAAAACGAACTACTTTTGTAAAACTCCAAAATTTTTAATGTCACCCACTCGGCCATAGGCACACTATAAACGTTATGAGCATTAAAAATATTGATATTATTTCGTTTAATATATTCAATTGGCACTCTGTCATACCCAGCACTTGTTAGCTGTACATATTTTAATTGATTGAACTCCTTGATATCGTTGTAAACAAATAAGGCATTGCAAATAACCGCTTCAATATTTGAAACATCAATACTTAGCGGCATTTTTTCATCTTGGTGGATAATAATGTCATGCCCCAGATTCTTAAGTATTGACAAATTTTGGTCCGTGTACTTAAAGGCTCCTGTTAACAGTAGTTTCATACTTACTCCGTTGCGTTGATATGCTACTAACTATGTGTGCTACTTTTTCATTTATCAATTTTTTATTTTCAACAAAAAATTGTTTTTCTCTGTTTTTTAGTGAATTTTCATGTAATCGTATTTCAGAAACACCTGATTGAAACAACTCTTCTATTTCGCTTATCTCATCAACTTTATTCACATCACAAAAGGATCTTGATAATATGACCATTTTTGAACCCAATCTGTAATGCTCATTAATAATTGTCTCCGCTGGAAGGATACCTTTTCCCAACTGCGCAATTCCTCCAAAACCATAAAGAATATTTTTTTCACTGCATTTTTCACACAGTCTCTCAACTGTACCATCAGATAAAAGTTCAAACATGAAGTCCATTCCATAACCAAGATGCAAATCATTAAGCCCTATGTGAATATAATCCACTCCACTGACTGATATTATTGAATCAATACTCTCCACTGCTTCTGGTGTTTCCACTAACAAACAAGTTTTTGCTCGACCATCTATTAATCGGATAAACTTTTCAACTTCATCTCTCGTTTTGAAAAAAGGCAACATCACAATATCTGCCCCCTCTACAATCACTTGTTCAATCTCTTCATTTGATCCCTGATAAATCGGATTAACACGGACCAAGAGCTCAGCCTTAGTTAAAATACTTTTAACTTTTTTCACATCGTTAATCGAGTGTCTTGAAATAACTGTATCCAAATGACCTTGACGTTCCTCTTTACCGATAATTTCTAAATCAATGAATATCCAATCTACTCCGGACTCATCTGCAACTTTAGCGATCTCTGGATCATTTGTCAAATACATCAGCTTCAAGTTCATAATATACTCACTTTCAATTTAATCTGTTTTAACTGTTTCATCTATGTTTAAATTGTCTTTCATTCCTAAAACCTTGGAAACTGTTTTAATAAAAATCAACACATCAAACGCTAGCGACATTTTTTCAACATATTCAATATTGAGTTCTATTCTGCGGTTCCATTCTACTTCTTTTCTGCCATTTACCTGCGCCCAACCAGTTACACCAGGTCTTACCTCAAACATTCTTTTTTGTTTGTTAGTGTAATCTTCAACAGGCCAAGGATGATATGTCAACGGTGGTCTCGGGCCAATTAAAGACATTTCGCCCTTTAAAATATTAATAAACTGCGGAATTTCATCGATGCTTGTTTTACGAATAATTTTGCCAACTTTTGTAACTCTTGAATCCCCCTTTTTTTCATACACCCCACCTTTTTCAGCACCCTCACACATTGATCTGAACTTATAAATCTCAAAAACTTTTCCGTTTTTCCCTAATCGTTTCTGTTTAAATATCACTGGTCCCTTCGATTCCATTTTTATAGCCATCGCAACAACAAAAAAAACTGGACTAAGCAACATTAATCCTAGCACAGATATCAACACATCAACAATTCTCTTTACTACAGGATACATGTCTTCACCGTCTTCACCGTTTTCGCACACTCCTATCTTTTTATTCCCAAAGCTACATTTTATCTGATCATTTTAAAATAAAGTATTGAACCCAATCAAAAATTATGATACTTTGAGAATAAAACAACCATATAATTTCAAATTGACTAGCCTCTTTCTACAGCATCGAAATCATCAACGCTAACCCCACTCCCATCATTGGCAAAAAATACCGATGGACTTCCCAAAAATATTTACCATCAAGCCAAAGATAAAGTCCGTATCCCAAGATTAAACCAATCATATTGTGAATGATATCATCCCACTCAAATAATCCAGTCCTCGTGAATAATTGAAGACATTCTAAAGAAACAGAAATTATAAATCCAAATAAAAGCACTGTCTTTTGTTCTCTTTTTCTGTCCTCACACAAATATTTTTCATATGCCCAAGGCGCTAATATCCCAACCGGCATAAACATCAGACAATTTATCAGCACTTCCAAAACAATTTTGAAATCGTGCGTCAAAAAAATATGCTGGTAAGACCAGAATGGGGTCAAGTTATAATGAACATCATTTTTTACTGACCTCGATAAAAACGTATATAGAAATACCAAATATAAGTATGACCAAACAGCAGTTTTAAAGCACTTTTCTCTTATCGTCCATTTTTCTTTATTAAGAATTAACAGGGTTACCAATATTAAAAATACCAACAACGTTCCTACCAGCGTCTTTCGACTGGAAAACGGTCCATTCTGTACAAAAAAATCAAAATAGTTCTGCAATTCACTCATCAGAATAAACCTTCATCAAAAACCACCTGTTTAAACGTTTATTGTTTAAATATATTCACCTCGGCTAATTTCCATATAATAAACTGCACATTATCCGAGTCGTTAAATCTCATACCATTTATATCAATTCTTTTACCTTGGTAAATTCACATACCACATTCGAAGCAATAATCAAATTTTTCAAGTTGATTAGGCTTTTTAGGTTCAACCAATTTTATCAGCAACTCGCCTTTATCTATTTCTATCGATTTTACGAAGCAATCCATTTTATCTTGAGTCAATACTGCTTTTGACTCATGTCTCTCTCTCTCACCCATGATTTCAATTATTAAACTAGAATCAATGAACTTTAGTAAATCTCTCAACTTCATAATTCAACCTCTCATTTATTTATTTTGTAGAACTTTATAAACAGTGTGTCTTAATGACGACACTTTACTCAGCTTTTTTGAACTTTTACCTGTTATCTTTGACTCATACCGAATTACATTGCATCTCTATTATATCGAGGATTATTAAATATTACAAGGCATTCTTTCCCTCTAACTTTAAATTTTTCACTAACGTGAATTCTAGTCAATGATACAATTTGTGGCACTAAAGTATCGATAATAAACCAAATCATTGCTTATAAATAATCAATTTATTTAGTTCATGGGTAATCGTCAGTGCCATAAGCTGATCTTTTTATGACAATCTGTCACACGAATTTCACCTGTCTGATTGCATACATACCAGGCACTGCAAACAAAGTAAATACTATACAAACCACGCCTAGTTGATTTCTTGTCTCTTGTCCAACAATTTTCGGGTCATTTCTGAAAATGTTATTTATTACGCGATATTTTTAGATGCTTTCAAAAGGATACGGCACTTCTAATTCATGGCCGTAATTTTTTTAATCCAAAAAAGTCGGGAAGAGAGAATCCTCGCCTCTTTCCCGACCAATTGGAACCTGCAGTTAAATATACTCCTTATTTTGTAAACAAATTAATAATAACCAGAAGGATTACCGCCCCCACCGAGGCAACAAAAATACTCCATAAATTAAACCCGGTTACCCCGGCTGTTCCAAAAAAGCTAAATACAAATCCGCCGATCATTGCTCCCAGAATTCCGACCACGATATTTTTAATTAATCCCATCTTCTCGTTGTTTTTCGTCAGCATGCTGGCCAGCCAACCGGCTAAACCTCCAAGTATGATCCAAGTGAAAAATCCCATAGGGCCACTTCCTTTCTTTCTCTGTTTGTTGTTATTATACCCATCGATCTTAAATCAAATCTTTCACATTCAGCAAATATCATCATCCAGGCTTTCACAGCTCAGTTATCCCCTTACATCGCTTGGCGATCACCAAAATTTTCGGTTTTATTTGTCACATTCGCCATTCCTTAAAATGCACCTAAGGTTTTAGATGTACAATTATAAATTGTAGACTTTATTAAATAGCAACCGCATTCATCACATGCGCTCACTATTGTTGAGATACTTGTTAAGGCCATAACTCCCCAGCCTTTATTGATATTGCAACGTTTCCCTATTTACAGCTTGCTTATTGACACGATTAACTATAGAAAGGCACTCTTATTCTTAATTGATTAAAGTGATAAAAAACAATGCAAATTAATTCAACCGAAGTCCCCTTTTCTGAAGATCTGGACATTAACGGAAGTCTGAAGGAATTTCTCCTTCAACAGCAGATTTATCGAGCTGCCATCAAAGAAATCAAAACCAAGCTTGAAATCCTCGATGAAGAATTCCAAGCCAGATACGACCACAATCCGATTCATCACATGGAATACCGATTAAAAGCACCCCAGAGCATTGCTGAAAAAATGCAGAAAAAAGGTCTGGAGATCACCGCTGAAAATATCCGCAAAAACCTGACTGATATTGCCGGCGTTCGGGTGATCTGTAACTATTTAAATGACATCAACCGAATTGCCAACCTATTACTGCGTCAGGATGATATTACCCTGGTCCGTAAAAACGACTATATCACCGAGCCTAAGAAAAACGGCTACCGCAGCCTCCACCTGATTGTTCTGGTACCCATTTTTCTGGCCGAACGAACCGAATCCGTTCCGGTGGAAATCCAAATCCGCACCATCGCCATGGATTTTTGGGCCAGTCTTGAACATCAGCTCAAATATAAAGGACATAGCGATATGTCTGAAGGACTCCGGGAACGACTGAAATACTGCGCCGAGTCGATTACCCGACTCGATGAGGAAATGCAGATGATTTATGAGGAAATCACCGCTGACGACTGTGAGCAACAATAATCGATACCGAGGCAATTGCTTCGGTTTTTTTATTTTCACTTTTACTTTTTTCCCAAATTTTATTGACACTTCGGTTTTTCTATGATATCTTATTTGCAATCATTACTGTTTAATAATTATTTCTTTTAAAGAAGGTTCATCCTCAAGAGTCTGGAACGTTCCCCTTTCTTTCCGGACTCTTGCTAAATCGAACTACCTATTTAAACTATTGATATGGAGGAAAACAAATGTCAGAATCAAAAACATTGAACAATCTTATGGAGGCGTTTGCCGGCGAGTCACAGGCAAACAGAAAGTACACTGCTTATGCAAAGAAAGCTGAAGCAGATGGTAATATTAATGCGGCTAAATTATTTAAAGCGGCAGCTGATGCCGAAACCCTGCATGCCCTGAAGCATTTTGAAGTGGCTGGAAAGATTCATACAACCGCAGAAAACCTTAAAGATGCCGTCGCCGGCGAAACCCATGAATATACCGAAATGTATCCAGACTTCTTAACAGAAGCTGAAGCCGAAGGAAACAAAGAAGCCATCAAAACCTTTACCTTTGCTATGAAAGCCGAAGCTGTTCATGCCCGACTGTATCAGGAAGCCCTCGAAAACCTCGATCAAACCGAAGAAGTCTTCTACTACCTTTGCCCCCTCTGCGGAAATATTGAAAAAGCAGTGCCTGATAAATGCCCGATCTGTGGTGTTCCCGGAACCAGCTTTATTAAGTATTAACTACTGCCTATTTAGAATACTAAAATAAATAATCAACCCCATCTCCTAACCAGAAAAAACCAGAAGTCCCACCGTCTTAACGGAGGATGCTTCTGGTTTTTTTCTGCACTTTATCAGACCAGTTGTCTTTTGGCGTATTTATAAAAATAAGCTTCTTTTTTCATCAGTTCATCATAGGTTCCGGCTTCGACGATGTTGCCCTTTTCCAGTACCAGAATCCGGTCACAATCCATGATCGTACTGAGCCGATGAGCAATGACAATCCGAGTGGCATCAAGATTTTTCATGCTTTCCGAGACAGTCTTCTGGGACCGGTTGTCCAGAGCGCTGGTGGCCTCATCAAAAAAGATGATCGCCGGATTGGCAGCAATGGCTCTGGCGATCAGCAACTTCTGCCGCTGTCCTCCGGACAGGGTTCCGGCCCCCTCCGCCACCATGGTTTTAAGACCCATCGGCATTTCCCGAATTTCTTCATCCATGCCCACCTTTTTAAGCAATTCCCAGACATCTTCTTCGGTCAGTTCTTTTTTTGAGCCGGCGATATTCGATAAGATGTCACCAGGGATCAGTTGGCTGTCCTGGAGCACCACCCCCATTTGCTTTCTGATTTCCCGGATATCGACACTTTCCAGATCAAATCCGCCGCAGTAAATACTGCCACTGGTCGGTTTTTCAAAACCCAGCAACAAGCGTAACAGGGTTGATTTGCCGCTGCCGGAGGCTCCAACAATGGCCACATATTCGCCATGTTTGATATTGATAAAAATATTGTCCAGAATCGTTGCACCGCCTTCGTAATAGGAAAAGTACAAGTGCTTTATTTCGATATCCCCCTGAATTTTTCCCGGCGTCGTTTTAAAACTATCTACTTCCGGAATACCGTCAATGATCGGTTTAGTATTTTCATACTGCGGCACCACGCTGTTAATGGAAATCAAGGTTTGCACCAGACCCAGCAGCGAGGATATAAAGATAATAAAGGCTGAATTGATGGCTACAAAGCCCCCGGAGGAAATGCTGTTGACACTCACATAATAATAGATCACACACATTGACAGGGTCGGCAGGGCAATGGTCGTTAACCGCAACAGCGCCATCAACTGTCCTCTTTTATACTCCACTTTTCGCTGTTTGGCATACTCCCGGACCCATTTCAGATAGGAGCGACTTTCGGCCCCGGCCACCCGCAGCCGCGAAACTGAGGTGATCAGCTCAAACACCATCCCTGAAATATCATTGGACATTTCCAGTGAGATCCGTTGACATTTCATTTGCATTTTTCCGATGACCAGGGTGATCGCCACGCTGACCGCGGTTAAAGCCATGGCAATCCAGCCAATGGTGGGATTGATGGTAAAGATATAAAATCCATTGATAATCGAAAAAGAGCTGGTGATGATCATCGTAATCACATTAACCGATAGAATCTTCTGAATCATCGCAAAACCGGTGGCCCGCATGGCCAACGCTCCCGATGAATACTGTTTAAAAAATGAAGCCGGTAGCGATAACAGTTTATCCAGCAGCGAATTCTGCAAAATCGACAATTTGCCCTGAATACGGAGAATACAGATGTTTTGAACCATGGTAAACAGGCCTCGACTGATGGCCACAGCCACCAGAATAAATCCCACCACCAGAATCGTCACCGATTGATTTTGGGGAATCCAGACGTTGAAGGTCTCCTGCATGGCCATTGCCGGCAACAGCGATAGCAGCGCGGTCATCACCGCCAACACCAGGGTCCAGACCAGATCCCGACGGCGGAACAGTTTTAAACCCAATTTTATCATATCTAAAAAAGATACTGGTTCTTTGGGCAAGGGTGGGTAAAAAACATAAGCCCGGTCGAATTCCAACTGGCCATCCACTTCCTGAGATGTCCCATCAGCACGAAAGCACCGATAGCGGGTTGGTGTTTTGGGGATCAGGGCGACTGGCTCTCCAGTCATGGTAAAGGCCAGCATCGGGCCATTGTCGCTGTGATACCACTCCGCTTTCAAGTCCACCTGGCGAATGCGAAATCCCGATTCATCGGCGATCAGTTTAAATTGATCACCACCGCCATTAAGCTTACGCAGGGGTGGAATTTTTACAACAATTCCCATTGCTTCGGCGACCTTAATCACCGCCGCGATCAGCGGGTTATCATCCTGGGATGCCGCCGATTTTTTGGGGGATAAAACGCTGTCAAAGGCTTTTTTGGCGCTGTTATCATACTTTTTATTGATCTGTCGGATCTCTTCTAATTTTTTTGCCATCTCTATCCCTCAGTTCTGATCAGACTTGCATACTCACCGCCCAAGGCCATCAATTCTTCATGGGTGCCGCGCTCTTTGACAACCCCACAGCTCAGTACGATGATCTCATCACAATCGCGAATCGTTGATAACCGGTGGGCCACCAGAATGGTGCTGATGCCGCGGCGCCGGATGTTCTCACTGACCTCGGCCTCGGTGGCCGTATCTAAGGCACTAGTGGCCTCATCCATCACCAGGATCCGGGGATTTTTACATAAGGCCCGGGCGATTTCCAGGCGCTGTCGCTGCCCGCCGCTTAAGTTTTTTCCGCCTTCGCTTAAAATATGGTCAAAAGCGTTGGGCAAAGCCAGAATATCTTCATAGATACAGGCGTCTTTGGTGGCCTGGATGACATCCTCGACCGCAATGGTTTCATCCCACATGGTAATGTTATCCAGTACCGAGGCTGAATACATCACGATTTCCTGATCCACCGAGCTCATCGTATTGACCCGCAGCTCGGTCGGAATCGCCTTAATATCGATACCATCAATGCGTATTTCACCGCTCCAGGGCTGATAGAGGGTGGTAATCATTTTGGCAATCGTCGATTTGCCGCTTCCCGATGAACCGACCAGGGCGATTGAACCACCGGCCCGGAGGGTCAGGTTCAAGCCCTGAATAATCGGGTCTGATAATCGGTTATAGCCAAAGGTCAGATCCCGGATCTCGATCTCACCTTCCAGTTGATCACAGTCAAACCCATCCAATGAAAGCTTCTCCGATTCCAGGGCGATATCTTCCGGATATTTTTCCACATCATCGAGGCGCGCAATATCGGCGATCATCCCCTGTAAAGCGGCACTGGTGCTGACCAGCTCACTCATTGGCTGGGTAAAGCCGGTCATCAGGGTATTAAAGGCCACAAAGGTCCCAATGGTCATGGCTCCCATTAATACGTACTCACTACCGATGGTAAAGATCAGGGCTGTTAAGATCGCCGTCAGCAGGGTCGGCAGCACCGAAATAACGGCTTCCATCCGCCCCATCCGCTGTTCCACTGCCAGCGTTTCGGCACTGAGTCCGGCGATGCGGGTAAAGAAATTGTCTTCCTCGCCAATCGACTTAATGGTTTCAATGGATTTCAGATTGACCATGATCCAGCCAATCGATTTTCCCTGATACTGCAGCAGCACCCGGTTGTTGTCAGCATTCTTTTTGGCTGTGTATTGCAGCAGAAAGATATTGATCCCGGTGATGACGATGCCAATCAGGGTTAAAATGACATTATATTGAAAAAGCAGAATCAGGTACAAAAAAGCCGTGACCAGATTAACCAGAATACGGGCCAGATTCGAAGACAGCGCGGTTGCCACAGTATTGATGCTTTGCATCCGGCTGTTGATATCCCCGGATTGGCGCTGATTAAAAAACTCCACCGGCAACCGCAGGACATGACGAAGATAGGTGCCGGCACTGTCGATGGCAATGTAGTTTTCCATCCGCACCAGCGCATTCTCCTTCAGCCAGTTGAGAATGGCCTGGAGTACCACGGTGTTTAGCAAAATAAAAACAAAAATCAAAATATCAAATTTTTCGGTGTTATTGAGGTAATAATCGACAAATATTTTGGCGTAATTGGCAATAATCAAACCCGGAATAACCAGTAGCACCCCCAGCACCAGGGCATAGAGTAAGGGTGAAATGCCGGTTTGGGATAGCCGTTTGAACAACGCCTTCCAGACATCGGGCTTTTCCCCGGCCTTTTTAAAATCCGGTCCCGGCCGGGATTCAATCACCACCCCGGTAAACATCTGTCCCAGTTCTTCCGCGGTGATTACCCGTTGTCCCGAAGCCGGATCACACAAATATACCTTGTCGTTTTTAAACCCTTCCAGAACAACAAAATGACTGAAATCCCAGTGAATAATCACCGGCATTGGCATTTCTTTTAACTTATCCACGGTACAGACAAAGCCCTGGGACTCGAGGCCGTAAAGTCGGGCTGTTCTGGCAATATTTCCGGCTTTTACCCCGTCCCGGGAGACCCCGCAATCGATCCGGAGCGTTTCCAGGGTTTCGTAGCGCCCATAATAGGCCAGAATCATCGAAAGCGAAGCCACCCCGCACTCCACTGCTTCCATTTGCAGTACTACCGGCACCTTAGCTATTTTAGGCAGTTTTACGTGCTCATCCCGACTTTTGTCGGTTTCTGAATTCGTCATCAGTCTGGCCGCCTTTCTAAGAGATAATCAGATCGATGAGATATAACTGATCCGTAAAAATCGTTGCACTGGCGGAGGTGCCAGCGGTGATTTCACCACTGAAACCATTGTTTTCCTTGGTCCAGATATAATTCCCCTGATCATCTACCTTGGGATCAATAATAATCTGCATTTCGATGGGACTTTCCTGATCCTGAGATAAACCGCTGAGCTGAACACTGCGAACAATCCCTCTAAGATATCCGTACTCATCAGTGGCGGCCGATTCCACCGCTACAAAGGCCCGATCCCCCTGCTTAACATTAATCGCCTGTTCATAGCTGGAATAAGCCAGCACCACCACTGTCGTTTCTTCGTTCTCCCGTTTGACGATTTGGCATAAGGTCGAGTTTTTAGGCAAGAATGCACCATCCTGAAAACTCAGGTCTGCCACCACACCGCTTTCCATGGCGACAATCATCGTTTGCCTTTTAACCAGGCTTTTTTCCTGATCATTTAAAACTGCCCCACTGGTGATCTGGGCTGCGGTCCCCTCGGTGGTCAGTACACCCAGCAGATCGCCCCGCTTGACATAATCGCCATTGGAGACACTGAGCTGGGATAATATCCCTTCATTCTCAACCACCACTTGGGCGGTTCCTTCGCCATAGGATACCACCGCATCCATGGTGGTGGTAATATTAATAGGGACGGTAATCGAATAAATAATCACGCCGACTAAAAAAATGATAATCCCCAGCAATATCAGCAGATTCCCCGGTCCGATGACGGTCATCAGGGCTGCGTGTTCACTTTTTTTGGTACTTTTATCCTCTTTATTTTTAAAAATGGATTTACTCACTACCCTGTCCTCCCCCCGTCAAATTGTCCTTAGGCACCAATTGATCATTGACATAGATCTTCTGGAACACCGAAATACCGTTGATCAGCCGTTTGTCAAAGCTTAAGCTGCCATAGACGGTATCAAAACTGTTCTCTCCCAGCACCTTGTTAATGGCCGTGGCGTCCAGGCTCTGGGCCTGGTTCGCCGCGGCTGCCGCCAGGTGCATGTTCATGTAGGCCTGGGCCGCCGGTAAATCCGGTTTCTTCCCATAGGCCTGTTGATAGGCTTGAATAAATGCCGCTTCGGGACCTGCCGTGGCGGTATTGTTAAAATAACTGGTGACCTGGGTCAGGCTTTTCATACTCTGGGGAATCGTATAAGGCTGAATCTCAATGTCATAGCTGGCAAAGATTGGCCGGGTATTGCCGGTTTTTTCCAGATACCCATAAAGCGCTGTGATATCCTCGCCGACACAGGCAGTAACGATGGCCTGGGCACCCAGGCTGTCCCATTTTTTTAAATAATATCGGAAATAATCCAGATTTGGCAGATAAGACACGGCATCCACAATTTCAATGCCGGCTTGACCCGCATGTTCTTCAACTTTTTGAATATAATCTTTGCCATAGGTATTGCCGGCGGTATGAACAACAGCAATCCGGCGGATGCCCTGAGCGGCCATACTATTGACCATTTCACTGGCCATGGCATCATCCGATGGTGCACAGAGATAGGCGCCCTCATTTTCAGCCAGATTTAGTTTCGAGCTGGCGATAATCGGTGCAAACAGCAGCTTATTGTTCTGGTTATAGATGCTCCCCACCTTCAGCACATCATCGGTGCTCCGATGTCCGATGACAATCGGGAAACCCGCACTTTCGCCAATTCTGGTGGCTACTTCCACGGCGGTATTGGTGTTATTGCCATCATCATTGTAATTGATTGCGATGGTTTGATTGAGGATCCCGCCCTCCTCATTGATCTCCTTGGCGGCCAGTTCGATGCCATTTTTGAAGGATTCACTGTACTCCTGCGAGAATGGATAAACCACATCCACCGACAGGGTGTTGGTTTTGGCAGTTTCCGCTGTGCAGCCAAAGCAGAACATCAGGCCGATCAATAAGATCGACAAGATCATAAGGTGTTTTTTCATAGCCTTCTCCTTACGTTTGGATAATTCTTAAACTAAATAAATGCTGAAAATAAAATCAAATGCTGGTCACTCATTTTCAACAACAACTTTTTTAGGTCCCCGGCAGACAAATTCAATTTTTCTGCCATTTGGCTGCTGGCAAATCTCCCCGAATAGCTGAGCATGTCAACTTCGGTTTGACTGAGAGTGTTCAGATCCAGCATCGAAAAATCCGGGATTTTGTGAATAATCCAGGTATTTCTTTCTTCTTCACTGAGCTCATGCCATTCTTTCAATAGGCCTTTGTACGCAATCAGTTTTTTATAGTACGCCACCATTATCTGGTCTTTGGCATAAATAAATTTTAGATATCCGGCCGCAATACCATAATTAAAGGCCAGGTTGAAGTCGGCTTTGATCCGTTCTTGGGGAATCAGACCTTTTTCAAACTGTTCCTTCATTTTATTAGAAACGGCCGTGATAAAACGGGAGCGACCCATACAGATTTCCGGCAGTGACAGCGCTTGGGTATGGTTGACCGGAAAATCCTCCAGATTGGTCAGGCACTCCCGGTCTTCCAGAACAAGCCCGAATTTTTCGGGATGATTATAAATCTGGGTGCCGGGCAGGGGCATCATAAAGGTTGTTGATACGTCCAACATCCCCGGTGCCAGATCCAGCAGCACCAGGACTGTTTTGGTGGTCTCGGCCAGGGTTGCGGCGCTTTCAAAGGCTCCGCCAATAATATAATTCCCGGTTAATTGGGGTAATCCTTCGGCGTAGCAGATCTCCACTACCTTTTTGATGTCCTCTGGGCTGGCCTGTTTGCCATAGGCTTTCAGCACATCATCTACGCCTGACTCCATCCCGATCTGCATCCGTACCATGCCACTGTCAATCATTTCGCGGATCAGTTCGGGATGCTTTACCAAAAACCCGGGATGGCCTTCACAAAACCAGACAAAATCATATTTCTTTCGAAGCGTTCGCAAACCAGCTAAGATTTGCTGGAGTCTAACCGGATTGGTGGTGAAGGTATCGTCACAGAAAAACAGGTACCGGGGTCGTTGACTATTTTTTAGGCGCGCTGCTATTTCGCCCAGCACCGCTTCAGCTGTTCGCATCCGCAAATTTTTAGAATTCCCGCCCTCAAAACAGAAGGCACAACGATAAGGACAGCCCCTCGCGGTAATCACTGACAACAGCGGTCGCTCCTGATAGTTAAACACATCCTCGTTGCGGGGCAATTCATATTTTGAGAAATCTTCCAGGTAGACATAATCGACCTGCTGGGATTTTCGGATTTCACCCGGAACAAGGATATCTTCCCCCCGGACCCTGGCACCCAGCCAGGTCAGCAGACTTTCTTCACCTTCGCCTTTTAAAATACCATCGGCCTGATAAGTATCCAGATCGTTTTCAGTCATATGCAGGGTTTGGGGCCCGCCCAACACGATATAAAAATGATAATGCTTTTTTAAATAAGTGATGATGGCGGCTACCGCTGACCGGTTATCAAAATCACAGTAAAAACAGACCGCTAACAGGCGGTCTTTCATTTTTTCGATGGTTTTTACCGCATCGGTGGTAATGCCGGTATAGGTTTTTGCATCAAAGCCATTGGCATTGAGTTGAGCCGCCAGGGTCAAAATCCCCAGATTTTCAATCATTTCAAAGGTCCGGCCCCGGACCATCCGTTGCGTATAAACCAACAGAACTGCGGGTCTGTTGATTAGGGTTTCCGGTATAAAAGCCACTTATGCCCCTCCATTTTATTCAGGGATTGTTCCGCCTGGTGGTAGAAATCAGCATTTTTTCCCTGGGGGTCCAGTTTCATTTGGCCCTGTTGCAGAATTTCTTTTTGGGAAAGTTTGCCATTGCATAATTTCAACAGGGTATAGTCGATTTCATCCAGGACCTGATCGAATATCTGCGGTTTTTCGCCACTGACATCGGTGTACAGCCACAGCTCAAAGGTGCGGTGGACAATCGCTTCTTCAGCATTTCTTCCCAATTGATCACTCCGGACATACTCATCCGAAGCCCGCATTTTCCAATAGGCATCATCAATCGGAATATTTTTATAGACATAGTCATTCCAACGGGTAAAAACCCCATACTGACGGCCCAAGCGGTAGGAATCCAGAATCACCGCTTCAGGAATTTTGCCGTCAAAATAAATTTTGCGCATTTCATTCTGAAGCCGTTTGTTGGCCTGCAAGCGAATATTGATCAGGTCGGTAAAATCCAGTTCTTTAGTACGGGAAAGGGGGATATCCTCATTACAGCAATCAATCAGATCCTCATAGATGGACATCCCGAATTTTTCCGGATTAAGGGTGATGGGGGTTTTGGGATAGGGCAAAAATGAAAAATAGGCGGTCTCAAACTGACCCGGGGCCCGATAGAGCAGCTCCATAATCAAATCTTCCGACTCGGCGATGGTTTCCCGGGTTTCATGGGGGCCGCCGATGATAATATTGCCAGAAATGCCGTGAATCCCTGATTCGACGCAATGGTCAATAACATCCACGGCCATTTTTCGGGTTATTTTTTTATTATAGCTCTTTAAAACCTGGTCACTACCGGATTCCAACCCAAAAAAAATCTTTTTAAGACCAGCCTCGGCCAGATTCCGGGCCATTTCCTGATGCTTGTCAATGGTGGAAATATGGGCGCTGGCAAACCAGACAAAATCATAATCTTGGCGGATTTTTTTAACTTCTTCACAAATCTGATTGACCCGTTTGTGATCCAGGGTAAAGGTATCATCAAGAAAGTTGATATAATTAATGGCGGGATTGCGCTTAAAGTTCGTCCTGATTTCCGTCATCAGTGACGGAACCGAATGACGGCGAACCCGTTTGGCATTGGCCCCTTCATAGCAAAAAGTACAACCAAAAGGGCAGCCCCGGCCCGTTAAAATCGGTAGTAATCCGTAATGTTTGTAGTCGTTGGTCAGGGTAATGTCCGGCCAGGGAATATCATCCAAGTCTTCCGGGGGCTTTCGGGGTTCGGTTTCCACCAGGGTTTCCGTTTCATCGAGATAAATAATCCCCTGAATATCGTTGAGCGACCCTTTATGTTTGATAAAATAATCCATCAGCTCCACAATCGTTTCTTCGCCCTCGCCGATACAGGCTGCCTCAATCGCTGTCTGTTTCAGAAATTCGGCACCCATTCCAGACGTTTGGGGCCCGCCCGCCAGCAAAATCACCTCGGGATAGCGTTTTTTCACTTCCTGGGCAAAGGTTTTTACCCAGTGAACATTGTTAAAATCACAGTAGAAACCAATGATTTTAGGCTTGTTTGCTGTTTCCATCACAGCGATGACATAATCCAGCGCTTCCTTGGCATAGCCCTGAAACATCTCGACCTGATAGCCCTTTTGCCTTAATAGTTGAGTCAGTATATTCATTCCCAGATTACTGCCGGGAATATAACCGCTGACATAGCGGTGCGATTTGATCAATAATAGTTCCATCGTCTCTTTCTCCCCCCTTCGAAGACTGTCTAAAAGATTACCTGACATCGACAACCTTCGAAGGGGCAGAACCCCTTCTTAGCTTATTAAGCTCGAGCTGTTTGTGTTGCTGTAAAGGCGTAATCGACGCCAACAATACTTAAACCACCGGCAGCCTGATCTAATTGATCATCACTGATTGGTTGTTTCGCCTGTGCTTCTTTAAAAGCAGCATCGAATTCAGCTGCGGTACAGCTGTAACCTAATTTTGCAACAACTGCATCAAATTCTGCTGCTGTTTTTGCACCATCAAGTTGTTTTGCCAACGCCTCATCGGTTAATACTTTTGCGGCTAATGCTTTTGCACCATCAATACTCATTTTCTTCCTCCTTTCCAAACGATTTTGGCTAAATCACAAAATGAGTCAGCCAATATTTAAAATTAAATTGATACAGAATATCAACTAATTTTCCATGGAATTCGGCCTGGTTTTGATAGGGACCACCAAATATTGCAAACAATTCGGTTTCGATCTCGGTCAGGCTTCTTTTTCCGGCACAACGCAGCAACAGCTCATATTCCAGCGGCGAAAGCGCCATGCCATCCAGTTTTGGGAACCCTTCAGTAAAGGTCATCGTGCGCCATAATTCAAAGGAACGCTGGGGATAATCGCTGGAAAAATCCAGTGATGGGTCAAATGCCTGTCCCTCGTTTAAATAAAGCACGTAGTAATATTCATAAGCTCTGGGATTAGCGGCAATTTCCTCAAACCAGCGGCTGCGGATGCCATATTTCAGGGCGGCTTTGAATTGCTTCATCACCGTCTGCTGTTTTAGTTCATGATTTTTGATTTTCTTTTGCATGCTTTGCCGGATCAGCTTATTGAGTTCCTGACGGTCTTTCATCACCTGATCCTGACTTCTTCCCCGGGATGTGACAAAGGGATAGTCATCGTCAGAAAACCGGCCGGAGTGATCATGAAGCAGTAAACCGAATCTTTCCGGATTCGCCATGATCTGGGTGCCGGGATAAGCTCGTAAAAATCCGGTGATGATATCAATGACCCCGGGGGCCCGATTTATCAGGGTTTGGATCAGGTCAGCGGTTGCTCCTGGCCTTTCCTCCGGACCGCCGACAATAAAATTGGTAGCAATCTGGGTCAGACCGCAGTCGGCGGCGTAGGATACAAATTCAATGATGTCATCAACCTGGACATGCTTGTTATACTGGTCGATGACCTGCTGATCCCCGGACTCAATGCCGATCTGCAAGCGGATCAGCCCGGCCTCGATCATCGTCGGCAGGATATCCATCCAGTTTTTTATTCTGCCCACATGGCATTCGCAATACCAGACCAGATCCCGGTCTTTCCGGATTTCCTTCATGCCCAGGCAGAATTCTTCAATCCGCTCCCGGTTGAGGGTAAAGGCGTCGTCCATGATAATAATATAGTTCAAATCCGGATTGTTTTGTAAGTTGAGTTTGATTTCTGCCAGCACCAGCGGAATGCTTCGCAACCGGACCTGCTGTTTGCCCGGGCTGGGGGCGCAATAGGCACATTGGTAGGGACAGCCCCGGCCGGTAAAAATCAGTTTGCCATAAGAGTGATCAATGTGCAGGGAGGCGTGATAAGCCGGCAACGGCAAGGCATCCAAATCTGTGATGATGACCGGCGGAGTTTCGGTAAAAATCCCGTCTTTGATCATCGCCAGCCCGTTGATTTCACTTAATTCACCGACTTCTTTTAAAATGGCATTTAAGAGTTGGGGCAGCGATACTTCGCCCTCACCTCTTAAAATGAAATCGACCTGACTGTCTTCCAGAAATTTTTGCTCTAGCCCAATACTCTGGGGTCCGCCAACAATAATGGGAATATTCCAGTCCGCTTTAATTTTTTTTGACAAATCTTCAATCAGCTGAACATTATCAAAGTCACAGGAAAAACCCACTGCCACCGGTTCATTCTGTTTTACCTGTTCCAGCAGATGTTCCGGTTTGCCATGAAAAACCAGCGGTTCAAAACCGGCTTCTTCCAATGCTCCAGCCAGATAAAAGAGCCCCAGATAATCATGGGAACTGGTTTCGTATTTTTTTGACACATTACAAAGAAGTATCTTCATTTTATTACCCTTTTTCTAGAACGGAACAACAAGCAGCCAGTATTTTTTATCAAAAACTTTCAGCGTCGCAATGATCCGTTCCATTAATTCATTGGAACTTTCGTTAAATGGTTTTCCAAATCGCTGATACATGAGGTCGGTAATGGCAGCGATGGTGCTTTTGCCGGTACAATATTTCATAATTTCATATTCAAAGGGTGACAGCGCCTCGCCCCATAACAGCGGATAGCCCTGGGAAAAATCGACATCCCGCCACATTTCAATCATCCGCTGGGGTCGCCAGTTGGGCAGTTCGGCCGGATCCACATCGATAACCCGACTGGCGGATTCCCGGGCCAGCATGGTGTAATAAGCGGTCAAGGTCGGCTTATGGTGAGAAATAATATTAATCCAATATTTGGGCCCGTTGGAAGCCATGGATGTTTTGTAGCATCTTAAAATATCTTCGTGACCCAGTTCCCCGTCATTTAGCATGATTTTCACCTCATCCACAAAACTCTGGAGATATTCCTGATACGCTGCCATGATCTCCCGGCGATCCATGGTTTCACTATCCATAATCGGATAATCAGAAATACAGCCCAGACCCTCTTTATCGTAAATCGTCAGTCCGTATTTTTCGGGGTGCAGGCCAATATCGGTCATTGGGTAAGGCATCACAATGCTGGGGGCAATTTCCATCATACCCGGGCCCAGCCGCAGCAGTTTGGCCCCAAAGGCTTTATTCTTTTCAATGTGTTCCCGGTTTTCAAAGGGACCACCCACCAGCAGCGCTCCGAAGACCTGCTGAACCCCGGCGTCATAGGCCGCTTTCACCACGGTTTCCACCATCTCCGGGGAAATATTTTTGCGGTAAATTTTAAGCATTTCCTTATCGACGGTTTCAATACCGATTTGAAGCCGGTTAAGGCCGGCATCCACCATTGCCTGCAATACTTCCGGTCGGCGGCTTAAGGACACCACATCGGCCTCACAATAGAACTGAAAGGGCTTCACGGCCTGAAGGGCTTTAGCCTCCCGGCAAAACTGATCCAGCCATTTGGGATCCGTAACCAGGGTGTCGTCACAAAACTTAAAATAATTGAGCTCCGGATATTTAAGCAGAAAATGTTTCATTTCAGCGATGACGTTGGTCACACTCCGCTGCCGCATCGGCCGTTTCAAGGCCCCTTCATGACAGAAAACACAGTGGTAGGGACAGCCCCGACTGCTCATCAGATAGAGGCTGGCAAAATCAATCGGGGTAATGCTTTTATCATAGGCCGGAAAGGGCAGATCATCGAGATTTTCCACCACCGGACCTTCGCCCATATCGATACCTACATTTTCTTCATTGATATAGAATATCCCCTGAATATCTTTCAGAGTTTTCTTTGCTTTTAAAGCATCCAGAACTGCCACCATCGCCAGTTCGCCTTCACCCCTGACAATCGCGACCGCTTGGGATTGACGCAAATAATCTTCATCCAGGGAAATCGCTTCCGGTCCGCCAATCAATACCGGAATCCGATAGGTTTCGGAAATCGCCGCACTGACTTTTTTAACCACGTGCTTATTTTCAAAATCCACCGAAAAGCCGATGCCGCAAATTTCATTAAAGGGGTATCGTTTCAGATAATCGATGGCCTGATCCGGGCGGCATTCACAGACAATGGCGTCATAACCTTTGGCATCCAGATAACTGGCCAGGCCATAAATGCCCAGAAAAGCCCCGTTTCTACTGAAGCCGGCAACTTCCATCCCGATGGTTGATAATTTAAAAAGAATGAACTTATTTTTCACGATATCCTCAACTTCTTTTCCCTCTGCTTTTCCCTGCTGCGTCCATCCTTGATCTGCCGCTGTGGCAGTCAGCGATCCTGATAATACACACATCCCCACAGCTTCCAGTTTTTTGACGGTCGCCAGTAGCTGCTGCTTAAACGCTTCAAAGTTCTCAAAACTGTTCTGATATTCCGGGAAAAGTATTTCCGCCATCTCGTTCATGGTCAATTTTCCGGAGCTGTATTTTAATACTTCAAATTCGAAGGGCGAATAAACAAATCCGTTTAACACCGGAATTTCTGCCGCCAGCTCAGGGGTCAGGGAAAGCAAGGCGATACGCTGGGGGTGCGTCTCAAAAACCGCTTCGCCTTGATAATCTGTGGTCAGCTTGTCGCCCCGGATTCGCGCCTTATATTGGGCATCAAAATAGGGGTACCGGGAATAGGCCAGTCCCTGCCACATCCCGCTGAGGCCGTATTTTTCACTGAGGACATAACTTTCCAGAATCACGGCGTCGGGAATTTCGCCGTCGCTGAGCATTTTTCGCATCAATTTGATATTCATTTCGAAAAACTCATTCCGGGCAGCGCAGATTTCTTCGATACTCAGGGTTGCGGTTTCAATCACCGGAAAATCACCCACCGATGTCAGCGCTTGTTCATCCTTCACAAAAATCCCGAAGGCTTCCGGATCTTTTGACATCGCGGTTTCCGGGAACGGCATGTAGAAGGTGCTGACCACCTCCACCATGCCCCGGCCGGCTTTAATCATTTCATTGACGGTATCAAAGGTAAAATCCAGGGTTTCCCGGGTTTCCAGTGCTCCGCCAATGATGATGTTGCCGACCAGCTGGGGCAGTCCGGCGGCTTGACAGATGGCAATCACGTCAAAGAGCCCCTCCCGTTTGATCTTCTTGTTATAGATATCAATGATGTGCTGATTACAGCTTTCGATGCCGATCTGCATCCGGACCAGCCCGGCGTCCACCATCATTTTTACGATTTCCGGATATTTGATCACAATATTGACATGAGCATCGGCGAACCAGACAAAATCATGTTCTTTCCGTAGCTCTTTAAGTTGTTCGCAAAAGGTTCGCACCCGTTCCTTATCCAGGGTAAAGGTATCGTCGCCGAAAAAGATGTATTTCACATTGGGGTTTTGTTTGAGCCGACAGCGGATTTCTTTCATCACGCTTTCGACACTGCGGCGCCGGACATTCTTGCTGTTTGCGCCCTCATAACAAAAAGAGCAGTGGAAAGGACACCCTCGTCCTGACATGACTGCCATATGATTAATGCCCTGATGCTGGGCGGATTTAATTGTGCCGGTAATAATAGGCAGTTCATCCAAATTTTCAATGGCCGGATAAATGCCATTATCATAATAGCTGCCGTCATTTCGGAATGAACACAGTCCTGGTATCACTTCCCATTTTTCTATTTCTTCATTTTGAATGGCGTGAATCGCTTCGTAGAGAGAAAACTCCCCTTCTCCCCGCATCATTGCATCGGCCTGGCTGGCGCGCAAAAATTCTTCACCCAACCCCACGGTCTGGGGTCCGCCGACAAAAACGGTGGCGCCATAGCGCTTTTTTATTTCTTGGGAAAAACTCTCAACTGCTGACTGATTCTCATAATCACAATATAAACCCACCACCGTATTTTCGTCCGAGCCGGTTGCTTCCAGAAAATCCAGTCCTCTTAAAAGCTCGCCTGAAAAAACAGCTACGTCAATCCCTTTGCTGGCCATCATTTCCGCCAGTGACATATGGCCAATCGGCTCAATTTGGGTGATTGAATGCGTCCGGGTTCCGCGATGAATAAGCATCAGTTTCAAGTTGATCGTTTTCACTATGTGCCTCCAAGTTTAATTTATATTCAATTTATCTTTATCTTATCAACAGTTCTCATGATTTTTTATTCCCAGTGTATTCTTTTTTTACGGTTTTGTCTATTGCTTTTTTGTTAAAACCACTGCACTTTATTTATACAAATTGACGCACTTTTATTCACCGGTTGAATCTATACCGAAAAATATCCGCGCACATTTTGTTTTTCTAAAACCTCACATCTCATTGATATACTTATTAATCAGCAGGTTGGCCGTGGATTGACTGAGCCCCATTTTTTTTGCAATGATCCGGCTCGATTTATATTTTGCGTAAAGTTTGATAACCGTGCGCTTTTTGAATTCTTCAACATTAAAGCATTCCTCATCGAATTCTTCGACGTCTTCCTCCTGATCCAGATACTGCAGAAAAAGACTTTCATTAACAATGATCTTGTCGGACAATATGCACATTCGTTCAACCGCATTTTTTAATTGCCGCACATTTCCTGGCCAGTCATAACTGATAAAATAAGAAAGAATTGCTTTGCCGAATATTTTTTTGGTATTATAACGTCTATTAAAATCATTTAAAAAATGGGTTACCAGCAGCAGGATGTCATCTTTTCGCTGACGCAACGGCGGCAGAATAATTTTCGCCGTATTGAGCCGCCAGTAAAGATCACTCCGGAATTTTTTTTCTTTGATGGCCTGAATCAGTTTTTGGTTAGTGGCGGCAATGATCCGGATGTTGACATGTTCCGGTTTGTTACTGCCCACCGGAATAAAGCGCTGGTTTTCCAGGACATCCAGAATTTTCACCTGCATTTTTGGTGATAAGTCCCCGATTTCATCCAGGAAAATGGTACCGCCATCGGCATCTTTCAATAACCCGGTTTTACCTTTTACATTGGCGCCGGTGAAGGCTCCGGGCATATAACCAAAAAGTTCACTTTCAAACAAGCCATCGGGAATCGCGGCGCAATTAATGGCAATAAACGGTTTATGACTGCGGCGACTCTCATTATGGACGGTTTGGGCGATATAGCTTTTTCCGGTTCCGCTTTCACCTAAAATGAGTAGATTACAGTCGGATTTAGCGATTTTTTCCAGATCACTGAGACATTGTTTGAATAATTTGCTTCTTCCGATAATTTGATCTGAAAATTCCAGGTCGATGGTTTCAATGGGATTGCGGACGTCACGATAGCTTAAGTCGACTGATCGGATATTATCCAGTGAGGTTGAAACCATAAATTCAAACTCATTATCATCATCATAAACCGGCACATTGATACAGATAATGGTGCGATTAGTTTTGTAATATATATTTTCTGTGACAATGGCCTGGTGGGAGACCTTGGTCAGATCAAAACTATAGGGATCCCAGAGCCCTTCTTTTATTTTCTTACTGTCTTTTTGGACAATGTCTTCCGGTTTGATGCCATAGAGCCGGGTAACCGCCGGATTGGCATAGACCACCTTGCCATCCTTATCCAGGACATAGATCTCCGTAAAAGAATTCTCGAGAATCTTCAACAGTGTTTCATGGGGAATTGACTTTAAGTAGTCATCATACTCAGGGGTGTTGACGGTTATGGATAGATCGATCATAAACTTCTCTTCTCTTTTTTTATATTTGTTAACGATATCATTCCCGGCCCAACAAAAGCATAAACTTAAAAAGATCTTTGATATTGTCGTGTCTCAATGCTGCTGTTGCCGATCAAATGACTGATTGAGTCATTATAACATTTTTTTTTATTTTTACAAATCGCACCGCTGGCAAAACAAAAAAATCCACAGGCCAAAACCTGTGGATTACAGACTATCAAAAAAGATAACCCAGTACCGACAACCTTTATTTAAGTCTTAATTCTGGGGGCAGCAGTTCTTCCATCATTTTTATTTGCGCCTTATCCAGTTCTAATGGAACATAGTCGGCAATTCTCTTTTTCCAGGCCTGGGTGGCTCTTTCCCGGATACTGATGGAATTCTCTTCTTTCTCCCAATTGGAATAAGCTTTACGGTTGGCAAATTCCGGGAAAATAAAATCATGTTTGTAGGTTTTTGTGGTTCTGGCAATATAATTGGCCGAATGTTCAATCTTTTCCATTTTATCCATACAGAGGTATTCGTCACTGAAATCAACACTTCTTAAAAAGCGCCCGGACATTTTGTAGGTATCCTCATCAAGCATGAATTTTTCATAGCCCAGGGTATTAAAAGAATCCATAATACCGGCCAGCATATAAGCTACCTCCGGTTCACACATTAAGGCCGAGAGACCGACCATGGTTGATTCCCGTCCGGACTGGTAATCATCATCCTTGGCATCGGAGAGGCAGCCATGGGATCGTTTGGGTAAGCCATAGAAATTGGCCAGTTCACTTTCAATAAACCATTCAACACTGGTTTCAGCCCCGCCGCAGACGCAGAGACTGTAACGCAGATCGGTCTGCAACGCGCTGAACTGGTAAATGACTGGGGCTCCCGGATTAACCAGCTGCGTGGCGACAATGCCGGCCAGTCGTTCGGTATTGTTCTGAATAATATTGCCCGCTAAAGCCGGCGGTCCGGTCAGTCCGGCCAGACCCACTCCGGCGATACAGCAAACTTGTCCATTTCTGGCATATTCAATCAGGGTTTCGCACATATGACGATCCCAGGCAAACGGTGGTGCGCTGGTAACCAGAGTTGACATCAGCACCTGGTCGTGAATATCATTAAATTCTTGGGCCAGTTTTATCGTGCGGCGACAGACTTCCGCACTGCCGTTTAAGCCCGCCAAAGGTTTGTCGCTATACATCATCGGTGCCAGGGTCATAAAATCGGTCCGGTACGGCGCCGGGACATCATGGGGGTAAAGCAGTTCACAATCAATGATGTCAATCACATCACTGGTATGAAAGAGTTTGATGAAATTGACAAAGTCATCGGCCGTGGCCGGACGATGGATGCCTTCCTGGAGAACATTGATGGGGCCCAGCGATGATTGGCCAACGGTTTTCTGCTGGACGGTGCCAATCGGAATTTTTTTACCCCGGGAAACATGCACAAAATTACGCGGACAGGACGCCAGCGCTTCATTGACAACTTCTTCGGTGATATAGACGATTTCGCCATCAACTTTTAATCCGCGCGCTTTAAATAGCTCCAGCAATTCAGCGGAACAGAAACGAATCCCCTTGGTCTTTAATAAATGTAAGGATTTTTCGTGAATTAATTCAACTGATTCTTTTGTAACAAAGTTTCTCGTGTAGTGTTTCTTATACATAATAATATACCTCCTGAGTATTTCTAATCAGTATCCTACGCATAATTCGTGCCAACATGTCAGAATCCAATGTTTTTGGGATTTTTATGATAATCTATCCAAATCGACACGTTTTTTTAATTGCTCAGTGAATGAAATTCGTTCGCCTGAGTGATTTTCACTCAGGAATCATCTAAAACCACAGCCGTCGCATTCGTAAAAGCCTTGAAATTCGCCATTCTAACCTTTGGCATGTTTATTGCTTATTTAAATATTCAAATAGCACTTTGAAAGGAGAAGATATATTAAATTCTAATATATCAAAGAAGAAATGAAAAAAGAAATGCAGAAGCCCGCTAAGGCTTCGATTTTTTCAACGGTTAATGGCTGGACTTTTTTTCCACCACTGATTTTCACCATCGTTTTGAGCGCCGTGGTTATGACCAATCCCGAAGCCTTTGGAAAGATTCTACAAGCTGCCTTTGCCTTTACCACTGACAGTTTTGCCTGGATGTTCAGCTGGTACTTTATGGCCTTATCAGCAGTCGTCCTGTTTCTGGCCTTTGGTCCGCTGGGAAAAAAACGGTTTGGTAATGAAAAACCGGAATATTCCACCGCTTCCTGGCTGGGGATGATGTTTACCGGAGCGGCCGGCTTGGGAGTCCTGACCTGGACCACCGTTGAATGGTTCTATTCCTATCAGACCCCGATGTGGGGTGTGGAAACCGCTACCCCGCAAGCTCTTGCCCAGGCGGCGATGCTGCCGTTGTTCCACTGGGGACCGGTTTTTTATATGGGCTATGCCCTGATTGCTGTCGTTTTTGCTTACCAGTTTTATTGTAAAAAATCAGCCGATTCGCTGCCCAGTACCGCCTGTACCACACTGATTGGCAGCAAACGATCCAACGGTGGTTTCGGAAAGATTATTGACATCATTTTTGTAATTTCCATGCTATCGTCCGTTGTTACCTGTGTTGGTGTCAATATTCCGACACTGGTGGCGATTATTGCCAATATGACCGGCAGTCAGCCGCCCTTTATTATATCGGTGGTATTAATCCTGCTATGGAGTTTAATCATGGCGGTACTGCTGTTCGCCGGACTTAAAAAAGGTCTGGGTTTACTCAGTAATATCCGTGTTTATATGGGCTTTGGAATTTTAGTTTTTGTCTTACTTTTTGGACCGACATTCTTTATGTTAAATTCATTTACTGACGGACTGGGAATGGTAATGAATAATACCCTGCACCTGATCTCAAATACCGACCCTTATGCGAAATCCTTAATGCCTCAGGGCTGGACAGTTTTCTATTTTGCCTGGTATATTACCATGTCGATTCAAAATGGCGCTTTCTATGGACGAATTTCCCGGGGCCGGACCGTGCGCGAACTGATTTTCGGTTTGATCGGTTCAACCGTCATCGGTACCTACATGTTTTTCGCCGTCTTCCAGGGCTTTTCAATTCATACCTTCTTGAATGAGGGCTTGGATCTGGGTGCTGTCATGGCTACCGGCGGACAGGGCGCTGCCATTGCGGCGGTCTGGAAATTTTTACCCTTTGCCGTTGTTTTAATGCCAGTTTTATTCATTTTTGCCAACATTTGCATGCAGACCTTATTAAATGCCAATGCTTACAGCATGGCCATGGCAACCACCAAGGTTTTAAAAGCCGGCCAGGAACCACCGATCTGGATTCGTATTTTCTGGTCAATCTGTATTGGTGTGATCAGTATCGCCTTACTGATGATTGGCGGGATCCGGCCTTTCCAAACCATTACGGTTATTTGCGGCATCCCGGCACTGTTGATCATCGCGTTGATGACCTTGTCATTTTTAAAGGATATCCGCACCAATGGCTGGGTCAATTCGCCGGATAGCATTGACGAGGAAGTAACAGAAATAGAAGAACCACAAACAGTTTAGCCCCAATCCCCACCATTAATCAAAGCGTATGGAAAAAAGCTGGAGCAATAAAGACAATCAGACGCTAATTCAATGAACCGCTACCGACTGTTCTCAGGATAATCATAAATGGGAGCAAAAGGTTTGTATAAGAAGTTGTATCAATATGATATACTGAAAAAATTATTCGATATGATAACGGTTAACTTATTGAAAAATCCTGATAGAAGGAAATGAATGGATATGAAATCATCTAAATCAAATACAAATTACAGTATGATTATTACCGTGCTGGCCTTTGTATTCATTGTAATTGCCTACTTCTTTATTTCTCCAGATCAATCCAAGCTTGTGATTGACTCGCTGAACAATTATATCCTGACCAATTTTGGCTTTGTCTATGTCTGGATTGTGCTGATCTCATTATTTTTGTGCATCTATATTGGGGTCGGCCGATTTGGCCCGATTCGCCTGGGCCAGGGGAAAAAAGAATACAGCGAGTTTTCCTGGGCGGCGATGATGTTCTGCTCATCCATGGCCGCCGGTTTTATTTATTGGGGCAGCATTGAATGGGTGTTTCATTATATCAAGCCACCTTTTGGAATCAATCCATTGAGTCCTGAAGCGGCCGAATATGCGGCCACCTTACCGATCTTTTATTGGGGCATCTCAGCCTGGGGTGTTTATCTGATTCCGGCCGTGGCGTTTGCTTTCCTGCGTTATAATTTAAAAAATGAACGCTTTGATGTCGCCATTGCCTGTAGACCCCTATTGGGAAAACATGCCGATGGAATCGGCGGAAAAATGATCAACATTCTTTTCCTCTTTGGCATTTTAGGCGGGATTGGCACCGCTCTGGGGATCGGATCGCCGCTGGTCTCAGCCAGTCTGAATCAACTTTTTGGCTGGAATGATACCCCGATGTTGCGTTTTTCGGTCATTATCGTGGTTACTGCTATTTTTACCGTATCCGCCTACAATGGCGTGAAAAAAGGGATTCGGATCTTAAGCAATCTCAATATTATCCTGATGTTACTGATGATTATTTATGTATTCCTGGTTGGCAATAAGGCATTCATTGTCAATATGCAAACAACGTCGCTGGGGCTGTTACTGGATAATTATTTTAAAATGAGCACCTACCTGGATCCCGTCAGCAACAGTGGCGATTCGCAATCCTGGCTGGTCTTTTATTGGGCCTGGTGGCTTTCCTATTCGATTTTCATGGGACTGTTCATTGCCAAAATTTCCCGGGGCCGGACCATCCGGCAGGTCATCTTCGGCGGCTTATTTTACGGCTTTTTAGGATCGTTTTCAATGTTTTCGGTGCTTGGTAATTACAGCCTGGATCTGCAATTACGCGGCCTTGTCGATGTTGTCAATGGTGTGACCGAAAATGGCGGTCCGGCAACGGTCGTTGATCTGTTTGCCAAAATGCCCTTTGGCAGCGTCTTCGTATTTGTGCTGTTGATTACATCAATTCTCTCCATGGCCACCAGTTTTGACTCTGCTGCCTACACCATGGCTATGGTTTCATCAAAACACATTCCCTTAGATGGACGGCCCAGTAAAAAACTGACAATATTCTGGGCCGTGACATTGGCAGCAATACCGATGGTATTAATGATGTTCAATGGCTCGTTAGTTCAGGTTCAGGCCCTTTCGGTGATCCTGGCATTGCCAACCTGTCTGATCTACAGCATTATTGTCATCAGTTGTTTAAAAATGTTGTCAGAAGCAGCAATGAAAGAATAACGGGTTAACTTAACCGATCGTAAAAGTAAGGTAACTTAAAAAACATTTGCGTATTGTTACGTAAAACAAATTATTATAAATAGAAGAGGTAAATAAATATGTTAGATTTAAAAGTATTAACTCAGGCGTTGGGTGATTTGGAAGAAGAACTGGTACTGGAGATGCTAAAAGACTTTGCCGCCACGAATCCCTCTAAAACAGAGGCTTTAGAAGCGGTTGCGGCCTGTCAGGGTGGCATGGCGATTGTCGGCGATCTTTTCGAAAGCGGCGATTATTTTGTCGGCGATCTGATTTTTGCCGGCGAACTGTTAACCGAAGCCATTGATGTTTTAAAGCCCGTTTTGGGCAGTGGCGCCACTGAAATCAAGGGCACCATTTTATTGGGAACCGTCCATGGGGATTTACACGATATCGGCAAAAATATTTTTAAAAGCATGTCTGAAGCGGCCGGTTTTGAAGTCGTGGATATCGGAATTGACGTGGCTGTTGAAGAGTTTGTTGCCAAAGCAACCGAACTAAAACCCCAGATTATTGGGATGAGCGGCGTTTTGACCCTGGCCATTGACTCCATGAAAGAAACAGTGGAAAGTTTGAAAACCGCCGGAATTGACGCCAAAATCATTATCGGCGGTAACCCCACCACCAAAGAGACCTGTGAATTTGTCGGTGCCGATGCTTTCACCACCAATGCGGCTGAAGGCGTGAAGATTTGCCAGGGTTGGGTCTAGGAGGCTATCATGATTATTATTGGAGAAAAAATTAACGGTTCGATCCCGGCTGTCAAAGAAGCGATCGAAAAAAGAGATGCTGCTTTTATCGCTGATCGGGCTGTAAAGCAGACCGTTGCCGGTGCCCATTTTATCGATGTCTGTGCCAGCACCGCTCCGGAGTTTGAAATTGAAACCCTGAAATGGCTGATGGAAGTGGTTCAGGATGCCACCGATACGCCACTTTGTATTGATAGCCCCAATCCGCGAGTGATTGAAGCCGTCTTTAAGTATGCCAATAAACCGGGAATGTTGAATTCCATTTCCGAAGAAGGGGATAAATGCGAGATTTTATTACCGCTGATGGAAGGCAATAGCTGGGAGGTTGTCGGACTTACCTGCGATAACAAGGGAATCCCCAACGATGTTGAAACCAAGGTTGCGATCACCCGAACGATGGTCGAAAAAGCCGCTCAATATGGGATCACCCCCGATCGTATTCATATCGATCCCTGTGTGATGGCATTGTCAACAGAAAACAATTCACTGCTTAATTTTACCCAGGAAATCAGAGCGATCAAGGAAATGTACCCAACCATCCATGTAACCGGAGCGATCAGCAATATCTCCTTTGGCTTGCCGGTCCGTTCACTACTGAATAAAACCGGCATGGCTTTTGCCATTCAGGCGGGTATGGATTCAGCCGTGCTGGATCCTCTGAACCGCGAAATGATGGGAACTATTTTTGCCACCTATGCCCTGATGGGACAGGACCGGCACTGCCGGAAATATAGCAAGGCCTTTCGGGCCGGACAAATCGGACCAGCTGCAAAATAAGCAGCACATAATCTTATAACAGATCCTCTAATATTTAAAAATCTCCGCGCTCTCAAAGTGCGGAGATTTTTATTTCACGCTGGCTAGATACAAACCAATTAAAGCTATAAATTTTCCAGCAGCGAATCCCACCCTCGCAGTTCGGTGATGGGAATGACTGATTTTGGATTGGCACCATGCTCGCCAATCAATTTTTCCATCCAGATCATGTCATACCATGTTTCAAATTTATAACCGCATTTTGAAAAATGACCAATGGTCTGATAACCCAGATGTTCATGAAAACCAATACTCCCGGGATTGGGATAAGCAATGCAAGCGTAAAGGTTGCAGATATTTTGTTTCTCAAGAACCGCTTCCAGAGCCCGGTATAGTTTTTTACCGACCCCGCTTTTACGGCTGTCCTGTTTGACATAAATAGTGGTTTCGACGGCCCAGTCATAGGCGGCCCGGTTTTTGAACTCTGAGGCATAGGCATAGCCCAGGATTTCCGCTTTCTGTACGGCCACCAGATAAGGGTATTTCGTCAATGTTTTTCTCATGCGTTCACTGAATTCTTCAATGGTCGGCACCGTATATTCAAAGGTAATCGCGGTTTCTCTGACATAGGGGGCGTAAATTGCCAGTATCTCCTCTATATCTGCTTCTTTTGCGATCCGAATTGTTATGTCTGCTTGCATATTGCATCCTTCTTTTCTTTAATTTCATCTTGTTTTTTATTATATCATTTTTAAGACTAACGTAAAAGAATCCCTTTTTTTTTGAAGGGATTCTTCAGACAGTCAAAAAAGATAACCCAGTACCGACAATTGTTACATCTTGTTGTACGCATCGGAGCGGACACGGCAGAGCCTGTCCGATTCCGCGGCGAACAACAGATTAACAATTGGTCGGTACGATAGTTTATCGATATCCCTTCTTTTTTTGAAGGGATTCTTGCATTTAGATAAAATTCAGCTTTATTTATAGAAAACTCTTAACTACTTCTGCCGGAAACATGGTTCTCTCGACTATTTCATCGACAGTCATTCCCTGGGCATGAAAGCGCTGGCAAACTACAGCCATACTTTCACCCACTTCGATGATATGATAATCCGGATCATAAAAGCGGATCGCCCGCTGGCCCCAAGGGTATTCTTTTACGCCGTGTAGGTATTCAATATCCGCAAAAGTTTTTAAATGCTCCAAAAATTTTTCCAGCTGCTCTTCTTCAAAATACATTTCCATATCATTGCCCCGATAGACAATCGCCGTTTCTTCGGCATCGATGAATTTTGCCCAAAGAGCCTTATCCTGCAGCGAAAACCCCGCGTCAAAGGTAATATTCTCGCCAAAATCCATCACCACTTCTAACCCAAAAATATCGCAATAAAAAGCCCGGGAACGATTGATATCATCCACCACCAGCATCGGTGCCTCAAATTTCATTTATTTTCCTCCTCGTTTTTGAATTATTGTACCGCAGTAATGACGACACCTGTGTGTCATGTTTGAATCGATCATTGATATTTTTCGCTGATTCTTTTTGCGATCATCAAAAACTCTTTTCTCAGTGCTTCAGGTTCAATTAATTCCACCCCATCACCAAAGCTCAGCAGCCAGCTGAAAAGATTCTCCTGGCTGGAGAAATAAAATTCAAAACGAAGTTTCCCCTCCTTGGTCATTTGATAACAATCCATCCCATATTCATCAATGAGCCGCCATTTCATCATCGGGTCAAATTCTGCCACCAGATGAATCTGGCTGGGCATAACCAATTGCTCCTGACTGTTATATTCCGGGAGATCCCGGGGCTCATAGGTCTCGTCTCGCACCTGTAAATCCCAGAGACGGTTAAGTTTGAAGTGGCGATAATCGGATCGCTCCGGACAATAGCCCCAGATGTACCAGGATGACCATTGGTAGACAATTAAATAAGGTTCAATCTGGCGGCAGCTTTCACCTTTAGGTGAGTAGTAATAAAAAGCGATCAGCCGCCTCTGATCAATGGCCTTTTTAATGGTTTCAAATTTGGGTGCCAATGAATTTTTATAGTGTGAGGACAGATCAATAACGATATGATTATCGGGCTGGGTTGGTCCTCCCTTCACTGCCAGCTTATTGATTAATTGCCGATACTGATTGGTTCCGGCGACACTGTCCAGACTTTTAAGCCCGGCCAGGATCGACTGCAGTTCCCCCGAAGACAACAGGGTTTTATCGATCTTGTAGCCTTCCATAATGGCGATGCCACCGTTTGCTCCCTGAGTTGTCGTCAGTGGAATCCCGGACTTACAGATATCTTCAATATCCCGGTTAATGGTTCGTCGGGAGACCTCAAAAATTTCTGCCAGGTAAGGTGCCGTTACCTTTTGCTGTTGTAAAAGGATGGATAGTATGCCGATGAGACGATCTATTTTCATTTGTTATTCCTTTGGTACCGTTTTATAAATTCCATTTTTCCTCTTTCAACCTGGAAAAAGGCCCAGCATATCCTATCGATATGCTATGACCTTTTACTAAAACTCATGGTTCAAAATATTCAAAAATGATCGCATCAAATTTTTTCTTGCAATACTCAATATCGTCGGTATCCTGGACCGTCCATCCGACCAGTCTTCCGGTCAGCAGATGAAACAGGCTGAGACCCAGTTTTCGCCGGGCATCACCATGATAGAATGCCATAAAATGAGGACGGGTGATAAAATTTGTGGCAAATGAAATGATTAACAGCCATTGCCACAATTTAACATCCAGCCCCTTGAGACTTTTGCGCCCGACTGAAAGCTGACCTCTGACCACATCGGGCCGGTTTTTATAAAACCACCTGACAATTAACGGCTGAAAGGATTCCACGCAATACAGCCCCTCATAATGATCAAGATGCTCGGCCGTTTTTGAGCACAGCTCGTTGAGATATTTGGTGTTTTTCAGTTCAACAATCAGAGGAACCTGACCATCCACCATGCTCAGAACATCTTCAAATAAAGGAATTTTTTCTTCGGTATTTCCAAGATTATAGGCCAGTAATTCCTCGTATGTGCAATCGGTTATTAATTGATCCACCCCACACAAACGCAATAAATTATCATCGTGAAAGACAACGATTTTTCCGTCAGCGGTAAGATTTAAATCCATCTCGATTCCATAACCGGCATCCACCGCTTTTCTAAAGGCAGTCATGGAATTTTCCGGTATCGACTTATCCTTTTCGTGCAAACCCCGATGGGCATAGTAACTGGTCCAGAGTCGGTCATCGACCTCCTTTGGCATTCTGCCCGGGAGCAGCAACAAGATATAAATAATAAATATGGCTATTCCTGCCACGATATATAGTGTCATGTAACCCTCACCCACTTCTGTTAATCTCTAAATCAAATCAGTTCCTTTCTCTTGAAATTTTAGCGGCAAGTGCGAAAACGCTACGCTGCTTATCTGTTTCGCAATAACCTGACCGTTTCATTTTTCATTTTTCCATTAGCGTCTATTTTTGTCATGTATATTTTTATTTACCCCTTTATTTTCTCAATCAATCATTAAAACTAGATTAGTATTTAAACTATTTTCTGTTAAATATTATTTTGAGAAGCTAAGCTCTGAAAAATTCAAAAATAATCACATCAAAAAACTTCATGCACCCCATAATATCATCGGTATCCCTGACCGTCCAACCAACCAGTTTACCTCCCAATTGCCGAAACAGCCGGAGGCTGAGCCGATGATGGGCATCCTGGTGTTTATAGGCGATAAAATGCGGCCGGGAAATCACATTTGTCATAATCGAAGCAATCAGCAAGCTCTGCCACCAGGGGTTACCGTCAAAACTTCGGTATCCCGCTGAAAGCTGACCTCTTACCACCTTTGGTTTGTTTTTGCAAAACCAGCTGACAATCCCGGGATGGAAGGACTCGATGCAATAAGGTCCCGCATAATCAGCCAGCAGTTCGGCAGCTTTAACACAGAGTTGCTGCCATTCTTTGGTGTTTTTCAGTTCGATTATGAGCGGCACCTGCCCATCCACAAGCTTCAGCACATCCATTAATAAGGGAATGGTTTGTTCGGTGTTTTCCAGCCGAAAATCTGCAAGCTCTGTTGACAAACATTGGGTGATCAATTTATCCACCCCGCAAACCCGAAGCAGGCTGTCATCATGAAAGACTGCCACTTTCCCATCGGCAGTCAGATTTATATCCAACTCGATTCCATATCCTGCCTCAATAGCTTTTGCAAAGGCCGTCAGGGAGTTTTCCGGAATAGTCTTATCTTTTTGATGGAGGCCCCGGTGGGCATAACTGGTTTCCCAGAGAGCCGGGTCTGAATGACCCGGTAATCGAGCTGGTGAAATGATAAAAAGATAGAGTAAAATTAATGCACTCAGGGCCATTATAACATAGATCATCGTTGGCCTTCCCGTCTAAACCAATCCCTCATCTCAATCCGCCACATCAAAAACCTCCAGCTTGGACCGGGGGGCAATGGGCTTGGAATCGCCATGCTGAACCATCATCATCGTTACAAAGGCCAATCCGACAAACAAAGCGCCGTAAGGCATCAGGGTATGATAGCCGAGATGCTCTAACAGCGCGCCGGAAATAATCGGCGTAATAACCTGGGCAGACATTGACGCTGTATAATAATAGCCGGTGTAGCGGCCAACGTTGGCACCCTTGGACATTTCCAGCACCATCGGCAGAGAATTGACATTAATAGCCGCCCAGGCGATTCCGGCTAACGCAAAGGATACAAATAGCATCGGGTTAAACGCCGTATAAAAAGCTGCGGTAGCAAAAACAGCGGCCAGCACTACCACACCCATCAGGATGATTTTTTTGCGTCCCACCTTCGAGGAAATAATCCCCACGGGAATAAAGGAAATAATAGCGGCAATACAGGCGACCATCAAAATGAGTGCTGATTGGGATTCTTTCATCCCCAGCGAAACCATGGCGTATTTTGAAAAAGCCGAGGTGACGGCATTATATCCCATAAACCATAAGGCTACTGATAAGAGAATATAGATCAGACTCTTTTTATATTCTTTGGGCAGCTTTTCGTGGGTCACCAGGGTCTCATCATGATCCGCCTCTTCAACGTCGATGCCCAGCGCCGCACTGTTATGCCGCATTTTTATTACTGCATCCGGTTCGTTAACTGTCAGTTTGAGAATAATGACCCCCACCACCATCACTGCGGCTGTACCCAGAAAAAGGGGCCAGTAGTTTATATTGTCTTTATCCGGGGCCAGTAGCGCCACCATTCCCAGGACCATAATCCCGCCAACTGCCCCCATCAGATTAATCACCGCATTCCCTTTAGATCGCAGCGGTTTGGGGGTAACATCCGGCATCAGGGCCACCGCTGGTGAGCGATAAAAAGACATCGACAACAACGCCAGCGCCAGAGCCACAATAAACAAAATCAGCTTATTGGCCATCACTGCGTAGGGTATCAAGAGCATGGAAACCACGGCCATTGCGGTTCCGCCTAAGATATAGGGCATCCGTCGCCCCATTCTGGTGTTGGTATTGTCAGAAAGCATCCCAAACAAAGGCAACATAAATAATGCCAGCACATTGTCAAAAGACATGATCACCCCAGCCATTGTGTCCCCAAATTCAAAAGCTTTCAACATAATCATTGGAATCACAAAATCATACAGGCTCCAAAATGCACTAATGGTCATAAACCCAAGACCGACCAAAACAGTGAGGCGGTAATCCAGCTTCATCAACACGCTCCTTTTCCTTCATGAAAAAAGTATAGCATCCAACGCTGATTTTATCAATGTTCTTAGCAAATCTTAACCAAATCTTCATAATTTAAGCACCACCTCCCGAACTATTGTTCAGCTCTCATAAAATTCATATTTACCATTTCTTGCGGCTTATCCTTTAACTGCAAAAGTCCCGGTAATCCTTAAGCAAAGTACTAAAATGGCTGGTCCTGCTTGTCAAATCGGTCGCTGATTGATATAATAAAGAATCTTAATAGAACTTATGATTTTGGATGCATCGCTTCGGATGCATCCATTAAATTTTTTATAAGATCCTGGGAGGAAGCAGCAATGAAAAGAATATGTGTATATTCCGGTTCCAATCTGGGTGTTCGTCCAGAATACAAAGAAATTACAAAAAAGCTGGGGCTGGTACTTGTCGAAAATAACATTGAATTGGTATACGGCGGATCAAAAACCGGTTTAATGGGCGAAATAGCCAACCATATGCTTGACAATAGTGGCCAAGTCACCGGCGTTATGCCCGGCGGACTCTTCCCCAACGAAGTAATTAACGATCGTCTGACCCGATTTATTGAAGTAAAAAACATGCATGAGCGCAAACAGACCATGGCCGACCTATCCGATGGTTTCATTGCCATTCCCGGCGGCGTGGGTACCTTTGAAGAATTGTTTGAAACCCTCAGCTGGGCGCAGCTGGGCATTCACAAAAAACCCATCGGAGTTCTCAATATTTCCAACTTTTTTGATTCCTTCATGGCGATGATGCAAAACATTGTCAACGAAGGTTTTATGAACCCGTCCAATACCAAACTGGTGCTAGTCTCATCGGATCCGGGGGAACTGGTCAATCAAATGATCCACTATACCCCACCGGTTTTAGGCAACAAGTGGCAGCAGCTGGATCCGGCATTAAAAAAAATCTGACCGCAGATCCGCAATCAGACTTGTTGATAACGTCATTTGAGTGAAAATTCGAATGGCGTTTTTTATTTCCCCGTTCTTGATTATCGTCTGCCGGTCAAATGATAAATAGCCATTTGAGGAAGTATTGACAATCTGCAAAAAGGTAAAAGGCTATGACTTTCGTCATAACCTGATCCATTGCTCGGGATGATTCATGGCCGCCTGAAATTTTTCCAGGAATAAGCCCACATGATAGCCATCCGCAACGGCATGGTGAACGGTGATCGAAAAGGGCATCATTTTTCTACCGTTTTTTTGAAAAAATCTGCCCGCCTGCAAAACGGGGAAATAATAATCAGCCTTGCCATAAGGTATCGGCGAGTAACTGCTAAACTGTGTCCACGGCAACATCCCAACCATAAAGCTATTGGGCGGTGGCAGCTCCGGTTTTGCCAGAATCCCGTGATTTCCGGAATAGCGTTCCTGATCATTCAGGTAGTTCTGGTAAAAGCTTTCAAAATGCGGATCATATTCCGTCCACATATTAGACATGGTTTTGTCGTCCTCGTGAAAACAGGCATAGGAGGGATGTAAGACCTCATAATAACCCAGCTTATCATCTGTTTTTGCAACTCGAAATTCCGACTGCTCAGTTATCAGTTTTGCGGCCAGATAGAGATAAGCTGGAAAAAACCTTTTGCCGGCTTCTTTAATATGATGATAGGTCTCAGTAATATCGATTTCCACATTCAGGTTAAACCCGGTGGGTAGCATTTCGGTAAAATAATAAAAGTATTGTCTCCGATCCCAGGTTTCAAAGTCAATGGGATGTAATTGTGTGTTCATTTTTTAGCTCTTCCTTTTGTTTATCAATCCATATTTCAAGCAGCATTGCAACGTCATCACTAAACTCCTGTTCGGTCTGGGTTTCACCTTTTTCTATTTCTTCCAGGACAACAAAGGAAAACGACTTGGCACCATACTGTTTCCATTCCCCAAGCATGCCGGGTTCTGGACATGAATTGGTTGCCACCGAAAACCCAAACCGGTTTTTTTGACCCGCCATATCTTTGGTTGATTTTATCCAAATGCGGTCATTACCGTGACATTTAATACCAAAAATGCCTCCGACGACGGTTCTGTTTTTATAATTCTCTTTTAATTCTTTTTTTGATCGTGTTTCCATCTATCTAAATCCCCTTAATCAACGCTGCCTATTTTTGCTTACAGTACCCAAAGACCATCTTTGCTGCAATAATAGTACAGTTTACTGCCATACTTCTTCCCCAGCTTTCCGCCGCTCATTTTAGGCAGCCGTACCGCCGCGGTTTGCTCGGGATACAGTCTGACAAACAAGGACCGATCAGCCGACACGTAGGCCACAAAGGAAATAAAATGGGCTTTACTCATTTCATGATCAAAGGTAATATAGTATTCACCATCATCATCTTCTACCAAAGCGGTGTGTTTTTCATCGGCCGGTTTGGCCACCAGTGGGGCCAGTTTTCGTCCACAACAGGAAAGCTCCGCATCGCCAGTGGTGCTGATTACATTTCCACAGTTTGGACAAACATAAAATTTTATTCGTTTCAAATTTCCTGTTTCCATATCATTCAGTTCCAGTTCTCCCAAAAGTATTTTTTCAATATTCACCTCAAATAGTTCCGACAGCTCCCTAAGCAGGGATACATCCGGACAACCCAGGCCACGTTCCCATTTGGAGATGGTTTTATCACTGATGTGCATCCGATCGGCAACCTGTTTTTGAGTCAATTCTTTTTCTTTTCGCAACGCCTTCAGTAGTTTGCCTACCTTCGTGCAATCCATAATCTTACCTCCATATGAACTATAATAATGGATCGATGGAACTTATTCAATCAACGCTCCGTAGAGTTTCGACAGATTATGCTGCCACGATCACTAGCTCTGCTCTGAAAAAATTTATGATTATTTCAACGATAGTTTTCGATATAACGAAAACTATCGTAATAAATCGCATTTGTTTTCGTTATATCGTAATCTATTCTTAAATTTAATCCCGGCCTTAGATCTCACCAATCTCATAATTTCCCTTGTATATATTTCCCAGCCCGCCGTCGATGGAGATGGGATCCCCGGATTTAAAGCGATGGCCATTGATGGTGCATTCTTTGGTTGCATCATTGACTTCCAGACCCTTGCATTTAACGATACAGACCTTGCCGACGCTGGCGGCTGCCACTGCGGCGTGGGAGGTGACCCCGCCCTTGGCTGTAATCAGACCGTCACAAACAAAGATCAGCGGAATATCATCCGGCACGGTGTCCGGCCGCACCAGAATGATTTTGGCCTCGGGACAGTTTCGTTTTAAACCCTCCATATCCGCCATATCAAAGGCCAGCAAGCCTGACAGCACCGCACTGCTCATGCCGATGCCGTGGCCGACCAGCTCCATTTCGTGGGGTGCCGGCAGAAAGCTGGAAAAGGAGGTCTGTTTTTTCAGGTTCTGATTTCGGGTCTGGAGAATATACAAATCTTCCGGATTATCAGATTCAAAGGTGAATTCTATTTCCTGGTGGACAAAGCCATATTCTTCGATCAGCCGTCCGGCATAACGGATCAGGGCCTGGTATATTTTGGGAAATCCCGACTCCAGCGACAAATTGCTGTCCCGATAATCCCGTTTCCTTTGCGACTCGCTGATGGGCAGGGTATTGACCAATCCGGAAACCACATCTTCGCCCTGACTGCAGAGGGCAAAATCGCCATAAAGATTAATCCCGGCGCACCCGTTAAAGGGGCTGCTGGTAAACACCACCCCGGTACCGGAACGGGTCGAACGATTCCCCAGCACCATTTTCTGGACCACCACGGCGGTGCCCCAGTCCTCGGCAATCTGCAGATGATCGCGATAGTAAACCGCACTTTCGGAGAACCAGGAGTCCAAAACTGAGCGAATGGCCTGCTTAAGTTGTTGAAAGGGATCCATTTCAATTACGATGTTATAGTCATTTAAGACCATTTTATAGCTGTAGGCGATGGTCTTCATCTGATCAGGACTAAAGTTAATTTTCAGATCCACATCCCATCGTTGTTTATATTCCAACATCACCCGGTCAAAAACATCGCGGTCAATGCCGTAAGCCATCCCCCAGCTCTGCAGAAAGCGCCGGTAACAATCCCAGGCGGTCCAACCGTAACCCTGCCGCTTACTGTAAGCTTCGGCGATTTCGTCATTCATCCCAACATTTAAAAATGTTTTCATGGCGCCGGGCAGAGAAATCGACGAACCGGAGCGGATCGAGAAAAATAGGGGGTTTTCTGCTTTTCCGTAATACTGACCGGTAATTGCTTCAATGAATGCAATGTGCTTTTCAATCAGCAGATCCATATCCCGCACCATATCCGGATGGCCTTCAATGGTTTCCTTATGCCTGAACACTTCGGTGGTAATCACAAATCCTGGTGGCACATGAAACCCATAGGTGATCAGTTTTTTTAGAAAATAAGCCTTGGCCCCGAGAAAAACCGGGTTATCGATTTCTGCGGTGCTTTCGGTCAGCAGGCTGAAGGTAATATCCGGGTCATAAGTCATCATGCTTTCAATAAAAGTGCTGGAATAATTTTTCATCATGCTACGCAGCCCGCTGATGGTATCGGTGATAAAGTTATCCAGATCCTGAACCAGAAAGGCCGTGGACAGGTTGTCCCGTAGGAATTTTTCTGATTCGATATGATAGAATTTGCGGCTGTCCCCGGCCATTTCGACCTGCTTTGCCGCGAGCACCTGGGGAATAATAACCCGCATCGGGACTTCAAAAAGATCAAAAAAGTATTCGCTGATAATCTGTTTGATGTCGTTGGCCATAAACTGAAAAATATTAATATATTGGTGAATCGAAAAGCTGGGCGAAGCCAGCCCGAATTTAAGCATGTCCAGATGGGAGTTCAGCCCCTGATTATAAATGCCGTCCAGTTCCAGACCGTCCTTAAATAGTAGCAGGACATGATAAATCTGGCGAAAGGTTTTGGCAGTAATGTATTCTGCATTAAAGGGCTGGGTGACCTGGGTCATCAGCTTAGCCACGGTCCGTTCCAGCCGATACATCAGACCCAGGGCATCAAACTTGGGCTCTACATATTCGCCGTACATGGAGGGAATATCCGCCGCAATGTGCCGCTTATAGTAAATATTTTCTGAAGCTTCACTGGGATGGGGATCTTGAATAATGGCTTTGAGATGGTTCATATGCTGATAAATTTGGCGGATCGATGCTTCCTTATCGTCTTTTCTCAGACTGTGTTTCAGTTCGGTCAAATCCCCGGTCAGGTTGGGGCTGTAACCTCTGAGCATGGCCAGAACATCGTCAAATTCAAAGGAGTACTTTTCCAACAACAGGAAATAAGCCCTGAACAGATAAAGCACCCGTTTAATATCCAGGCTTGAATCTGGAGCCAAATCGTGGAGTGCCTCCCGGATCACATCGATATCCAGACGGAGCAACTCTGTGGGAGATGCTTTCAGTTCTTCACAAAGTCGGATCATCGTTTCGTGGGGCCGGATAAACCATTTACTATCCTGATCGAGACCTTCATATATTTGCTGGGGAATCATCTCTTTCAGCGGTTCCTTGTTGCCATCATACCAGTAGGTGATGATTTTTCGGGCCAGCTCAATATGGGTATTGTTGCTTTCGATATGAATCTGTTTGCGCATGAAATGGATTAGCCGGTCCTTGCGACGGGAGGCCTCATCAATGGCGGTTGTCACATCCCGAAGCTCACCCTCGGCCCCGATTTCCCGAAAATACACCGGAAAGATCCGCGCCAGTTGTTTGATTTCCCGATAAACCGGAGTGATCTCACCGTTAAGCAGCCGGGTAATATCCCGCTGAAAGAGATCGGTGTCGGAAATAAAGATCCCACCCAGCTTGAGGTTGACAATCAGAGCGGCCAGGAGCTCCCGCATGGCGCGGGGATTTTCTTCAATTAGCTCCAACCACACCCGGATATTTTTAACGTGATTGGAATCGATCAGAATCTGCCAGTCGATATTGAGACTCAATTTTCCCGGATAGTTAAAGCCCAGATTGATCAACGCTTTGGTGAAATAGTCAATATTGGCGGCATCCCCGGTGGCAATGATTTCTTTACCCAAAGTGAGAATGCAATCCAGTACGGTGTCCCCATGCTCTTGTTTGAGTTCCTGAAACTCGGCCATAATGGTATTAATAAATTCGGTGATATCCTGCGAATTCAGGTCATCAAAGATATTTCGCAGATTCCGGTTGATATCATAGATCAAATGGTCGTTCAGGGTGGCCATTCCGGGTAAATGCAGCAGATAATACAAATAGTAGATGGTTTCCAGATGGGTGGGGAATTTTTCTGAGAAGCTGCGGAAATAATTGGCGATATCATTAAAAAAAGGCTGCTGCTGAAGTTCACTCCAATCGGTGGCCTGTTGGCGCTTCTCTCTAAGCTCCTCAAAATAGGCATGGCCAATAGCCTGAATATCCTCTGCCTTCAAATGGGGAAAAAGCTTTTGCCGGGAATCAAACCACGCATCAGCCAGGGAAGTTTGATCCCAGTAATCAATACACTGATCCAGCAGGTCTGCGGTGATCCCTTCCAGAACTTTGGTAAATTCTGAATCCGCCGCCACCTTATTTAAATATATTTTAAAAACGCCTGAATTTTTGACATAGAGAAGTTCATGCTGAGCCATATCCTCTTTTAGAACATCGATGCACAAAAAAATTATCACTTTGGGAAAATGGTCAAAATTGGCCAGACGATCCATAAAGCGGATCAATACCTGGCTGAGCAGTGCCCGCTGGCTGTCTTTGAGTTTAGAACGCAGCACTGACCGGATCATCTCCACCAGTACGGTGAAGGCCTTTTCGGACTCTTCCAGATCATGGTACAGCCAGATATCGCCAAGACAAATATTCTGCAGCGACTCGATGACATAGCGATTGTTGCGATACTTATGATTGAGCTCAATTAAAAACTCCTGGGTACGTTTATGAATCCCCCAATACTCTTTTGATAATTCACCGAACCACTGCTGAATCTCCGGGATCTCCGTGACACTTTCCCGAGTCTGATTAAGATTGGCCTCTAAAGCCTTAGACGAAAACACGTTAGCCATTTTTTTATCCCCCTGATTACAATCGATTTGGGTAAATGTCGGCTTTACCTTTCGATCAGTATATCATAATCGTGTGGTGAAATGAATACGATTTCTTCACTGCAATCTGATTTGTATGATGGTCGTTCTAAACAGCAAACGCCCCTGGATCAACAAGTTGACCCAGGGGCGTTTGGTACAAAGCATTACTGACAGCACATTTATCATCGTTCGCTTAAATAATTATTTTCACCAAATTTCGGCCCGCTTGATTGGTAACGGTAATGGATTTGGCATAAGTATGAATGATCGCTAGGGATATTTCATTTTCCGCGGCTTTTTCCAGTTCATAGACTTCGCCGTCAAAATCGGCCTGGATGGTGACCTCACCGCTTAAATCCGAATACTCAACCAAAAGTGCTACACTGGCCTTGGGGAACTCGCGCAGCAGGATCGCCAGGATCAGCTCCTCACAAACCAGTTGGACATTCATAATCTGGCGATCGGTGAACATCTGCTTTTGGAGGAAGGTTTCGATTCTGGCATTGAGTTCATAAAGGTCAAAGCCACTGCCTTCCGCGGTATATTCAAAGGATGAAATTTTCCGGATGAACGCCCGGGTCTTGGCCTTCTGGGGATGGTCAAAAATTTCTGCCGGCGATCCGTCTTCGTATATTCCCTTTTCATCCATATAAAACACCCGGCTGGAGACATCCCGGGCAAACTTCATTTCATGGGTCACAATCATCATGGTCATCCCGCTTGATGCCAGCTTGCGGATAACCCCTAATACTTCGCTGACCATAGTGGGATCCAGGGCTGAGGTGGGTTCATCAAACAAAACAATCTCCGGCTTCATCGCCAGGGTTCTGGCGATCGCCGCCCGCTGTTTCTGGCCACCGGATAATTCGTCAGGGAAGGCCAGAGCTTTCGACCGCAGTCCGACCATTTCCAGATAGGCCAGCCCTTCATCATAGGCCTGCTGCCTTGGCACCTTCAGTAAATTCACTGGTCCCAGCATCAGGTTTTCAATGATCATCAGATGGGAAAAGAGGTTGAAAGACTGAAATACCATCCCCATTTTCTGTCGCAGACCGGAGACATTGGCATTTTTAGCCAGAATATTCTGGCCATCAATGATGATCTCGCCGTTGGTGGGGGTTTCCAGCAAATTGATGCAGCGCAGAAAGGTTGACTTTCCGCAGCCCGATGGCCCGATGATCGAAATTACTTCGCCCTCTTTTATCTCAGCGCTGATATTTTCCAGCACCTGTAACTCTCCAAAGTTTTTGGAGAGACCATTGATCGTTATCATTTTGCCACCTCCGCTACGCTCACTTCCGGATCGACAATCCCTTTGACCAACCGTTTTCGGCGTTTAGGATCGACCCTCACTTCAATTTTTCCCAGCACGATTATAAACAGGTAGGTGATCACAAAATAAATAAAAGCAGTCACAAATAACGGGAAAAAAGCATCAAAGGTACGGCTCCGGATAATATCCGTCATCTTGGTCAAATCCTGAATGGCAATATAGCCCACCACCGAGGTCATCTTTACCATGCTGATAAATTCGCCCTTAAAAATCGGCAGAATATGCCGCAAAGCCTGGGGCAAGGTGACTTTGAAGAAGCTGGATACCCTGGTAAATCCCAGCGCATAGGCCGCCTCCAGCTGTCCCTTATCGGTGGCATCGATGGCGGTTCTAAAGATCTCTGCCGCATAGGCGGCAAAGTTAATCGAGAAACCCACCACGGCGATGAGGATCGGGTGGATATCCACTGACGCAAACAAAATGTAATAAAGGATCATCAGGGTTAAGACAATCGGCACCCCCTGAATCAGCCGGATATAAACAATCGCCAGCCCCGATACGATCTTTAAGCGGGACTTGCGCATGGCACAGATTACGGCGCCCAGAAAGCTACCGAATAACAGCGACAACATAGAGATAACAATGGTTGTCCAAAGCCCTTCTAAAACCAGTTTGTAGCGGTCTTCAACAATAAAGGTTTTGTTATAACTGTCCTGAAGCGAAGCAAAAAAGCCGGCCGTACCGCTCTGACTTTGATTGGCTATAGCCGTTCCATCAGCATTCTCGATATTTCCGGAATACATGCTTTTTCGCACCAGCACGCTGTTGTGAAGCACTACGTAGGCATCACTGTAGAGAACTTCCTGACCCCGTTCATCGGTTTTAAAGAAGTCGGAGATGATGATGTCGCCTTTGCCGCTTTGGAGGGCCGGGATCATCGCCGCGTAATCCATGGTGATGATCTCATAATCGAAATTGGCGTAATTGGCGAAGCGCTTGATAAACTCAATATCGTAGCCGGTTAGCTCGCCATTTTCGTAATAATTCATCGGTTCCGTCATACCATTGGTAATGATCGTCAGTTTTTTTTCAGGGTTCTGGGGCTTGGGAAGATCCGGCATCACTCCGCCAATGTTATCAATCCAGCGGGTCACCATTTCGTCGCTAGTGCCATCCTGATGAATCTGTTTGATAAAGGCATTGACCTGGTCATTAAGGGCCGTATTATTCAATCCCACCACGGTGGCAATTTCAATATTGCCGAGTTCCTCGGGCAGCTTAACCAGGTCGGGATTGCTGAGCAGAATCCGGTCAACCCCGGAGCTGTCATAAATAACCGCCGTAGCCTTGCCACTTTTGAGGGCGGCCACGCCGTCAATAAACTGGGTAAAATAAGAGATTTCGGCATCGGGCATAAACTCCTTGGCCACTTCTTCCGGGGGTGTTCCTTCGGGGACACCGATGATATAACCAGCCTGGTTCAAGTCACTGGTGCTACTGATTTTCGCTTCATCGGCGGCTGAACAACCGCAGATCAATAACATCACCGCAAGACCTGACAGCATTGCCAGAATTCGTTTCTTACTTGGCATTATCCACCTCTGTCACTCTGTCTTTTCCGACCACAAACACCTGTGGATTAGGGAAATAGCCCGCTGTAAAACCAACCTTTTCAGACCGCTCCGGAGTGTTATACATGGCCGCAATCACATCGCTTTTCCCGGACTGCAGACTGTCAATCATAGCCGAAAAATCCATATCCTGATACTCGGTCTGCATGCCCAGCTCAGCAGCAATTCGATCCATCAGTTCCACGTTCATTCCGGTCAGCTCGCCGTCTTTAACAAAGCAGCGGGGTTCAGTCAGTGATGTGACCGCAACCTTCAGTACCGGGCTGCTGGTATTTTTAGGGACAGCCACAATTTCATAGTCGGCTCCGGTTTCCGGGAACCAGTGAGCGATGATTTCATCCATGGTACCATCACTTAGAAAGCGGTTCAGTACCGTATTGATTTTCTGATTCAACTCAGTATTCGTTTTGTTCAGTGCCATAGCCGTTACCTCATCCGTTAAGGGATCCGGCAAAATAACAACCTCGTCATTATTCTTGGTATAGTTTTTGGCTGAGGCATAATCCATGATAGCATAGTCAATTTTCCCTGCCATCAGCGCTGCCGACTCGTCCACATAATTATTGAAACGACTGATTTGCGCATTGGGATACCGGTCAGGGGCAATGATCTCGCTGACTGTGCCGATCATTGTTCCTATTTTGGCTGTTTCAACTGGGGGAAGGGTGGCTGCTGTCTGGCTACACCCGGTTAGAAATAGGGTAATAAGTATGGATATGCTTATAAAAACTCTTTTCATTAATATCCTCCCTTTTGTTTACTGGTTAAATCGTTATTTAGAAATCTAATTGTTTTTTACGCTCATCTTTATCAAACTCCAGCTCCCGGCTTTTATTTGCAGCAAATTTTTAAAAATTCATATCTTAGCTAGGATACCAATTTTTTAATGGTCAATATGTTCTCATTCTCTTCAAAGCGATAGTCCACCTCATCCATGCTCTTTTTAACCATCAACACACCCAATCCACCGATTTGACGTTCTTCAGCCGTCAAGGTGATGTCCGGATCCGGGTTATCCAAGGGATTAAAGGGATTTCCCCGGTCAATAAATTGAATTTCCACCAGTGGCGGTTCGCCATAGGAATCAAATTGAATGATGACGTTGCCGTCATCCGGGGCATAGGCATAGTGGGCAATGTTTACATAAATTTCTTCCACAGCAAGATCAATCTGAAATATCATTTTCATGCTGGCCCCAGCGGTCTCCAATTCGGTATCGATAAATTCGAGTACCTTAGTCAGGTTATCTGTCGATGCATTTACAGTTAATCTCTTCATATTATCTGATCTCCTTTACTGTTTGTTAACAAATCCACTGAGACCCCCATTACATCAATCATTTTGATCGATTGAAAGCCAAGTCTCTGGTAAAAAATCTGATTGTCTTTAACATTGCTATTTTCCAGATAAATGGGACAGTCACTGAACTTTTTGATATCATATTCCATCAGTGCCCGACCCATTCCTTTCATCACAGAACCGATCATAAATAAATAATGATGCTCTTTGTTATAATGAAAGCGCTCGGTTATCAATGTTTCATTCTTCAGCTTAATCATACTTTTAATCTGAATCAGCATTAGAAATTTGGTTATTTCTCCAAACATCCCGCTGCCGAGGGCACTGCGGATGCTGAAAAATGGTCTTCCCTTATGATTCCAAATCGATGCCCCGACTATTTTGTCATCATCAACAGCCACATGAATTTCACCATTGCGATTATAATAATCCACCATCAGCTTGATATAACGGCAAAGATCCTTCTTATTCTGAAAAACGGTTTGATATAAAGGATCGTTTTCGAAGGCCTGGCACAGCACGTCCGCCGCCTTTTCCCGGCTATTTTTATCCAACTTTCTGTCCCATATTGTGATCATAGGCGTTCCAAAAATATATCTTTCCCCAGTTCAAAAAGGGTAATATCATCTTTTGACCAGATCGCTTTGCCACCAAGAAATAACATGCTTTGGTACCCTTCTGTGGTAATTGCAAAACAAAATATTCGCTCAATCAGAAAGCCCTGGTTATGTTTTTGCCTGAGATAATCCCATAGCGTCTCATGTAACCGCTTTGAGATGCCATGATGCCGGAAGGATTCATCAACTGCCAAATCCAATATCAGGATATTGTTTGTCCTTCCTTTTTCCAGTGGTAAAACTTCACTTACATCAAGATTATCGTCGATGTACTCCTGTTCAAATACGGCCCGCTGATAAACTGAAGCCGCGACCCCAAAAAAACTGATAAAGCCCATCAGCGTATTCTCCGTATAAGCAGCAATAAGTCCGTCCTTAAACTTCAAAAACCGTTTTTCTGCCATACCCTGATTTGTCAAAATTTCATTTCCAAAAATCTTGCGATCAAGTTCTAGCGTGGACTCAAAATCTTCGATCGACAATTCCTGCCCAGCTTTGATGATTATATCCATCCTACTACTCCTCAAACTTAAATCCGAGCATGGTGATATCATCAAACTGCGGTTCCGTGTCCGCAAACTCATCCACATCTGCTAAGATATCGGCACACAGCGATTTAATATCATGCTCATCTTTTGAAGCAACCAATGTTTTCAGGCGTTCCAGTCCATAAAATTCATTTTTAGTATTATTAGCCTCGGGAATCCCATCGGTATATAGATAAATGATATCCCCTTTTTCAATTTGCGATTCATTCATCTTGTATTTGGCGGTATCCATGCCGGCGCAGACAAAGCCTTTTTTGCCGGTTAGCATTTCAACCGTGCCATCTTTTTTCCAGATAATCGCCGGATCATGTCCGGCATCACACCATTGGAACACACCTGTTTTGACATTAATAATGGCAATCAACAAGGTGACAAACATGCCTTGTTCATTATTATTGCACAAATTAATGTTGGCTTCGGTCATGACCTCATCGACGGGCAAGCGTCTGAGCACCAGATCTTTAACCGTCGCTTTGGTCATTGCCATAAATAGCGCGGCCGGCACTCCTTTTCCTGAGACATCGCCAATAGTAATACAGAAGTGATCATCATCCACAAAGAAGAAATCGTAGAAATCTCCGCCCACATCTTTGGCGGCCCGCATCGATGCATAAAGGGTAAATTCATTTCTGTCGGGATACTCAAAGTTCCGGGGCAGCATTCCTTCCTGAATCAGGGTCGCAATCCGCAGCTCGGTTTCAATCCGCTCTCGCTCGGAAGTGACACTGGTCAGTTCTTTAATATAGCGGCTGATATCACTGGTCATTTTGTTAAAGGCCTCGGCCAGAATTTCAATTTCATCACCAGTTTTTACATCGATGTTCAAAGCGACAATTTCGCCCAGATTTTCATCCAGGTTGATGTTTACAAAATCAGTTGCGTTATCCACAATAACCTGCAGGGGATTGATGATCGATTTATTGAGAAAAAGCAGATAGATGGTGATAAACAGCACAAATATCAGCAACGCAATGGAAGATACTAAAACGATATATGCATTGAGGGTCGTATTAATATCCTTCATCGACATATCCGCACCAACTATCAGGATCGGATTTCCCTGGGTATCCCGCATCACCTCAAAGGCACTGATCAGATAGCCAAACTCACTATCATTTGAGATAATGGTCTTAGGCGCATCGGGATTGGTAAAGAGATTATTTGCCGCATCAATATCGGATTGTGGATAATACTCAGTACCTAAAAAATCCCCCAGCACAAAATGACCTTCCATCCCTGGTTTGGTTCCCTGGCCAAAAACTTTGAACCCATCGGCGGTAGGAACATAGGCATACAAATATTCAAGATGGTTTTGTTCCTGAATTATTTGAAATTGCTCAATCAACCGATCATAATCTGCGTCCTTTTCCATGGTTTGATAATACTGGTTCACCTTTTCCGCAGGTACTAAGGCCGCCGCCGTGTGAACAAGCGATGAAATATTTTCGTCATACCGTTTGAACATTTCATCACGGTAACTGAAGTAGGAGATCAGAACAATAATCACACAAAGAAAAATTGCCAGAATCATGCTTGCTGATGCAAATTTAGTTTTAAGACTTATTCGACGAATACTTTTTGGTTCTTTCATTGATACCACCTTTTTTACAGAATAATAAGCAGATTATTAAATACCAGCGTTCGATTATATGCAAAGGATTTTGCTTTCTTCCGAACAATCGATACGCCCAGATAATCCAGGGCTTCATCAGGTTTTTCCGATTCTTCAAAGGGATTATAACTGGTGCTGTCATCTCTGAGCCGAATGTAAATATCCTCTTCAAATAGGGCAATTTTTATATGAATATAATGGGGTTTCCCATCACTGAAGCCGAAATTAATAATATTGGCTGCCAATTCTTCAATGGTCAGATTAATGAAATAGGCATTTTTGCTGTCAATATCCAACCTTTCACAAAAAGCTTCGATTTCCTCGACACATTTATCCAGCTCTTTAATGTCCGCAGAAAGGGTGGTTTCATATATTTTATCCTTTGCAATAATGGGTTCTTTAAACAATAAAATATTTCGGTACCCGCCCTGTTTCTTAAGCACCAGTGCTGCAAAGAGCAGGAATACCATCGTTACCGTTTCCGCCGCGACCATCGCCAAAGCCGTTCCTGAGACCCCAAAAACCGGAATAAACCAGGCCGAAAAAGCGACGAGCAGTAAAAAGCCCCGCATAAAGTAAATGATCCCCGCCAGCGTCGGCCGTTTAATGGTCTGATAAAAATGCGCCATGACACAGTTAAAGCAGGTCTGGATCACCCCAAAGGCAAAGATCCGGATGGTCTGAGCCACTAGCGGCAGATTATCCGCCACCCCAAACATCGACGCAATCGGTTCGGCGAAAATAAGTAATACCAGGACACATAAGACGCTAAGTAAAACCGCCGTTTTTAATGACAGGCCCATGGTTTTATAAACCCCTTCGGTATCTTTTTCCCCGGCAAACGTTGCCACCAGGGGCGCCAGGGCCAATGAAATACCATCAAATATGGCATAGGCAAACAGGGACACGTTAAACAGGATATTATAGCCAGCCAGTCCTCCGACCCCCACTGTCACACTCAGCAGATTATTGATGACAACAAGGGTAATGCCCTGATAAATAAAGGCCGATGCGATCCCAAAGCCCCCCTGAAAAAGCTGATAGCCAGCTTTAGGGCTAAGCGAAGCACGACACAATTTAAGGTGATTCTGATTTTTGAAAAAGTGAATTGAGTAGACGGCAATCGCACATAACTGTCCAATAACCATGGCCAGGGCCCCGCCGAACACCCCCATGTTCAGGCCGAAGATGAAGATCAGGTCCAGCACCAGATTTACTATCACCGATACACTGATACCCAGGGTGGACAGAAACGGATCGGCATCACTGCGAATCATCAGGGACATCACCGGAGCCAGAATGAATATCGGAGCGGTGATCACAATCGGCCACATATAATCCCCGGCGGCAGCAATTCCGGCCCCCCCGGTTAGACCAATAATCGTCGGTAGAAAGAGCATTCCCAATACCGCAATAGCCAGACCTGTTGCCGCAGCAAAAAAAATCGCCTGGGTAAAACTGGCCCTGACCCCATCTTTATCCTCAGCACCAATGGACTCTGATACTTTCAGGGATCCGCCGACCCCAAAGGCGTAACCGAACAGGTTGTAAACCGTATATACCGGCATTGAAACTGCCAGTACCGACAGACCAACTGCCCCAAAGGCATTCCCCAGGATGATGGCATCCACAAAGGTTCCCAGAACCACCCCCGCCGAGGAAAGGATACTATTGATAACAAATATACGAAAAGCTTTATTAACAAAATGTTGATTATTCATTGTGCACTCTCTCACTGTCTCCTTTTTTCAGCCATAATAAACTAATTCCAAAAGCACAGTTAAACGATCTTTTTTTTATTTTTTTGGTATCAAACAACTTCTGCCGCCGATCATGTGAAAATGATTAGCCGCAAACAAAATTGCTCAATCAGAATAAAGTTATACGAGGCTATTATAGCATATAAATGGCTTTGGTAGTCTAACATTTCTTTAATATGTTACCAGTATTTTGTAAAAATAATCCTTTATTAAAAAAACATATCAACTACCTTTCTATTTTTCCATAACTGATCATCAACATCTATATTAGCATTTCTTAATAAATTCTTAATCAAGAATCATTTCAAGATGTCCTTAAGCATTTCCATGTATATTATCAATAAGCAAAGCATCATCAAACACTTTAACTATTCTAACCTTTCATGAAAGCAACGGTCTCGTCGGAGAACCGTTGTTTTTATTTTTTGGGCATTTTCTCTTCCTGGGCTTTAGTCCTGTCCATTTTCCTCGCTCCGATCTTGACGACTCTGCTTGTACAGGCGCACGCTTCTTAAATTCCTTTGACAAAACCAATTCATAGTTATAAACTGAAAATAACAGATTAATTTAAGGTGCTGAATCGGCATTTACAAAAGACATTGAGTACTTAAAAATCAACTAAACAAAATTTGATAAAGGAGAACTTTCAATGGGGAAATTATTTTATCAAGGCCACGGTAGTTATCGGCTTGTTTCAGATCAGAGGATTGTGATATATGTAGATCCATTCGCTGGGGAAGGTTATGATCTGCCAGCCGACGTTGTATTGATAACCCACGAACATCCCGACCATAACAATTTGACTTTGTTACAGCAAAACCAGGGCTGTGTGATCATCAGACCGGACACCATCCTGATTAACGGGGTTTATGGGTGTCAGACAATTCATGATATTGCCATCCAGGCAGTACCTGCCTATAATACCGGCCATGACAAAAATAAGTGTGTGGGCTATGTGATTGAGCTCGATGGTATTAAAATCTACGCGTCCGGCGATACATCCACCACCGACTATATGAAAGATGTTTTATCTAAAGAAGCAATTGACTATGCCTTGCTGCCGATTGACGGCTTTTATAACATGGATCCCAAAGAAGCTTCCGACTGCGCAGCGGTCATCGGCGCCGTCCATACCATCCCCATTCATATGAAACCGGGGGCTTTGTTTGATCGCAAACTAGCCGAAACCTTTATTGCCGAAGGACGCCTGATTCTAGAACCCAATGACGAAATAAAACTGTAAAATTTTTGGAGGTAGAGCAATTAATCATATTATCAGAGAACCATCTTTTTATAAAATGGTGGCCGCCATTGCCATTCCGATCACCTTACAAAGCCTCATTACCATTGGCATAAACATGACCGATACGATGATGGTGGGCGCTCTGGGAGAGGTGCCCTTGTCCGGCGCCTCTCTGGCCAATCAGTTCATTATGGTTTTTCAAATTTGCTGTATGGGGATTGGCATGGGTGCTTCGGTGCTCACCTCACGTTTCTGGGGGATGAAAAATCAGGATGCTTTGAGAAAATCCATCACCATCATGCTTCGTATTTGCCTTGCTTTCGCGCTGTTTTTTTCGCTGGTGACCTTTTTAGCCCCTGACGGGATCATGCGTATTTATACAACCGATCCGGAAATTATCCGGGAAGGCGCACGCTATTTTAAATGGGCCGTTCCCTGTTACCTGCTTTTAGGTCTTTCGCTGACATCCACCATTGTGCTGCGAAGCGTCGGGCAGGTGCGGCTCCCCCTAATTTCGTCGATATTTGCATTTATCATCAATATTTTCTTTAACTATTTGTTTATCTTTGGGAATTTCGGAGCCCCCCGGATGGGTATCGAGGGTTCTGCCTTATCCACTCTTATTGCCCGGATTGTCGAGTTTTCGGTTATTTGCGGTTACTTATTTTTTGTTGATACAAAGATCCGCTATCGGCTCCATCATCTCTTTATGCACTGCCGTGATATCTTGAAAGAATACGTTGCGGTCGCTATTCCGGTTCTGATCAGTGATGTTTTACTCGCCCTTGGCAATAATGCTGTAGCGATGGTGATCGGACGGCTTGGTGTCGGTTTCGTCTCCGCTAATGCCATCACCTTGGTTCTTCAACAACTCAGCACGGTATTTATCCAGGGGATTGCCAACGCCAGTGCCATCATAACTGGTCACACCCTGGGGCGGGGTGATGAGGAAACTGCCCAGCAACAAGGAGTCACCTTTTTATATCTGGGCATTGCCGTGGGCATCTGTGGTGCCGTGCTTATCTGGATCACCAGCAAACCGATGATCAGTCTCTACAATCTGACACCAGAAACCCAACAAATTGCAACGCAACTGATGTTTGCCATCGGTTTTATTGTTATCTTTCAATCTGCCAACAGCATCTTGACCAAAGGGGTTCTGCGCGGCGGCGGGGATACCCGGTTTTTAATGGTGGCAGATATTATTTTTTTATGGGTTGCCTCGGTGCCGCTTGGGGCATTGGCTGGTTTGGTCTGGCATTTACCAGCATTTTGGATCTATGCGCTGCTGAAAATTGATCAGATTATCAAAGCGGTCTGGTGTATTTATCGTTTGAAGAGCCGAAAATGGATAAAAAGAATTGCGGCTGATCCTATAAATCAAAATCAGTAGCCAACGTTCCCTTTGCTTTTTGCAATAAGACAAGGTCTCGATGAATTTAATAATAGTCATTTTGCATAAAAAGTGGTAGAATAAAAGAATTATCAATTCGAATTTTAAACATCAATTTTTATTGAATAAGCCTATACCTAAACTATATTGGAGGTAACAATCTTGCGAATCACAAGAGACGAATATCATGGACGTATAAAATTAACAAAAAAAGAAAAAAAGGACCCCCTTACAGAAGCGCCCTCAGAATCACCGGCTCCTTTAGCATCTCCTACTCCTTCAGAATCGGCCTTAAGCACTTCAACAAATCTCCCCCAAAAAAATAAACACAAGGTTGCTTTGTCAGTCAAGTTATCAGATTCTGAAATAAAAAAACAGTTGTCAATTTTAGCTGAAGAAACAATCAATCAATTATCAGATCCCAACAAAATACTGCGAGATGTGGAAGACATCTATCTCATTTTCACAGGACAAATGATGGTAATCAACAAGTGCCGCTTACTTTCTGTCAGCGAACAGCAGGAACAGAACGCCCAGGTTTATGCTTGTTACTATAAAAAGAAATTTGAGCTGAAAAAACTGGAAATGAAAAAAAAGATGGGCTGATTTTTCAGGTCTACTGACTAATTTTATTTAATACCTTTGTCTAAAACGAAACAAAAACCATGGAGCTAAACACGCTCCATGGTTTTTTTCCGATTGCAAATCTACCTTATTACTGGTCTGTTATTTTTCAGCTATCAAATAGCTTGTCATGGATATGGATCCCAATGTGCGCGAATCATTAAAAACGGTAATCGCGTCATCTCCATCTGATGCACCCAACACATATAACAGCGGGTAGAAATGTTCCCGGGTAATAAACGCCAGTTTGGATGATTCACCCGCTAAATGGTAATCTATAATCGCCTCATGTTCCACATTTAAGATATTCTGCTGAATATAGTCATCAAAGGCATCCGCCCATGGAAAGCCCCCTTCCAGTGCCCAATTAACCCGGGACAGATTATGAACAATATTACCGCTCCCCAAGATCAACACGCCCTGCTCTCTAAGTGAAGTGAGTTCCTGTCCGATTTTATAGTGGATTTCCGCTGCTGCGTCCATGTCAATACTAAGCTGGTAGACCGGAATTTCCGCTGCGGGATACATGCGATGCAGCACCGACCAGGTGCCATGATCAATCCCCCAGGTGTTATCGACTTTTACTGCCCGACTGATAAGATCTTTTGTAATCGCTGCCAGTTCCGGTGCCCCGGGTGCCGGGTAGACAACCCGGTATAGTTCATCCGGAAACCCATACATATCATAAACCATCTCTGGTTTTTCCGAGTTGTTGATTCTGGTTTCTGCGGTGTACCAGTGGGCTGAAATAGACAAAATTGCTTTGGGCTTGGGAATCTTTCCCGCGATTTCTTCCCAGCCACGGGTAAACTCATTATTTTCTACTGCATTCATGGGCGAACCATGACCGACAAACAAAACTGGCATTTTTCTACTCATTTTATTTTCCTCCAACACACTCAGACTAGTCAAACCTAAACAGAACCGAGTCTATAGTCTTGATTATATCCTTATTTAGAGCTTCTCATCGGTAATTTTAAAAATTTAATTCTCACTTGCCATTTTCAATAAGGTATCCCCGGCAATCCGGTAAACCGTCCATTCATCCATTGCTTTTGCCCCAAGCGACAGGTAAAAATCAATACTTGGTTGATTCCAGTCAAGACACCACCACTCCAGCCGACCACAGCCCCGTTCTACGGCGATTTTGGCAAGCTGTTTTAGAATTGCTTTTCCATAACCATTGCCCCGGTACGCTGGCAGAACATATAAATCTTCCAGATAAAGCCCGGCCTGTCCCAAAAAGGTTGAAAAATTGTGGAAGTATAATGCAAAACCAATTTCCTTTCCTTCAAGCTCCGCAAAAATGACCTCGGCTGTTTTCTTTTCAAACAGCCATTCTGTCAGTAATGACTCTGTCGCTACGACCTGATCAAGCATTTTTTCATAGCTGGCCAGTTCTTTTATGAAATAAAGAATGAGGGGAACATCCTTTTCTTCTGCCATTCTGAAGGTTAACCCCTGTTTTAATGCAACACTCATATCTTTGCTCCTCTTTCAAAATCAAACTCATAAAAAAACTCCAAACCTTAATCACCAATGATTCTGGAATCCTGTTTATTTTTCGAACCGTGATAAGCTGTTTCGGACACACCGATTTCTTGATGATATTATACTATAAGTAAGTTTTCAGAAACAGCGATTTTTGCAATGGCTCAATTTTAAGAATCAGATCAACCCCAGGCCGAACCTTCATCCAGCATCTGCTGGAAATCTTTCAATGCCGTGGGGATATCAATATTCTGTGGACAGACCTGTTTGCACTGACCGCATTCAATGCAGGCACCCGGTCGCTTTTCCTCATCCATTCCGGCAATCGCCATCGGTGCGATGAAGCCCGGCTGGAACTTATGATCATTATAATGATGCAGCAGAGTCGGAATATCCAATTCTTGGGGGCACTCGGAACAGCAATATTTACAAGCCGTACAGGGCAGCATCGCGAGCATACTATCTCTGATTTCCGCAACTACTGATTGTTCCTGGGCTGTCAGCGGTTTAATCGATTCATAGGTTTTGATGTTTTCTTCCACCTGTTCCAGCGTTGACATTCCTGACAAGGTCACTACCACACCGGGTAATCCCTGCAGAAAGCGGAAGGCCCAGGCTGCTGCGCTTTCATTTGGTCGCAGTTCCCGAAGCTTCGCCGTTTTTTCATCGCCAAAATTGGCCAGGGCCCCACCCCGAACCGGTTCCATCACCCAAATGGGCAGATTCTTTTCGACCAACATCTCATAGATTTCATTGGCTTTCTGTAATTTCCAGTCGAGATAGTTCAACTGAATCTGACAAAATTCCATGTGCTCGCCGTAGCGTTCTATAAAACGCTCAATGGTTGGCTTCAGCCCATGGGTCGAAAAACCCAGATGCTTAATTCGCCCGTTTTTTTTCTGCTCAATCAGGTACTCAACAATTCCCCAACGTTCGTCAGAATAGACATCGATGTTTCGCTCATAGACGTTATGGATCAGATAAAAGTCAAAATAATCGACGCCGCATTTTTCCAGTTGCTCCTCAAACTGGACTTTCGCATCCCAGCTTTCTCTGACTTCATAGCCGGGAAACTTACTGGCCAGATAATAGCTGTCCCGGGGATAATTTTTAAGCGTTTTTCCCAACACGGTTTCGGATGCTCCGCCATGGTAGGCGTAAGCCGTATCAAAGTAGTTCACCCCATTCTTAATGGCAACATCCACCATCTTTGCTGTTTCTTTCTCATTGACCGGGGCACTAAAGCCTTCGCCAATTGTTGGCAGACGCATGCCCCCAAAACCAAGGGCTGAGAGTTCTTCATCCTGAAAATTATTGTAGATCATTATTTCCTCCAATTTTTTAATTGTTATTTTTGTTTATTTGGCCACTTCATTTTCGGGATCACTTTCGATCTTTTAATGATTCGAGCTAGGAATGCCACCGGCAATGATATTCGGTGGCATAACCCCAGGTCAGAAAACGCAGCATCAAAGCGGACCACCTCATGTCCAGCGACCTTTGCTCCCTCAATAAATTTATCGGCCAATAAAGCGGTTGTTCCTTTTTTATGAGGACTTCCTGTAATCACGGTTAATTTCATCGTTTTTTCTCCTATCATCAATGGTATTTATTTGATAACTCCACTTTAAACCCTTAACTCAACTTCAGGTCAAGCGAATTTATTGTTTTTTTGAACAATAAAAGAAGACTATGAATCAATGGATTCTCCCGCAACTGATGATTAAACGCCAGATAAGCTGAACGAAATTCTCACCGCTCCATTGCCAACCGCTTCGGCTAACCCTTCAGCATTTTCGATCGCTCCGATTCGGGTATAACGATAAGAGCTTGAGAAATTTTCATAGAATAAAACAAGACAATTATCACCATACATCATGAGGTCACCCGCCCGGATTTCTCCAATCTGCTCAGCTGCTACAGGTAAAGGCTCCTCAAAATAATAGAGCTTTTCATTACCATTGAGTTCACTCATGTCAATGGTTAACGGCAGTTTTTCAACGAATTTCAGTGTTGTCTCATTTTCATAAAGATTCGCTAAAAATTCCTGGCCATCTACTGTTATCTTTAAATTTTTCATCACCGATGTATTTTTCACCACTTCTTTAGTTATTTCCGGTTCATTAACTATCGCTGTATTTTCTTGATTTACTGGCTCGTTTTTCTGGGTTTGACCACTGTCACAAGCCACCAAACACAAACATAAGGTCAGTAAAACCAAAATTAAATACACCTTTTTCATATTGCGCATCCTGTTTCCTCCTTCTTTTTATTCAGGATATTTCGCTATTTATTTCTGATTTATTTCAATCTTTTTGATGATCTTGGCCGGGACTCCGCCGACAATCACATTAGCCGGTACATCTCTGCTTACCACTGCTCCGGCCGCGATAATGGCTCCGTCACCAATAGTAACCCCGGGAAGTACCGTAGCCTGAGCACCGATCCAGACATTATTTCCAATTCGGATTGGCGCTGGAAACATGTCGCTGCGTTTTTGCGGATCGACATCGTGGTTGAGGGTTGCCAGCACCACATTATGGCCGATCAGAACCCCATCACCGATGATAATGCCACCTTGATCCTGAAAACGGCAACCTGAATTGATAAAAACATTTTTTCCCAGACGAATATTCTTACCACAGTCGGTATAAAATGGCGGGAACAATCCAAATGTCTCATCCACTGGTTTTCCCGTCAGTCTAGAAAATATTTCTCGAATTTCTTCTGGCGGATGATAGCTGCCATTGAGCTCTGTTGTCAGTTTCAGCGCCTCCTGGGAAATGTTGTGCATCATCAAATGGACTTCTGAGCCACCTTTAACCACTTCTCCCTGATTTAAGTGTTCTAAAAATTCATCAATATCCATTTTTTCTCTTTAATCCTCCCATACTTTATCATTTAATCATCCCTGATCAGCATCGCCCGCAGCAGGCTGGGCCGGTCGTAGGTCCGTTTGCCGGCGCCGATGCCGGTTTTTTCAATGGTAAACTGCTTGGGCAACTGGTCGCTGGTTTTGATGGCCGCCACAATGGCCGCCCCGGTTGGGGTAATCAGCTCCCCTTCGGTGCTGGTTATATGTAAATTTAACTGGTGACTGGCGGCGATATGGGTCACGGCTGGCACGGGAATGGGGATGGTTCCATGCTGACAGTGGACAAAGCCCCGGCCTTCATAAACTTCCGGCACAATCACCTCCCGGATGGCCAGATTGTCGAGACAAACGGCCACTGCCACAATATCCACAATTGAGTCCACCGCGCCCACCTCGTGAAAATGAACCCGCTCCCGATCCACCCCATGGGCTTTGGCTTCGGCATCGGCAATAATCGAAAAAATCCGGATGGCCAACGCCTTGGCATGATCGGTGATCTGAGTGTGGTTGATGATTTCGACAATATCGGGCAGACCCCGATGATCATGGGCATGGGTCTTTTTTACTTGATGTGGGTGATGATGTACCGTCTTCGAATCATGGGCGTGACCATGTCCATCGCTGTGAGGAAGGTGATGCTCACCATGCAGATAGGCCATATCGTGATCATGGTTGTCGTGATCCAGAATAACCTGAAAATCACAGACATCCAGCCCGGCCTTTTTCACCCGACTGATGGCAATATCAAAGCCGCTAATGGGCAAGCTTTTTAAAGCCGTTTCCAGCATCTGCTGATCGGCCCCCAGATCGAGCAGCGCCGCCACCGTCATGTCGCCGCTGATGCCGGAATAACATTCCAGGTATAAGGTCTGGCTCATGATCGCACCCCCAAGCGGTTAATCTGGGTAGCGGTATAACCAGCACCATAGCCATTGTCGATGTTAACCACCGAGATCCCATTGGCACAGGAGTTGATCATTGTCAGCAGCGCCGAAATACCGCCAAGGCTTGCTCCGTAGCCGATTGATGTCGGTACCCCGATCACCGGCTTGTCCACCAGCCCGCCAATAACACTGGCCAGAGCACCTTCCATCCCGGCCACCGCAATCACGCAATTGGCACTCTGGATCACATCCAATTGGGAAAGAATCCGGTGAATCCCGGCAACGCCCACGTCATAAAGCCGTTCCACATGAGAGCCAAAATACTCGGCCGTCTGGGCGGCCTCTTCGGCCACCGGGATATCAGCAGTACCCGCCGAACAGACCGCAATTTTTCCGACCCGTTGCTTGCCGGGTTTTTCGATTTTGATAATCCGGGAGATTTCATCGTAAACTACTTCCGGATAGGCTGCCTTGATCATTTCATACTGATGGCTGGTGGCCCGGGTTCCCATCACCTCCCCGTCTTCTTCATAAAGTTTTCCAAATATATTCAGCAAATGGCCATCTGCCTTACCGCTGCAGAAGATCACCTCGGCAAAGCCCGACCGCATCTTTCGGTGCATATCCAGTTTGGCATAACCCATTTCTTCAAAGGGCTGCCGGCGAAAAAAAAGGTCTGCTTCTTCCACAGAGATCTCTCCCGTTTTTACTTTTTTTAATATTTCCTGTGTTTCCATTTCCACCTCTGATTTTACGCGTGTATCGCTTTGATATTATTAACTGTATCATCTGGAGTTCGCTCCAAGTCAATAGCAATCATCCATTTCTTAAAAAAATCTCCGTACCTTTAAGGTACGGAGATTTTATCGCATCAACTTTATTCTAAGGCTGCTCTGACATTTTTCAATTCCTCGATAATGGCGATATTCTGAGGACAATGTTCTTCGCATTTTCCACATTCAACGCAATTGGAGGCTTTGGCATCTTGCGGAAACATCGTCTCGTATAGACCTTTGGCTCTTGGTAGTGCATCGAATAAAAAAGCATTATTATAAAGAGCAAAATGTCCGGGAATATCGACCCCGGATGGACAGGGCATACAATACCGGCAATTTGTACAGTTGACCTTCATCTTTTCTGTTATTGTTTTCTTGGCAAAATCCACTAACGCCAGTTCTTCATTGGTTAATGAATTGGCTGCCCCTGCATTGGCAGTATTGATATTATCGACCACCTGCTCCATCGTCGTCATGCCACTGAGCACCACGGAAACTTCAGGATGATTCATGACCCACCGCAGCGCCCACTGGGCTGGGGTTCTTTTAATTGGTGCATTTTCCCAGGCGGCTAAAACTTCCTGGGGTAATTTATCAACCAGAGACCCGCCTCTGATGGGTTCCATAATGGTGATTCCCATTCCTTTGGCGGCCCCATATTCCAGGCCTTTTTTTCCGGCCTGATAGTTTTCGTCCAGATAATTGTATTGGATTTGACAAAAAGACCAATCATAAGCATCGACAATTTCGACAAATAAATCAAAATCATCATGAAACGAAAAACCGGCATGTTTGATTTTACCGTCTTTGATGGCCTGATCCAGAAATTCAAGAGCTCCCAGATTTTTCAGATTTTGCCAGAAACCTCTGTTGAGTCCATGCAGCAGGTAAAAATCAATGGTATCAGTTTCCAGCCGTTTCAACTGTTCATCCAATAATCGCTCCATATCCGCCCGGGACTGAATCAGCCATGACGGCAGCTTGGTCGCGATTTTAACCCGTTCGCGATAGCCATCTTTTAAGGCCCGAGCCACAAAAAGTTCACTCTCGCCCCCTTTGTCAAAACCGGTGCCATGATAAGGATAGGCGGTATCGATATAATTCACCCCATGATCAATGGCGTATCTTAACATTTCAATGGCTTTTTCATCATCGATATTGTTTTGAACCCCCTCGATAACCGGCAAGCGCATGCAACCAAACCCTAAAACTGAAACCTCTTCATTTGTTTTTCCGAATTTTCGATACAACATCTTTAGTCTCCCTAATTTTAGATTTAAACAATCGGTGACCAACTGTTTAGTCAAATTAATTTATAATGGATTATTTATCTACTATTACTATACTACCATCTGGACTTGACTCCAAGTCAATACTTTTATTTATTTTTTCAAAAAATCTCCGCCCATTTAAGGTACGGAGATTTTAAAACTGCTCATTTATTCAGTCAATCATTTGGTTTATCCCAGGATAAAGCACCGGAGATTTCAGCCTTTTCATAGATGTCAATTTTGTAATTGAGCTTATCCAGGGTCTTTTTCATATCTGCCATTTTTCCCAGCAATTTTGTCCGTTCTTCAACGAGCAATTCTTTTCTGGCCGTGATGGTTGCGTCCCCCTGCTGAGTCAGCGCGCAGTATTCAATCAGGGCTTCAATGGGAATCCCGGCCGCACGCATGCATTTAGCCAATTCAATCCAGGCGCAGGATTCTTCGGTATAGTCCCGCATTCCGCCTTTGGTCCGATTGACTGCCGGGATTAATCCGATCCGCTCATAATAACGCAGGGTATCCTGAGAGATATCATATTTTTTACTTACTTCGGTAATGGTCATGGAAATTCACCTCGGTTAACTTAATATTTTCTTTCGCTGTGATTTTATTCATCATTTACTGGTTCTATCCACTTTAACATATGGAGTGGACTCCAAGTCAAGACTTTTAAGTTTTCTTCATGATCTTTCTTTCAAAAAAATAGCCCACTGATTTTCTGCTTGTGAAAATCAGTGGGCTATTCGTTTATTCAATATTTAGTTTTTGTCTTGATTTTTTATGTTCTCGGAAAACCTATCCGGGGTCTACCACGATTGATTTCAGGCTCTTATGCCTTTTTAACAAACTCCGATTTTAAGGACATCGCTCCAAAGCCATCAATTTTACAATCAATATTATGATCGCCATCAACCAGACGGATATTTTTTACTTTGGTTCCCTTTTTCAAATCCTGGGAACTGCCTTTAACTTTCAGGTCTTTAATTAAGATGACCGTATCTCCACTTGCTAAAACATTTCCATTTGAATCTTTGACGATCTTCTCATCGCCGCCGTTTTCGTTTGCTGCATCAACGGTCCACTCATGGGCGCATTCTGGACAGATCAGCATTTCTCCATCTTCATAGGTATATTCTGAATTGCATTTCGGACAATTAGGCAATTGTTCCATATCTTATTCTCCATTCATAATTGGTTTTTATTGGTTTTTACCGGGGCATGAGCTATTCATACTATCATAATACATCCCTGTTGACAAGTCATCCCGATGGCTGCTCCGATTGTTTTCCTGCTTGTTTCATTTTCTGTTCCTTTTTATCCACATACATCTCTTCATCGGCAATTTGAAGCAATGCATCAATATTATTGCCATCCTCCGGAAACAAAGCCGTACCGATACTCACTGCAATTTTAGCAGGATAATCGACCAGATGAAATTCACTTTTAAAATGATCCGCAAGTCTTTTACGAGCGTCCTGAAGTACGTTTCGGTCTTCTATATCTGGCATGATTATCAGAAACTCATCACCACCCAGCCTAAATACTGCCTCTCCGATTCTGGTGCTTTCGATTAAAACCCGGGCCGTTTCAGCGAGGACCAGATCCCCAACGTTGTGCCCATAGGTGTCATTGATATTCTTGAAATGATTCAAGTCCATACTCATCAACCCGACCCGCCGATTATTTCTTTTGGCTGAGGCCAGAACCATGGTCTGGTATTCATTTAAATAATGGCGGTTAAAAAGGCCGGTAAGAGAATCATGACTGGACATAATCCGTAATTGATAATTTGTTTTTAGGGCTCTGAATGTTAACAGACCGGCCCCGGCGGCTATTAAAACCGCTAAAAAAGTGGCACCCAAAAAAATAAACTGATTATTTTCACGCCCTTCTTTGGGCGATACGGCCACCTTCCAGTCAATAAAGTCCGGATCAATATCAAAAATTAATGGTGATTCGCCAACTGCACTCATGGAACCAAAAAAAGGAACCGTTTTGTTCTGATCATTGAAGATGGCGACATCTAATCCGGCGGCTTCGGCATAGGCATTAATCTCTTCAATGATATTATCCCCTTTAAGGACAATGCTGATCTGCCCCCAATAACCGGTATCCTTTCTGACGATGGGAAGACGGATAATAAAACCGGTTCCTCCCTGAACCAGCTCAACTGGCCCCTGGAAGCTCGGCACCTGTTCATTCTTAACCTTAAGAACCAGCTCTTTCTGACTCTCAACCTTGGCCAGGTCAACTCCGATGGCCGCTGCATTTCCTTCCTTTGGATAATTCCAGATGATGGTCGTATCCTGACAGACACCAATGTTCCTGATTTGATTTTCATTTTTAGATAAGAGATTATTTAGATAAGTGTCAGCTTCTGATTCATCCAGCGCGGGATTCATCAGGACATAAGCCTCAAATCCCTGAACCAGGGTTTTATTTGTGAAAACTAAATGTTCCACCTGACTTTTAAAATTTATGAATTTATCGGTGGTTTTTAACATTTCCTGCTGTTTCATGTTATTTATAAACATGCCAATGATCAGCAAAAAAACCGTCAGGAGAAAAAGGGATACCACTATTGAAATGAAGATTGCAAGTTTCTTTTTAAAAAGACTTTTATTCTGATCCATCCTTTTTCTCCTGTAAATCTTTCGATATTTTAACCACTCTAGTTTATCATCAAAATTGAATAAACGCCATTATTTTAATGAACTCTGCTGCTATAAATATCGACAATCTTTTCAATAGCGTTAGTGCTGCCTGCTCATCAAGTCGAACCAGTTCAGTGTTTGATGATCTTAATGAGCATTTGCCGACATCACTCGATTAATCATCCCCATTGCCAAACCAGAACTGATTTTATAAAATATATTCATCAAGTTACAGTCCTTCCCGATATAGGATCGCAGCTTTTTCTTCTCCATAGTCTTGATGATCAATTCCGCTGCTTTTTCAGGCGTTAACACTTTGTTCGTTTTATTACTATCGCTAGCTGTCTGGTTGGAAATATTGGAATTCTTCTTGATATCGGTCGCAATACCACCGGGAATAACGACTGATACGTTGACATTGGTATCTTTTAATTCTGATGACAATCCTTCGGTCAGCAGTTTGACTGCCGCTTTGGAAGCGCCATAAACACTTTGGCCCGGTACCGGTAAAAAGCCCCCCATACTGGAAACATTGACAATATGGGCTTCTGGCCGATTCAACAAATGCGGCAAAAATGCTTTGACCATATACAACGTGCCATAGAAATTAATATCCATCACCCGTTCGATCCGGTCCATTTCCAATTCATTCAGATGCACAAAAGGCTGAATGATGCCGGCATTGTTAATAATGCCGTCAATCCTCCCATACTTTTCGATGGTATTCTTGGCAAAAGCCATGACCGCTTCTTTATTTGAAATATCGACCACTTCGATAAACAGTTTTGGATTTTTCCCGGCAATGATTACCGTTTCTTCCAAAGCCTCTGGATTAATATCCACGGCCACTACCATGGCACCCTTATTCAGCAGCTGTAAAACCAGCTCTCTACCAACACCACTTCCGCCGCCAGTTACAATCATATTTTTTCCTAATACTTTCATCATGTTCTCCTTCTTATCTTAACAAATATTTTTTTTGTATCAATGCTTGTTGTTGATTTCTTTTGATAAGCATATAATACGCTGCAACTATTCCTTAACGTTAATATTTTGTTAAGTTCGTGTTAAAGTGACCGGTTCCCTGATTTTTTGTACAAAAAAACACCGAAAAATTCGGTGTAAAATTAAAATGGACGGCGAGTTGTTACTCCCAACCATCCACTGTCCCATGTTCAGCCGTTTTAATCAGTGCTCTGACAAGGCAACCGCACAAAAAAGCCAGACATTCAAATTCCAAAAATTCCAGAGCAGTTACATCAAATTGGGTTTGAATCTCCACCGGGAAATCCTCGTCAGCTTCCCGATAGATAATCTTAACTGGTATTTTGGGCAGCACTTCCATTAGCCAGCATTGGCTCCAAGGTTCTTGTGAATTCCCAGGTTTTCCTCCTAATTTCATAACGGTCTCTTCCAACTTATTAACATCATTTCCAAATGTTTTAATCAAAGGAGCATCCATCATGCTGGCTTTTCCATTGTCGCCACTTGAAAAAATTGTCGTCATTCGAAAAAGGAGTTTAAATGAATAAACAGGATCACCAGTACCTTGAGACAAAACATAATGGATCAGGATCGATCGATTATTGATATTGACCGGTTTCCCATCAACTGGTATTACGCTGGTATTGGTAATGTGATAATCACGTTTTAAAAAATTGATGGTAATATCTCCATTCGCATCAATGGAAAGGCCAAAACGGGCGGCACTTTCTGCCAGGTTACACTCAGCCAATTTTGGCAACAGCGCTTCGTAAATAACATCATATGAGCTAGTCATCGAGTATCGCTTGTTCATTAAACAGTACCATGCTGAAATAGGTAACCGTATTGGTTCCATTATTGTAGCTGATATTTAAAGACGGAGCCATCTGCATCACCATGATCCCATAGCCTTCGGTGGCCGGATACATCCAATCAGGGAACCGGCAAGGCGCATCGGGGTAGGTGCATTTTTTACAAACGGTACAACCTTCAGTCGATAGAATCAAGGTGTTTTTATCATAGTTGCGAAAAACCGTAGCCACCTGATCAGTCAAGGCCTCATGTTCTAGCCGGGCCCGCAACCACCCTTTCATATCAAAACTATTGGCCACTTCGGTAACGGTGGTAAAAAGCATGGCCTTATCATAAACCTGACATTTTTCTATACAGCTCTCAACACTGCCCACTGCTGGGGGACAGGCCCAGGTGCTATTGTACATGCCGCAGCTATTGCCTTCACAGAGTTCCCGGACTTCTTTGGAAAAAATAATCTCCTCAGATTTAAAAAATACATACTCCAAAATGGGCAGTTTAGCTAGCTCTTTTTCAATTTCAGCTTGTTTAGTCATTACTCTACCTTCCTCACTTCTTCTATCAATTGCTTGATGCCATGGGGTTTGAAAATTCGCAGGGAATATTAGTTTGACATAAACCACAACCGGAGCCTGCTTCCGGATTGCCACCAATTGCTTTTGCCCGCAATTGGGATTCTTCGCCATAACATCGTTGCCAGCAAACAATTTTATCATGACCCTTTTCCGTTATCGCTCCCACTGGGCAACGCTTGAAACAGACTTTACAACTTCCTTTTGAGAGATAGAGACAGTTAGCTGTATGATCCTCAGTTTTTCGTTTGTCCGGTTCAATCACTGCTTCGGTAACAAGCGATGTCAAACGGATCGCTATTCCTTTTTCAGTAATAAAACCATCATTAATGCTAAAGGTTCCCAATCCTGCTGCAAAAGCGACATGCCGTTGGGACCAGTTTGATAAAGGACCCTTTTCGTTTCCATATTTTTTAAACGCTTTTAATGTTGTTGGATTGACAGTCTTGTATCCTTTTTTGTTTAAGAATCGAGATAGATGCTCTGTTAAGCCATCAATGAAATGATCATCGCCAAAGGTTCGCAGCAGTGTCCATTCATCCGAGGCCCAATCCTTTTGACTGCGGTTGCTGGAACGAATTTTTTCTGAAATTGGCAAAACAATACTGACAACCGTCTTGGGACTGGTTACCTCACCTGCATAGGCGATGTCAAACACTTCCTGCGGGGTTAAATGTTCCGGGGCGATAACTTCTTTATATTGACTGAATAGTTCATCGGTTGCCGATGCAAATTGTACCAATGGCTCATCATAGTAAGGCGTCTGGATCTCATTTGAGTAATTGCTGTTATTTTCGCTAACATAGCGAATTATTTCTTGTTTAATCAGTTCTTTCATTCTAAACTTTTTCTCGCTTTCTTTTAGTGTATCTACACGATACCATTAAAAAAATTAAGGCGCTAAGACCTCAATTTTTAATAACAGCGCTTGGAGGGTTTCCGTATCTTCCTGTCCCAACTGCGCTTCAATCTGTTCCTGAGCCTGCTGCCAATAGACATGGGCCTGTTCGATTTTTTCTCTACCCTCAACGGTCAGACAGAGCTGCCGGTTTCGCGTTCCTGACGGAGCAATATCATAGATCAACCCCTGCTGTTCAAGGGGCTTTAAATTGCGGACCAAGGTGGTCCGATCCAACCGGATTTCTGCGGCCAACTCACTGACACTCACCGGTTCCATTGCCCGGGTGTGCTTTAAAATTGAGAACTGACTGACGCTGAGTTGGCAGGGGGCCAGGTAATGGTCGTAGATTTCAGTTATCGCCAGTGAGGCCCGCCGTAAATTGAGACAATTGCAGACTGACGATTTTTTATTTTGTTCTTCTATTTTCATGTGACCACCTTTTTCAGTGTATATACACGATTATTATACCCAACGTCTGGACTTTTGTAAAGTTGATTGCAGAATTTTATATTAATAGTCCTTATGCCAGTAACTGACTGGCTTTTTCGCAGGCTTCATAAATTACATCGTAATTGCTTTCAATCATCGGATTGACGCAGTCGATGCTTTTCTTGACATTTTTTTTATAAAGAAAATAAGGTAATCCCCAACCGATGAATCCCGGAATGGCCAGGACAACACACAGTGGAATCATGGCGGCCAGGTAGGCAAAGGTTGCTCCGGCCATAAAAACTGTCCCGGCAATCCCCGCCCCCAGGGCTAACGCCATTACATTGGTATTTTTAGATCGTTCCAGCTTTTCAATGTTGATAAAGGCGTCTTCACATTTTCGTTGGAGATCACATAAGGCCACCCGATTTTTGATTTTCCGATCCCGCTGCAATTTCAATTTCACCGCATCAAGACCGGAACTGGAATTGATGATTGTCCACCCCAATGCATGGTAACAGTCGCTGCAAAGCTGTACCAGATCTGATTTGACACTGACTTCCAAATACTCGTTCATCACCAGTTTGTTTTCATTTGTTCTCATTTCGCTCATTACGTTTCTCCTTAATCGATCGCTTTTCGTTCTGTTGATATCACCATATTACGCTGCAAATATTCCCCAAAGTTAATGTTCGGTTAAACTTTTGTTAAACACTTTTTTATGGTTCCCATCAACCAACTCAACACTAAAACTCTGGCAAGAAAAAAATCTCTCGCATCGTTGGTGCGAGAGATTTATATAAATTCTTCATTCTCTATAATTTCAAAATTACGGTAAACGTGGTACCCTGACCCGGCTCACTTTCAGCCGTTATGGTTCCAGCCACCAGATCCACCACCCGTTTAACCAGGGCCAGTCCCAGGCCGTTGCCTTCTTCTGAGTGGGAGGTATCGCCCTGATAGAAGCGGTCAAAGATGCGGCGGCAGGTTTCTTCACTCATGCCGCAGCCATTATCGCTGACCTTGACAATTGCCTGGTCGTCTTCTTTTCGCAACTGAATTTTTACTAATCCATCTTTTGGGGTAAACTTGATGGCATTGGTCAACAGATTATTCCAGACAATTTCCATCAGACTTTCATCGCTGGTAATGGTCACTTCGTCCAGGTCGGCGTCAAATTCGATGTTTTTTTCGTCAAATTTATCTTCCAGCGCCAGCATACAGCAACGCAACTGTTCATCCAAAGAAAAGGTCGACCGCTGAATGATTTCCTGGTTTTCCAACTTATTCAGCTTAAGCACATTGGTGACCAGAGTGGCCAGTTTTTTTGACGCATCGGTGATTGTCTCGGCATACCCCAGCTTTTCTGGCTGGGAAAGCTCTTCATTCTTTAACGCCGAAGCATAGCTTTGGATCACCGCCAGTGGGGTTTTGATCTCATGGGAAACGTTGGCAATGAAGTCAGTTTTCAAAGTTTCGATGGTGGCCAGCTCCTCCACCATCTTGTTGAAATCATCAATCAGCACCTCCAGTTCATCCTTTTTATTGTCTTTCCGTTGTGAATGAACCCGTACGGTAAAATCGCCAGCTGCCACCTTGCGGGCTGCCTGGCCGATTTCCATAACCGGTTTTTGAAAGGCCGTATACATAATATAACGGGTCCCCAGACTTACCAGCAGCCCCACAAACAACACATAGGACATCCCCACCAGAGCCATGATCCAGGGACTGGCATGATCCATCATTTGTTGGTTGAAAATCAGCACTTCTCCGGCACTGCAAATTAGAACAATGCCAAAGATCATCAGAAACTCTTTCCAGAACGGCCGTTTGGCATTAATCCGTTTGTCTTCCAGATCTTCATACTTGAACTTCATCCCTTAATCACCGCCTTGTAACCCAACCCCCGGACCGTGACAATTTCCACATCAGCACAATCTGAAAGCTTATCTCGCAGCTTTGTGATCGATACATCCACTGTTCGCGGGTTGCTTTCCGTATCATATCCCCAAAATTCGTCCATCAGCTGGGCCCGGGTAAAGGTTCGCTTAGGATAGGACAGCAGCTTGAACAGAATATTGAATTCTTTCACCGTCAACGGCAGCTCATTTTCGTCTAAATAGGCCGTTGTTTCCTCTTCGTTCAGGGTCAGTGCACCGGCCGTAAGCTTTCTTTCGTTGCGGATATTGGCCCGACGCAGCAGCGCCGCGACCCGGAGAATCAACTCATCCATTTCGATGGGCTTTACCATATAATCATCAATGCCCAGACTGTAACCCTTCTCCTTGGCAGTGATATCATCCCGAGCGGTCATAAACAGAATCGGAATGCTCTTATCCTGGCGACGGATCTCTGCGGCCAATTCAAATCCATCCATCTCCGGCATCATAATATCCGAGATGATCAGATTCATCGGTTCTTCCAGGATCCGGTCAAAGGCTTCACTGCCATTTTTACAGCTGATCGCCCGGTAGCCCTTATTATTTAAAAATGAGCAGACAATATAGTTGAGTTTCTCGTCGTCTTCAATTACTAAAATATTGACCATTATCTTTCCTCCCCTGCTGGATTCTACTGCATGATATCATATCCTGACGATGTTAAAGATTTGTTAAGCCAACAATTTTAAACTAAAAAAACGCCCGATTGATTCCCGTCAACCGGACGTATGGTGCTGAGTAAGCTTGTGCTCCTCCAGCCGTTTTTCATATATCTGGTTCTGATTTTTTCCTTCGCTTTTGGCCAGATAAAGAGCCCGATCGGCCTTTTCAAAAAACTCACTGGTTGACCAGCCGGAATTGGCATATTCCGCAATCCCACAGCTGAAAGTGATATGAGATCCTTCCAGAAAATCAAAGTGGTGCTCCCTGAATTCCTGATGCATTTTATCAATCATTTCGACAACAGCTGCGATGGAATGACCGCTAAACAGCAAAACAAATTCTTCGCCACCATAGCGAAAGACATTTTCACTACCCGGTGTATTCCGGGATAAAATGTCCGCCAGCGTTACCAATACTTCATCACCTTTACTATGACCAAAGTTATCGTTAATAAGCTTAAAATCATCCAGATCAATAACGGCCAGAATCAACGGGGTTCTGGCCACTCCCTCCTGATAAACCGCCTGCCCCAGAATATCGACCATCGCCCGGCGATTTAAAAGTCCGGTTAACGGTTCTGTTTTGGCTTCCTGGATCAGTTCCATCTGTTTTAAATAGCTGTTGTAGATGCTTTGTGCCTGTTCATTGGTATAACGGGTCAGTACCTTGGCCCCCAGATAGGAGCAAAAGATCATAATTCCGGCCACGACACAATCTAAAAAGATCGCTTTTACATCGCGATCGCCTTCAAAACTGGCAATCTGGAAGGCCAGCATCAGAGAGATATAGCTCAACCCGAAGACAAGACGCGTCAGTTTTAAGTCAGCAAAGATAATCGTCATAAACACCGCAATACAGGGCACACACAAGATCGGCGGAAAGGTATAATGAAAGCACTGCACACAGGCGCAAATCAGAAAAAATAGGATCGCGACCGTATAATTCCTGGTCTTTTCACTAGTTTTTTCGGTATTTAAAATAAAGTATGCTCCCGAAATAAAAACCAGGTTCAACACCGATGGCAGAACCAGATAGAACAAGAGATAACGAATGATGGCTGGCGTAAAAGCGTAACTGTGTTTATTAAAAATAAAGATGCAAACTTCAGCAATAAAAATGATGATACCCATAATCACACAGGTGCGAAAAAGAATACGCCGCCATTTTTCATGCAGTTCATTATTGATGGTTAACAACTGCTGCATTTTGATCTCCCCTCCAATCTTCTCAAATCAATCCTTAAGTCCATTTTATTTTTGATAAAAGCGCTGTCTAAATTGACGATGTGGTAAATTATACCATAATTGCGACAATTTGTTAAATAGGAGACGACCATTGTTCTGATCCTCTTTTTAGGGTATAATGGATGTAGTTGTTAGTCATGACATATTTATCTACCTTTGATTAATTACTGCTGTTTTGTTAAAACCGGTTGCTGATTATTAAGCTCAGTCAGTCAATCAACCAAAAAATTTAGAAAAGGGGGAGTTATTATAAATATTCTGTTTGAAAAATTCAAAGAAGTTCTGGTTTCGGTATTACCGATTACCCTACTGGTTGTCATTTTAAGCTTTACCCTTGTTCCGATTGATAACTATGTCATGATGCGCTTTCTGCTAGGGGCTTTGCTGATTGTTGTCGGACTGACCATTTTCCTCTTCGGGGTCGATCTGGGCATTGCGCCCATCGGTAATCTGATGGGGACCCATATTACTAAAAGTAACAAGGTCTCGATCGTCATCATTTCAGGATTGGTACTCGGTTTTTTCATCTCGGTGGCTGAGCCGGATCTCCATATTCTAGCGGGCCAGGTGGCACTTGTTTCTGCCAATGTTATCACAAAAACCGAAATTATTCTCTGTGTTTCCGTTGGGATCGCCCTACTGCTGACCGTTGGTTTTTTACGCGTTATTTATAACAAGTCCCTAAACCTGCTCCTGACGATCATCTATGGCGTCATTCTGATTATTTCTTTATTTACTTCCCAGGAATTTCTGGCCATTTCTTTTGATGCCTCTGGAGCCACTACTGGAGCGCTGACGGTTCCTTTTATTCTGGCTTTGTCGATGGGGATTTCTTCATTAAAAAAGGGGAGCGCGTCGGAAGATGACAGTTTTGGTCTGGTTGGCATTGCCTCTACTGGTGCCATCCTGGCAGTGATGATTATGAGTGTTTTAAAGGGTACCAAAGAAATCAGCGGCAGTCTTGACAGTGGTCTGTCCGAATCAACCGCTGTGATCCTGCCTTTTATTAATAAACTGCCCACGATACTTTATGAGGTCGTTCTGGCCCTGTTGCCGATTGTCGTCATCTTTGTTGTTTTTCAGATGATCTCCTTTAAATTAAAAAAGAAACCGCTAAAACGAATTATCAAGGGTCTGCTTTATACCCTGATTGGTCTGGTTCTTTTTTTAACCGGAGTTAATGCCGGATTTATGGACGTCGGAACCCTGGTAGGTTATAATATTGCCAGTATCGACAATAAAGCGGTGCTGATCGCCATTGGGGCGCTATTAGGTCTGGTGGTTATTCTGGCTGAGCCAGCGGTTTATGTGTTGACCAAGCAAATTGAAGATGTCACCAGCGGCTACTTAAAACGAAAGGTCGTTTTGGTTGCCTTATCACTGGGGGTATCTCTGGCTGTGGGCTTATCGATGCTGCGGATCATCGTTCCGGAAATCAAACTCTGGCATTATCTGCTGCCCGGTTATATCCTTGCCATTGTTTTAAGCTATCTAGTGCCAAAGTTATTTGTGGGGATGTCTTTTGATTCCGGCGGGGTCTCTTCCGGCCCGATGACGGCGACTTTTATTCTTGCTTTTGCCCAGGGTGCAGCCGAATCCATCGAAGGCGCAAATGTGCTGGTCGATGGTTTTGGACTGATTGCCATGGTTGCCCTGATGCCGATTATTGCCCTGCAAATTCTGGGCCTGATCTTTAAAATCAAAACTGTTAAAGGGGGAATCTCCGAAAATGGATACTCATGAAAATGTAACAGAAAAAAAGAGCTATGAAATATTAGCTGTCATTGTCAATTTCGGTGTTGGTTCCAAAATTCTGCAGCTGGGAAAAAAATGCGGAATTTCCGGTGGTACCATCTTTTTAGGAAAGGGCACCCAGCATTGTCTGATCAATGATTTTCTGGACATTTGTGATGAACGGGTCGAAGTGGTTCTGATGATTGCCCAGACCGGAAAAATAGAATCAGCTGCTGAGGAAATCAGCCGTAAATTCAAATTTGCCAAGGCCCATCATGGGATTGCCTTCACGGCTGCGTTAAATAATTTTTTAGGGGTTCGGAATTGTTCCTATGATAAAACTCATGAAGAAAAAGGAGTCAATAAAACAATGTATGAGGCGATATTTGTGATTGTCGATCGCGGCAATGCGGAAACGGTTGTCGGTGCAGCTGAAGCCGCCGGTGCCAACGGCGGAACCATTATTAATGCCCGGGGCTCGGGTGTTCATGAATACGCAAAACTCTTTGCCATGGATATTGAGCCGGAAAAAGAAGTGGTGATGATGATCCTGGAAAGCGCTAAAACCGAAGCAGTTGTCAATGCCATCCAGGATGCTACCGAAATGGACAAGCCGGGAAATGGCATTATCTTCACCATCGGCGTGAATAGAACCTATGGATTGTATCAACACAACCATTAAGATGAACCGCATCTGATCCTGATTAACGATTTTTTTACTGTTTTTCTAGACTGCAAGCCAGCCCGGTGCGTTTTCGGCAAACACACCGGGCTGGCTTATTTTGACGTCTTTAATCGCTTGTTAAAAAGGTTACGCTAACAATTTCTCGACCTGATCGTTCACTTCAAACAAGGTACACCCGCCATGGTTTCCGGCCTTTACGGCAATTTCCCGGAGATCAGCAAAATATTGGGAACGGAGCACGGCTTCCACCGAATCACTGGTCAGGTTCTGTTTGGCATGGGGCGAAAAGGGACAGGGTTCGGCATCACCATAGGGATTGATATGGAAAAATCCCCGCCCGGAAGCCAGACATCCGCCCATTTCCTCCTCGTCACCGGGGAAGGACAAGATCACCATGCGACGGAAGGATTTTCTCAGTTCAAGACAAATCGCCTGAAGTTGCTTGATTTCGCTTTGCGTAAGCACCAGATAGTCGGTTCCTGGTTCAGCCGGGACATATTCCACATACAGGTTCACACCACAACCTTTATCTTCCAGAGTTTCAAGAAAGTCATTTCTGGTCACCAGCGCCATGTTTTCCCTGGTAACTGTAATGGCTGCCCCGAACAGGATTTTGCGTTTTTTTAAGGCTGCCATGGCTGCTTCAACCTGCTCATGGGTACCCGTGCCGCGGCGGGAATCGGTTTCTTTCGCATTGCCTTCAATACTGAGAATGGGTATCAGATTGCGATGGTTGTCAAGAAATTCAATGGTCTCCTGATCCAGCATTGTGCCATTGGTAAAAATCGGAAAGATCACATTTGGGTACTCTCCAGCCAGCTCCAGAATATCCCGGCGTAAAAAGGGCTCTCCGCCGGCCAGCAGCATAAAGGCAATACCAAGCCTTGCTGCCTGGTCGAAAACATTCCCCCATTGACCGGCATCCATATCCGTTTTGCCGCTGGTTGTGCCGCAGCCTCCGCCAGCCCGGGCATAACATCCGGCACAGTGGAGATTACATTGGGAGGCAATACTGGCAATCAGAAACGGCGGTACGTGCAGGCCTTCTTTTTCCTGCTTCTTTCGGCGGGCGCTGCTTTTGGCCAGCTCTGGTAAAATACTCATTAAAAAGGCCCGGCCTTTGGCATTGTTCAGATAGAATCGGCCGGCGGTTGTCATAATTTGGGCAATTCCCTGATCCATCATTTTATTTAAATTCATCAGCTTTCCTCATTTCTTATTTGATAAATTGACGCAAACTGTTCGATATGCGCCATCAGCAGAGCCATCGCTTCTTCTTCTTTTTCCGGCAGCTTGTCATATTGACATAAAAGGGTGTAGAACGGACCATAGAATTGTAAAGCGATGATCTGCGGTGGACCTGCTCTGAAAGTACCCTGCCTGATCATCTCACTAAATAAGTCGGTCTGAAACTGAATCGCGTCGTTAAAAAACCAGTTGTATAATGTCTTGGCCGCATCATTATTTTTATACTGTTCAATAGTTAACATTCGGCGAAACTTCGATGCCTGCGGATCTTTCAGGAAAAACAGAAAAACGGCCTCGCAGGCTTTCTTAAGCCAGATCAGATCATTACGGCCATATTCCCGGGCGACACTCTCCATCTCGCCCTGGGGCAACCGGTAAAACGTCATGGTTTCTTCAAACTTCTGATTCATCCACGTAAGCAAGGTATCATAAATAGCCTGCTTACTGTCAAAATGTTTATAAAGTGAGCTATCCTTGATGCCCACCGCCTGGGCAATTTCTTTAACGGTCACACTCTGATAACCTTTTACCGAAAACAGATTCAATGCTTCCTCTAATATTATTTCCCTGGTATTGCGTTTTGTCATTGGTTCTCCTTAAATTTCTTACAAAAAACTAAAAGCTAGCGTTCATTAGCCTTATTATAGCTAATGAACGCTAGCCTGTCAAGTTATGTTTTTAGAACATTGTTTATACGTATAATACTCGGGTACAAAATAATCTGTTCATGATGATAATAACTTTTGATAAACTCCACTATCTTCATCAAAAACATAGCCATTGGCTAACAAGGCTTTGCAGGATCCCCGGTTCTCGGGTTCCGGCTGAACAACAATCCGTTTTGAGTCTGAAAACCTGAAAATCATTTCGGTCAGCAATTGAACCGTCTTTTTGCCATAACCTTTGCCTAAAAAGTCCGTTTCGCCAATGAGATAGTCAATGCTGTAGGTGCCGGTCTGCGGGATATTGGCATAGCATGCCTCATTGGCATCGAGACATTTATAAAACTGGCCAAACCCGATTGGCTTTTCTTCCCACTCGACAATGAAGTGAGTGATCCATGAAAAGATACTGTCTCTCAACGTCACCTCCGCGATCCAGTCTTCTGGTTCAGTGTACCATTTTTTGACATGGTCTTTTTTAAGCCACTCCTTGAATATGGGTATGTCTTCCGTTTGAAATCGTCTGAGTCTGATTTTTTCCGTCACAGTGTATCACCTCCATTTCTCAAGAATAATCGATTTTGTTCATGAAATCAACTGTGAAATCAATCCTGCTCCGCTCGAAAATTTCCAGCATCATACAGGTCGCCTCTTTCTGATCCCCGTTAGCTATTTAAACACGCTTCAACCAGTCCTCCAGTGCCTGTTCCCGATCCCCCCCGACCGGAAATTCTTTCTCGCCGGTGATCTCGCCGTCACGAATATAGATGACTTTTTTTGCTCGGAGTGCCACCCGGGGATCATGGGTAACCGTCATAATCGTCGTCCCTTCGTCATTCAAAGCTTCCAGAATATCCAGAACCTGGTCAGTGGCTGCGGAATTCAGGGCGCCAGTGGGTTCGTCCAGAAACAGTACCTCCGGGTTATTGATCATCGCCCGGCAGATCGATGCCCGCTGCAGCTGTCCCCCTGAAACTTCCCGGATATCCCGGCCGCCAAGCTCGTCAATATCCATCCGTATCATCAAATCCCGGACCCGGTTTCTGATGACTTGCGCTTTTTCTTTTTTAGCCACCAGCCCCGGGAGAATCAGGTTATCGAATAACGACAGATTTTTTAGCATCTGGGCATTCTGAAACACAAAGCCCATTTTATTCAGCCGCAGCCGGGACAAGCTTTCCTCATTCATTTCGGTCAGGTTGATCCCATCAAAGACGATCCGCCCCGCGGTTACCTGATCCATGCCGCTGACACTGTAAAGCAGGGTGGATTTACCCGAGCCCGAAGGGCCCATCACAGCGACAAAATCGCCTCTGCCGATCTCAAAAGAGATCTCTTTTAAAATGCTTGTTTCTATCGCCATATTACCAACCGGGGACTTCCCCTTAACGGATTTACTGATTTGTTCTACTTTTATCATCATTGTCTCCCTATTCCATTATTTGTTCTTTGATATGGTAATGCTTAACTGCCCGGGTTCCGCCAATGACGGTGATGGCAACTACCAGCAGCTGAATGGCCGGACAAATCAGATAGGCTTTCAGCGGTTGGATTAGTAAGGTCATTCGTGTTGCCCCCATCGATGACAGCATCAGGCTGAAGATCCCTTCACCCAGGGTATTGGCCAGCACCGTGCCGACCAGAATCCCGAGACCCTGAATCACCAGCAGCCGAATCCCCAACTGGATCCGGATATCCCGGTTGGTAAAGCCAATCGCTTTTTTCACGGCAATATCACGGTGCTCCCGGGCCATTACCAGTTTTAAAAACATCACCGTAACCAGTGCGCTTAACAACAACGCAATCACCATTGCCGCCGCTTCCACCCGGCTCAGGTTATCGACAATTCCCCCCAGGGTCTGGGCAATAAAGCTGGGCACTGGGGTGACCTTGATATCCGGCAGCGCCCCGCGCAATTCATTGGTTTTGAGATCCAAATCAACACCATCGGCCAGACTCAGATACAGAATATAAACCTCCACATCCTGATTGTTAAAGTCAATCGCTGCCTTGGCCGTTTTTCCGCCGTAGGTAATATCCTGATAAATTCCCGAGACGGTAAGATTCATGGTTTCATCACCATAAACCACTGCAAGCGCATCGCCAACTTTTTTCCCCAGTTCCGCGGCATTCATTGACGACAAAGCGATCTCATTTTTGCCAACCGGTGCCTGCCCCGCCAGATAGACAAGCGGAAAAACCGATTCATCGCCGCTTTCCACCCGGATGTTCACCCCTTCACCCTGGTCGTTTTCCGCCTGAACATAGCCATTTTTATAAATGGCATATTTCTCGATATCTGGGTCATTCTCTAGTATCGCCAGAACCCGCTCCTGCTGCTGAGTGAGCTGCGGTGAATACTGAATATCGATCCGAATATCTGATTCACCCACCCCCATATAGGTAATAAACGACGGATCCTGAATGGTCTGTTTCATATTCATTGGCAACAGCATCAAAAATGCCGAGAAAATAAAAACCAGCAAAATCACCCCATATTCCCGCCATTTACAGGCAAGTTCGCCCAGGGCGATGGTTAGATTCGGGTGTTTGAAGCCCGAGAACGGCAGCGCATAGTGGCCCTCCTGATGGCGTCCCCCGGCGCCCCGAAGCAGTTCTACCACGGTGCTGTGCAGATTTTTTTTGACAACCCGATGGCATCCCCAAGCCACCATGCCACTTAAGAACAGCAGTCCGAGAAACGGCAGCACCCATTTCAGCCCCGGGTTGCTCCCCGTTCCGCAATAGCGCACCACCGCTTCCGCAAAGAAATTTCCGAATGGGATGGCACCCAGATAACCAATGATCCCGGCGACCCCCATCAAAATCTGATACTTCAACTGGTACAGGGTCGCGATGACTTTTCCCGGAAAGCCGATGGCCTTCATCTCCCCAATGGCTGTCTGTTCATCAGCCATGGTTGCCCGGATAATAAAAGACAGACAGAGCATCGCCATAAAAATTAACAGCAGGCTGATGACGATGATAATCATGGCTACCAGACCATAGGAAAATACATTAAACAGATTCAGCAGACTACCGGTGATGGCCACCCCATTGGCGGGCAGATTGGCCGCCGCGTAGGCTTGCTCCAGAATCCCGACATCCACCCCTTCTTTTAACAAAAATTCAAAGCTAACCTCCCATTCTCCCATGTGCAGACTGAGTTCTTCCTGATCGGCCGGGCTGATCAGGAACCGTTTGGAAGAGGTCATCGCCACATTCATCTGGGCATCCCGGATAATCGTGGTGACCTTTAGCTCTTTAATGTAATCATCTTTTTTCAGGGTGATCACATCCCCGGTTGCAATCCCCAGGGTTTCGGCATAATAAACCGGCACCCCGATTTCCCCGTCCTTAACAGTGGCGATCTGGTTATCCATATCCAGCAGATAATCAAATCCCTGATTCTGAACCACAAAGCTGTTATCCATCAGCACCTTTTCCAGGGTTTCGCCATGATAGATAATGTTAGCATTATTAATCGTCAGCATCCTAACCGTAAGAAAATCCGCAATGCTATCCTGACCTGCTACAAAGTGATCTACGGCGACGCTGTCATATTCGCCCTTATGGATCTGCAGATAATCTGGAGGCAGCGCCTTGTGGTTGAGCCCATCGTAGGCGGAGATCATTGTTCCCGCCACCCGCAGCCCGCCGGCCATCAGTAGCGCCGCCAGGATCAGAAAGACAGTCAGCGCCGTGGTAATGGCCAGATTTCGCTTAAAGTCCTTTCGGACAAGATTCAGTAAAAGTTTCATCTGCAGCCTCCTTCCCTTCCAGGGTTCTGACACTTTTTAACCGGGATGCTATTATCCCGACCACGGCCAAGCCGATTCCGGTAATAATGATCAGCAGGGCATTGCCGCGGCCGGGCCCATAACCGATAACTGCGCCGATGTTTAAGGCCAGCGCGGTATTTCCCTGCATCAAGGGTTCAAAGACCAGATCTGCTAAAATGCCGGCAGCGATAAAAGCCAGAATATAACCCATCTGGGTAATCAGACTGATCAGACCAAAGGCTCGTCCCTGGACGGCATTATCCAGATTGCTGCGAATCAGCACCTCGGCCCCAATCTGGATGGCCGGCATAAAAACAAACATCATAAACCCAAACCCGGCGATCAAAATCAGATTTTCACTGACCCCAATCAGGGCCAGGAAGACCCCGCAGCCAAACAACCCGATCGACAACATCCCAACATAGGATTTTGGATGCTTGACCATGCTGATGCCGATGCTTCCGGCCATCATCCCCATGGCAATAACCGTGGTCAGAATTCCCAGTTCCCTTTCCCCAGCAATGGCCAGAACCAGCGGCTTGCTTAACATCTGCACAAACCCCAGACAGAAGGTGGCAATCGTCATCATGATAATCATCGTCATGATGCCCTTTTTACCACGGATGGCGATGATGCCATCGCTGATTTCACTGCGAAACCCCGAACTGGTCACTGCTCTTTTTTTGCTGACCAACCCTTTTCTGACAAATGCGATAATCAGTACCGTGGTAAAAAAAGTCAGCATATCCAGCATGATCAGGGTGCCGACTGTTGTCACTTGCAGCATCAGACCAGCAATCGCCGGGGAGATCAGCAGCTTAGCACTGGTCGCCAGCTGAACCATGCCGCCAGCCCGGGAAAAGTCTTCTACTGACAAGATGTCGGTGATGGTGGCCTTGAAAGCCGGTTCTGTCAGAGCCGAAAAAACTGAGCTGATCGCGACACCTATGCAGATCACCACCAGCGACGGATTAGGACTCATCACTGTGGCCAGACAGATCAGTAGTGCCAATCCGGAAAACAGTTCACCCAGAATCATCATCAGCCGTCGGTCATAGCGATCAGCCAACACCCCGCCCACCGGCGCCAGCAGTATCGCTGGCAGAAAGGCGCAGATGGCAAAGACCCCGGTGGCTCCGACTGACCCGGTTAGCTTTAAAATATAGATTGCCAACCCAAAATCAGTCAAGCCACTACCGATACTGGAGATGAATGATCCGGCCACCAGGATCATAAATTTTTTCATGGCAGTGTTCTGTTCTGTTGAACCTTTAATTGTCTTTTGTTGTTTCATTGCGGTTCCTCCTATTTTCTTTTTTTTCTTCATTCGTATTTCATTCATCAACCGCCGTCACCTATCGACCGTCGGTCGGTAAGTGGGTAAAAAATTTTACAAATGTCACCAACTTTTAAGTTAAGCAAACATTTGTAAAAAGTCCTCTAGTTCCCCTGCTTCAGTACCCAGCATTCTTTCCATATTGGCCAGAAATCCCTGGATCTTTGCCGGATACTCGCTCATCTCCCAGTCCATAATATTGCTGTCAAACAACATATGGCCCAGCAGTAAAATCGACTCAATCGTTTCCCGGGGATAATCCAGATGAAAAAGATCGGCTGCTACTCCTTCGGCCACCGCAACTTCCAGCAGCGGGGTCATCCGCTTGAGCATGGCTTTGGTGTATAACTGTTCCAGCTTGGCATTGTCGACCTTGTGCATTTCGTCCCTGATCTCCTCTGATCCTTCAAACTCCGGGGTCTGGGCCATAATCGCCATCATGATCCGGTTGACCAGTGGCACTGATTTGTTTTTAAGTATTCGCTCAGCCCGTTTGGCGCCTTCCTCGACAATATCCAGAATGATGGCAGCCAGCACCTCTTCTTTGGATGCAAAATAATAATAAAAGGTACCTTTGGCAATATCTACAATTTTTAAAATATCATTCACTGAGGTCTGTTCATAGCCCTTGGTAACAAAGAGCTCCCGGGCTACCAAAAGGATTTCCTGTTTGCGGACTTCGCCTTCTTTGACTGTCTTCATTGTGCACCTCCCGCGCTCTCGACCATCGGTCGATAGTTAAATAATAAAATAATTATTGCTATCTGTCAAGATTTATTTTTAGCAAGTTATTGGATAAGCCATTGGCTACCATGATCGCTCCGATGACCACACATACCCCGATCGGATTAATTCAAGTACGCCTTTTACCTTTCTTGCCTTCATTATTTCGGCTACCTCTCGCATTCGTTTTTAATAGCCAAAAAGATACCAACAGGTAATTTGTGCCAATTGCTCTTCGTATTCTCTTTTATCGGCATCTTCCAGAAGTTTTGACATTAGTTCCGACGTTCCCTGAATTATAAAATAAGCCATCCGCGACATTACCAGGGGATTGGCGGTTCGTTTTATTATATGGGGGCTGTCTTTGCAGAAGTCATAAATTTCGGTCATAATTTTGTTATAGAACACGCCGATAATTTCACCTAACTGAGGATTCGCCTGGAGGATACTGTCAAAGTCCTGGAACATAACCCGATTTTCATAGGCATGATCCATGCCAGTATGGACATAGTTAATAATCGTAGCTTTGGCACGATGTGGATTTTCATTGAGCTTTTTTGTCAATTCGCATAAGTCATCATAATTTCTTTCCAGGTGCATGATCATAATCTCCTGAAAAATGCTGAGTTTATCTGGGAAATAATTATAAAAGCTGCCAGTTGCAACATCAGCCTCTTTGGCAATTTCTTTGGTATTCGTATGGTAAAAGCCCTTCTCATTAAACAATTGTCTGGCAGAGTCAAGTATTTTTTTACGATTCACAATCGTTCGTTCTTGAATTTTCTTTTCTTTCTCCATTATTCTAACTCCATCTATTTTCTATACATGTTCAGTTCTTTCTTAAGGATAGTATGAAATCGGATATTTTGCAAGATCTTGTTAAAATTTGAACTTTAGTTCATTTTTTTATTGACAATTGTTTTACGAGCACCTATACTTGTTGTAAAAGTGAACTATATTTCATTTTTGGAGGTTGATATGAAAGCAGAAAAATTATTTAATAAAAATTTCGTTATTATTGGTATCGGACAATTCATCAGCATGTTTGGCAATTCTATGCAGCGCTTCGCCTTTTCACTTTACATCCTTGATCTCACCGGATCTGCCGCGGTTTTTTCCCTGATTATTTCGCTATCCATTCTTCCCGCCATTTTTCTGGCCCCGATTGGCGGCGCGATTGCCGATCGGATGAGCAAAAAACGAATGATGGTTGTCCTTGATTTTTGCTGCACCATTATCCTTTCTTTGTTTGCTGCTTTTATTTATGGCAATGACCAGCAAATTCTATGGATTGGGATCTTAATCTTTACTTTGTCTATTATTAACAGTGTTTATGAACCAACCGTCCGGGCCAGCATCCCCAGCGTCATTGCCCCTGAGCATTATACTGCCGGAAATAGTATGATCAGTCAGATCAGTGCCTTGACGATGTTACTGGGGCCTATCTCAGCCGGTTTTTTATATGGAGTCTTCGGACTTAAGGTTATTCTGATTATCAATTTGATCAGTTTTTTTGTGTCCGGTGTGATGGAATTATTCTTAACCATCCCTTTTGAAAAAGCCGAAATGACCGCCTCACCAATTATGACTTATGCCAAAGATATTGAAGCCACGCTTAAGTTTCTGTCTCGGGATAAACCCTTTGTTTTATATATTCTATTTATTGCCGCCGGCCTCAATCTTTTTATGACGCCACTCTATACGGTGGGTGTTCCCTATGTCGAAAAGATTATTCTGGGCGTATCCGACCAACTCTATGGCATCTCTGAAGGCATGTTGGGGATTGGTATGATTGTCGGGGCAATCTTCTCGACAATCATTGCCAAGTATAATCCTTTTGAAAAACTACATCGGCTCTTTATCTTCATGAGCGTTGGTATCCTGGGGATGGGTTTGTGTCTGACTCCCTGGGTATTGGACAGTGACCCAACTCATCTGATCGCATATGGCTGGTTTACCTTTTTCGGATTTATTCTGATGTTTTTTGTTGCCAATATTAATATCCAATCCCTGACCTTTATTCAGCTCCAGGTCCCCCAAAACCTAATGGGCAAAACGATGGCTCTGACCACTGCTTTAGCTACTGCATTTATGCCGATTGGTCAAATTCTTTTCGGCCAGCTCTATGATCAATTAAATTCCGGTTTAGTTGGCATCTATCTGATTATCACCGCACTGACCTTTGGTGTGGCAAAAATCCTCCAGCACATGAATGATTATCGCCTCGAAACAGAACAAGCCTGAATATTTTAACAGGAACATATCCGTTTTTTTATCTTGACCCCTTGGTATAATTACTTGAAATATAATCTATATGTATTATAATAATAGCTTCAGTAAAATCAGAGTAGCCTGATTTTCATCATTGCTTTTTTTTGCAAATAAAAACTTCCTTATCCGCAATAATTTGGATAAGGAAGTTTTTTTATGCTTCAATAAGGGTTCTGATTTTTTCAATTTTTTCATCGATGTTGTCATCCATCTGCTGGAGCGGTTCCTTAAACTGGAAAGCTCCGATAATCGTATTCCCATTAAGACTCGCCTTCATTTTTTCAAAGCATTTATCGGCTCCGCCGCCTAAATGGGTTGCGGTCAAAATAATCTTTTTCCCGATAATACTGTAATCATGAAGAAAGGTGTTAAGCGGGGGTGCCAGGGTTCCGGCCCAGATCGGTGTGCCAATAACCAAAACCTCATATTGTTCCAGGTCGATGGTCTGGTTTGCCAGTTTAGGTCGTTCTCCAAAGGTCACGCTCTTCCCGCCCCAGAAATATTTGCTGATTTTTCCCGTCGGGTATTTCTTTTGGGGAATCAGCCTGAATAGATCGACGGCCTCATTTTCGCCAATTGTTCGGGCAATCAAATCCATATTTCCTTCCAGTGAGTAATAAATAACCGCAGTGTTCATTTTTCTATTGACCCCTTTCTGATCATCCTTTGATCTTTTCACTGATTCGCTAGCTATCAACGCCAGGACGAATCACTTTTGCAAATCCCGGATTTCTTTTTGCAATTCCGGGTTGATTGTTGAAAACTCAAACGCCGGCCGGCCCAGATAAAAGCCCTGGGCATAGTCAACGCCCATCTCAATGACAGTAACCAGATCTACAGACGTTTCAATACCTTCGGCCACCACCTTGACCCCCTTGTTATGACAAAACTGAACCAGATTGGCAACCAGATTTTGTTTGTCCACATTGTTGTGGATTCCCTGAATCATCTCCATATCGATCTTGATAATGTCCGGCAACAGCGATAGAACTCGCATTTCATTGGAATAGCCGCTGCCAAAATCATCCAAGGCAATCTGGATCCCATTATTTCGGATATAGCTGATTTTTTTAGAAAGATTCTCCGCGTTACGACTCTCTTCCTCGGTCACCTCAATGACAACTCGTTTAAAATGCTGCGCGTATCGTGTTTCAACAATCAAATTATCTTCTTCATTCATCATCTGGCTGGGGATACTATTGATAAATATTTTGCGCTCGCCAATCGCCTGAGAATGCTCATCAATTGTCTGAAATGCCATCATAATAATCATCCGTTCCAGCTGCGCCAGTTTTGACTGAGCTGTAGCAACTGCCAGAATTTCAGTGGGATTTTTAAAATTATCCAACAATGGCCGCATCAGCGCCTCATAGGCACTAATCTCACCGGTTTTCAAATCGACGATGGGTTGAAAGGCAAAGCGAATCAACTGTTCATCCAGCAAGCGATTGATCGCCTCCCGGTTTTCCAGTAAATAGGACATCTGCTGATAATACTCCCGATTGAATTCAAACAAACGGCCTTTTTCCTTGTTTTTGGCCTCATACATGGCAAAATCCGATAATTTCAGTAAATCCATGACGTTATTTGCATCCTGGGGATACCAGGCAACTCCCGCTGAAAAGCGGATCTGGTTGTCGTTGCCATCCGGTGTGGTCAGCGAAATAGACTTGCCATGGACATAGAGATTTTTAATAATCTTGCGGACTTCCTTCTGATTGCCGCAATTATGCAGATAAATGGCAAACTCATCCCCAGAAATCCGGGAGACAATACCGCCAAACTGTTCAAAATACCGGAAAATCTCACTGGCCCGAATGATCAGCCGATCCCCCACATCATGACCAAAAGTATCATTGATATATTTGAGATTGTCCAGATCGATGAAGATCATTGCCCCGATTTCATTTGGCTTTTCTTTGATTCTCCGAGTTGACTCTCGCTTTAAGGCGGTGTTGCTGAACAAGCCTGTCAGCGCATCGTAATCCAGCTCATTGGTTAAGCGCCGTTTTTCTTCAATGTCATCAGTCACATCCTGGATCACCCCAACCACCCCGTTAGGCGATTTAGCCTCCAGAATCCGCAGCCACATCTTTTTCTCGGTATAGGCATCGTAATATTCATAAATATTTTCCTGATCTGCCACCGGTTGCCGGGTAAGCTTCTGATAGTACCGGTTCCAGTCCTCCTGGGAAATCAGGCTACCGGGATCCAGGTGCAGCAACCAATATAGAAAATCAGTGAGAATCACCTGATCACTGTCCAAAACTTCATAACCGCCAATGGGCAATAAACTCAGTTCCAAAATTTTAGAGGTAGTTTTGGAAACATTCTTCAATCTCTGGTTCAACAATTCAACGGCAGCGGTCAGGTCATCCACCTCTAACATCCCGGTGGGTTTGAAATGAATTTCATCATGGGGTGAAAGCTCCCGGACATATTTGGACAACCGGGAAATCTTGCGGGTAAAAAAGTAGACCAGTACAAAAACTGCTGAAAATGCCAGGATGGTGGTCAGCAAAATGCTATAAAGCAGCTTCTTCCGCACTGATTCCGAGTTTTCTCGCAAAACATCGCTGGGGACAAAGCAGGCCAAGGTCCAATTTTGATCCGCAAAGGGTGAATTATCGCTATACACCTTCAGCTCCCGGGCTGAAGCAACCATTGATCCCAATTCCCCGAGTTTGGTTTCAAAAACACCTTCATTTTCCAGTGATTTCAGTTTCAGCTGCTCGCCACTTTTCAAATAGGTTTCTGCCAATACCCCGCTGGGAATAAACCAGTCCAGATCTAAGGTCTGATCCGTCATCCCCGCAATCACATAGAAGCTGTTAGGATATAGAAGATCTGAATCCGGCAGGTAGTGTTGGGAAAAATAGGGCATATCAATTTCAATCCCGACCACCCCATAGCCATTCCCATTTTCATCCAGAACCGGCATGGTATAGCAAACAACCTGTTGATTATCTTTTAACAGATCCCGGGGGGTGGACCAATAGCCATAGCGTTCCATTTCAGAACTTTTAAACTGGGTGCTGGCCCAGATTGGCTTTTCATAAAAATCGAAATCCCCCTCTTCACTGCCTGAACGGATATCCAGATTCCAGCGGATGCTGGTTGCCATGGTGTATTGTCGGGACACCGCAATGGGACCGATTTCCAGTAAATAGTTTGACGTTTCGTCACTATCCGGGGTAGTGTTGCGAATATATACCGCCGAGTGGGCGGATGGATCGCCTTTGTTTGAATTGGATCCATTTAATACAAAGAAAGCCCCGGTCACGCGATTTTCTTTTAAGATTGCCACTAATGAATCGCTGGCCAGCAAAGCTGTCTCATTATATGCAGAATCACTGAGATACAGACTTTCCGGGGTGCTGCCCTGCTGCCTGGCCAATAAAATCAATGCTGCATTCAGTTGTTCGGTCTCATCAGCCATATTGGCAATCGTCTGACCCACCGATGTGTTAAATGTTTCCCGCCGGGTTTCGGTGGTATTGTTCAGCAAGCGCACTGCTTCAGCATCTAGCATGAAAAATACCTGGGATACCCATAGGGCAGATAGTAACGCCAGACTTTGAAAGATCACAATCAGAGCCAATAGAATATTTAACTGTCTTCGGAGGGTCCAGGTTTTTTTCATGTTAATTTCCTTATAGCAATAGATTCGTTTTTAGGTTGTCTTAACTTTCAACATAGGGTATACCAGACGCATCAAGTTGGCTGCGAATAACCTTCAGCCACTCTTCAAACCGGGCATTCAGATCCAGCGCTGCTAATATTTCCGACTCTGACAGGCCCTGTTCCTTTAATGCCGTGGCATTTTGACGACCTGACTGGCCCATCACCGTCAGTGATTTTTCCAAGGTCGACCGGACCTCATAGCTTCCTTCAAAAGGAACTGAAGCATAAGTATCTCGCTCCATGATCTGATTCAGAGCGATTTCATAAACGGCTGCGATATTTTTTTCGGCGGCCTCGCCAGTCCGCAGATCTTCCAGTGATGCTTTAAATTCAGCGTTCTCGTAAGCTCCGGATTGCACCGGCAGATATCCGGTGGTCATCGCAAACTCAATATTCTGAGCTTCTGCGGTAAACCATTTTAGAAAAACAGCAGCCCCTTCCTGCTTTTCCGGGCTAGAATTTGCGACGCTCATACCAGCGCCCTGCTGGATTGCGTAGGGGCTGCCTCCTTCAAAGACCGGATAGGATAGGGCCAGAAAGTCGATCGGCAGCTGGGTGTTGTCCTTTTCGATCCAAGTTGGAAAATAGGCGGCTCCTGATGATGACCCCACATAGGCCGCCAAATCACCAGCTTTAATATCATCTGACCGGAATTTGCCGACGGCGTTAAAATAGCCCAAACTCATTCCGCCATAATAGGTATCAAAGATCTTTTTCATTACAGACCGGTTTAACACCACCTGCTGGTTTTGGCCGTCAATGACTTCTACCCCCAATTGCTGATTACCGATAATAACATAATTGGCAACCGAATCAACGCCCATCAGACTTTTCCCATCGCCGGCGGTTTCTGGTGTCTGAGCGTCGGTCCATTTATAATAGGCCTGCGCGGCCGCATAAACATCTTCCCAGGTACTAAGACTATTAGCGTCCTGACCGTTGGCTGCGGCAAATTCATTCCAGGCGGTTTTATTAACATAAAGCAGTTCGGTGCTTTTTACTATTGGCAGAATCAGCAGACGCTCACCATCAAACTGGCCGTCATTCAGAAATTCTTCCACATACAGGGCCTTTTCTGTTTCGCTGAAGTAATCGTTTAAATCGCATAGCTTGCCGAGTTCATCAATTTCCAACGCTTTATCCGGATAGCAGGAAAACAGATCCGGCATGGCTTCAGCATTGATGACGCCTTTGGCGGCATCAGTGACAGCTTTTTCCAATTCAGTAACACTGCCCTTAGCTACGGCATTGACCACGACGCCCTTTTCGGAACCCACGCTTTTGTTAAACGTATCCACCGCGGTTTCCAGTGCAATCTTGTTATCTCCGACATAATAATGCCACAAGGTAATAGAAACAGGACTTTTGGGATCCAGAGCTGTTTTTTCACCCACTGAGCAAGCCGTCAGCAACATCAGCACACTTAAAACCAGACATGCCAGTTTAATCTTTCTTTTCATTTTCTTTCTTACTCCTTTAACCTTAAAACATTCGAAAAACACTACTGCTATCATACAACTATTTACATACCTATTACCAGTTTTTCTTTCAGAATTTTCCATCGCTTACCGATCTTATGATTTACAGCATCAATTTACTGCCATTCTTGATCATACCGACAATCATTTCTCAGTTTCCTTAAAAAGACAAAAGCCGATGCTGCATTTTTATCTGCAGTACCGGCTCAGACTAAAATCTCGGTTATGATCTTCGGGATTTCTCCTGATGATATTTAGATCCTTATTTCCAGATGTCTTTTTCGGGCATAATCTTCATCAGACATTTGTCATCACCCATTTTGATGCTTTTGAGGAGTTCCACCTCAACTTGACACTGGAACGCTTTTTCAAAAAGCACCTGGCTATAACCGGTGGTACATTGACACCAGGTATCAGTCTCCAGACGGTCAACCCCTTCCAACATTGGGCAGGGACAAAAAGGAAACTGCAGATAAAGTTCCCCGTTATCGCTAAAAAGCCCGGCCGCATTGGCCTTGTCCAGCTTCCCGAATTCTTCCAGACTTGTGGATGCTGCAACCAGATCTTTTACCAGCGCCAATTTCTCATCCATACCGTAGCCGCACTGACAGTTTCTTCTGATCTGCACAACAACATCCTGATCAAAGTGGTTTTCCAGCCGTTCCATCGTTGCTTTTACCCATGCCGGATTATCCTCGCTTTTCGCCGGTTCATTCGAGCCAAAAACGATTGCTTTGGCAGTATCCTCATTGCTTTTATCTTTGACCGCCTGATAAATGACCTGTTCCTGAATTTTTCTGATATCAAACATATTATCATCCTCCGCTTTTGTTTTATTGATGCACCGGTTCGGCTTAATTGATTGCTGCAACTTTTCTATTTATAAGATTTTCATATTAAAGATTTTCAAAAAATTATAAACAGACCTCTTTTAAACCGACCGCTGTCCCTTGACAATTATCATTATAAAAGAAAGTCTGTGTCATTACTTCTGAATTCTTGCGCTATTTAACGGGGATACACAAATCCATGATTACCTGACTGTTTTCTCTGTCCATCTTGCGATAAATATCAAGTCCATAGCGTTCGTCCATTTCATAATCACTGTTTGGCAACCAGATATTAAAAATGCCCTGTAGGGTTTCATAGATATTCTTGATCAAGCCATCATAGCGGTAAACGGCAAATTTCCCACCCTCAATGGTCGTGATATTCTCGAGCCGACAGTTCGCCTCGACAGTCATACAAAGATCATACAAACATTGGCCGACCCTGGTAATGGCAGGATCATCGTAAAAACGTTCAATCAGAAGGGTGTCGGTGTTGACATACCCTTGATACTTCGCTGTAAAGACCGCCCATTGCTCTCCCAGATCCAGATAATTTCCGAGATACCGCTCATAGATCACCCTGAAATCCGCCAGCTCGCAGATCTTTATCTTCTGGTCATATACCTCAAAGGATTGAAATCTTGCCATCTGATCCAGAATAAAAGGGTGAGGGGCACAGCTGGTATTCACTGTTTTGCGAAATTCCGCCGGGGACAGGTGATGGTGTTTCTTAAAGGCGATGCTGTAATTTGATGAACTATAGCCATAGGTCATCCCGATATCGGTAATCGATTTATCCTTGCCTAGCTTCATTTCAATGGCGCTTTGTTCCATTTTCAGACGCTTGATAAAGGCATAGACCCCTTCACCTGTTTCGGCTTTGAAAACTCGGCAAAAATAATACTTGGAAAGATGACAATAATCCGCCACATCTTCGATGGCGATTTCCTCATTCAGGTTTTCAACGATATATTCGATGGCTTTACTGACCAATTCATTTTTCAACATCCAGCTCCCTATTTTAGTGAAATTTTTGCTGTCTCCATATTCATCGTTGTCTTCCGGCTTAAAAATTCATCCGCTTTGTTTATCCCCAGTCCGAAAAAGCCCGATTTAGTGCATCAATCCGCTTCATCAAACTCTGCTTGACGATTTCACTGCGTTCGGCTATTTCAAACCCATGAATGGTTCCCTTGGTCTGATGCAATTCAACCGAAACACCACTTTCTTTTAGCTCCGCAGCAAAATTTATCCCTTCATCCCGCAGGCAGTCAAATTCGGCAACTTCAATATAGGCCGCCGGCAGGTTGGCAAAGGTTTCCGCTTCCATGGGCGAAGCATAAACCCTATCTGAATGAAGGGCATCCTTTAGGTAGAGTTTCCACATTTTCTGATTCTGTCGGGCATTCCAAAGCGGTGTATCAACAAATTCTTTTATGGAATCAGTCATCTGCCGGGCGTCGGTAACCGGATAGATCAGCATCTGAAAACTGATTTTCGGTGCCTTTCGATCCCGGGCCATCAGACAGACGGCCGCCGCCAGCGCGCCGCCGGCACTGTCGCCGCCCACGGCAATTTTTTCAGGATCAACGCCGATTTCTGCGGCATTTTGATGGACCCAATTAAAAGCGGCATAGCAATCTTCAACCCCGACCGGGAAAGCATGTTTGGGAGCCAGCCGATAGTCAACGAAAACCACCTTACAGGGGGTATGCTTAGCATATTCACAGATCAGATGCTTATGAAAGGCTGCTGACTTCAACACAAAGGCTCCGCCATGGAGATACATCAGACAGGGCAATGGCGCCTCTATCTCCTCCGGTTCGTAGATAATAATCTCCACCGGTTCGTTATGATAGCCGGGGATTCTTTTTCTGATTTCACGCACCCCGTGATTCGGCAAGCGTTTATTAAAACTTCTTTCAATAATTCCATTCATCAGCGGTAATAAACCTGGTGCCATTGGTGTTTTTATCTTTTCATATTTTATAAAGTCCGGATGGATCGGGTATTTAGTCAAAATGCTCCTCCTGCTAAATAATTAAAGTTTTTAAAACCAAATCGCTTATTTTCTACTCTCTGATCAGGGCATATAGCTTCATATCCTCAAACTGTCCATTCTTAACCGCGTTTTTTCTTAAAATCCCTTCTTGCTGAAAACCGGATTTCTCCAAAACGCGGCCGGAGCCGATGTTGCGGACGAAGGGCTCGGCAAAAATCCGGATGATATCGGTTGTTTTAAAAATAAGTTCACAGATCTGTTTTACCGCCCGGGTTCCATGTCCCTGTCCCCAATCGGGTTCGGCAATATAATAACCCAGTTCAGCGGTTCTAAAATGGATGTTTTCTTTGCGGAACACACCAATGCTGCCAATGACCCGATCCTCATGAGTGATGGCATAAGCAAAGGTTTCGTCTTCATCTGAATCCAGCATGGCCTGAATGTATTCTTTTGCATCATCGATGGTATAGGGAAAGGGCAAGCCGTCCCGCAGATTAGCCAGAATTTTCTGATTGTTCAGCATCTCCGAAAGCTGCTGCGCATCTTCTATTTTCCATTTGCGTAGTGTTGTTTTCAATTAAATTTCCTCCTCATTCCAGCGGTAGCGCTTATTCGTTCGCAAAATCTCAAGATCACAGTGCAGACAGAGTCCGTTATGACAGCAAATTGGTTCACCGCATTTGGGGCATGCCCACCGCTCGTTTTCACTTTTCAGAAACGCCGTCATCCCATTCTTCTGAATGGCTTTCAGGTTTTCAATCATGCTCATATGATATTTGGTCCGATAACGCTTATCCAATCCCTTTAACCGCTTGCAGGGAAAGTCACTGCACTCATAACAAAAACGAACCCGGCCGTTTTTAAGCAGTTCACACTGATCGCCCATATGGGTGCAGTTTTCACCTCTGGGAATACAGCCGGGACAATACTTCCGATTAAATCCCTGCTTTTTTAAATCACCTTTTTTCATTTGATAGGCGACACATAGGCTGCAATTCATGCCGCAGGGGGCAATTAGATTTTCTTCCATACAAATTACCTCTCATTATTTAGAATCTACTGATTTAATTGCCTATGGCAGTCTTTCGCTTTCTTTCAAATGGCTAACTACACCATCATCTATCTAATACGATAATTTAATGGGCTAGCTGTCGATATTTTAATTTTAGCATAATAATTGCTGTGTTGACAAAGAAATAATTCTGGTTTACACTAATAATATGAACAAAATTAATATTTATTCATATTATTGAAAGGTGAACAAGTGCCAAAAATATATTCGAACGAAAAACGACAAGAAATAAAAAATCAGCTTATGACGGTTGGCTTGGAATTGATCAAACAGCATGGTTTAAAAAAAATGAGTATACACGAGCTTACAAAAAGAGTGGGCATTGCCCAAGGTACCTTTTACAATTTTTTCACCTCAAAAGAAATGCTGGTTTATGCACTTGCTGAAACCTACCAGCAAAGCATCAATCATCAGCTTGAAGAAATCATTCAGACAAAAGGGCATCTTGAACGAACTGATTTGCGCGAATTATATGATTGTATGTTTTTGAAAGATGAGAACAATGTTTATCGTTTCCTGACCAGAGCAGATCTTCAGAACTTATCCACCAGACTTCCCAGCGATTGTTTTCATAAAATGACCGATATAAAAGCAGAAATGGAAAGAAATTTACACCATGTGCGTGAAAAGAAAGAGCAGTATGATCTCGATGCAGTCATTAACTGGATTCAGATCATGAATCTCACAATCCAGAATAAAGATATCTTGGTAGCAGCCGGGATTGAGAAAATGATCCTTCAGCTGATCGAAAATATGTTAGATGAATTATTTTAGCAGACAACGAAAGGAAAACAATGATGAAGTTCTATGAATACGGAGATAAGAAATCACCATCGATCATGCTCATCCACGGTGCCGGTTGGTCCTATTGGCTTTATTTACAAGAAGCCAGATTATTGCAGCATGAATACCATGTAATCTTACCGGTAATCGACGGACACGGCGAAGCAGCCGAGGTTCCTTATCGCTCTACCGAAAAAATTGCTGATCAGTTGCTTGATTATATTGACCATAACAATGATGGCAAACTTTTCGCCCTCAGCGGAGTTTCTCTGGGCGGACAGATCGCCATTGAACTCTTATCAAGAAGAGCAGACCTTGCCGAAAAGGCGATTATCGAAAGTGGCCTGTGTATTCCCCAGCCAGTTCTTTTGAAATACAGTCTCTTTGTCTATAAACTTTTTGGCAAATGGCTGTTTTCAAAAAAATTTAATCAGTGGGCACTGACGATGCTTCCAAAACAAATGCATTTACCTGATGATATTGCCGAATTATATTTGCGAGATATCCCCGCTGTTAAAGTTGAAACAATGAATCGGGTTTTTGAAACCTATTATAAATATGAACTGAAAGACAGTTTAAAAAATAGCCAGAGCGACATCATTTACTGGTATGGCAGTAAAGAAATGAAATGCATTAAAGCCTCTGGAGCCCTATTCCAAAGCTATGTGAAGAACTGTCAATTAATTGAATTGCCGGGTTATCGTCATTCCGAAATCAGTGCTTATCATCCCGAAGAATGGGTGAAACGAGCCGAGCAGTTTTTCGCAAATAAATAAGCCCTCATCCGATTGGTAGGGCGAGGTTAGTATACATTGTTAATAAGCTCATTCCAATGATAACAACATATGGCGAATACTTAAACATTGGATCTTTAAGCAGCTCTACAAACATGATGAACAGTCCGACCAGGAAAGCGACCAGTCCGAAATCGAAAAATACGGCACTGATATTAATTTTTTCCCAGGGCAACGCGATAAAATTTATATAACTCGAATGTGAAAAACAAATCAAAAAACAAGCCAAAGCCACAAAGGCATTTGACAGTCTGATTGATCGTTCGATATTTTTTGTCGTTCTTGAGAAAATAATCAAATAAACTACAATAATCATGGCTCCGCTTATCAGTAACAGATCATTCATCTCGCCCTCCAATTTCGACCTCTTCTTTTTTGTAAGCCCTCGTTGTTTAATGTTGTCCCACCATAGCCAAACCAACCGGTTGTTTTTTTCATTGTATCATGTTGTTGCAGACAAGACAAATGAAACGTCTCCTTGTCCTTCAGGATATTTTCATGCTATAATTTGATAGTAAAAATTCTCAAATTTTAGCTGTCAGCTTTTTTTGATAACGCTAAAAACTAATTCGCTTTTTAGTCGATACTGCCATTATGAGCTGAATGATTTATTGCATCTGGCCGATTTAAAAATGTATGAAATAAAAAACAGAAAGCGTAATATTATAAGCTAATATTACGCTTTCTGTATCTTGATATTAATGTCGCAAGCCAGTAATCTTTATTTGATCGAGGCCTCATAAATCGATTGGATCGATTCATCTAATGTCTTATTAAATTCGTCATCACTTTGGTTAGCATTGAGTCCTTCGGTTAGTGCTCTTGAGAAACTGGCTATCAGTTTGGGATTCTTCGCTAATTTTTTATTTGATTCTTCTCGGGAATAGCCGCCCGATAGAGCAACAGTTCTGAGAACATTTGGATGCACGATAATCTCTTGATAAAAATTATCAACCTCTGGAATGGTCAGCTTAAACATAAACTGTACATTCGTATCCAACGTTTTCAGGTGTTCGAGGATTTCTTGTTTGAGTATGGCTTCGGCTTCGGCCTTATTGGGTGTATGAATATCAACCTCTGGCTCTAAAATCGGAATAAACCCTGCCGCTGCGATGGCCTTGCCCAATTCAAATTGTTGATCGACAATGGCTTTGATCCCTGCTGGATTGGCTTCTTTGATGACTGAACGCATTTTTGTTCCAAAGATATGGCGCTCTTTTGCGCGATCCAGTAACGCATCAAGATCAGTAATCGGTTTCATTAATTGAACGCCATTTTCCAAATCCAATAGCCCCTTATCAACTTTCAATATTGGTAAGATTCCCTTAGTATCCAAAAGATAATCAGCACTATATTTTCCATCTACTTTCAGATCCATTGTTTTTTCAAACAGGATCGCTGCCAGTATCCGTTCTTTGGTAAACGCAGGGCTCTTCATAATTCTTGAACGCATCTCGTGAACCATTTGAAACATCTCAGCTTCATCTGTATAAGCTTCTTTGGGAATTCCATAAATTGCCAGTGCTTTTGGTGTGCTGCCACCGCTTTGATCAAGGGCCGCAATAAAACCGTTATCATTTTTCATTCGTTCTAACTGTAATATATTCATAACTACCTCCGCTTATTATATGTCTTCATTGTATTATACACCTTTTCAAAGCTTTTAGCACCACCTTAAAGCTAAAGTTTAAGAAAGAATTTTTACCGGGACGTTTACGACCCCATTGATGCAGTTATTTTTGCTGTATTCTACAATACCCAATTCGTATTTTTCAATTTAATCGCCACCGACCATTTTCATTTTGCGATTTTATGTCGAATTTTAAGCACTTTGCAAACATACCCGGTTGTCGGTTATGCGATGCTAATTCCAATAGCATTTCTTAATGAACATATCAACTATCGCTGATGCTTATAAGCTTTGCCAGCTTGACGGGCACGATAAGTTGATAGGAAGTTTCGTTTTTGAATCTCCTTGGGCGGAATTAATCTGCATTTGTGTCAAAAAAACACAGCTGCTTAAATCCGTGTCTTTGATATTGGCATCCCGTAAATCGGCTCCCAGAAAATTGGTTTTATCTAGGCTGCAGCCTTCCAGATTTGCCGCAATCATCAAAGCCATACTAAAATCTCGGCCATCAAGATTGGCCTTTTTAAAGTTTTTACCAAAATAAACTTTGCTCGCCTTCTTATCAGAAGGAAATACTGCAACTTTATCACTTACCTGTTTTAGTACTTGGTTAACCCTGGTTTTATATTCAGCTGTATCCATTACTAATATCTCAGCCAACGCAGCAGCTGTGGTCATTTGCATATTCTTATTTATCAGCATCTCCAGCTCTGCTTTCAGACGGTCATCGGTAACCAAAGACCGCGCTTCCAATAAATACCAGGCCATCTGATGGAGTTGAAATACCATCATAAAAATCTGAAAAATTTCATTGGCTTTTTCAGGATTGGTTTTCCAATTTTCATCACTGCTTTGAGTCACTTTTTGCCCTGCCCCAAAGCAATCATAAGCCAAACAGCCTCGCATCTTTTTCTTCCCCAACTGGGAATGGATAACGCAGCGGAAATCTGGCCTCAGGTGCTGGCAAGGAACACCCGCTTCCTTATTTTCCGGAAATCCATCTGATTTCATACAGTATAAGGCCACACAGCATAAACCACTGCATTTTTCACAATCGATCTTTAGGGCCGCTTCCAAATCAGCATATTTACTGGTTGCTTTGTTTTTCATCATAGTTCCAATAGTCATACCCTTAATGCACCGCGAAAGCCTCTGACGCCATAGTAAGAAGGGGCGCTGTTGTGATAGATAAAGACGTGGTCGTAACGGCGATCGCCAAAAAGCGCACCACCGAGTTTTCTGATTTCAGGAGGTGTTTTCACCCAGCTTGACGTTTTCGTATCGAAATTCCCCAACTTCTGCAACTCCTGATATTGTTCTTCAGTCAAAAGCTCAATATCCATGGCAGCAGCCATCTCAATGGCGCTATTCTCCGGCTTATGTTCCTTCCTTGAATCCAACCCTTCACGATCATAACAAACATTCCTGCGCCCTTTCGGGCTTTCTGCCGAGCAATCATAAAAAATGAATTCCTTCATCTCAGGATCATAGCTAACAACATCCGGTTCACCGCCGGTTCTTTCCATTTCATTGAGCGACCATAGCTTCTCCGTCTTAACTTCCAGCTTTGCCTTAACCTCAGCCCATTTTAAACCTTGATGGCGGTTCATATTTTGCTCGAAACGGGCGCGCAAAAGGCCGAGCAGCTCTTCACGCCGTTCTGAGGGCAATTCCCTTTTTACATTTTTCATCATGAAACCTCCTTGAAATTACTAAAATTTTCTATTGAAATACCTGAGGCAAATTTAATCTTATCCGATTTTTTTCAGTGCTTCATCCAAATTTTTAACAAAATATAGATGCTTCCCTTGATTGGATTCGTAAATAAAATCATTCAGTGCCTGGCTTGTATACCCGGAAAAATCACCAATGATTGCCAGCCGGATGCCGTAATTCACATATTTTTGGATGATTTCGCCGGCAAGACGGGTCTTCAAATCAAAAAAACCTTCTATTAATGCCTCTTTATCGACAATGATCGCATCACATTCGGTTTCATAACGAACCGTTGCCATTAAATCCAATGCGGATTGGACATCGGTGAGGATCGGTATGTTTGTATGCACATAGGCAATGCTCCTGCCGTTATTATTTAATGTTTCTATTTGCAATTATGTTTCCTCCACTCATTTTTAATTCTGCATAATCAATGCGTATAAGCACTTCGATTCATCATTTTATAAGGCTTACACCATTTATTATTTAATACCCACTTCTCAATGGATCGACCCGCGTTCAATACATTTTTTTGTTGATTGCAAGCGCGTTCGTTAGAACCTTATCCTTATCCTTGCCCTCGACATTTATTCACAGGATACGGGCTACTATTCATTTTCCCCTCCTATTCTACCTAAATAGTTTAATCTATACATATAGTAAAGTATTTTTTCTTTGTGTCACTATTTTTTACACTATGTAGCAATATGTATACACGGAATGAAATAAAAGCATAACGAACGAAACGTCTCCCTGTTACATATTGCCGTTGTCCCATCATCATGCCTCACCTAAAAGGATTAGTTGTCTTTCTATTATATCAGGTACAAGTGGGAACTAACAGTCTGTCTTCTCAATTTTCTATATGGTATAATGACCGTAGGAATAGGAGCTTGCTGACACAAGTACGGAGGGAATAAAAATGAATACTAATGTAACTATCCCATGGCAAAAAATTTATGAGTTTACGCTAACCTGTGGAAATGTGCATGACCTGAAAGCCTTTTCCGCTGAAATCCTGTCCGGCCTTGGTGAACTGTGCGACTTCGATCAATCACTTGTCTATTTTCTCGATGGCAATGGCAAGGTATGCAATCAGTATCTCCACAATATTGACAAACAATGGAGTACCATGTACCTTGAATACTACTCAAAAAGTAAGACTGGCTATTATAGCCTGGTGAAAAATTTACGGGAAAATCCTGCTAAACCGACCATCAATATCCGGGCCTGGAAAAAAGAGCCTAACACTGAATTTGTTTCTAATTATATTCATCCCCGGGGTGTTAAATTCTCCCTTGGTTTTGCACTGTTTGATATAAACGGCAAGCCGCGAACCTTATTTGCCCTTGACAAAACGAAAGATGAAAACTTCACCGAGACTGAGTTTATGACCCTGTCCCTGGCGGTTCCGCAATTAAACAATCTGCATAAGAATTTTTTCACGCAGCAGACAAGCCGACAAGCTGTTGATCAGATTTCCTGGGAAACTACAAATCTGACCGCCCGGGAGATCGAAATTGCCAATCTGCTGTGCCAGGGGATTTCACCGGCGGTCATCAGTCAATCGCTTTACATCTCCCAGTCCACAACCAATAAACATATCGCTCATATCTATGAAAAGATGCATGTTTCCAACCTCCAGGAACTGCTCGTCCGGTTACTGGCTTAAGTAGAACAATTTATCACTAAATAAAAGCCCCCTGGCGTAGTCTCCTTTGGGAGAGCGTCTACGCCAGGGGGATCAAATCACGATCTATTCAATTATGGAGTGACCATTTGGTTAGTCCTGTTTCGGTCCCGGGACACAGCCGGCAACGGTGTAACTCCATGGCTTCGCCTGATAACTGAGCAGTGAACCACCATCCACATCGATGGTCTCGCCAACGATGAAGTCCGACATCGCGGTACACATAGCCAATACCACCAGCGCCACCTCGTCAGGATTCATGGCCATCGGCGTCTCGCGGCCGTATTTACCGCGTTCCTCAGCAAACTCCGGTCCATACAGACCAACTGCTTCGGCAGCATTGGTCAGGGCTCCGGCTGTCAGCATCCCACCAGGCGCGACACAGTTGACACTGATGCCATATTGGCGCAGTTCTTTGGCAATTCCTTTGGTCATACTGACAATCGCCCCCTTGGCCGCATTATAGTGGGTCATCGTACCCAATTTAACGGCGTCAGAACCTTTATGAGCAACCGAAGAAATGAACACGATTTTGCCTTTGCTCTTCTGCTTAACCATCACCCGGGCGGCCGCTTGGGCAATAAAATATTCGCCCTTTAAATCGGTGTTGATCACCGTATCAAACGCCTCTTCTGGCATATCCAGGAACGAATACATTGACCACACCGCCGCATTGGCCACGACAATGTCAACGCTGCCGTATTGTGCCACTGCATAATCAACCGCGGCATAACAGTCAGACACCTTGGCTACATCAGTCTGGAACCACCTTACTTCAAAATCTCTGGCCCGAAAATCAGCCTCGGCCTTTAGCCCGGTCATTTCTTTTCGCGATGCAATGACCACCCGCACGCCGGCCTCGGCTAAACGGTTTACGACGTTATAACCCAGCCCGGTGGCGCCACCGGTTACGATCGCCACCTTACCCGCCAGGTCCTTGCCGAACACTTCCGGTAGACTACGAATTTGCTGGGTACTTTTCTCAGCCATTGCTAAGATTGTATTGGCATCCATTTTCATAAAATCGTCTCCCCTAACTTATCACCTAAAATTATTTGCGCTTTTGTTTAGTTGGCGTATGAACCAGTCACACTTAACTCAGTTCATCCGCCCGTCTTGCTCTTTCTGAAGACTACCGTCTAGACTATCTTACCGTGTACTTTTGTTCCAACTGGTTCAGGAATTTGTCAAGTTCCTGCGCATCCATGTGAAAGCCGTGCTTATCTTCGGGATATACACCAGTTCGAACATCATTGGCCCAGCCAGCGTATGCGGTTGCGGCCCATTTAAAGAAATCACCATAGGCCTTGGCATGAGCAGCCGCTGATGGCATCATATTGAAGGTGTCGAAGTCAACCATTTCGGAACCGTCAGCGTCACCACCGGCACAAATAGCCACCACGGGCACACTCAGCTTCTTGGCGATGGCGTTGGTAACTTCGATGGGGGTCAGTTCAATGGTCATTCCCATCATCCCGTTTTCCTGATACTCATAAGCCATCCGGAAAACATCCATGGCGTCTTCAGCGGTTTTACCCAAACGTTTGTAGCCACCATGCCGACTGGTCTGCCAGCCCGACAGCGCCCCGACGTGACCAAACACAACCAGATGGTTATCGGCCATATACTTCAAAGTCTCGTTACTGACGCCCATTGGCAGCAGGGAATCAGCGCCATTGGCCATATACAGGGAGCCGTTTTTTAATGCCTCTTCTTTAGAGCAATAGGTCGGGGTCTGCATATAGAAGTTAAGATGGATCAGCTGCGCCGCACTGCGGACGTCGCGAATCCGCCAGCTGGCGTTAGCAATCTGCATCTCGGTGTTCTCACCGGGAGTCGTCAGGCGACAGATGTCGCAGTCAGCCATTTCAGCGGCCATCACAAAATACTTGTCGCGGTCGGCTGGGCACATCTGCACAATCTTCTCGCCATTATCCTTCTTCTCCTGAAGATAGGCGATTGATTTTCGGCCTTTTTTCATCTTGGACGCTTTAACACCTTGTTTTTCTTCTTTACTGATTTCGACTTCGTTGTTTCCTGTTTCTGTTGACATATGAAATCCTCCTTTTAATTTGGGTCGTAGCCCATCATTCCAAACACGTCCGAACTCCACATCCTTTTCAGATGGAAGGTGTCCGTTTGTCACACGACGACCATCTTATTTGCCAATCGTGTAATCCTTTGCATGTTTTCTTGGGTTAACTATATCAAAAAGAGTTTTATCGAGTAATTAGCAAGTTTATGTATTAAAGATTATTAATTTTACCCATTTTGCAACCAATGAAAAAGTGATATATTATTAAATTTATCGAAATTACATTATCAAATTAGATATTTCATCTATCGATATTTTCCCACTATCAGAAAACCGCTATTGACAAATCAGCTATTTAGTATTACTATATAGCTGTAGTAAGTAATACTAAATAGCATGGAGGTGATTATCCTGGAAAACTTAACGGAGATGTTCAAAGGCCTGCTTGAGGGCTGTGTCCTGGAAATTATTAGCGGTGGCGAAACCTATGGCTATCAAATCACGCGGCGGTTGAATACGCTGGGCTTCACCGATGTTGTCGATGGAACGGTCTATACCATTCTGGTGCGGCTTGAGAAAAACAAACTCGTCGATATCGAAAAAAAACCGTCCGATATGGGTCCACCGCGTAAGTTTTATGTGCTCAACGACGCAGGACGCAGAGAGCTGGAGAATTTCTGGAAAAAATGGGCGTTCGTATCATCAAAAATAAATGAGTTAAAGGAGATCAAACAATGACTTTTTGGGAAAAAATTACCGGTAATGACATGACTAAAGAATTGCAGACTTTTGAATCCCGAGCCCAAAAGCTGCCGAAAGATTATCAGGCGGCCTGGCAAAAAATTAAAGCCCATCTCTGGCCCCACTCCGATTTCACGGGTCGCAACCTGATGCCAATTCTTGACGGGGTGCTGGGCCTGCTCGAAGAAACCGCGGCGGACGGTCAGCGTGTCCAGGAAGTCTTAGGCGACGATATCAACGGCTTCTGTTCAGCCCTGGTCGGCGAAGAAGGGGCCAACGCTTATCGCGACAAGTGGCGCGAGCAACTTAACGATAATATCGCTAAAAAATTAGCTAAATAGGAGGTTAAAATGAGAATTCAAGATATCATTGAAGGTAAAAAAGAATGGCGGGCACACATGGCCCGGGTCAAAGCACTCCCGCAAGATTATCAGGTTGTTTATAAAGAAATTCAAAAATATCTCTTTAAGGTCGGTCCGGTTGAGCTAACCGAGGGAACGGAATTGCTCTCGGGGATTGTCGATCTTTTTGAAGAAGGCGTGGCTCTGGGGAAAGGCGTACTCGAAGTGACCGGCCGTGATGTAGCGGCTTTCTGTGACGATCTAATCAAAGATTCAAAAACATACGCGGACATCTATCAAGCATCGGTTGCTCAAGAAGTTAATCAGGCCATGAAAAAGATTACGAAAATCTAAAGCGGCAAAAGCGATACCCTACAACTTCATCAAAACACGAAGAGCCAACAGAAAAACTTCTGTTGGCTCTTCGTGTTTTGCCACAATGACATTTTTTCATTGACAATCGCCATTTCATTGTGTAAAATATAATTGTCTAAAATTTACATGGATTATTATCCTGAGGAGAATCACAATGAATATAAATTTTCCCGTTGAAGAAACTGTAAAAAAACGCTATAGCGTCAGAAACTATAAAGAACAGGCGATTGAATCCGATAAGCGAAAAGCCATTGAAACTTTTATTGATTCATTGGAAAACCCCTTTGGTCCAAAAATCAAGTTTCATACCCTTGATATCAAAACTGGGCCAAACACCCAAAAGCTTGGTACCTATGGGGTCATCAAAGGTGCCAGTCACTATATCGGTACAACGATCACACCGGAACCGATGGCCCTGGAAGCGTTGGGCTATGAATTCGAAGCGTTAGTCCTTTATCTGGCCGATCTGGGTCTTGGTACTTGTTGGCTGGGTGGCACCTTTGATCGGCAGAGTTTTTCCAATGCGATGCAAATCGAAGCCGGTGAAATTTTCCCGATCATCACCCCATTTGGATATGCGGCCGACCACAAGCATTTTAAAGAAAAAGCCATGCGTAAACTGATCAAAGCTGATCAACGTAAAGAATGGCAGCAATTGTTTTTTTTAAATGACTTTCAGTCGCCACTGACGGCAGCCACTGCCGGTGACCTTGCCTTTGCCTTGGAAATGGTACGATTAGGACCATCAGCATCCAACAAGCAACCCTGGCGAATTTTAGTCAAAGAGGGCAACTGTCATTTTTATGAGGCTAAGGAACCGGGATACAGCAAAGCCTTTTCCTATGATATCCAGCGGGTTGATCTGGGCATTGCTGCCGCCCATTTTGATTTTGCCATGAAAGAAAGTAAAATCGACGGTCATTTTGTTAACTCTATCCAACCGGAAATTGACTTGCCTAAGCACGTGGAGTATGTCTTTTCATGGATCAGGGCATAGTTTAACCCACGATTTCCCTGGTGGCGGATATGTGTCTTATATGAGGACAATCCGCCACATTCTTTATTGTTCCCAATCCGATAAGTTATATTTATCCAACCGCGTTTGCGATAATTTAATTCCTTTTTCTGTAATTGCTACTGACTTGGATTGTGGATCTTCTACCAATAATTCCTGCATATAATTTCAACAAAAATCGTTATTAAGAGTATCATTATACCCATTCTTTCGTTGCTCTGCCACTGTCTTTCCTGGGGTAGATACTTTTCAAACCTTCATAAAACAAGTGCGCATTTAAGATAATCCCTTTGTGTTTTTCACCTTCGACAATACAATTCTTAATATTTGTCAACTGTTCTTTATATTCCGTAATATTGGTTTCCCATATCTCGTCTTTACTTCCAATTATTTGGAAGATCGGGATCTCAAGCTTAATATCACTCGAAATTGAACTATTATTTTGATCAAGTGTGGATGCATTTTGCAGCATCATGCTCGCCAGCATTTCCTTGTCAGTGTTATTGATTGCCTTAACAAAGTATTTCGTCAGCTCGCGACTATTTTTTAAATCATAAACCTTTTCGAAGTCTGGATATTCCGCCGCAAGCTTCCCCAGATTCTTTTTGTAAAAACTTCTGGTAATCTTTTCCAATAGATTTGTCCGATATAAGAATCCCTGAATCCCCTTAACGCTCTTTAATGAAGGTGATGAAGCCATTAAAATAACCTCATCAACTCTTTCATCTAGTCCTGCTAATTCAATTGCTATTGGCCCACCATAGGATATCCCAATGGCAGTAATTTTTTCACGAATGCCTATTTTATCGAGCAGCGCTTTCATATCTTCGGCGTGCTCTTTTATTGTAAGTTTTTGCGAAAGCGGACTACTTAAGCCTTCGCCTCTCCGATCAGGCAGTATGACCTTTGTGAAAAAGCCTTGTTCAATCAGCCACTTGGCGGGCCTTAGAAGCATGGTATGGTTTCCGCCTGAACCGCCGCCATGGATGTAGATAGCCGTTTTCCCCTGTTGTTGAATAGAAATGATCCGTGTGTATAATTTTATGCTCTTGTATATTTCGTAATGATCTAATTGTTCAGTGAACTGAATCCGATTGGTGATTGTTAAACTCATGCTTCTTTCCTGCTTTCATTTTAAGTTTTCGAATTTTGGTTTCAGCGCATGCTTTCTGCCAGAAAATCGATGATGCCGATCAACACGGTTATGACCTCCTCATCCTCCTGGTAGTCATAGAACTCTAAATTACTAATACTGACTACACTTACATAAGCTGCTGTTTTGCTATTTAAATCCTTTCGAAATTCCTTTTTCTCAATATAGGCATCAATAACTGCTTTAAATACCTTCAAGGATTTCGGCATTTCTATTTTTAAAATTTCTTTTTTAATGTGCTGCGGACACTGCTCGAGGAATTCCCGTTTCAAACGAGGCATTTGATCGTTCGAAAGCTCGAGTTTTTTTAATGCCATAATGTATTCCATCATGTATTCTCTAAAACTGATAAATGGGATATTTGCCTTAATACTCTCAAATATATCTAACTTTTTATCACCAACCTCAGTAAATAAATATATATACAAATCATCTTTGTTCTCAAAATACTGATAGAAGCTTCCTTTAGGTATTTCGGCTGCACGCACGATACGATCGATCGTTACATTGCTATAATGAAATTTTGAAAATTGATCAACAGCCGCAGCCATTATCTTTTGTCGCTTTTCATCTGGTAGATTAAAAAATGTATCTCTTGGCATGGGATTTTCTCCTAAACGCAATGTGACCATAAGTCATATGACTTATGGTCACATTGTCTCATGTATTTTATTTCATGTCAATAGCACCTCGGAAATTCCACTTCATATCTTTATCATTAAAAGCCGCTGCTATTTTTAGATTCTTTTGAATAATCCGTAAATACTGTGATTCAATCGCGATGCTAAAGACTACACAAAACTTATTATTGGTGTTTCTGCTTCACGGCCAAACAATACCAGATCCCTGTTGAAACAGGATAGTTGGATCTGACCCCATGAATTCAATAAAATTCAAAGAATAATTAAATATATTGATTTATGCATTAATTATATTAATATTATTGTTGACATATTTAACTCTTGGTAGTATATTATAATCAAATAAGCATAGGAATGGTGAAAAAAATGAAGTACAAAGCTCCGGGCAGATGTCCCATCTGTGGTGAAAAACTTTCCATAACCAAACTAAGTTGTTCTAAGTGCACCACCACCATTGAAGGTGATTTTGAGCCTTGTGAATTCTGCCGGCTGCCGGATGAAGATCTTCAATTTATTAAAATATTCATCAAGTGTCGGGGGAATATCAAGGATGTTGAAAAAGAACTGGGAATTTCTTATCCGACAGTACGCGGTAAACTGGACACGGTCATCAGAGGTCTGGGCTATGAAGTACCCTCTAAAGAACTGATTAAGGAAAACGAAAATAAAACAGCCGCCCGAAATGAAATCCTGGATCAATTGTCAAACGGTGAAATTACCTCAAAAGAAGCAACTGAACGTATTAAAAATTTATAAAAAAAGGGAGATTAATCAATGAACGAACAACAGAAAATATTGGAAATGATCGAAAAGGGGCAGATTACTGCTGCCGAAGGAATGGAACTGCTGGAAGCTCTGACTGTGACCAAGGAAGTGGCAACCATTCAGGCCGTTGCCACAACTGGCAACCATAACTATAAATTCTTTAAAGTTAAAGTGACCTCGGATAATAATACCGTCAATGTCAATATCAATATCCCGATCCGTCTGCTGACGACGATCGGTGAAATTGCCGACCGAATGACGGCAGTGCTTCCTCCAGACGCCAGAAAAGATATGGAATCAAAGGGGATTGATCTTTCCGGCATCGATTTTGCTAAGATAGTCGAAGAGGTAATTAGTGGTACCCTGGATGAACCAAATATCGTTGATGTGGAAGCCTGGGATGAAAACAGTCAGACCATGATAAAGGTACGGATCTATGTCGAATAGAGGCTTTCGCAGCTTATGGATCCGGCTTCAGCTTGAGGATAAACTGTTCTTAATGATTCCCTTTCCCATTCCATTATATATTTTTGAAGAATTACTGGACAGTTTTCTGGACATTCTGAACATCGCCTGTTTTTTTGCCCCAAAGGCACCTGCTCCGAATGCATCTTCCCGGGTGTCAGTCCCTTTAGTAAAAGAGCTTGTTGTCGCTGTCATTATCCTGCTGCGGTCTTTAAACAGCGATGAGCCCTACGACCTTGTCGATGTTACTACTGACAAGGCCAAAGTTTTGATTAAAATCAGATAACCTGTTCTGGGAGGTAAATAATGAAAAAGCTGTTCATGAAATATCTATCAATCATTGCGACGATTTACTTGCTGTCACTCGTCTTTTTCAGCATTCATATCGACAGCATTTCGGCTCTGCTAATCATGGGATTGGTGTTATTGGGCGTAAATTTATTGTTAAAACCGATTCTGCTACTGATTACCCTACCGCTCAGTCTTCTCACCCTGGGCTTATTCAGTTTCATTGTAAATGCCTGGATGATTATGATTGCAGACCATTTTGTGACCACTATCAGCATGGGTGGTTTTCTTAATTCATTAATTGCCGCTTTCATCATTGTTCTATTCAATCATCTATTTACGGGTATGACTAAAGCATCTTGTTAAGCGATTACCATCTTTAACTAGGCCATAGCATGACAAAGGGATGTTGCTGGACCGATGTCTTGCTGTTTCTCGTTAAAGGCCTGGTAATTAGGTAACTCATTAGTGCTTTAAAATTCTTATTGACATTGCAAAACCTATCATATATAATCAAAGACAAATACAGTCCGTATTATCTTTATGGAGGAACTGCGATGAAGTATACGAAAGCAACAAATTATGCTTTGCATATAATGGCCTATTTCGTTAAACATGAAGGCAAAGACAATTTAAGTCTTCAGCCTTTGGCTAGTCACATGAATATATCCCCTACCTACATGTCCAAGATATTAACTCAATTAGTCAAGGCTGACCTTATTCAGTCTGCAGCCGGAGTAAATGGCGGTTATAGTCTTCGGAAACCAAAGACTATAATCAGTTTTTACGACGTCATTCAAGCCATTGAAGGCAGCGGCGCACTGTTCACTTGCGAAATGGACGAGAATCAAGCTTGTCAAATCGAGGGGGTTATGAGAGAAGCCGAAGAGAAGATGGTGAATCATCTCAAAGAAAAACGCATTTATGACATTGTCTGAAAAATGAGCTCGAAACAACGGCAGTAGTAACTGCTCATTTTTTGATACAATTATAGATAATTACAGTCTGCATTGTATTTTATAGGAGGTTTTATTATGAATCACGACCATCATTGCAACCAACACGATCAAAAATTTTTAAACAAAATTGCCGTTTTAGACAGCAACCAAAGGAAGCTACTGATCCCACCCGAAACACTTATCAGCCAAATGCCCATTCAAAAAAATCATACTTTACTCGATGTCGGCGCCGGCTCCGGTTTTTTTACAATTCCGATGGCCGAAAGCACCTCTGGCAAAGTATACGCTATGGACCCTGATCCACGCATGCTCAGCGTCATCAAAGATAAGGCAAAAGAAAAAGGACTTACTAATATTGAGCTGATTCAAGATTATATTGAGAATTTATGCATTCAAACTAACAGCGTTGATTTTGTTATGGCATCTTTGATACTCCACGAAGTAAGTTCACCGACAAAAGCACTTTCAACTATATTTGAGGTGCTAAAAGCAGGAGGGCACTTGTTATGTCTGGAATATGAAAAGGACGACTTGATCGTAGAAGGACCGCCAATGTCCATTCGCATTGGCTCAAAGGACCTCGAAAAAGGGTTGTCTCTAATTGGCTTTGACATTGTGAAGAAGACTAAAATTAATGATGCGATCTATACTGTTTTAGCAGTTAAAAAGGAACAGTAAACTATCCATAACTTGTAGCCGTTAGCGGGCCACGAAAGCGCAACAACATCCCTGTAACATTCATAAAAAAGTTCGAACCGATAATTGACGGTCCGAACTTTTTTAGGTTTACAGGTTTTTTATTGTTCACGCCTTATGACAAGGGTATGACAAGGGGACGTTTCGTTTGTCATATCAACTCACTTCTTAGACTTTTACACCTCAGCAAATTCTTCTTGACTTATGTTTGCGTTGATATATAATAACACTACAGACCGACTGGTCGGTAGTGTTATTGTCATTCCCCGATGAAAGGAGGTTTCTATAAAACCAGTCACTATTAATTTATCGTCTGCCACACCGTATCGCTCATTCTGTGTCCGTGGCAATTCCGGATAATAGCATTTTGATCGCATTGATATGTAAGGCCGCATATTCATCACCGCTTAAATGCGGCATCGTCAAGCAAAGTTGGGTGGCGCCTGATAACATGGCCATGACGGCAAAACTCAAGGACTCAACATCGCCTCCTTTTAAAACCTGTTGATCAACGCCGCTCTTCACAATCTCTTTAATCGCATTCGATATTACCTCATAGATCGCCATTATCACCGGCAAAACCGCGGAGTCATCGGTGAGCGTATTGGCGAATTCTAGAGCTGAACTAAGCAAAGGGTTTTCGCAATCTCGGCCATAGTGATCTGCCAACGCCAGCAACTGTTCAGTTGGCGACATCAATTGAAATTCTGGATTAAGCCAGCTGTTGGTCAGTTGGGTAACGTGAAGGTCGAGAAGCTGAAGATAAATATCTTCTTTGTTTTTAAAATGATGATAGATATTGCCTTTACTCATCGATGTTAATTGACACAGGTCGTCCATTGTGGCTTTATCATAGCCTTTGTCGATGAATAACGAGCGCGCATGGGATAAAATAAATGCTTTAGCTTCATTGGCTGGTAATCTGTTTCTTGACACAATGCCCTCCATGGGGACCCGGTCTGGGGATCCGTTCTCTTTATAATTTGATAAACTCCATCAAAGACAATTATAGCAGAAAGTCTAACGAATATACACTCAACAAAGAAAGGAAGATCTAAATGAAAGAATTATTTCATAACAAGGTATTTAGAATTATTATGACCACCGATGCAATCCAACAGCTATGCATCTGGATCCGAAATATGGCGGTGCTGTTCTTTATCATTGAAAAAACAAATGCCAATCCGATTGCGATATCATTGATTACAATTTTTGAATATCTGCCCATATTTGTATTCTCGTATCTGGGCGGAACCCTCGCCGATAAATGGAATCCCAAGCGAACCATGATTGCCGGGGACTTCTTAAGCAGTATTTCGGTTGTCGTTATTCTTTTACTCATCCATCAAGGTTTGTGGCAAACAGTTTTTGCCGCCACCCTCGTCTCTTCAATGGTAAGTCAATTTTCAGCCCCTTCGTCGGTAATCATGTTCAAACGAAATATTGATGAAACGCTCCTTACCCCGGCGATTTCACTATCTCAAGGACTGCAATCCCTCTATCTTATCATTGGCCCAATTATTGGTACATTGCTCTATAAAGGCCTTGGAATTACCTTTTCGCTAACAATCATCGCCATCCTGTTTTTATGCTCCGCCATGGTACAATTCTTATTGCCCGCCAGCCCCAGAAAGGCTGATTACATTAAACCCAATCTGTTAGCTCAAATGAAGGAAGGCCTGGTCTATATCAGTAACGACATCGGCTTGATGGTACTCTGTTCAGTGTTAGGTTTGTTTGGTTTTGCCCAAGGTCTGATTCAACCGCTGACTATTTTTATCCTGACTGATAGACTCCACATCGAAAGTGATAGCCTCCAATGGTTCTATTCACTATCCGGGGTGGGGCTTCTGATTGGCGCAATTATCTCGATGTCAATCGTCAGTAAATATAAAACCAGAACGATCTTGTTTTTGGGGATGATCGCTTTTGCCGCTGTCACCGTCGCCGAAGCGCTATCAACCGTGGTGATTCTTACCGCAATTTTATATTTCTTATCCGGCCTTATCATCGCTTTTGTTCAAGTCGCTATCAGTGTGCCCTTGATTCAGAATGTTCAGGAAGATTATATCGGCAGAATCAACGGCCTGATCACACCATTGTTGATTGCGGGAATTCTAATCGGCACCGCACTGTCCGGAGTTTTAGTTGAACAACTCACTTTAATTCCGGTGTTTATGTTGTCCGCGTTTATTCTGGTCATTTGTGGCATCATCAGCCTGGGATACCAAAGCGCACCTGAGCCTGTTGAGTTTGACCGCACCCCGTAGGTTCTGAGTATACATTTTATTACTTAGTGTATATAATACTTGACATCAAGATAAATATATTATACTATATGTACAGAAGATAATACTTACATCGAATAGGAGGAAAAAATGAATTATCAAGAGAAGAAAGTAATTACTTCAATCATTGCAGGTGTATTAGTATTAGCGACATACAGTATTTATGGGATGTCGAAGTATCTGGAAATAGGAGAAGATCTGCTAAACAATTTGGAATTCTGGGCGACTGCAATGTTAATTACTATCGGCGGTGGTGTCGTTGTTGTAATACTTATTCAGATTATCTTTCACATTATTCTTGCTGTGGCAAACGAGGTCGCAAAAGAGGTGGCAAAAAAAGTAAGTGGTGAAGGTAAAAATGAAATCTATGAAGAACTTGAAATTACAAGTATTGAAGATGAAATGGATAAACTAATTGCACTCAAAGCCATGAGAAATTCATTTATTGTGGTTGGCATAGGATTTATTATTGCCCTTTTATCTTTATATATGAAAATGCCACCAGCAATTATGCTTAACGTCATTTTTGTATCATTTAGCCTGGGATCGCTTTTTGAGGCATTTTCACAGTTGTATTTCTACCGGAAAGGGGTCAAAAATGTCTAAATTCGTGATTTCTAACAATATTAGAAAGTTGCGTTTTTATAATAATGAGATGACACAGCAGGAGCTCGCTAAAAAGACCGGTGTTTCAAGGCAGACGATTGTGGCCATTGAGAATTGTAAGTATTCCCCGTCTTTAGAGCTTGCCTTCCGTATTTCTGATGTGTTCAAAATTAAGCTAGAAGAGGTGTTTTCTTATGAAATTATAGAAGATAAAGGAAAAAAAGGGGATATCTGAATGAAGACTTACCAAATGAAGCATTAAAGACCTCTTAACAAATAGAAGTTATGTATAAATGTGCAACCATAAATTATAAAAATATTGGAGGTAAAAGAGTGAATTCTGATAAAAAGAAAATGCCGTTATGTACGAGTGAAAGATTGTCTGTACTATGGATAGTTGTGATGTTTTCGATGGCTTTTGCAGATATTCTTACCTTCGTATTGCCAGAAGCCTTGAGTGACCTGGTTATGGGTACTACGGATGTAATAATCACACAAGAGTTGCTATTAGTTATGGCAGTGTTCGTTCAGATTCCTATTATAATGATATATTTATCGCGTGTTTTAAATTACAAAATAAACCGTTGGGCAAACATTATCGCAGCAATCATTACAATAATTTTTGTGATTGGCGGGGGCTCTTTATATTTACACTATCTATTTTTTGCATCTATGGAAGTAATCTGCCTGCTGCTGATAATCTGGTATTCTTGGAAATGGAAAGTAGCAGCAGAAGGTTCTCGTACGGAATAAATGGAAATGCCGCATTACACAATATTTATACCAAAATACCAAAATACCAAAATAAATGCGAGCGTTTTTTCCATTCACTGTAAGGAGGCAACTACATGTATAAATTTTTTCGTGAAAAACTAAGTAGTAACAGTTTAAAGCAGCGCGTTCTTTTTTCAATGCTATTCTTTCTGATGCTATTTTTGGGAGTAGTGGTCATAAGCTACTTTTTTCTTCCTGAAGGATTACTAAAAAGCAAAAACCCATTGCAAAATTGGGAAACCTCTAACAATACTTTTACTCTGACACTACAAATTTTCTTTTATAATATGCTTTCTGTGTTAGTTATTGTCTTAGGCAGTCTATTTGGCCAAAAAAAAGAAGTGGAAGCAAACTATCTTTCGATCGGATACTTGGCCCTTTTTACCCAGTTTTGTATCAACGGAGTCGTATTGGGAACCTGGTCTTTTTCAATGACAAGTGAAGCTATCCCGTTGCTTGAAAGAATTGTTCGCACTTTTGATCTAACCCATCGGGCCGGGCTTTGGGAGATGCTGGGGCAATTGCTAATCACCTGTGCAGTCGCCCACATCGCCACGGTATTGTCCAGCGGTAAAAATACTGTGACCCGAAAAATTCGGGATATCCAGTTGACCACCGCTGAAAAGATTATCTTGGCAACCGGTTTTGCGTTGATGCTTGTAGGTGCTATCATTGAGAGCTTTGCTATTAATAGCTTATAGCTCACCGTGGCATGACGGGGGGACTTTTCGTTTGTCAGGCATGACGCGGGGACGCACATGACGCGGGGACGCACATGACGCGGGGACGTTTCGTTTGTCATACTCATCGCTTCAATGCCTGCCCCGCTGTCATCAAACACTGTTCATCTTCGACTGCTTGTCTGCTTAAACGATTCTGGAAAAGATGGCCGGTTCGTCCGTATTTGTTGTTGTGCGTCAGATTAATTACGCATTTTATAAACAGAGCTCTAGAGAAGAATCTCTTCAGCCCAGATTAATCATTCCTCGCTTCCGCCCTCACCAATTACAATTTTTTTGGTAAAATATGTATGCCTTATCTCTGCCGCTTGCTCAACCCAATTGTCAATGCCAATTTTTTTCATAAGGCAAAGGTTATATAATTTTATATTCTGAGGAAATTTCCCAGCCCCATCTGCCAGTGGCATCAGATATTTACATGGAAAATCAGAGCAATTGAAGCAATAGTCAACTTCCTTTTGCTTAACACAATCAAACGTTTTGCAATTTTTCCCCTGTATTTTCAAAAGAAGGCATATGTTCCCTTCTGTACAGCCTTTACAGGTTATTTTTTCTTTAGGTATCTTCATTAGCTCTGACAGTCTTTTCTGAAATTCATCGGTAACATTATTCTCGTACATTTCACAGTTAAAGCAATCAATACCACATGGTGCAACAATTTTTTCTTTCATAATCGATATCCTCCAAATAATTATTTCAGCAATTCTGTTTAAAATTGCTTTATATTATTTTAGATACTTATTTATAAAAAAGGTTACACCATATCAGCTATAATTTTTTTAATTTTATCAGATATTTCTTTTTTGTCATATTTTCGTTCTACGGTATAGAGATAATCTATCTTTTTAAGTAATGATAGATTTTTAAAATGCTCCTTTCGTAATTGATCTGTTTTCGGCTGATTATAGCCAGTCGGAAGAGGAAGACTATGATCATTCATGAATTTTATCCACAGCTGGCATTTACATGGTTTTTGGGGATCAATCAAACTGCATCTCATTTCAAACAATTCCTGAAGATGCTTTCTTCCTCTGAATAGCGTAACTTTAACGTTTTCAACTGACATATCTAGGATCTCTGCTATTTCTTTGTTTTTAAGATCAGTACAGGTTTTTAGTAAAAAACATACCCGTTGGTTTCTGGGCAGGCATTTTAAAAAAGCTTGCAGACATTTTTCGCGCAGTTCATCCATAACCAAATCATCGTCAAAATCACAATTGTATTCGATGCTGTCAAAGAATTCTTTTTCTGTAACTCCTAAATTTTCGGTTATTCTGATCAATGGCAACTTGTTTATATATTTGAAATACTTGTAGCACTCGTTTATCACAATTCTGTATAGCCATGTGAACAGTTTTGCTTCTCTCCTAAATTTACTTAAATTTTTATATGCATTTAAAAACGAATCTTGAAGAACATCCTCAGTATCCTGATGATTCTCAATCATTCTGAATGCACAAGAATATAATTTATCATATTCTTGTATGATCAGGTTCTCTAGTTCCATCTGCAAATCGACGTAATATGAATTGTTATTCATAATTATAACTATGCTTCCTTAGGAAACAAACCTCCTATTTTTTATGAGTGATCGGTGTTTGCGAAACGCCACAACCAGAATAATCATGACCTGGGGACGTTTCGTCCGTCATGTTCTCATTTTCAATGCCTGCTCCATCATCATCGGGGCAAGCGACGCGGTCCTGCCTCCAGCTACGCTATTGAAATCTTCCAAACTGCTCTACCGGCTTCTTCACTAACTTTTACAGTTGGCTGCCAACCTCTGTCAAGTAGTCCAAGCCAGACATGGCATGCGCATATCCCAATATCGACATTCGGGTGTTCCCACTTAAAGTGCTGGTATCCCGGTGGCATCGCAATGGTAATCGTATTGAAGGAATCTTCAAAGCCGAACCGCCACATTTGGGCATTTCCCGCTGAAGGCGCTTTTCGGCCTAAGTCCAGCGCATATAATATATCATCTGACAGATGACTAAAACTATCCTGATTCTCCAGCAACTCAATAATTTCTTTCCGTTTATGGCTAATCGTCTTTTCTGTGATCCTATCCATCAGTCGCAATCCGCCATCCTCATAATAACCAAGTGGCGTAATGCAGATCGCCCGCACCCCTGCGGTCTCGCCTTTTGAATACCCAAACCCCTTGTTTGCTTCTTTTAACTGGTCAGGCGATTGTAAATGGGGCATCAAGCGTTCAAGCTCTGCCAGCTTGTAATGCCCATACCAACAAGTGGAAATATTCTTGCTCTGGGCGTAAAGAATGAGCAGCTCTCCAACAAAACCCACCTGCGAAATGGAGATGCTATCGGTTTCTGCTACAAATGCAATGTTATCCGGCGGTGATTTCATCAGCGGATAGAGTGTTTTTGTCGGATCAGCATGAAAGAATCGGATCGTAACATGATGATCAAACGGAATCAGCATTGCCCTGGCAAAGTTTTTGATTGCGTCCATGACGTCTTGATCAACAGGCATCATCTGATAGCTGCGTGCCGATCGCCTGGCATCGATCGTACTCTTAATGGAAAATGTAATTGACATTTGCGGTACCTCCATAAATCTTGTTATTCTATACATGACGTGGGGACGTTTCGTTCGTCATGGTCATTGCTTCAATGCCTGCTCCACCTTCATCTTACCCACTCCCAGTACCCGGCTCAACTGGCGGATACTGCCACCACTTTCCTGCTGAATCTTTCGGATCAGCTGATTGCGCTTGTCAACAGACAGTTCCCCCAAATTCTGGTACTCGCAATTATGTTTCAGCATGTCAGTAAGCAGTTCATCGCTCCATCTCGTTTTGGGGTGGATTTCCAGACAGTCATCCTGATTTTCTTCCTCCGAAAATCGAACAAAGTCTGCCACCGTCGGAAAATAGTCTTTGATGATGCCACAATCAAGGATCGCCGGATTTCCCTGATCGACCTGGATCATTTTATGATAACTGCTCCATGGATACTCTTCCAACCGGCTAACCATTCCCGCTTTTAAGGGATTCCGGTGAATGTATCGAACCACCGTCATCAGATACTGTTCATCTTCGACTGCTTCACTGTTGAAACGATTCTGAAAAAGATGGCCGGTTCGCCCGTATTTGTTGTTGTGCAATTGAACATACCCAACGGTAATCCGTTTGATGCTGGTACCCAACTCTTCCCCTTCTTTGATCAACAGATGCACATGGTTATCCATGAGACAATAAGCGTATAAGTGAAACCCGCCAGTTTCTCTGGCCTTATTCAGCTTGTCCATAAAAATTGACCGATCCGAATCATCCAAAAAAAGATTACGGCCATCCAGACCTTTTAGCAGGACATGGTAAATCCCGGTTGCGCTTTTAACCCGTGCTTGTCTTGCCATTGCTGCTTTCACCTCCTGCTGTTTTTGTCAGTATACCACGTTTTGAACGGCATGACAAACGAAACGTCCCCATGTCATGCAAACCAGTATATCCCCAACCATCAGTAAAATCAGCCCGCTGACGATGCTGGTCAGGACTATTTTATCTCTTTTGCTCACTATCTTTAAACCAAAAGAACGGAATTTACATGTTCTTTACATAAATATTAGGTAATCGACTTGATTATTGAATAACTTTAGTTTAGAATTATTATAAATTATATATGATGACGGGAGATTATAACAATGAAATGGTTTTACAACATGAAGATCAGAACAAAGCTTTTAGTCGGATTTATGATGGTAACAGTTATCGTCGGTATTGTCGGCTACATGGGGATCACAAATATAAAAGCGTTGGATGCATCCAGCACGAAACTGTATGAACACGTGACGCTGCCAACCTCGGATAGCGGGAATATGGGTATTGAGTTTGGGAAGATCAATAGCTATATCAGAGATATGATCATTGCCGATGATCCCGCAATCATTGCGGCAACTGGCGATAAAATCGCTGCCAGTCGCGACAAAATCACCCAAATATCCGAGACCTTTGAACAGAATATTCTTGATGATGAGATGGCGCAACTGTATCAGCAGTTCATCGATTCCCGAAGGGTTTATGCGACCGAGCTGGAAGCGGTGATGGCCTTGGCCCGCCAGAATCAGGACGAAGAAGCCCTTGCCCGGATCGCAACTACCGGGGTCGCCGGGATTGCCTCGCAGGCCGAACAGGATGCCCTGGAAAAAATCCACGATATGACTGTGGAGGATGGCAAAGAACTGTCCGAGGGCAATCATAACCAGACAAACAACGTCGTGACCACCATGACGGCCTTGATGGTGATCGGCGTTCTGATGGCTCTTTCCTTAGGTTTTTTTCTCAGTTTAGTCATCAGCCGTCTGCTTAAAAAAGCGGAATATATGATCAAAGAAATGCGTCTGGGGCATTTGGGTGCGCGGCTGAATATGAATAGCCGCGATGAAATCGGCCAGATGGCCATGGCGATGGACGGGCTGGCCGATGATCTCCAAAATGTGGTGATTGCTACCATGAACCAGATTTCTGAAGGCGATGTCTCGGCGATGATTGAAGTCAAGGATGACCGGGACGAAATCTCACCAGCGCTTATAAAGACCATCACAACCATCCGGGATCTGATTACTGAATCAACGATGCTATCCCAAGCCGCGGTGGAAGGACGTCTCGACACACGCGGTGCAGCAGATGCCTTTAACGGCGGGTTTAAAGAAATTGTTGGCGGGGTCAATGATATGCTCAACGCCCTGGTTGGCTACATCGATGTCATGCCCAACCCGGTTTTAATCATTGATAATGACTTCGAAATTCTCTATTTAAATGATTCAGGGGCTCAGGTTGTGGGACTTACCAAAAAAGAAGCCCTCGGTCAGCCTTGTCATCGTCTTTTCAAGACATCCGATTGCCATTCGGAAAACTGTGCCTGCACCAGAGCGATGCGTACCGGGAATACCGCAACCAGCGAAACGGATGCGCACCCAAATGGTTTAGATCTCGATATTTCTTATACTGGGGTGCCAATTACCGATCATTCCGGGAAAATTATTGGCGCGATGGAATTTATCACCGATCTCACGGCCATCCGCAAAGAAGAACGGCGGATGATAAAAATATCGGATTATCAGCAACATGAAACACAAAAGCTGGTGTCTGAACTCACCAAACTTTCCCTGGGAAATACCGATGTTGCAATTGAGCTTGCCGCCTGTGACGCCGATACTCAGACAACCTATGAGACCTTCTTGCTTATTGGCGATTCAGTCAGTCAATGTGTGGCGTCCATCAAAGCACTGGTTCAAGACGTTGGCATGCTGGCGCAGGCCGGTATCGCCGGAAACCTTGATACCCGGGCGGATATCAGCAAACATCAGGGCGATTTTGCTCGAATTGTTGATGGTGTCAACGCCACGCTTGATGCCGTGGTGGCACCGGTTCAGGAAGCATCAGCGACCCTAAACGAACTGGCTCAGGGAAACCTCGACACCGGGATGGTGGGCACTTATCAGGGCGATTATACTATTATCAAGGACAATATGAATCAAACCGTCGACTTCCTCAAACGCTATGTCAGTGAAATCACCACTACCTTAGAAGAAATCGGCCGGGGGAACCTCGATCAGCACATCACCGCCGACTATCTGGGCGACTTCCAAGCCATCAAAACAGCCCTGAACGACATCACCGCCAATCTCAGTGCCACCATGTCCGACATTAATATTGCCGCCAGTCAGGTTGAAATCGGCTCCCAGCAGATTTCCGATGGTGGTCAGGCCTTGTCCCAGGGTACCACCGAACAGGCCAGTGCGATCCAGCAACTGACCGCTTCCATTGAAGAAGTAGCCGCAGAAACTAAGAAAAACGCCATCAATGCCAATGAAGCCAATGACCTGGCCCTGCAAGTTCGAGGTAATGCTGAAGTGGGCAATGATCAGATGCGTAAGATGGTTACCGCTATGGTGGACATTAACGACTCCTCTAAAAACATTTCTAAGATCATCAAAGTCATCGATGACATCGCCTTCCAGACCAATATTCTGGCTCTGAACGCTGCCGTTGAAGCTGCCCGGGCGGGTCAGCATGGCAAGGGCTTTGCTGTAGTTGCCGAAGAGGTAAGAAGCCTGGCCGCCCGCAGTGCCGAAGCCGCTAAGGAAACGACCGGTCTGATTGAAGGTTCTATTGACAGGGTCAATGCCGGTACGAAAATTGCTGATCAGACCGAAGAAAGCCTCAAAGAGATTTTAAATCAAATCCAAAAAGTGACCGATCTGGTCGGCAGCATCGCCCAGGCCTCTAACGACCAGGCCACTGAAATCGCCCAAATCAACCGGGGCATCGAACAGGTATCTGAGGTTGTTCAAACCAATTCGGCCACCGCTGAAGAAAGCGCCGCCGCCAGTGAAGAGCTTTCCGGCCAGGCTGAAATACTCAAACAAATGGTGGCTGCCTTTAAAATCAAGGATTCAAGCACGTCACATTCAATCAGAAAAGAAACAGTTTTCCAACCAGTAAAAACCACCAGTTTACGTCCGTCCGAAGTTACGATCAATTTGGATGATGATAGCGACAAATACTAGCCTGACAGCCCTTTGAAGCAAACGAAATAACGCACCAAATGTGGAAAAAATCATCCGCAATCGACAACTATCTATCGTGATGTTGATACAATCAGCAGTGCCGACATTCCGGTTTATGTTACAAAAGGCAACAATATTAATTGCGATTAAAACACGCTATCAGTTTATTTGGACGCAAATATATAATCAATATAGTCTTTTGCACTCCGATTGATTTCTTCATCACTTGCCTGAAATGAAGAACCAAAAACAGCAAAATGGGGGTATACTATTGCACCAACATGCTTAACACTGGCTTTGAACGGTGTAATTACTTCATCAACGGAAAAGGAAACTGAACCTGTGGGTAAATAGTTTTCTTTTTTATCGCCAATTGACAAAGCGATTCCGAATTTTTTATCTCTCAATTTATTTCCTTTTGAGCCATACGCCCAGCCATGTGTAAAAACATCGTCAAGCCATTTTTTTAATAACGGCGGATAGCTGTACCAATACAAAGGAAACTGGAAAATGATATGATCGTGTGCTTCCAGCAATCGTTGCTCCTTTTCAACATTAATATTCCAGTCAGGGTACTCCTTGTAAAGCTCATGAATTGCAATTTCATTCGGATATTGAATTAATTCCGTTTTCCACCTTTTGTTTACATTTGAATTGTTAATGTCGGGATGTGCTAAAATTATAAGCGTTTTCATCGAAATCACTAATCCTTTCTATTTTCTATGCCATTTAGATTTATTATAAAACTAATTTTACAGCATTTGAAATTAGCTTTTTAATTATTATTGACCAAAACATATCTATTGTAAATACACACAATAAAGTCAGTAAAATACTTACTTGAAAGTATGTATTCTTATAATCTAAGCTGATATACTATAATAAAATCGGAGGTGATATTTTGAAGCACTATAATTTAGGAATTGAAGCAACGCTTGAAATCCTCGGTGGTAAATGGAAGGCTTTAATTGTGTGTCTACTGATGTCTGGTGCCAAAAGAACCAGTGAATTAGAGCGCCTTATCCCAGATGTATCTCAAAAAGTACTTATCCAACAACTTCGTGAATTAGAAAAAGATGGCATTGTCGGAAGAATAAATTATCATCAAATGCCACCCAAGGTTGAATACTATGTGACCGAATATGGGAAAACTGCTAATGAAATTATTGATGTAATGTGTTCGTGGGGAAGAGCGAATATTAGACTTAGAAAAAGCCAGGGAGAGGATATAAATCTATTGGAAAAATAACCACATCAAAAATTATGCATAGAATAGGACTTGATTCAAAACCGATATTGATTTGATCGAAAATCAGAGCACGACAGACTCAAAAAAATAGCAGCAAGTTTTTTAATACCCTATAATAACAATGATTATGTGGTATGCTGATGCTGTCGGACTGAAAAATATTGAAGACAAATTGAAAACAGGGAGGTTTTATATGCTAAAAGAATTTAAAGAATTTGTATTAAAAGGTAACGTCATGGATCTTGCCGTTGCCGTGATCATCGGCGCAGCTTTTGGGAAAATAGTCACATCATTGGTTAATGATATTTTAATGCCAATAATCGGTGTTTTATTAGGCGGAGTTAATTTTGAAGATTTGAAATTTATTATTGCCCCTGCAAGCGGAGAGGTTGTTGAAGTGGCCATTCGCTATGGCGCATTTATCCAATCTATGGTCGATTTTTTAATTATTGCGGTTTCTATTTTTGTGATTATTAAATTATTTACATTTAGAAAGAAAAAAGAGCCTGAAGTAGCCGCTGTTACTGAAGTGCCGAGTAAGGAAGAGCTTTTACTTGAAGAAATTCGCGATATTCTCAAAACAAAATAGCTTAAACAGAGTGTTAGTTCAACTTTTCAACAAAAAAATACAGATAGGCCATTAAACAAAGAAAGGTCCTGATGAGGCGATATTTCGTTCATCAGGACCTTTCTTTTTATGCTTGTTCTACCAACATTCTGCCCGTTCCCAACACATGGCAAGACATGAAAAGGGGACGTTTCGTTCGTCATCCCCATCGCTTCCATCTTTGTTCTTAAATAGCACAGTATTTAAAAATTACGTCCCACAATAGGTCTTATAGGGACTATTCGAAGGTTCTGGTGGTGTCATATATTCCTGATTAAGCGAATTGTAATCGTATGGTGCTTGAAGGACTGCTAATAACTGCTGCAAGGGCTTAAAATCATCCTGTTCGTTAGCCGCTTGCAAGACTTTTTCAACCTGATGATTTCTTGGTATGACCACCGGATTCGCTTGTTTCATTAACTTCTTGATGTCTTGATCGGTTTGCTCCTGTCTTTCCACACGGGCTTTCCATCGGTTAAGCCAATCTTTAAAGACATCACTTTCATATAATTCAGATGACGAGGTTCGGTCAAGCGTTAAGTCAACAAAGGTATTGGTATAATCGGCCTGATACTCCTTCATTAATCCCAATAACTCAGCGATCAGCTTCTCGTCTTCTGATTCTTCATTGGTAATGCCCAGTTTTAAGCGCATTCCCTGAAGCCAGTTCGCCTGATATAATGAAGGAAAGTTTCGCAGTGAGTCTTCGACTAATTTAAGCGCCTGTTCCTGATTGTCATCGACTAACGGTATCAGGGTTTCGGCCAAGCGGGCCAAATTCCATAAGCCAATATTGGGTTGATTCCGATAGGCATACCGTCCCTGCAGATCAATGGAACTGAATACCGTGGTCGGATCATAGTAATCCATAAAGGCACAGGGCCCATAATCGATGGTTTCGCCACTGATGGTCACATTATCGGTATTCATGACCCCATGAATAAAGCCCACCAGCTGCCATTTGGCAATCAGTGAAGCCTGCGCTTTGATGACTTCGTCCAATAAACCCAGATAAGCATTTTGTTCCGACTGAAGCAAGGGAAAATGCCGGTTAATGGCATAATCGGCCAGGACTTTGACATCCGCAGTGGTCCCCCACTGAGCTGCATATTCAAAGGTGCCGACCCTGATATGACTGGCCGCCACCCGGGTTAAAATTGCCCCCTTGAGCGGGTTTTCTCGATACACCGGATCGCCTGTTGTCACAACCGCCAAACTGCGTGAAGTCGGAATGCCCAAATAATGCATCGCTTCACTGATCAGATATTCCCTCAGCATCGGTCCCAGTGCCGCTTTACCATCGCCACTGCGCGAATAAGGCGTTTTCCCTGATCCTTTAAGTTGGATATCAAAGCGATCACCGGATGGTGTGATCTGTTCACCAATCAGCATTGCCCGGCCATCACCAAGCATCGTAAAATAACCAAATTGATGACCTGCATAAGCCTGGGCGATCGGTTTAGCATTAGCCGGCAAGGCCTGACCGGCTAAGATATTGATCCCGGACTGATCCATCAGCGCCTCAGTATCCAAACCAAGATTTTCTGCTAAAAGCTGATTCAAAATAACCAGTTTCGGCGCACTGACCGGCTCTAATTTAAGCGGGGTATAGAATAATCCCGGCAATTCTACATAACTATTTTCCAAATTCCATCCAATGTCATTTTTTTCCATCATTACAACCATTCCTTTCGTTTCACTCAAGGCCCCAAGCGACCTGAAACAACCTGCCATTTCTGATTTCGCTTCCGGCTATTTGGGGTACTACCACATTTGCGATGGCCTGACCAACGAAACGACACGATGTCATTCCCAAATCGAAACGCCAATTTTCTTTACATTTCCCTCTCCAGCCCTTATACTCAACATATGTCCATTTTACAGGTATTTAAACAATGTTATCCGGATATAATAACACATTGATGATCGAGAGGTAAAAAACATGGTTCGAATTTGGGGCAAAATTATGAAAAACAACAAATTTTTAGAAGAAAAAGTTATCGAAATTAATGACAAATCCTTGCATATATATGATAAAGTCCAAGCTGCTTTAGAGACCTTATGCCATGACTTTGATTTGGAAAAACCGATGTGGTTTGACAAAAATACAAAAGAGCTTAATCAGATTTCCAAAACCTCTTTTCGTGAAGACCAATTTATCGAATCGATTTGGTTTGATTATTTAGAAATCGAAATTATCGACGATGGTAAAAAGAAAGCGTAACTGTGACGAGGCGACATTTCGTTTCCCCTGCGTAAAGCTGTAATACCCTGCTCCCATCATGGTTGCAGGGTATTATTTGCTATTTTCTTTTTATTGGAATCCATATCTCCGCATAATAATTCTCATCCTGTGTTCCCTTGGGATATTTATCGGGCACATCATATCCGTAAATCATTGCAATATCAATGATTTTAGCATCGCTATTCGTTAATTCGACTCCGGCCAGAGCCAGCCTGCGATTGCGGATATATTCCATAATTGAGTAACCACATAACATGCTAAATCCTTTTTGGAAATAGAACGTCGAGATACAAACATGATTTGCAATATCATCTACCGTAATATCTTCGGTCATGTGACTTTCTATATAATCGACCGCTTCACCAATGGCTTTCATCCATTCCATGCCAATCACCTCCTGCTGTAATGACAGTATATCCTTTAGCAGCTACCCTTTTCCCGACAATATCTGCTTTATTTTGTCTTTTTTTCATTGATGTGGGTGGTATTAACTTAGCCGCTTGTCCCGCAACGGTTTATCAATAAAGACCGGCTTTTTTCATCCCTTATCCAATTGATCGGCGGTGACTTCATCCAACTGACCACCAAAAAATTTATCCAGCACCGCCTTAAAGGTCGGATTCCCATCAACCAGATAAAACAGCGTCATTGACGATTTCAGCTTCACATCATCGGGCCGGCCAAATACCGCCGTGGCATCACGAGACTCCAGATTCAACAATTGCCCGGAAATCTCCAGCAAACGCGAACCCAGCAGCGGGTGCGCCAGATACGCCTTGGCTTCTTGGCGATTCGCGATTCCATAATACCGAGCGGTTTCACTCCGACCCAGCCCTTTAAGCTGGGGAAAAACATACCACATCCAATGGCTGCGCTTGCGACCATTTTTTATTTCCGTTAGTGCCTGCTGATAGCTTTCTTCCTGAGCTTTGACAAAGCGCTCAACTGTGTCCATCCGCTGTTCCTCTCCTTCGTTTGATTTACGCTACTTTTCAATGTTTAAGTATTCTCTTTACGTAGGCGACATCTAACAAATCCACAGTTCATGTGCAACCTCGCTTTAAGTTAAACTTGTATTCTTTTTTTGCTTTAATCACTAAGCAAAAAACGTCACATCATCAGTCGTTTTAATTTCTGTTTTTCTTTCGTTGTTTTCTTAATTCTAAACCTTTTGTGCTGCGATAGCAAATTTTTTGATCTGACGATAAATTTTTGAGAAAGCACCCGTTTCCTTATAAAATCCTTAAGAATGGCTGTTACCATAGCAGTAACAAATACAAGGAGGGACAACCCGATGGAACGGACACTGCCCAAACCGGAATGTGAAATGACGGAAGTTAAGATGTATGAGACCATCATAAAAACCAATCATGTTTCTAAAAAATTTAAAAAGGCCGATGCAATAAAAGATTTATCGATGTCGGTAAGAAAAAATTCTGTCTATGGTTTATTAGGTCCTAATGGTGCTGGAAAATCAACCTTATTAAAGATGATTACCGGCATTATCCGACCAACTTCCGGCGAAATATTATTCAATAATCACCCGTGGACGCGAAAAGATTTATTAACTATTGGTTCGTTGATCGAATCACCGCCACTGTATGAGAATTTAACGGCATATGAAAATTTAAAAGTACGAGCGACGCTGATGGGGATTTCAACAAAAAGATGTCATGACGTTTTACGACAGATGGACTTAATGGATACAAAAAATAAAAAGACCGCCGATTTTTCATTGGGAATGAAACAGCGATTGGGTATCGCATTAGCGCTGCTGAACAACCCTAAATTATTAGTCCTGGATGAACCGACAAACGGGCTGGATCCTTTTGGTATTGAAGAATTAAGGAAAATGATTAAAATATTTGCAGCGTCTGGGATTTCTGTCATTATATCAAGTCATGTTTTAAGCGAAATACAACAAGTTGCCGATGACATCGGAATCCTATACAATGGATCGCTCTTGTATCAGGATAAAATTGATGCCAATAAAAACCTGGAACAATTATTTATGGAGATCATCAGAAAGGAACGTGCGTCCTGATGTTACAAGCCTATTTAACCGCCGAAAATTTGAAGTTTAAACGCTCCCTATTTAGAAAACTGATCCTTATTCCGGCAGCTTTAATTTTATTATCGATGGTATTTATATTTGTTGGGATTGGGTTAGGTGGTTTTTCAAGCGCGTTGGTTTGCAATTGGTGTATGCCAATTGCGTCTTTGTCGATTGTGTTTTTAAGTCATTTAGTGAATAACAAGGATCAAAAGCACAACTACCGAACCCTTTATAGTTTGCCCATCGACTTGCAGAAGACCTTTATTGCTAAAACAATTTTGGTCGCGCTTAATCTTTTTAACATTTCATTATTGCTATCACTGATCACGGCTATCTCCGAATGCTTCGTGACAGGTGTTGCGGCTGCAATTGGTCATAGCGGCTATTATCTTTTAGGATACGGCTTATTGTGGCTCTCCTTATTATGGCAGATCCCGTTTAGTTTGTTTTTGGATCAAAAAGTCGGCTTTGTTGGTGCGGTGATCATAAATTTGTTCGCCAGCACATTCGGCGGTTTGTTTTTTTCCTTGACACCTTTGTTCTGGTTTTTCCCATATAGCTGGCCGGCACGATTTATGGTGACATTATTTGGCGTTTTACCAAACGGATTATTGGTCGACGCCGGTTCAAGACTGATTTTAAATTTAGGCGAAAGTGCGTTGCTGGTATTGATATGCTTGGTTGTCGCGTTCGTTCTTACCCTTTCATTTTCACGTTGGTACAGCAAGCAGGTGTATCGCCAATGACGATTATCAGGGAATTTTTTTCTAACTTTACCAAGATCAAACGAACGCCAATTATTTTTTTACATCTGCTACCGCCGATTGTGGTTACAACATTATTCTTCGTTTATTATGCTACTGGCGGATACCATCTTATTTCTGATGTGCGGTTGTTTTTCGTTATCTTACAAATATGTTATCCGATTTTTGTCAGTATCGTTGTGCCAATTTTTATTAATTTAGATCGAAATAACAAAAATGCTTTGGGTTTAGTGGCGTCGCGAAGTAGCGTATACCTGGGGAAAGTGTTCTTTCTACTCTTTCTTTCTACTCTTTCTTTTCGCCATAAATATGATACTATATGAACTGTGCTTCTATGTTGGCGTCAATTTTTTTCTGGCTATCAGCTCCGCAGCCGTTGGATCATATTTCGTCCTATTTTATCTGTTTTTATTGAGCAACTTATTTTTATATTTACTACACATCCCAATTGCTTTTCGGTTTGGTTCAAGTATTTCTGTTTTGTTTGGGATATCGGGCACCATTTTAGCCGGATACTTTGAAAATGCGATTGGTGATAAAATTTGGCCGATCATTCCCTGGGAATGGGGTGTTCGGTTTTTAGAAAACTATTTTGACGTTTCCAGTACACCTTTTTTTCCGGGAGTTATTGCTCTGATTATGATGACTTCGATGGTTCTGATTTTGTCACTATTATGGTTTAGTCGCTGGGAAGGTAACGTTATACAAGAATAAAACAAGGAGATGAGATGATGCCGAAAGTATTAGTGGTCGATGATGACCTTGATATGCTATCCCTGGTGCGTGCCGCTTTAGAAAAGGACGGCCATCAGATCGACACTGAAGCCGATGCCATCGCCGTGCAGCCTGCCCGATGCCAGCAATACGATCTGCTGCTGCTCGATGTGATGATGCCCGGCGAGGATGGCTTTTCCCTGTGCCGCCGGATCCGTGCCGAGGTGGATTGCCCGATTCTGTTTCTAACCGCCAAGGCGGAAGAAGCGGCCCTTGTCCAGGGCTTTGGTCTGGGTGCCGATGATTACATTAAAAAGCCCTTCAGTCTTGCGGAGCTGCGCGCCCGGGTAAGCGCCCATCTGCGGCGGGAGGTGCGTCAGCCGACCCACACCCTGAACCGAGGCGGTGTGCGCTTTGATATGCAGGCAAAAGTGGCCAGTGCAGGCGAACACACACTGCCCTTTACCAGGGGCGAATACGCGATCTGCGAGCATCTGGCCCTACATGCTGGACAGGTATTTACCAAAGAACAATTATATGAAGCGGTTTTCGGCTTTGAGGCCGAGGGCGATCCGTCAGCCGTTGCGGAGCACATCAAAAATATCCGGGCCAAGCTGAAAGCCGACGCCATCAGCCCTATCGAAACCGTTTGGGGGGTGGGCTACAAATGGCGAAAAAACAGCGTTCTGTAAGCCTATCCTTGGTGCTTTTGCGCTTTGCCGTCGTTATGCTTGGCAGTATGCTGTTATGTGGCCTGGTATGGTATTGCTGCTTTGGGTGGCTTCAAAGCACCGGCGTTATTTATCCGGGATACGTCTCCAACCAACAGGTGGAGCAACTGCTTGCTGGCGAACCAAAAACGTTTGTCTCTCCAGGCGACGATTTTCTGGCCGAGTACGCTTTGTTTGGCCGGAACGGCGACATGTTGGAAAGCAATGTGGAGGGTAAGAAGCTGGCAGTCCTGGCCGGGGTTTTACAGAAGGATAACGACAGCATCGATGTTTTGCAGCACACCTACGCCGATGGTAGCACTGTAATCTTTCACTGGTATTACCGGGCCGAGTTTGTTAACCCGATGCTGCGCGGCATCCTGCCGCCCTTTGAATACCTGTGGCTGGCTACACTTGGTGGGGCCTGTGTGCTTTGTCTGCTGTTTAACACCCTGTGGCTCCGTCGGCGTCTCGCCTCAAAGCTGAAGCTGTTTGGCGAGGTGAGCGAGAAAGTCGGCGCGCAGGAGCTCGATTTCGCAATTCCCCACGCGGGCATCCGGGAGTACGACCAGGCACTCGGTGCGATGGAACATATGAAGGAGGCCTTGTACAGCTCCCTGTCCGCCCAATGGGCGGCACAGCAAGAGCGCGAGGCGGAAATAGCCGCCCTCACGCATGATTTAAAAACCCCGCTCACCCTGGTGGGCGGCAACGCCGAACTTCTCCTGGATGAAGAATTGTCTGATCGCAGCCGCAAAATGGTGGAGACAATCGTGGCCAGTAACGACCGCGCCAAGCAGTATGTTGCCAGTCTGTTAGAAACCGCTGCCGGTGCGGATGAGGCATTTGAAAACACCAGCCTACCCGCCCTGTTTGACGAGCTTTGCCAGCGTACAATCGCCATTGCCGAAGCCAGGAAGATTTGCCTGCACACCCAAAACGGTCTGGAGGGTACTGCACGGATTCAGCAAGAGCATTTACTTCGGGCCCTCGGTAATGTCGTGCAAAATGCCATTGAGCATACCCCGACGGGTGGAAACGTGTATTTAGAAGGCCGTATGGTCGATGGCGGCTGGCAAGTCACGGTGCGTGATGAAGGCCCCGGCTTTAGCAAGGCGGCGTTACACCATGCAACCGAGCGCCTATGGCGTGGCGACGCAGCGCGTGGTGCCGATGGACACAATGGCCTTGGCCTCTGGTTTGCCGCGCGCGTCGCAAAAACACACGCCGGACAACTTGAACTGCGCAATGGCGATTCTGGTGGGGTGGTTACAATTAAGTTTGGCTAAGTTGCCAGGGATTATTGGGAACCGTATAATCTATCTTCTTGATTTTTTATCGACTCAAACAGCGCCGGATACGCCGTCAGATCGGTCTCATTTTTGACCACCTTAACCAGCAACGCCTCCAGTCGCAGGGCACTGCCAACCGTCCCCAGCTTCTCGCCATCAGTATACCAGTCGGCGCTTTTTGTGGGCAGATCGCCGACATTCTGGACATGGCCGCGGTAGTAAACGCTGTAACCCGGGTATGGCTTGCCATCTTTGTCGGTCAGCACCAGTTTGACCGCTTCAATCCGCAGGCTTTCACCGCGGGTACCGGCGTAGGCGCCGTCTTTAGGCCAGTCAGCACAATCGTTCTCGTTATAAAGCCAGCCTTTGTTCTCGACATGGACGTTATAACGCAGTTCCATCTCAGCCGGAGCAGCATCCCCAAGACGGATTTCAAAGCCCTCAATCCGCTTGCTCTGGCCGACCGTCCCGATTAGCTCGGGGCTGTTAACCCAACTGCCATCAAGCGGGTAGTCGCCAATATTCTGAATATGTCCGCGGTAGGCCACCGTCACAGGTGCCTCCGTAACCGTAAAGCTTAGTGATATTGAAGCTGAAGTTTCATTTGTTCCGGCAATGATGAGGTTTTCGTTATAGCTACCTACCACAAGCCCCGGTTTCGGCTGTATAGTAAAGGTAACTGTCTCAGCTTTGTTCAAAAGATTATTACTAAGTGCTCCAATGGCGTAATGCTCAGAAGTTGGCTGAGTCAGCGTCACGCGTTGATTTCCGGTATTTTTCACCGTCATGGTCTGTATTGCCGGAGGGGTGGTGTAGCCTGCCGTCAAGCTCCCGAAGCTAATGGCGCTCGATGTGGTGGTGATTGTCGGAGCCGTATTGACCGTGATGTTCTGGCTCACCGATTGATTATCTGTTGTGTAGGTGATGGTAACTGCGCTATCGCTGACGGAAAGTCCGGTGCCATTCGTTGGCGTCGTGGTAATGCCTTTGGTAGCAAAATTAGCAAAGGCCACGTCCTCCGCAGTGCTGTTGCTCTTATGCAAGGTTACCACCAGACCAGTCAGGTCAAGGTGATCACCGGCTGTATAAGTGGTCTGGGTCGGCTGATTCTTTACCGTAACCGAGGTAACCGTTACTGCTGCCGGATTAACCGTAATGCTCTGGCTCACCGACTGGTGATCGGCGGTATAGGTAATGTTAACCGCACTATCGCTGACGGAAAGTCCGGTGCCATTCGCTGGCATCGTGGTAATGCCTTTGGTAGCAAAATCAGCAAAGACCACGTCCTCCGTCGTACTGTTGCTCTTATGCAGGGTTACCTCGAGACCGGTCAGGTCAAGGTGATCGCCCGCTGTGTAAGTGGTCTGGGTCGGCTGATTTTTTACCGTAACTGATGTTACGGTCACTGCTGCCGGATTGACCGTAATGCTCTGGCTCACCAATTGGTGATCGGCGGTATAGGCGATGGTAACAGAAGTATCGCTGACGGAAAGTCCGGTGCCATTTGTTGGCGTCGTGGTAATGCCTTTGGTTGCAAAATCTGCAAAGGCCACGTCCTCCGTTATGCTGTTGCTCTTATGCAGGGTTACCTCGAGGCCGCTCAGGTCAAGGTGATCGCCGGCTGTGTAAGTGATCTGGGTCGGTGCCGTTTTTACCGTAACCGAGGTTACGGTCACTGCTGCCGGCTTAACTGTAATGCTCTGGCTCACCGATTGGTGATCGGCGGTGTAGGTAATGTTAACCGCACTATCGCTGACGGAAAGTCTGGTGCCATTCGCTGGCGTCGTGGTAATGCCTTTGGTAGCAAAATCAGCACTGGCCACGTCCTCCGTCGTGCTGTTGCTCTTATGCAAGGTTACCACCAGACCAGTCAGGTCAAGGTGATCACCGGCTGTATAAGTGGTCTGGGTCGGCTGATTCTTTACCGTAACCAAGGTAACCGTTACTGCTGCCGGATTAACCGTAATGCTCTGGCTCACCGACTGGTGATCGGCGGTGTAGGAAATGTTAACCGCCGTATCGCTGACGGAAAGTCCGGCACCATTTGCTGGCGTCGTGGTAATGCCTTTGGTAGCAAAATCTGCAAAGACCACGTCCTCCGTTGTGCTGTTGCTCTTATGCAGGGTTACCACCAGACCGCTCAGGTCAAGGAGCTCACCGGCGGTGTAAGTGATCTTGGTCGGTGCCGTCATTACTGTAACCGAGGTAACGGTCACGGCTGCCAGATTAACCGTAATGTTCTGGCTCACCGACTGGTTATCGGCGGTGTAGGAAATGTTAACAGCCGTATCGCTGACGGAAAGTCCGGTACCATTTGCTGGCGTCGTGGTAATGCCTTTGGTAGCAAAATCTGCAAAGGCCACGTCCTCCGTTGTGCTGTTGCTCTTATGCAGGGTTACCACCAGACCGCTCAGGTCAAGGAGCTCACCGGCGGTGTAGGTGGTCTTGGTCGGTGACGTCATTACTGTAACCGAGGTAACGGTCACAGGGGTTGCATTCACCGTCAACGTGAACTTCAGAGATGCATTCGACAGCGTGCTGTTTTGGGCTGTCAGAACAACCGGATAACTACCCGTCGTAAGACCTGCCGCAATATCCAGCTTCTTGTTTGTATCATCCCATGTGATCTTGTCATCACCGGAAGTTTTGCTCACTGTTACCGGAGCCGTACCCGTTATGGTATACCCACCTGTAGCGGTGGCACTGTATCCCTCCGTCAGGCTCATCTCAGTTGGGCCGGTGATTTTCGGGGCGGTACCATATACACCGAAGCTCAAATTGACCGATACGGAAATCCCGTTATCACCCGTGATGTTAAGGGGTGTTTCGTAGTACTTGATGGTGAGGCCAGGCCCTTTCGAAAGTCCGGTCTTAGGTCGCGCCTTCACTGTGGCTGTGCCGCCCGGAGGAATGGTATCGCTTGTCAGCGGCTCGCTGATTTCAAACCCGCTCCCCTCCAGCACTGATGCTTTCAGACCGGTAATGGTACCGGATCCAGTATTGCGAATGATAAAGTTCTGCGCCGGCAATTCACCGTAACCTTCTGCCGCCGTACTAAAATACCTGGAGTACGGAGTAACTTCTACCTTATAGGTTAATACCACCGTCAGCGTGAAATTCAGCGTCGTGTCTGGCGAAATACCATTGCTGGCTGTCAACGTAACCGGATAGCTGCCCACCTCAAGACCGGCGGCAATGTCCAGCTTCTTTGTACTACTATTCCAAGTAATTCTGGCATCACCTGCTGTTTTGCTCACTGTTACCGAATCCGTACCCATTATGGTGTACCCGCCTGTAGAGGTAGCGCTGTATCCCTTACCCAGGCTCATCGCAGTTGGACCGGTGACGGTCGGAGCAATGCTGTATCCCGGGGTCAAGACCGTCCCCATCGCGAGGGTGGGTGTTGTTCCTGGTTTATAAAACTGACTTCCGACATACCAACCGAGTATGCCTGTGCCTGAAGGCCCCGAATAGTTAAACCCATTCGCTTCAGTAATTGCCGGTAGCGTCAGGCTGTCACGATATACCACTTTAGCTGAGGTTGTCGTTTTCTTGTCGCCGATTGTGCCCTGACTGCCCATATTAAAGGTGATATATTTTAGTCCGTCCGCACCCATTACGTCAGGGTTCTGGATTTCAAGAACCGGGCGGAAGCCACAGGTGTCGAGCTTAGCCGAGACTGGGTACGTCCACACTCCGCGAGGCGAGCTTTGATACCCACGGAGATATCGTTCCCCCGCTGCACTGAGATTCGTATCCTGCCCCCAGGAATACATTTCGGAGGTGTTCTTTATATAGTCACTATCCTTATTTAGTATTTGATCCCACTCATTGGTACTCGGTAGCCCCCGTAGGCTGTCTCCGCTTCCCGTGATGTTGCTTCCCGCGGACAGGGAACGGAGGAGGTAATTAGCGCCGTCTTTGCTGAAGGTTTTGCCGAAGATGAGACCGGCGTTGTTGAGTTCGTCCCAGGAAACCGCTTTTGTCACATTGTAATCGGCCACGAACAGGCTGCGCTTATTGACCGATACTGTTTGATCCGTGCTGGGGCCCGCCGATGTACGGGAATAGGCATTCACCGTTCCGGCATAGGTGAAGGGTACCCATTTCAGGCTGGAATCTGGCTGGGTGGTGTTCTTTGTGCCGGGAATATTCTGAGCCGACAAATCGAAATAATAAGTGCCTAGAGGAAGATTTAATTGCTCGCTTTCTTTACAACCGGCCTTTAATACCGCACCGGAGGGAAGGTCTACTTCTGTTCCCGGTTCATAAAATGTATCCCCGTAATACCAGCCCGGCTTGCCTGGGCCTGTATAATTAAAACCGTTGGCTTCGGTAATTTCGGGCAGGGTGAGCGTGATGTTCCAGCCGTTATTGATCACTGTGGCGGAGGTAAGGGATTTGTTGCCCAGCGTACCATTGCCATCCATATCGAAAGTGACGGCTCTAAGACTGTTTTTGTCAGCAGGCATACGTTGTGTTACCATCAGAGCGGGGCGCAAACCATTAATATCTTCACGACTGCTATTAAAGCTACGATAATAAGAGCGGGCCGAGTCCTTCCCCCGCTTAGAACGAAAGGTGGCCATATCTGTTGAGGTATCCTGACCCCATGAAAATGTTCCTGAATTTTTAATATAGTCCATATTCTTATTCAGTATTTGATCCCACTCATTGGTTGCCGGTGATCCTTGACCATCAACGGAGCTGTTGCCGGTGCTAAGGGAGCGAAGGTCATATGAAATATTACGAGAGTCGTATTGTTTTCCAAATATGAGACCTGCAGAGGCATACTCTATCCAGGCAGCATCTGTTGACACATTGTAATCAGCTACAAACAGGGTTCGCAGAGAAGGGACGGCAGAATCAGAAGCGCCGGCATTGTCGTTGGAGCTTCCATCCAGAGAATAGGCACGCACCGTACCCGCATAGGTAAACGGCACCCATTTAAGGCTGGTATCTGGCAGATTAGGGTTTGTCTTCCCCGGGATCCCCTGCGCCGACAGGTCAAAATAATAGGTGCCTCCCGGCTCAAGGCTGTATATGAAGTCTAAATCCTCGGCGGCAAAAACAACCTGCGTCGGTATTAGTATCAGGGTCAGCAGCATGGCTGCAGTAATGAATATTGCACGGATCTTTTTTGTAATCGTCATCTGAATTTTCTCCTTTTACTCTGTTGGAGCCTTTCATAAAGCTCCTTCTTCACAAAGTTCTACCGCAACGCAAATAAAATGTTGTCTACGGTCATCCGCAACGGCATAACTTCCGGCTTTCCATCCGGAGCGTCCCAGCAAACCGCTTTGTCCTCAAATTTGACATCTTTGAATACTTCCAGATCCCTCAACCTTAAGAAAGGGATGGTTTCAACCATTCGCTGCATATTAAAGTTAACCTGATTGCCTTCTTCAAAGTCGATCAAAAGCTTATAATCATCCGTCGCATGGACGTTCGTTATTTTCATTTTTCATCTGCCTTTCTTTAGATAAACATAATAAAAACTGTGTCATATTATATTTTAAAGTGGATTTGACAATAAAAACATCTCCCAAAAGGGGTATTTTTTTCTGCAAGTTGTGTGATTTTTTGAAAAGATATCCGAACCTCCGTCAGGTCAAGCCCCTTTGAGAGGTCATCCCCCCACTATATCTTCCCGACCAAAAGGATCATTTATAAAACTAATTCTTGCATATTTAGTGCCACATATTTCTACTCGGAACTGGATTTTTGATACATTGTATGTGTTATAATATGATAATGATTGTAAGACTATATAAACGGTTGAGGGACTTCAAAAAAGGTCAGCTTGACAAGCCACTTAATTCGATTGCTCGGTTCTCCACAAGTATTTCCTGTGTAGAGACCCCAAATGAGAAAAAAAGAAGAAATCTGCTTGCCAGAATAGAATCAGGGTTATAGTATCGCACCGGATTTCAATAATTCACGTTCTGAGATAAAATAATTTCGTAATGGAGTAAGAGATTGAAAAATAAAAAGATTTTAACCAGAGATCGGATTGACACGATGCTGTCCGCTGTTTATGACTATCCGCTCACCATTTTGGAAGCCCCCATGGGATACGGAAAGACGACCGCGGTAAAAAGATTTATTACTAAGAACGACCTTCACACCTTCTGGTTTACCTTTTCTGATTTCAGGAATTCGGAGACAGCTTTTTGGGATAGCTTTACCAACGATATCATAACAATCGATGCACAAGCGGGAACCATCCTGAAATCACTGGGGCTGCCGATGGACGCCCCGCAGATGGGTACGGTTTTGCAGACCCTCGATGCGGTGGAATTCGATGGAACCTTTTTAATGGTTCTGGATGATTACCATCTGGCGCGAGATATACGGCTAAACAGACTGTTTTTGCGGGTTGCCCAAGAGGAGCTGGACGGATTTTCGATCTTGTTGGTCACCAGAGATACTACCGATCTCGACTTCATGGAACTTCTTTCAAAGGGACAGTGCTGCCTGCTGCCAAAGCAACTGCTGCAATTTACAAAAGGTGAGCTTCAGGACTATTGCCGAATGATGTTAGAAGACATCACGGATATGGATCAACAGCTGATCTGGCAGTACACTGACGGCTGGATTTCCTTTGCCTATATCATTCTTTTAGGGCTTGAAAGCGGTATCCCGATTGGCATGAGCAGCAACCTGGAGAACATGATCGAGCGCGCTCTGTTTGCCCGCTATGACGAAAAGACGCAAGGTTTTTTGCTGCAGCTTTCGGTCATGGAAGACTTCACGGCGGAACAGGCCGCGTTTGTGACGCAACAGGAAGACACCCCGCAGCTTTTAAAACGGCTGGACCTGGAGAATGCCTTTATCTATTATGAGGAAAAGACGGGAATCTATAAAATACATGCGGTGCTGCAAAACTTCTTGCGGATAAAGCGGCAACTCTCTGCGGTTGCACTGCGAAATTTGTATGGGCGGCTGGGAGACTGGATGATGAACCAGCAGGATTTTCTTGCCGCCTACAGTTATCTAAACCGGGCTGGACGGTCAGAGGATATCCTTGTCCATTTGAACAATCCTAAAAACATCCGCAACGACTGGCTTGATTTTGAAGGCGTCGATGAGATGTTTAACAGTTTGCCGCGCGAGTTGTTGTTCCAATATCCTTTCGCCTACCTGCTAAATATGTTCTATTCGATCGTGCTGGGAAAGGAAAATGAAATCCTCGGGTGGGACGAAAGACTTGATGAGCTGGAGCACTATTACAAAAACATGGCAGGTCTGGAGGAAACCTACCGGAACCGGATTCTTGGCGAAATCTTAATCGTGCGGAAGTTTACACGATTTAATGATGTCGCTGCCATGTGCGCTTCTGATGCAGAAATTCTCAGGCTGCTAAATGGCCAGAATTCCTACATTACCTTACAAGAAAATGAATTTACTTTTGCCTCTCCCCACTATCTGTATCTTTATTACCGGGACAAGGGCAGCTTTCGTAAATTGGCAGATCTGCTTTCACAGGATGTGGGCTACGCCAAATTTTCCGGTGGCTGCGGGACGGGAAGCGACACCCTTACTTTAGCAGAATACGCACTTGAGACAGGGGATTTAAAAAATGTCGCATCACACTGCCGCAAAGCGATTGCCAAAGCAGAAGTAATGTCACAGACCGGCGTTGTCATTTGCGCTAAATTTTCTTTGATTCGCCTACGTCTGATGGAAGGTAACGTTTCCGAGGTACTTCATCTCCTGACCAAATTGGAACATTATGTGGAAAAGATGAACAACTCCATCTACAATACGACCATTGATCTGTGCAAGGGGTATGTGTTCGCCTGCCTCGATCAACCCGAACAGATTCCCGCATGGCTACAGACTGGGGAAATTAAGGCGGCTGACTTCTACGATCAGGGCATCGCTTTTAATTATATCGTGTATGGAAAAACCCTCATCGCTTTAGGAAAATACGACGAGCTTGAGATCCGCGTCGAACAGTTTGATGAATATTTCTCCGTATTTAGCAACCGTTTGGGACTGATCCACAACTGGATCTTTGAAGCGGTGGCTCGCTGCCGTTTGTACGGACTGGAGGATGGCGCAGCCGTTCTTTTGGCTGCGCTCGATGAAGCACAGGCCGACAGTCTGGTGCTACCCTTTGCCGAAAACGCCCTCCACATTATGGGGATGCTCAAAATAATTGTTCAGGAAAATCCCGGCAATGCGTATTTTAATCATATCCTGATGCTTTGCCGCAAATATGAAAGCGCAGTAATGGGTCTTTCCCATCCGGTGGCGACACTCTCCCGGCGTGAAATCAAGATTCTCTCCCTCGCCGCCGTAGGTCTGAGCAGAAAAGAAATAGCAACGCGATTGTGCATCGCCGAAGGAACGGTAAAAACGCATTTCAAAAATATCTATCAGAAGCTTGGTGTTAACAGCAAGATAGCAGCCATCAAGATCGCAAGAAATCGTGGTTATCTGAGTGTGACTGAAAATTAAGCGATGATGCTTTGAATTATTTGGGGGGATAGTAAATGGAGATTTTAAAAATTAATGATCGCGATAAAATAAAATATCTGGATTTACTCCTGATTGCCGATGAGCAGATCAGTATGATCGAAAAATATTTGTACCGTGGCGATATGTTTGCCTTATATGATGATGATATTCGGGCACTTTGCGTTATTACACAAGAGCAACCTGGCATTTTTGAACTTAAGAATATTGTTACCGTTCCTAAATATCAACGAAAAGGATATGGACAAAAGCTAATTGCCTTTATTGTTGATTACTATCAGCAGTTTGGTCATGCGTTATCGGTTGGAACGGGTGATAGCCCGGCGATCCTTCGTTTCTACGAAAGGTGTGGCTTTGTAAAATCACACCTTGTTAAAAACTTTTTTATCGATAATTACGACCATCCGATGTATGAAGATGGACAGCAATTAGCTGATATGATTTATTTGAAAAGAGAGCTATAAAACGGCGGTTACATCGCTCGACAGTAATAAAAAAACCTTGTTGTTGCGGTAGGTTTACCATGTGCCAAAACAAAAAACCGCCGTTTTCTTTTTTCAATATGACAATTGTATGAATAATGAAACCCAGCTTTTTATAGAGTTTTATTGCACCCTCATTCTCTTTATCCACGATTAATGACGCTTGCTTTATATTTTGGATGGGTTACAATAAACTGGTTCGATTCATTCTACCGTGCTTATTTGAGCAGCATCTTATTTACTGCGTTAATCAGTGCCAAAGCACTGGCCCGCATCACATCCTGTTCGATGGCCTTCCCCGAGAACAATTGCTCACCACAACGAATTTGAGCTGTGACCTTTCCCAGACTCCCTTTTCCCCGACTTAGGCTGTTGAGCCGATAATCGATGAGTTCAATGGGCGCACCGATGGCTTCCATAATGGCCCCATAAAGAGCATCGATAACACCTGAGCCACTGTGGCTGATCTCAGTTTCCTGATCACCTCTAGCCAGCTTAACCATTGCTGAAGGCAAACCGCTGCTCACCTGCAACTGATAATCGACCAGCTGCCATAATTCCGGGCTATTGCTACTGCTGGGGACGCCACTGTTTTTCAGCAGGGTCAGAACATCATTATCATAGATTTCTTTTTTGGCATCGGCCATGGCCAAAAACTGCTGATAGATTTCCGCCACCGATTCCGCGGGGATATCAAAGCCCAGACCCTGAGTGACGTGCATAAAAGCATGTCGGCCTGATCTCGCAGTGAGAACAATCTCCATTGCCGGCGCCCCGATGGTTTCCGGATCCATAATTTCATAAACATCCTTTGATTTAAGCAACCCATCCTGATGAATCCCCGAAGAATGGGCAAAGGCATTTTCTCCCGTGATGGCTTTGTTCACCTGGATATCCAACCCCATAGTGGCACTGACCACCCGCGAAGTTTCATAAATCTGCCGGGTATCCACCGTGGTATGTCCACCATAGTAAGCTTCATGAAGCGAAATCCCCATGACCACTTCTTCCAATGAGGTATTCCCGGCTCGCTCACCAATGCCGTTGATGGTGCACTCCACCTTATCCGCACCATTTTTAACGGCCGCCAGGGTATTGGCAGTGGCCAAACCGGTGTCATTATGACAATGAACACTGAGCATCACCCGAGGATCGAGATTTTTAAGCCGGTCATTAATGCGGTAGATCAGCTTCCCGAATTCTTCGGGAATGGCAAAACCGACCGTATCCGGCACATTGATGATGGTGGCACCCGCCTTGACCACCGCTTCAATGGTTTGCCAGAGATACTCAAACTCCGAGCGGCTGGCATCTTCCAGGGAATACTGCACCTGGGGCAGCCGGATGCGGGCATATTTAACTGCGCCGACCCCCATTTGAATGACCTGCTGTGGTGTTTTTCTGAATTTTTTGGCGACGTGAACATCCGATGACCCCAAAACAATATGAATCAACGGATTCTCAGCCTCCCGAATACTCTCATAAATGCAATCAATATCCGCTTGCACCGCCCGACCCAGAGCGGCAATCCAGACATCCTGGCCGATCTTCCGACTGATCGCCCGAACGGCCTCAAAATCCCCCTGGGATGACGAAGGAAAGCCCACCTCCATCATATCGACCTTCATTTTTGCGATCTGCTCGGCCACCTCCAGTTTTTCGTTTAGATTCAATTTGGCTCCCGGTACCTGTTCCCCGTCTCTTAAGGTTGTGTCGTAGACATAAATTTTTCGTGACATACGCTTTCTCCTTTTATAAATTTTGGGTAAAAAAAGCTCCCTGACATCTCAATCAGAGACGAAAAGGGAGCTTTCCGCGGTACCACTCTTATTCATACAGGCGACTGTATGCACTTTATTGATACCCTTTATCCTGCCCCTGAAGATTTTTTGTATAAAAAAACGCCTGTCTCAAACGAGACAGACGAAAAATCTGCTATACCACTCTATTTTATACGATGCTCTTCAATACGGGTTTAATAAAATCGATATCCATCCCCTGTAACGGTGGGCTTCCGTCTTAACCTACTTTTTCACTGAATTTACTATTAGGATCGTTTCATCAGCGCCATTTCAGCAAGCAACTCCGAGGTGAGTTCATCGTCTTCTGATTTCTGCTTCACACCACCCAGCAGATCTCTGAAAATCAACCAACAACTACTATTCCTCATCAACGTCTTTTTGATATTTTATATATCATAAACGAATCAAACCCATTTGTCAACCTGATAAAACAAAAAAAGCAGCTGTTCAATGAACAGCTACCAGTAGATATCTGCGATTTACTTCGCGAGAGCCTTCTTTTTGAACGATTCGAAATTTCCGAATAGTCGATTCTTCGAAATAACCCTCTGTTTAGTTTTTGATCCCCTTACAATTTTTAATATGTGCTTTTATTTTTTTCATCGCCCAATCATAATGACTTGCCGTCGCACTTACAAAATATGAACCCAAGGTGCTTCCACCAACCCATTTATAGGTTCCTTTTGTAAATAATTCTTCATTTGTAAAGGTATCCGCTAACTTTAGAACATCCTGATGTGATTTTTCAAACATTTCTTTGGATTGATCAAGTGAAGTGTCCTGGTGCTTTTCAAAAAAAGCCACATTCATCGCTCCATATGTTTTCCAATTGTACGGGACCGGCAAAAAAGGTCTATCTTCGCCTTTCATATTGGAATTCACCCAATTCAAAACAAGCTGATGCCATTCATATAGATGCACCAGAACGTCGCGAAGATTCTTATCTCTTCGCCAATGGGCTTCTTTTTTTCGGTCATCATCTGAAAAATCAAATGCTATCGATAATTCTTTTTCGGTCATTGAATCAATCAGTCGATTCAGTTTTTGATAATTACTATCGGCTTCTGCCATCAAGCTGGGCTTAGTTGTTGGTCTGGCCATCTTCATTTCTCCCTGCATTTATAATTAATTGTAACATCTTAAATATGACAGCATAACGTCATATTATAAATAATATTTTCCAAAGAACTTAATCCGGTTGCTAATCCTCTTTTCGTGAAGACCAGTTTAGCGAAACCATTTGGTTTGATTATTTAGAAATCGAAATTATCGACGATGGTAAAAATAAATCATAACTATGTGACGAGAAGACATTTCGTTCGGCATACCGCCATTTAAACTTGAAACATCCCCAAGTCATTGTCGCAATTCTATTGATTACTTAGTTTGTTATGTAGCACTTTAATCGCTTCTGCCAATTCGACATCTTCGCCATTGGCAATGCGAATGGCATTTTGGGCGGTCATTGGCAGCCTAATATCGGGGCTGATACCACCAATCCCATTCTGGCTATCCAATCAGTGAATTCAAGTACCGGTATTAGATTCTTATTGGATTTTTTCCGCTAGCGTTTTTATACGCTCCAGAGCTCTGGGAAACCTGATCTTAAATGTTTCTTCCTGTTCTTTTGGAACATCGGTTTTAACAATTAGTGTCGTAACGCCATTTTTTTCGGCAAGGGAATAACTCTCTGTCCCCCCTGTCCACTCTTTTTCGCGTTCCTGCTGTCCACTTTTTTTTGTGTCTGCACTGTGCCTGAATAATACAAACTCATTCGGATTAAGTTTCTCTATCAGATCTGTCACACCGTAACCACTTACCGATGATATAAATTCAATTTCATTTCCTTCTTTCATTGCTCCCTTCATATATGTGCCTTCATCAATAATATTTGCCCAGTCACGGAATGTTATATCTTCCCACAGAGTTTCCCACACTCTTTCTTTAGCTGTATTTATTTCGATCGAGAACTGTATTTTTTTCATATTCCCTCCGTTTGCACATTCACCTTATCGTGCATAGTCAACATAGACTTTTTATTATATATGATTGATTATCGCAGCAACAAATTTCTCGACACCATGATCAATCGTATTGATCAATTGAGCCTGATCTTCAAAATCAGGTGTGCATGTCAATATGCATTCTGCGATAGCATCCTGATTATTTTTATCATGAAATACATTTATTTCATCTGAAAGACGATCAAGTATCGATTGCTGTGTTCTGGCAATATCGCGGTTCCGCGCCGAAAGCCATACCTCAAAGGACCCTTTTTCATGTAAATACACAATCGCAATTTTTAAACCTTTATCTTTTAATGGCTTCGTACTCAAAGAAAAATAAGACATATCCAAATATCCCTGATAGATGCTGCTGACATCGTAGTGTGGGTATTTTTTAATAAAAACTGCTCTTAATTTACCGATAAACTCCAATATCCCTTTGTATGCAATTTGGATTTCACCCAGCCGTAACTGCTGAGTATACTCCGATATGCGTTTATTAAGCGTTTTCATCCTTTTGCCTCCAACAAATTTAATTTAGTTGTTTTGAATGTATGACGAGAGAAGCGCCCTTTGTCATAAAGCAAACTCACTGGATAATCGAATGACTGTGAATATAAAATTCTTCCTGACTAGGCTGGTATTTTTTCTCCAGGCTTTCTAATCCCGCGTCAAAGCGCTCCGCTTCTTGTTCATCTATCTCAAACACAGGACTTTGATAATAAACCCATTTTCTGCCGTCCAAGACTTCCGGTTTGAGTTCTTTTACCATCATTGCCGACGGATAGGTGCCATTTTCAAGACAGATATTATATCGCTTGCAACTCTTAAAACCGCGGCTGACGTAATTATTCGGATTCCCAAAGATGACAATCACATCATAACCAAGCGCGGCAGCCTGTTCAAAAGAATACTCCAATAGTTTTTTTCCATATCCCTTTCGCTGATACTCTGGCAAAATGCAGACAGGGCCGAAGGTCAGGATCTCTTTTTCTGATCCGGACTCATCAATCAGTTTTGCTTTCGTATACATGATATTCCCGATGATCTGATTATCAACTTCAATCACCAGATCCAACTCCGGCAGAAAATCTTCGTGGGATCGCATCAGATGAACCAGATAGTGTTCATTACACCCCGGGATATATAAATTCCAAAAACATTTTCGGGTGAGTTCTTCAACTTGCTGATAATCGCTTTCTTCTTCATTCCTGATTTTAATTGCTTTGTCCATGTGTCTAACCATTCCTTTCTTTTTATTAATCGGATTCATAACCGCACTTTTAATATTCCGGAAAATTTAGCCGTTGCAGTTGATACTTCAACGCTCCCTGTTGGCTGACAGTAATTTATCCAGATAAATTGATTTAAACTGTTTGCTGGCCAGAATCTGTTTAATTGGTGGCAGTTTTAGAATCACGCCAAATACCGCTGCCATTGCCCGATGATTGGCGAATGCCTGATTATCGAAGATCAGATTCTGTAGCGTTCCCTTTTCAATCGCCTGCAGAACAAACCGATGGGTACTGTTTACCGGGGTAATGACTTGGATCGCTCTTCGCTCTAAATAAATCGCGTTCTTCGGACAATTTCTGACACAAACACCACAGCCAAGACAGACATTCTGATCGACCACGGCTGCGTCTCGGCTTTCTTTTTTATTTTGCATGGATATTGCCAGTACCGGGCATACCTTTTCACATTTACCACATCCGATACACGCATCCGAGATAACAGGTAAATAATTTGTTGTTGCGACTGGCTGCATGGGGCTGAACTTTCTTGCCGTTTGCAAGGCTTCGCAGCAGCAGCCGCAACAATTGCAGATAAATGCCGGGAATTCCCGGACATTTTCACCGATCTGTACCAGATTCGCCGCATACGAACGCTCCAATACATCGATTGCCTCTGATTTGTCAATTAATCGGGCGTGCTGTCCATTTTCTGCCAGAGAATGGGCAACATCTCCCAAGGTTAGACAAACATCTAACGGCGCATCAATTTCACAAGGGTGACCAACATGTAACATCTTATGGCGACAATAGCAGGTTCCAAGCCCAATATGTGCTGCTTCTTCGATAATATGACTGGCTCTTTCATAATCCAAAATATGAATCATATTGTCATTCGTTAAAACTGGTTCCTGAACATAGACTCGTCCCAGAAATGTTTCTGTTGCAAAGAAAAGATCTTTGACAAAATCTTCTTCAACATTCATATACTGATAGTACAACTCACTTAAATACTTCTGATCTAAATCCCCTCTTGTCCGCATCAGAGCAAATTCAATAAAGCCGGCCATCGGTGGTGGCATGACAAATTGACGTTTTCCCTGATAATAAGAATCCACCAGCAATGCCTTCTCGCACAAACGATCTAAAAAGGTTTCTGCACTTAATTCGCTGATCTTCCATATTTTTGCTGCTTTTTTCGCCGTAAATGGACGAACCGGCAACAACGCCACCCATTTTGCTTCCTGTTCCGTATACAGCACCTGTAGTATTTTATAAAGATTCTCCGATGGCGGTGCGCCCTGGGTAAACCAATTAATTCTATCTTCTAAACTCTTGTAGGCATCTTTACTTGTTATATGTCCCATTTATTTACTTTCCCTCACATGTTACTCCATATCCATCCCTATGAAAACAAGGGGCCGCTTCGGGGCTTTTGGTCGTTCACCATGCTTTGACATGTAGAAATTATCCGTATCCGTACAGTTATAGATGTCAGCATGTAGCGGTACAATTGCCTCCAGATTGCTAGACCTCACGGCTTTTGTCCCAGATTCTGGTATTCGGGGTTCTGCCTGAGCAGATCAGTCAATCGTTCATCTGTCCACCTCGTTTTTGAGCAGGTATCCAGACATTCGTCCTGGTTTTCTTGTTCAGAAAATCGGATAAAGTCTGCTTCTGTTGGAAAATAGTCTTTGATTATCCCACTATCAAGTGACGTTGCCTTTCCATGATACGCCTGCCTGATCTGATGATAACTGCTCCACGGATATTCTTCCAAGCTGGAAGCTATTCCGGCTTTTATGGGATTGCAGTACGAACTGCTCATTTTTTGTCACAATTCACGACAAGGGTATCGCATTCGGGATTTGTGTCATGTGATTTCTATCCTCATTTTCTACTCAGCCCAATCAGATTTTAGCGCTTTATTTATTTGTAAGTTCTTCGATGATGGATTTTAGTTTATCCTTAGATTCACCAAGGTTTTTTACATTCTCATCGATCAACGCCGATGCTTCTTCTGTAGACATTTTGAACTGCTCATCACCATTATTAACTTGGACATAATCCAAATTTTTGATTAAACCCAGTAACTGAATCGCCGATGGCACAAAATCACTTTCATTAAAAGAACCATCCTTTTCAGCGATATTTATGATCAGCCCATAGGGTTCCTGACTGGTTTCCAGCTGGATGGTGTAATCTTTTATTTTTCCCAAGCCTGTCTTTTCAATTAATGCATAAACGGCGGCATTGTCTCCCGCAAACTCCACCTTGGCGGCATAGAGATCGTCCGCTGTTTGTTTGACTTCCTGAGATAATTGACTACATCCAGTCGCACCAAAAAGCAATAATGCCATACACATTAAACTAATCGCCACTCGTTTCATTATTTTCTCCCTGTTTATTAATAATAAATTACCCGCGCATTTCTATCGCCTAGATTCAATCACCTGTTTTTTCTACCCAATGCTTTGCAACCGCAAGGTATTGTAGCGATAAATTTAATTACCCAATCTAAATCCTGTTACACGCATTCATTAATTACAAGACCTATTTAGACCCTAGCTACAATTTTTTGTGCAAAGTCGGTTGCTTCTTTTAAATCCTTAGCGTTAGGATGCGTTGGGGAAACAAATAATATTCTACCCTTGCAAACAAATTCATCAAGAACTTTTATTCCCTTTTCTTCAAGTATATTGCGAACTGTGATCTGCCTTTGACTGCCTGAAGCACAGCTTGTTACTAGTGCCGCATATTTGGGCACGGGTGCTTCAATCGTTTTTATGTACGTCAATAGCGCTGTCATACTGGCACCACCATAAATGCCGCCAACGATAAAAAGTAAATCAACATCATGCAAGGCCGGATTCTCAGTGATATTTTGGACTTTAATATTCAAAAACAAACCGATCGCTTCCGCCAATTTTTTTGAATGTTTGGTTTTAGTTGCATAAATGACAGCGGTCTTCATCATTTTCACTACCTCCAGTAATTTAATCATGACAAGGGGATACTTCCCGCCAGTTCCCGAAGATCTTCTTGCTTCAATCCCACCTGTTCCACTTTTTTACTCTTTGTCCTATTTAGCAATTCCAGTTTATTTTTGCCGGGTTCGTTTCATGCTCCACCGCTATGCTACGCAAAGCGGCTTCGATACGACCGCACTCTGCGGCGGCACATTGTTCAATTTCATCCCAACTTGCCGTTGTCCCGAGCTGATCATAGGCGACTGCCAAGGCCCCATAAAAAGCCAAACCAATACAATGCCGGGCGGAATGAATGGTCGATGCCGATTGACCGATGGCCCGGGCCGCCGCTTGCGCCACCGGATTTCCCTCTGCGTCACGGGCAGCACCATGGCAGGCGAGGATTTCCTTTTTTGCCTGGGGCAGTTTAATTGTCCCTGATAACCATTCCCAAGCCGCTTTCAAAGCCTGCTGTGGTCGCGAATCATTCGGGTAGTCCCGCTCCCATAATGGCTGCATCACCGCTTCACTATAAGCAATCGCCCAGTTTGCAAGGGTTTCTTTACTCTGGGTTTCAATTAACGACATCAGCGATTGAATATACGGAGCCTTCCAGTCACTGAGCATCTTTCTCGTTTTCGGCATGTTTATTCCGCTCCTTTTTAGTCGTTCTGATAAATGCCTTAATCAATTGGGATGACTATGGATGCAACGGGACGTTTCGGGATCTCTGTCATGCAATTCCCGAAACATCCCCATATCATGTATCGAGTAATCCCGGTTCTTTCTCCATAAATATTAGATTCAGATCTTCTGACAGCGGTTTGGTTTTAAATTGGACAAAGCCGAGGCGTTTATAAAGCCTTAAATTTCTAAGACTTTGATCGCTGGTAAACAGTTCTTGCCGTAGTCCTGAGTTGTCTTTTTCAATTTTTTTCAGCAGTGCTGTGCCAATGCCCTTTCCCTGATAATCGGGATGTACAATCAATTTGCCTATATAGACCGTATTATTGTCAACAAAACCTCTGACCGATCCAACCAGTTCATTCTTTTCATTCACGGCCTGATAGAATGTTCCTTTTTCAAACTCCCCAAACACTTCTTCCAGTGTTTGGGTCAATGGTTGAATTTCATAATTATTTAACAGTCTCGCTTCACTCTGGTATGCTAAATACTGAAGTGACAAAATATTTTCAAGATCTGCTTTTCCAGCTTTTATGATTTTCATGTTTTTCTCCTTCCCGGGTATTGCGGGGATGCTTCACACGTTATGGACGCTTCATAATCCTCTGACCTCGTTTTTTTAACATCCAGCCTGCCGGTCGTCGTGCTATTTTATGATTGTGAGCATACTCCAAAAATATAGTCCGTATAATCAAAGTACTTTATCTGTTTCGGCAAATACTTTTGTATTATTTATTTCATCTTTTTGGCAAACAGATAAGGATACCCAATGGATTGCCACGCTGAATGCATGACAAACGAAACGTCTCTGCGACATATGTTCTTAGACAAACCAATTATAATGGACTTTTAAAAAATCGGACGTTACTAATCAAAGCTTCTTTCAAGAACACACTTTCATTTAAATTAACTTTTAAGCCTTTTATCCAGCTGTTCCTATTTACTTCGTATAATAATAACCATTTTTCACCATACACTTTTTCACGTTTCAATTTTATTTTCAGATTGTCTATTGCAATTTTAATATCTGGATTTCTTTGAAGTTTATAATGAAATATATAATCCATTGTAAGGATCGTAGTCAAAGGATCAAATAAATCAATTAAAGAACAAAGGACTTCTGTTTGAATTTTCATTTTTAAGCATCCCATAATAGTAAGCAACCAAATCGTTTCAATTTGATATTTATTTCTTATGCAATGTACCAAAATATCACCAACTGTTTGTTCAATTTTAGAGTCAAAAGAAAATGCATTGTTTATCAACATAACATGAATAAATTCGGATAAATTCGGAAATGTAAGCATTATATTAATCACATGAGAAAACACCAAATTTTTTTCCTTATCAGGTATT
>Ga0209749_1000082_pt1 | contig 166114 bp, 187 predicted proteins | sample EPASupsiteSAE347_FD_187267 | JGI IMG/M metagenome (GOLD analysis project Ga0209749, IMG submission 187267) | Bioremediated contaminated groundwater from EPA Superfund site, New Mexico - Sample SAE3-47 (SPAdes) (version 2) | ecosystem: Environmental > Aquatic > Deep subsurface > Groundwater >... | reverse complement strand
GCCTCTCTCTCTGTTAGCTATGCCGCCACTGCCGGTACCGCTACTAACGCCACTAATGCTGGCTATGCTACCAGTGCTGGTAATGCTGATACAGTCGACGGAAAACACGTCGGCACCCTGACTAATACTAGATGGTGTACCACTGATGGCACAACTATTAATTGTACTAGTAATACTCCCGGTGACGCTCAACAACTTGGTACATCAGGCAATACAATAACTTTAACTGGCAGCGTTGCCATCACCGCCCCCTACGCCACTAACGCTGGTTATGCCGCTACGGCTGGCACAGCCACTAACGCTACTAGTGCCACTAACTCTGATACAACAGATCTCTACCATATTGGTGGTTCGGCTAACTATATAACTAAATTTAATTCTAGTAACAATACTGTTGCCAGTTCTCTAATCTATGACAATGGAACTAATATTGGAATTGGAACGACGGTGCCGGGGTATAAACTAGATGTTGGTGGAATAATTAACGCTAGTTCTTCTATATTTTCTGCTCCTACGGCGGAAAGTGGTTATAGATTGAAAGTTAGAGATTATGGTGGAACAGCTAATGACGCCGGTATTGGTATTGAGGCTGATAATGGTAAGATGTGGTTTAATAATGTAGCTGGTGGTGGTTATTACTTTGGCGATGGAACAAATGGATATAAACTTACAATCCAAGGAACTACCGGCTACGTCGGCATCGGCACTACCACTCCTGCCTATAAACTAGACGTCTATGGAGCAGGTAATTTCAGTAATAACCAAATCCACGGTGTCGCTACTCCTGGCGCTAATACAGACGCCGCCAACAAACTATACGTTGATTCTCAAATCTCCGGTGGCTCTGTTAGTTATGCCACCAGTGCTGGTAATGCTGATACAGTCGATAGTCTCCATGCCAGCGCCTTCTGGCAAAGCACTAACGACGGCACAGGCTCTGGCCTAGACGCTGATCTATTAGATGGTCTTCAACCCGCCTCTCTCTCTGTTAGCTATGCCGCCACTGCCGGTACCGCTACTAACGCCACTAATGCTGGCTATGCTACCAGTGCTGGTAATGCTGATACAGTCGACGGAAAACACGTCGGTACAGTAACGGCCAACCAATGGTGTACGGGTGACGGCACAGGCGCTTCAATTATTTGTACATCTAGTAATCCGGCTGGCGCTTATTTGCCTCTAGCTGGCGGAACCATGGCGGGGTCAATATCTATGGGTGGTTATAATATTACTGGTATCAATAAATTAACAGTTACAACTATCGATCCGTTATATAATATTAAGGGTATTAATTATTCGACCTTTGCGCCTTCATTTGCCGGCGGGGTTAAGGAAGAATATACTGGTAAGATAAAGATTGGTAAGGTTAATCAATCTCTTGGCGGATATGAGGCCATTATCAATTTTGATAAGCTGGAAATCGGTAGCGACCTTTGGGTTTGGAGAAAGGTTATTGATTTTAATAAAAATAGTGTTGAGGTTTTAATAACGCCCTATGGTCAATCAGCCCTAGTTTATTATATAATAGAAGATAACAAGCTAATCTTCCGCTCTGATAAATCAGTTGAAGTTTCTTATCGTCTTACCGGTAAACGTTATGACTGGCGCGACTGGCCAACACGGGCCATTGATCAGTCAGAAAAAGGAATAATAATTAATTAACATATATTTATAAAAAAATTTATGGAAAACAATATCAAACAAACCAGCTCAAACAATAAAAAGCTTTTTGTTTTGGTTGGTATCTTGGTAGTGGTTGCGATTATTATTATTGTCGCCGCTAGTCAAGGAACAAAGAAAGCTAACGTTACGCAAGAGCCAGCCTCGCCCGCTAATGTTAACGTTAACACGACTGAACAAACTGGAGGAGAGAGCACAACTACCCCAGCTGTTAATGAATCTACGTTGCCAGCCGGCACGAGAGCGGATGCGCCAGGAACAGCTTTAATTACCCAAGATAATAAGGTAGTTAATGTGCAGGGAGTAGAAGTAAAAAATAATGTTATTCCAGGGTCTCCAGAAGCACCCCACGAAACTGGTGCAATAACAAAAGACCAGGTTGCCAAATCAGCCATTAATGTAACCGTGGCGAGTACCGGTTTCAAGCCTACTGAATTTAGAGTGAAAGCTAATCAACCGGTAACGCTTGCGATTACTGGAGGCGATCAGTGGGCCCACGTTTTTGCTTTCCGTGACCCGGTATTATCTGCAATTGCCGTCGGAATCGGCGGTGAAGAAACCAGGGCCATTACTTTTAAGGCGCCAGCTAAAGGGGAGTATGAATATTATTGTAACATTCCCGGGCACCCTAGTCGTGGCGAAGTCGGCAAGATGATTGTCGAATAATTAACTTAAGATATGAACAATAATAAAAACAATAATCAAAACAAAACTATGAACAAAAAAACATTAGTTTTAGCGGGCATTGTCGTGGTTGTTTTAGTGCTAGTGATTGTTTTATCACAAAACATGAAAACAGCACCAACCGCGAAAAACACGAATCAAGGAACCCCGACCAGCCAAAATCAAGTTGGCCAACCCACTTCAGATGTCGCAACTGATGTGACCACAGCAGAAACGCCGGTTGATAATCCCACTACTGTCTCCTCTAACCCAGTCGTTGCCGCTACTTTAAGCTCTATGCCTGGTTCAGATGCTGCCCCGAAACAAGAAGTGGTTGCCGCTGACAAAATTCCAGCCGCTGCCATTAAATTATCGGTTTCTGATACCGGTTTCAGCCCGAAAGATTTTACGATTAAGGCCGGGCAAGAAGTATCATTAGCTATCACTGGAGTTGGTAGTAGTACTCACGTTTTCATCTTTCCGATGGCCTCTTTAATGGGTCTACAAACTATGGTTTCGGGTGGCGAAACTAAGGTAATAACTTTTACCGCCCCTAACGCCGGAAATTATACTTTCCGCGATGATATTCCTATGTTCCGCGAAAATACCGGCACCATGATTGTTAAATAGATTTAAGTAATGCTAAAATCTAAGACTGATAAGCCTAAAAATGGGGCAGACAAGCCAGATAATGGGGTTAAGTTTTTATTACTTATCTTCGTTGTTTTGATTATCGTTTTATTCTTAAAAACAGCTCAGTCGAGCGATTCATCTTTTATTAAATCGAGTGAAAAAAATAAAGCGGAGTCTATTTTAGACTCCGCTTTAGGGTTTAATAGCCAGAAAGCAACCGTCACTCCGATTGGGGTAATTGAGTTTACTCCAGATGCTAATTTAGTTTCCAGATATTCTAGCGATCTTTTTTCTAGTTTTGCATGGCTGAACAAAGCCTCGACTTCTTTGTTTTTAGATGAAAAAACTACGGCGCTAATTTTTCCCCCTGTTTATGAATTTTTACAGTCTTATGAAACTACTGACATCGCACCTATTAAAGACGAAAAGAATAATGGGTCTTGCCTTAACTTTTTAGATAGCCAAAAGTGTCTGAAGGTTAGCGGAAAAGTTTTATATTTTAATAATAAAAAGATTAATTTACCTTCGGAAATAACTAAGGAAAACATTTTAAAAATAACCACCGGCGCCTTAGAAACCAAATGGTTAGTGGGGATTGTCACGGGTCGCAATTCCGATGAACGTGGTTTTGTCTATTTTTTTGACGGAGAGAAATTTTTTCCGCTCATTACAAAAAATACCGAGCAAAAAATTGAGCCGCAATATGGCCGCAAGGGCGGCGGGATTTATTTTGGCGGAAAGGATGATGATTTTTTAATTCTATATAGTGGTTATGATGGGGTAGCTTTTTATTATCATGTTGGGCAATTAAAAAATGTTTCTAGTTTTTTCGGTTTGCGCGTAACGAATGAGGGTTTTGCGGCGAAGATTTTGCGAGCTGATAATTCTCGAGGTAGTGTTTTTTATATTTGTTCGGAAACAGAAAATAATCCAAAATTGATAAAGGTTTGGTCGCGCCAACCCGGAGAGTTAATGGGTTCTTTAGATTTTTCTCCGCTTTTATTTAATGATAGCCGCTGGTCGCTTTCCGCCACCTGTCGTCTACTTAGTAGTAGTCAACCGATTAAAATAGGAATTACGCCTCAAACTGAGGATAGTACTGAAGATTTTATTTTTACGGATTATGGTTTTGATAATAGCCAGAGTCGAGAAGTCGTTTCGGTCAATTTAGAACAAATAGAAAATAGCTTAGAACCAGGAAAAATTAGAAAAATTTTAGCTGCTAAAATTGGTGCAACTGAACTTAATAGCGCTAGTAGCAATGATTTTAAATTTTATTTTTCTAGTAAGCTCGGAGTCGGAGAACAAAATTGGCAAGAAACAAAACCCGGTCATTGGTCGGAAATAAATAATCCGACCGGCGAAATTTATTGGCGCGCTGTTTTTGTAAATCAACCGGGCGATTCTGACTATTCGCCTTGGTTTAATACTTTAAATAGTTTAGAGCATAAGATAGAGACTAATCCTTAGTCTGGTAATTTACGATTTTTTTAAAAAATGGTATAATTTAAATATATAATAAAACTTTATGAACAAGAAAAGCTTAATTTTTTTGGTTTCATCTTTATTCATTATTTTTGGCTTCTTTATTGTTAGGGCCGCCCCTTCTTCAATTACATTTAGTAATGCCGGCACTATCAGTGGAACTCAGTATACTGGAAACGCCGCTACCGCCACCTGGACGAATACAGCGGGTAGCGCGACCAATGCCACTAGCGCCACTAGTGCTGGTTACGCTACTAGTGCTGGTAACGCTGATACAGTCGACGGAAAACACGTCGGCACTTTGACTAATGCTAAATGGTGTACGACTGATGGCACAACTATTAGTTGTACGAGTAATGCCCCTGGCGATGCCCAACAGCTCGGTACTTCTGGCAATACAGTAACCCTAACCGGTAGCGTGGCCATTACCGCCCCCTATGCCACTAACGCTAACTATGCTACCACGGCCGGTAGCGCCACTAGCGCCACTAGTGCCACTAGCGCCACTAGCGCTGGCTATGCTACCAGTGCTGGTAATGCTGATACAGTCGACGGAAAACACGTCGGCACCCTGACTAATACTAAATGGTGTACGACCGATGGCACAACTATTAATTGTACTAGTAATACTCCCGGTGACGCTCAACAACTTGGTACATCAGGCAACACGATAACTTTAACTGGTAGTGTCGCCATCACCGCTCCCTATGCCACTAACGCTAACTATGCTAATACGGCTGGTAGTGCTACTAGCGCTACTAGCGCTACTAGCGCCACTAGTGCTGGCTATGCTACCAGCGCTGGTAACGCCGATACAACTGATGGCTTACACGTGAGTTCTGGTGTAAACAATGTTGCTAATCAAATAGTGAGAACCGATGCTAATGGCTATATTCAATCTGGCTGGATAAACACTATTAGCGGTGATGCCGGAACAAATACTATTGCTAAAATTTATGGGACTTATACGGGCGATGCTTATTTGAGATATTATACTTTAGCTAATTTGGCAGCTCAGATGCCAAATGTCCCTAGCGCCACCTATGCCGCTACTGCCGGTACCGCTACTAACGCCACTAATGCTGGCTATGCTACTAGTGCTGGTAACGCTGATACAGTCGACGGAAAACATATAGGTACCCTTACTAATACTAAGTGGTGTACCACTGATGGCGCAACTATTAGTTGTACGGCCACGCCAACCGCTACTGACTCGCAACAGCTCGGTACTTCTGGCAATACAATAACTTTAACTAATAGTAGCGCGATTACCGCCCCTTATGCAACTAACGCTAACTACGCTAGTTCTGCCGGTAGTGCGACTAACGCGACTAACGCGACCAACGCCACTAATGCCGACACAACCGACCACTACCATTTAAACCAAAATGTTTTAATCGCTAGCACTCCGACCTTTGCGGGGCTGACAGTTTCTGATTTAGCGGGGGGCATACTAGATGCTTTTTATAACATAGTAACCGTTGACGGTTCAGGACGCCTTTATTATGCGAATTATATCCCCGCTAAAAAAATATCGGCTGGTACTTTTAGTGGTAACACTTATTCTTCATACGCTTTTCCTGGAAATTTAGGTATTGGCGGCGGCGGGCTTGGGATTGGCCTCGTGACAGGATTGCCGGCGACAATTGAATTCGGACTTTTTGCTCAAGAAACAAAGCCAACTATCAGAGTTGAATCAATCAGCGGCAACTCAACCATGATTCTTCACTATGCACAGCGCTACCTTATTAATACTAATAGTGCGAGCGCTAACGGACGCACTCTCTCACTTAACGGCACGATGGAGGCGGCTGGCTATTATTATACTTCTGATCGTTCTCTAAAAAAGAATATTAAGCCGATTGAAAACGCTTTAGATAAAGTTTTACAATTAAAGGGAGTAACCTTTAATTGGAAAGAGAGCGGAGAACCGAGTATCGGTTTAGTCGCCCAAGATGTTGAAAAGGTTTTTCCGGAATTAGTCGCGCCTAATACACCAAAATCTATCCAATATGGAAACTTGGTGGCGCCTTTAGTAGAAGCGATCAAAGAACAACAAAAGGAAATCAATAATCTGGAAGCTAGAATTATGATTTTAGAAGCTAAAAATAAATAATAATATGGAAATCATTAAAAAATTTTTTAAAGGTTATTGGAAGATTATTGTTTTTTGTGTTCTCGCTGTGCCCGTGACCGCTCTTGGTTATATAGTAGTTGGCGGCGGTATTCAACTTGTAGCCGGTGAAGTATATAGCCTTGTTTATGGTGGCACAACCTATAATTTAAATAATACAACCGGGCAAAATATTTTTATTCCTAATAATACTCCCGAGGAATTGGCTAGTTTTGTGGCTAGCCCCTTGGCCACTCTTTTATCCGGCGGCCCCTGCGTGCCGACTTCTTGCACTGGTTATTGCGGCGATGATGGTTGCGGTGGCACTTGCTCTTGCCCCTTGGGCTATACCTGCCAAGGTTCGACTTGCGTTTTAGATTGTGTTCCAAGATGCTCTTCTGGCGCCACTGGTGAAAGCTGTCAAGATGGTTGTGGTGGACTTTGCGCCTGTTCTCCGGGAACATGTGACGGAACAACTTGCGTTGAGGTTGGCGGCTGTACGGCGGTTTGCGCGACTAATTTTAGTTTGCCTTTAGGGGGTGATTGTAATGATACTTGCAATAAGCCATGTATTTTTGCCTGTAGTGCTTATGAAGGATGCGATCCGGAGAACTGGCGCTGTGTTCGATCGCCAGAGTGCGAGGGTACTGGCCAGGATGGAGAAATGTGTGGCACCCTGACTTCATGGGGAAGTATTTGTGGTTGCGCAAGTGGTCTCTATTGCCATATAGACGCAGGAGCCTGTAAATCTGAGTTTTACCTTAATCCGGAATGTGAAGGGGTGGGTCAAATCGGAGGAGAGGGTGCGCCCTGTGGCCTTCAATATGGCGAAGGACTTTTCTGTGGCTGTTATTCCGGGCTTATTTGCGAGGGAGAGGTTTGTGTCGCCTCTATCCCCGAAGCATGTGTTAGTAAGGGCCAGACTGGTGAAATTGGCTCGGCTTGTGGATTTGAGTATGAGCCAGGATTATTCTGCAATTGTAATTCAGGTCTCACTTGTAATAAAGGAGTGTGTGAAGTCGATATAAGATGCCAAGAGGCTGGCCAAAATGGAGAGGGTGGTGCTCCTTGTGGTGCAGTGTTTTATGATCCATATGCGCTTTGTGGCTGTAATAGTCCGCTTGAATGTATTGACGGTAGCTGTAACGATGCCCCGGCGGATCCGATTGTTCTCCCCTAAGTAAAACTATACTATGAAAAATGAAAAACCCCTGGCCAATCTGGTCAAGGGTTTTTTGTTAGTATTCGGTGGAAATTTTATCTCACGACCATTATTTTTTTGGTTGTGATTTTTTCACCCACGGAAAATTTAGCGAAGTACATCCCCGGTGGTAAACTAGGCGCCCAATTTATTTTTTGGTCGCCGACTGAAAACCGGCCGTTTAAGAGTGTACCTAATAATTTTCCATTTAGATCATAAACCGTTAAGTTAACCTCGCTTGTCTCTTTTAAAGAGAAAGAAAAAGTAGTTTGGCTAACTATCGGGTTGGGAGAGACTGTTAATTCAATTTGGTTAATTTCAGATTCAGAGATAGCTACCGGAGTTAAGTTAGCAACCGCTACGAGTTTGGAATAGTAATTGCGGCTGACGTAAGAGCCGACGACGATTGAGTCGATAACGCTATCTATTCGCTCGCTGGTAAAGGCAAGCGGTGAAGTATATCCGTCCGGACTGACCGTTTCGAAATTGTATATTTCCATGCTTACCGGCATTGGAGAATTCCAATTAGACCAATATGTATATTCTCCGGTAACCACTAGCTTATCGGCTCCGCTCGCCTCGCTTGTATAGTCGAGAGCTAAAAGGAAATCATCTTTTTGCGGGAGATAGTCGAAACTTTTTAAAGTATCGCCGCCCCTAACAAAGGAGTAATTAACGAGTTTATCGTCACCGTGAAGCATGTACATATGTCCGTAGGAAAGGCTGGATTCGATTTTACAAACGAACTCCGGATAAACACTCGGCCGATTTTCGGCGAAGTAGAAGACGGTATCAATATCGGCATAAGCCCTCCAACCGTATCCATTTTCGCCCCAACTTTCGCCGATAGAATTTAAGTAGTAGAAGGCGCCCGTTTTGCCGTTGACCGTAATGGTGTCATTATAGCCGACTAAGCAAATAGAGTGTGAGCTGGTTGGATTGTCGATGAAGCCCATGATTGGTGCTTCTAGTAACCTTGCTTTAGCTGTAGCTAGATCGAAGAAATATCCCCAATCACCGCAGCGCCATTCAAGCGCTCTGTAGCGTACAGGCAGACTGGGCTTAGTTGTATCGTCATTGGCGTCAAAGGGCATATCGGAGCGCATCGCGCAACCTTCGGTAGCTACTAAATTGAAGAAAGTGCTCGGTGCGATTCCTGGGCCCCAAGGGCTTAAACAGCGGTTATACGGAAAAGCTGGGCTCAGCGCATGTTCATCAACTTTTGGGTCCCAGCCCTTTTCTTTCGCCTTTAAAGCGCTAATTAAACTAGCGCCAGCGGCGGCCACACAACAGCCCTGATTTTTTTGATCAATAGGCCGGTTCATGTATGGTAGGTTGCCATTGAAGGCAAGGGGAAGCGAGAGTTTTTCCTTAGAAAGATTAATTTCTTTTTCCGGAAATTTAGCGCGCAATTGCGCTGCACTCTCATACCACCAAGGGGTCTGACTGAACCCGTTAATTACGAAAAGAGCAGTGAATATAATCACCGCTGCGAAAAGTTTTTTCATCTGTATCTGATTTTGGATTTTATGGTTTATAATCTTTGGTTTTTAAAGAAAATTTTGCTAATTTTTGCTATTGATATTATAGCACTTTTGTTATTATTTGTCAATATATTGCTAGTATTTAATGTTTTTTCTTGACCCCTTTTTTTGAAATTGCTATAATTATCTTAAGTTAATAAACTAAACATAAATGGTGCCGGTGATTAACCCCGCCCTGTTTATGTGATTTATCTATTTATGAAAAAAACATTCGTCGGTCCGCTTATTACAATTATTGTTTTAATATTGTTAGCGGCCATGTTCATCTATTTTTATATTTCTTTGAACCGCATGGATAAGAAAATCACAGCCGTTCAGCAGGGTATCGTGAGCGATTCAGCCAAGCTCGGTGCTATCGTTAACTTCTTTAATTCTACCAGCAATGCCCAGACTACTAAATAATAAAATATTAAATAATAAAAAAACTATGAGAAGAGAATTTGTATTTCCTCTAATCGTCGGTGTTATTTTAGGCGCGCTTGTGATGATATTTTGGCAATTTAATGCCCGGTTAAACAACGCTAGAATTGCCTTAAATCAATTAGAGCAGGTAACCGCCCAGAATACTAAGACTGTTAATGATGTGGTTGCTTTTATCAACCAAGCAACCGGCGCTAATAAGGCCGCTAACCCAGCCGCTGGCGCTCCAGTAACAGAATAAATAAACCGTATTTTTCTTGAAAAAGCCCTGCCAAAACCAGGGCTTTTATGTTATAATTATTAGGTATTATATGATGAAATCTGAAGCTAAAAAGCGCCTAGATAAATTAAAAGCGGAGATTGATTATCACCGCTATAATTTTAGCGTCCACGACCGAGAAACCATAAATCCGGCGGCTTTGGATAGTTTGAAAAATGAATTATTTAGACTTGAAAATGAATTTCCGGATTTAATTACTCCTGATTCGCCGACACAGCGAGTCGCTGGGAAACCACTCGGTAAATTTAAAAAATCAGTCCACTCTCAACCCATGATTTCTTTGTTTGATGCTTTTACTGAAGATGATATGTGCTCTTGGGAAGACAGAAATAATAATTATTTAAAACGAGAGTTGAAAGCAGAGTATTATTGCGAATTGAAATTAGATGGTCTTGCGATTAATTTAAAATATCAGAACGGGTTACTAGTAAACGGCGCTACCCGAGGCGACGGTAAAGTCGGAGAAGAGGTCACGGATAACATCAGAACTATTAACAGCATTCCTCTAAGATTACGCCTTCCCAGTGAAAGTGAATTAAAGGCACTTGGTTTTTCAGGTAGCGATATTAAGAAAATTTTTAATTTAATTACTAGAGGAATCATTGAGGTTCGCGGCGAAGCTATCATGACCAAAAAGGTTTTTGCGGATCTTAATAAAAAGTATGCGCAGGCAGGAAAAGCCCTCTTGGCAAACACGCGCAACGGCGTTGCCGGTTCGATTCGCCAGCTTGATTCAAAAATAACGGCGGAAAGAAGATTGGAATTTTATGCTTATGATTTATTGTTGTCTGACTTAAATGGCGAGTCGACTAGCTTGCCATATGAGCGCGGAGAAATCATTACGCGCCGCGATCAAGCCGATAAGCTCGCCAATTTATTAGGGTTGAAAACTTTAAAGTATAATCGGGTTTGCGCTGATCTTAAAGCAGTTTTTTCTTTTTATCGTGAGATTGAAAATAAACGCGCCGCCCTGCCTTACGACATCGACGGCACAGTTGTAAAATTTAATGATTTAAAAATGTGGAATATCTTGGGTATAGTCGGGAAAGCGCCGCGGTATATGATGGCCTATAAATTTTCGGCCGAGCAGGCGACAACCAGAGTAAATGATATTGTCTGGCAAGTCGGTCGTACCGGGGCCCTAACTCCGACCGCACTACTTGAACCGGTAAAAGTGGGCGGAGCGACGATTAGCCGCTCAACGCTTCATAATTTTGATGAAATTAAACGTTTAGATCTGCGACGGGGCGATACGGTTATTATTGAACGTTCAGGCGATGTTATTCCGAAAGTAATTTCTGTTTTAAAAAATTTACGAACCGGCAAGGAAAAAAAAATTGAGCCGCCGGAAGTTTGTCCGATGTGCGGCGGCCGAGTTGAAAAGGTTGGCGCCGAAGTCGCTTATCGCTGTTTAAATAAAAAATGCTATGCTGTTAATTTGCGCCAAATAATTCATTTCGTTTCTAAAGGCGCCGCCGACCTTGAAGGACTGGGTCCGAAATTAATTGAACAATTCGTGACTGAAGGTCTAGTTAAAGATGCGGCCGATTTATATTCTTTGAAAAAGGACGAGCTCTTGAGTTTAGAAAGATTCGCTGAAAAAAAAGCTGATAATGTAATAGAGATGATTGCCGCGCGACGAGTATTAAGTTTAGAAAGATTTATTTATGGTTTGGGTATTAGACACGTCGGCGAAGAAACCGCGCAGTTGCTCGCTAATACACTCTCACCGATTCTAAATAAATCAGCTAGAGATGGGATAGTTTCAATTAGCGCGCTAGCGAGTATTTTTCAGAAATTAGAATTAATTGATTTAGAAAAATTAGAAGATGTCGGTCCGATTGTTGCTCGCAGTATAAAGGAGTTTTGGCATAATTCGCATAACCTAGAAGGGTTTAATAAGTTCTCTAAAAATGGTGTTTCTTTAAGTATTACGAAATTTAGTGCCGCCCAAACAAAAAATGCGAAATTAGCCGGAATTAGCTTTGTTTTAACCGGAACTATGGCGAGTTTGACACGCGACGAAGCGAAAGATAGAATTAAATCATTGGGCGGAAAAACCAAAGAAAGCGTGACCCGTGAGACCAGCTATTTGGTAGTCGGCGAAGCGCCTGGCTCAAAATATGAGAAGGCAAAAAAGCTAGGTATTAAAATATTAGAAGAAGAAGAGTTTTTGAAATTAATTAGATAACTAACATCGGATAGCAGGGAAGCCAAATAAAAACCCCCGCAGAGCGGAGGAATTTATTATCTTACAGGTTGCAGTTTATTTGACAAGATTTAACACCAAAATTATTATAGCAAAAAAAATATTTTAAGTAAATTCTAAAAATAAATTAAAGCTTATCAAAGTATGGCCATAAGCAAAGAAGATATAAAACATATTGCCGAGTTATCAAGAATTAAATTAACAGCGGCGGAAGAAATAAAATTCGGTGAACAACTCGGATCAATTTTAAAATATATTGAAAAGTTAGACGAAGTTGAAACGAAAAAAATTGAGCCGACTGCACAAGTTAGTGGTCTTATCGATGTTTTGCGTAGCGATGAGGTTTACGATTGGAATAGGGAGGAAGTTGAGGCGGCACTAGCGCAAGGAGAAATTGAAGCGAACCAAGTAAAAGTAAAAAGAGTTTTATGAATTTAAACGAACTAACAATTAAAGAGGCGCGTCTTAAATTAGATTCCGGAGAAATCTCCGCTTTAGAATTGACTAAAGCCTGTCTCGCGCAAATAAAAAAACTTAACCCAGAAATTAACGCGGTTTTAACAATTTGTGAAGACGAAGCCCTTAGCGCCGCCCAAGAAGCCGATAAAAGAATCAAGACCGGTGAAAAGAACAATTTGCTCGGCATTCCGTATTTATGCAAAGATAATATCATGACGAAGGGTATCAGAACGACGGCCGCTTCAAAAATTTTAGAAAATTATTTTGCGCCGTATGATGCAACGGTAATTAAAAAATTAAAAGAAGCCGGAGCTGTCCTACTGGGCAAAACAAACTTAGATGAATTTGCGCACGGCGCCTCAACCGAAAATTCCGCTTATGGCGTCACGAAAAACCCTCTCGATTTAACGCGTGTTCCTGGCGGTTCTTCGGGCGGATCGGCCGCTGCGGTTGTTTCAAATATGTGCCTATTTGCTTTAGGTTCAGATACGGGCGGCTCAATTAGGCAACCAGCCAGCTTTTGCGGAATATACGGTTTAAAGCCTAGTTATGGCCGCGTTTCTCGTTTTGGATTATTATCAATGACTTCCTCGACTGATGTTATTGGCCCCTTAACTAAAACCGCTTATGACGCGGCGGTAGTATTAAAGACAATCGCTGGGCGTGATAATTTAGATGCAACGAGCGCGCCAGAAGCGATTAAGGCCTACGAAAAAGAAATTATATCCGGCGGCACTCTTAAAGGAATTAAAGTTGGTCTGCCGAAAGAATATTTTCTTAAGGAAATGAAGAAAGAAATTAACTTGTGCTTAAAAGAAGTAGCTCAGAAACTAGAAGCCGCCGGGGCCGAGTTAGTTGAGGTCAGCTTACCATATACTGAATACGGCATTCCTGTTTATTATATTATTACGCCTTCAGAAATTAGTTCTAACTTGGCGCGCTTTGACGGCATCGGCTGGGGGCTCGCAAAAAATGAAACGAGTAATCTTCAAGATTTTTATAAAGCTAATCGCGGCAGCGGATTCGGCCCAGAAGTAAAGCGCCGTGTCATGCTCGGTACTTATGCGCTGAGTGCCGGTTATTATGATGCTTATTATAAAAAAGCGCAGGCGGTTCGAACTTTAATCATTGAAGATTTTAATAAGGTATTTAAAAAAGTTGATATATTGCTAACCCCAACGACGCCGCACCCCGCTTTTAAAATCGGCGAACAAGTAGATGACCCCTTGGCGATGTATATGGAAGATATTTTTGTAACTGGTGCCTCGCTTGCTGGTTTGCCTGCGATTTCTATTCCGGCGGGAACAGTGGAGACAAGTGAAGGGAACGAGATGCCAATCGGAGCGCAATTAATTGCGCCGCGCCTCGAGGAGGGAAGGATATTTAAAGTAGCTAGCGCCCTATAACTGTATAGCTATAACTGTATAACTATTTAAAAAATATAAAATATTATGAAAAAAAACAAAAACACTAAAGATTTGAAAAGATTTTTACTCCCCGGAGTGATTCTTGTCGGAGTTGCCCTTTTAATTTTTCTTCTCGTGCGGACTGGAAAAAATAATCCTAGCCCCGCAGCTAACATTAAGCTAGGAAATTTGCCGGTCAAAGAAGTTAAGGCGCAAAGCTATGCTACTCTTAAGACACCGGTTCTAAAAGTTGATGATAAAATGTTCGGGAGTTCGGACGCAAAAGTAAAAATTTTTGTCTATGAAGATATTTCTAGTATTTATAGCGCTAAATTAGCCGATACCTTAGATAAGCTTTATTCCGAAGATTCGTCTCAGCTCGCAGTTATTGTACGTCCCTTTATTTCTCCGAATTCGGCTATTTCTAAGGAAGCGGCCGTAGCCCTAGAGTGCGCCGGTGATCAAAATAAATGGGTGCCGATGCGCGCGCTTTTATTTGCCAAAGCCAAGAATGCTAGTTTAAGTTCTTTTGATTTTGAAAAATATGCCGAGCAGATTGATTTAGATAAAAATACTTTTTTAACTTGCTTGACTAATTCAGCAAAATCCGCAAAACTAGAGGAGTTAAATACGGAAGCGGGAAGCTATAATGTTCTTGGCGCCCCGACTATTTTTATCGGCGATGAAATGATTTTAGGTGCCCGCCCCTATGAAGATTATGTTGATTCCAATGGTGATAGTATTGAAGGTTTGAAGACATTGATTGATAAAAAAACAAAATAAATAGAACGGTTTGCTTAATTTTAAGCGAGCCGCTAGAGGAGAGGTCGCATAGCGGTCTAGTGCGCACGCCTGGAAAGTGTGTGTACCGAAAGGTACCCAGGGTTCGAATCCCTGTCTCTCCGCAGTTAGGAAAAAGTGGCCCGGATAGGCTACTTTTTTGTTTACTTTTAGTAAATTTTTTGAGTTCCAAAGTGACTCTAGTAAAAAATATCAATTCTACTTTTATATTTGAAATGCTATAATTTAATATATGACGAATAAGAACAAACAATTAATTATCTATCAAGCGAAATCGGGTGCATTGGAGATGAAGAAAGACGTCAAACACTCCACGATTTGGGCCAGCCAAACCCAGATTGCAGAGATTTTTAGTGTTGATCGTTCGGTTATTACTAAACATATTGGGAATATATTAGCCGATAAGGAATTGGATAAGAGATTAGTATGTGCAAAATTTGCACATACTGGCAACGATGGTAAGACTTATCAAGTGCAATATTATAATTTGGATATTATTTTAGCCGTCGGTTATCGTGCGAATTCTACTCGTGCCATTGAATTTCGTAAATGGGCAACCAAAACATTGCGCGCCTATATTACTAACGGTTATGCGATAAATAAAAATCGCATTTCTAACAATTATCAGCAATTTTTGGAAGCCGTTGATGATATTAAAAAGCTTTTACCGAAAGGCGCGAACATCAATACCGAAAATGTTTTAGAACTCGTCAATATGTTTGCCAGCACTTGGATGTCTCTTAATGCCTATGATAAAGGGAACCTTGAGACCAAGGGTTTAACTAAAAAGCGTGTCGCTTTGACCGTTGAAAAATTGTCAGAAAATTTAGATAAACTTAAGCAAGAATTAATTAAGAAGAAACAGGCGACGGATTTCTTTGGCTCAGAGCAGAGAAGGGGAGCTTTGGACGGAATTGTCGGTAATGTTATGCAGACGTTTGACAGCCGAGAATTGTATGGAAGTGTGGAAGAGAAGGCGGCTCATCTTTTATACTTTATAGTTAAAGATCACCCCTTCGCGGATGGCAACAAGCGCAGTGGCGCTTTTGCTTTCGCTTGGTTTTTAAGTCAAGCTAAAATATTGGATAAAACTAAAATAACGCCGCCTGCTCTCACTGCCTTAACTGTGCTTGTTGCCGAGAGTAATCCCAAAGAGAAAGATAAAATGATCAAACTGATTTTAACTTTGTTAAAATAATAATTTCTATGGAATTAAAAGAGAAAATAATAGAAAATATAAATAAACCAGAAATAATAGATAGAGATAGGAGGGCGGAGATTCTTTCCCGATTTTTACATTCCGCAGAGAATATTAAATCTCTGCATGGAAGAAAGATTGAAGATATATTTTCTAACGAAGAGGGGAAACGAATTTTTATTGATGGTCTGCAAACTGACGAATTTGAGGAGTTATTAAATGGCGTTAATGGAATTTTGCGTGATAAGAAGAAGGACGAGTGGAATATGGACGGACAGGGGGTGGAGGTTGAAAGCCCAATTATGGGAGCTGAATATGTCCCGCCACGGCCGGAGGACAAGTCCGAATTACTTGGCGAGACTTTAATTACTGCTAAGGAAATTAACAGAGAAGGAAAAGATTTAAAAGATATTGCTTTACTTGTCTCATCGTCTTTAAATGCAATCCATCCTTATGCGGACGGGAATGGACGGACGGGTCGCTTTGTTTATCTTTTGCTTGCTGAAAATTTTAATGATGCATCAAAAGATAAATTGCAACAGATATTAGGGGAAAATGGTCGCGACAATCTAAACATTAGTCCGGGGTTTGTGCAATGGGATATCAGAAATCTGTTAGAAAAAGAACTTGGTGTGAATGACTCGAAAGTTAATACGAAAAAAATTACCAATTTATTCTTTAAAAGAAAACAAGACATACAATTTGCTGAGACAGTATCTTCAGAAAACCAAGAACTTTTTAATGATCTGCTAAATAAAGATACACGTTATCTATTTTTGAGCGTTTTTAAGTACTTGCAAGGTCAAGAAGATAAAGATAAATATTTACGTAAATTTCCTGATCGAGCGGCCGTCCCAGTTGATTTGCTCGCAAAGAATCTAACACCAGAAAATCTGGACGAAATCATTCAAAATTATAAAGGATTGAAAATGAAATATGTTGAGAAGCTGATTGATAGTATTGCTCATCCTGAAAAGGATGAATACCAATTTGAATATAATGGACAGAAAATTTCTCTTAAAGACTACTTTGAGCTAAGGATTAAAGAAGAAGCTGAAAAAATTGTTGAAGAAGACAGATTAGCAGAAAAGAAAAACAAACAAAATTAGACGAATTTTACAGCACAGATATTTAAAACCATTCCAACTACGTCCCACCCTCTCCGCAACGTCTGTTAATATGAAGTACTTAAAAACAGAGCTTAGGCTCTGTTTTTTGACACACACATTTTTGTTTGTTATCATATCAATATAAATTGATTATATACATATGAAAGCAAAATGTTGTACCAATAAAAAATCAACTAAAGCATTTACTAATCTCGCTAAGTTTCTAAGAATAATTGGCGATGATAATCGTTTAAGAATTTTATGTCTATTAAAAGACGGGGAACGTTGTGTTTGTGAAATATACCCCAATCTCGATTTATCCCAGAATTTAGTTTCCAGTCATCTAAAAATTATGCTTGATTTTGGCTTACTTAAAACAAGACAAGAATGGAAAAAAAATTATTACTCCATAAATCCAACTATATTTAGAAAATATAATTTGTCACTAACTAATTTCTTAAAAAACTATGAATAATCAAATTACCTCCATTCAAGTTTTGGGCTCTGGTTGTCCAACTTGCAAGAAACTTCACGAATTAACTAAGGAGGCGGCTAAAGAATTAAACATTACTACGGAGGTGGAATATAGCTCTGATATTCAAAAATTGCTTGACACTGGAATGATGTCTTCGCCGGTGTTAGTTATTAATGGTAAGGCTGTTTTGGCTGGTGGTTTCTCGAGCCTTAAAAAGATTAAAGAACTATTAAGCGCTAACAGCGAACAACCTGTAGTCGAAAAGAAAAGCGATTATTATTTTTGCGGTGGCAGGTGCTAATTTCTATGTTTTATCCGCTCCAACTATTGGCTGATTGGCTGACTTACTCCGTTTTTAATATTGTGCCAAAAACATTGTTAGCTAGTGCCGTTGATTTTTTTATTTTTGATACGCTAAAAATATTTATTTTGTTATTTGTAATTATTTTTATCGTATCTTTTGTCAGAACTTATTTACCGCCTGAACAAGTTCGTTTATTTTTAGCTAAGAAAAATAAATTAACCGGTCACATTTTAGCCTCGCTGCTTGGAATAATTACACCCTTTTGTTCTTGCTCAGCCGTGCCTTTATTTTTAGGCTTTGTCGAAGTTGGCGTGCCGCTTGGCGTTACATTTTCTTTTTTAATTGCCTCGCCGATGATTAACGAAGTAGCTTTAGTTTTACTTTTTAGTCTTTTTGGTTGGAAAATATCTTTATTTTATATTTTAAGCGGTTTAATTATCGCTATCGTTTCGGGCTTATTTATCGACCGCATGAAAATTGAGCATTTAGTGGCCGATTTTGTTTGGCAGAATAAACCAAAAAACAAGGCAATTTCTGAAATTAAGATGAGCCAGAAAGAAAGAATGACTTATGCTTTAAAATATGCCGTAGATATATTTAAAAAGGTTTGGCCGTATATTTTAATCGGTGTTGGCATTGGTGCCTGGATCCATGGCTACGTACCAGCTGATTTTTTAGCCTCATACGCTGGAGCTGATAAATGGTATGCCGTGCCACTTGCAACCTTAATTGGTATTCCTCTCTATTCAAACGCGGCTGGGGTAATCCCATTGGTTAGCGCTTTAACCGAAAAAGGAGTAGCGATTGGCACTACTTTATCATTCATGATGGCCGTTACCGCCCTATCACTTCCAGAATTTATGATTTTAAAGAAGGTCATGAAAACTAAACTTATAATTATCTTCGCTTCAGTGGTTGGCGTCGGGATTATTTTGACTGGATATTTATTTAATTTAATTTTAAAATAACATTATGAACAAGAAAGTTCTGATTTTTCCTTTGTTAATTTTAGGCGTATTTATTTTGACTGGATGTAGCTTAAATAATAATAAGCCCCAATCATCTGGGATAAATGAAATTAAGGTTAGAGAAACTCAAATGAAAGCCGACAAAGTTCAGGTGTTTACTTTTCATACTACTCAGCGTTGCGCAACTTGTATTGCTATTGGTAGATTATCGGGCGAGGTGGTTGAGGAATATTATCAAAGAGAGTTACGTGATAGTAAAATTGAGGTTAGAGAAATAAATATTGATTTGCCAGAGAATAAAGAATTGGCTGCTCGGTTTCAGGCTAGCGGCTCATCTTTAAAGATTAATACTATTTATGGCGGTGAGGATCATATAACTGAAGACACGGCTGTTTGGCGCTTAACTTCAAATCCAGTTCAGTATAAAAGTTACTTAAAAAATAAGATTGACACTCTTTTGGGTAAATAATATGGATTTAATAAATAGTCTTATCGATAATTATAATTTGCCAATGCTGACGGCTTTTTTGTTAGGTATTTTAACATCAATCAGCCCCTGTCCTTTGGCCACGAACATCACGGCCGTTGCTTTTATTTCTAAAAACATTAAAACTCCTAAATACACCGTTTTATCTGGGTTATTTTATACTCTCGGTCGCGGTATTAGCTATACGCTACTAGCAACACTAGTTTATTTTGGTCTGTCGTCTTTTAGGGTTTCTAGCCTTTTTCAGGGTTGGGGTGATAAAATATTGGGCCCAGTTTTGATAATTATTGGTTTAATAATGTTTGATATTATCAAGATTAATTTTAAAACCAGCGGTAAAACTGAGAAAATAAAATTATGGCTGTCTAGTAAAGGCTATCTAGGGTCGCTCGCTTTAGGCATGCTATTTGCCTTTGCTTTCTGCCCTTATAGTGGAGTTTTATTTTTTGGTGTTCTTATCCCACTAATACTTAAATCGGCCAGCGGACTATTACTCCCGTCTATCTTCGCTTTAGGTACCGGACTGCCAGTAATTATATTTTCATTTTTAATTGCTTATAGTATGAAAACTGTTAGTCGCGTCTTCGTTTCGGTGCAAAAAGTTGAAAAATGGCTCCGATATGGAGTAGCTGGAATATTTATTTTAACAGGTTTATACTATACCCAATTTTTAATAAAGTTTTTAATTAATTTATAAATATATGAACCAGAAAAGCCAATATGATTGTCGGTGCGGCTGTGGGGCTGGTTCAGAAAAAACAAGCGATACTAAAAAGATTTTAATAATCGCCTGGCAGAGACTGGTTACGGAGGGGAATACCTGCCCTCGTTGTGGCTCTACGGAAGATGAGTTAGACAAAGCAGTTCATCAGTTAAAAGAAAAACTTAAATTACTCGATATTGATGTGGTTTTAGAAAAAGCAGAATTATCTATTAATGAGTTTAAAAAAGATCCCGTTAAATCAAATTCGATTCTGTTTAACGGCACGCCACTGGAAAATATAATTAATGCTAAAACTGGTAAAAGCCAGTGTTGTGATGTCTGTGGCGATGAAGAATGTCGTACGGTCGAAATAAAAGGAGAGACATTTGAAACTATACCCGCAGAAATAATTGTTAGAGCGGGATTAAAAGTAGCCGCTGATTTGTAATTTATAAAAAATAAGATCTATGAACAACGAGCAAAAAAAATTCTATTCTTCATCGGATGAATATTTTGATACTCTTTATAATCAAGGCAGTTCTTATTTTTTACCGTATATTGATTATGTAAGTTTGTATGCGGTGCCTAATTGCACGCTGCTAGACCTGGGTTGCGGAGCGGGACAATCTACGGAACTACTGAGAAAAGCTGGGTATAATGTTATTGGAGTTGATGGGTGTGAAAGATTTATTACTCAAGCAAAAATATCATTTACTCAAAATAAATATTTTTGTTGCCAAGCTGAATCGCTCGCCTTTCTTGATGCTAATTTCGACTGTGTCGCTAGTTATAATACGATTGAGCATTTTATAGATTTAAGCAAAATCATGAAAGAGATTGCTAGAGTTCTTAAGCCGGGAGGTCTTTTTATCATCCACTCCCCTAATTTATTAAGCATTCAGCACCAAATTAATGCCCTAAAAAGATTTAAAGGGATGACTTACGATGGTAAGAAGAATATATTTCAATTAATTGTAATGGCGCTGAAAAATATAATATTTTTATTTATTAGACGCCTGAGCAGGCGGGCACTAATAATCTATAGAAAACCATCAGAAACATTTGATTTTCCAGATGTTGACGCTACCTGGTTGATGAATCCAATTGATATGAAAAATTTATTAAAAGAATACGGTTTTGAAATATTAAAATATCAGAATACAGATTCATTAAGTGCCTCCTCATTTTTTAAAAAAATAGTCTCTAAGGTCGTGCCGGAGCAAATGGGTATTATTAGAATAGTTGCTCGGAAGGAAGTGGCTTAGTTGTATTGTTTTTTATTTTAGACTTGTTATAATCTCCGGATAATAAATAAGCAGGGAATAGTGGGTGGCGGAGAGAGAAAGGCCGCGCGGTATACCCAAAATTTTATTATTTTTATTAAATATTAGCAAAATTAATACAATTTTTATTTGAATTATGAAGTACGAAATCCAAAATCAGGAAATTGACCTGGAAATGGACGAAGGCGTATTTAAACCCTCGCCTCATGGATCGGCCGCCCTAGGAAGCCATATAAAAGTAAAAAAAGGCGAGACGGTACTTGATATCGGCACTGGCACTGGGCTACTCGCTATCTTGGCCGCCAAGTTAGGAGGCAGGGTTACGGCCGTTGATGTCGTGTCCGAAGCGATTGAACTCGCTAAAAAAAACGCGGAGAAAAATAATGTTTCGGTTGATGTTAAAATCGGAAATTTATTCGCGCCGGTTCAAGGTAGCATTTATGACGTAATTATTGCTAATGTACCGCAAGAGAATTTATCGCCCAGTATTATAAATTCTCTTTCAGAGCAAAAAGTAACCGGTATACATGGTGGGGAAGAGGGTAATGAAATATTATTAGAAACACTCAAGTTGGCTCCTGCTTTTATGCATAAAAATTCCCGCCTTTATGTGGTTGTTTATTCCATGAGTGATTTTCGCGCCAGCCTTCAATTATTAACGAAGGAATATAGCGCCAAATTGCTGAATTTTTATACGGGTCCAGTGAAAGAGTTCGTCTACGCCGATATTCGATTCTATGAAGATAAAACAAAAAATGGCCGGATTAATATTTATAAGCCCGATAATAATTATTGGGCCGACTTATTTGTCTTTGAGTTGAGTTTAAAATAGCCCTGAAATAGGGGCTATTTTTGTTAAGGAGTTTATAGCCCTGGGGTGGTGTGGTATAATAATTCAAATAGCTATTAACTTATAGGAAATTAATTTATGAAATTTAAAGAGCCAATTATACCCAACCCCGAGGAGACAACAAGAATGCAGCCGGAGAAAATTGTCGAATTGATAGTCGAGCGCGGTTATGATAAATTTTTACCCCAGAATTTTAAAGACGATCCGACTCGTTATTTTGAAGAGTTCGGTCAGAAAGTGAAGCCGGGCGAAAAAATCACCTATAACGAAAAAGGTGACATTATGGAAAATCCTGATTCGGTTAAGGATTTTCCAGTTTGGCAGGATTTAGAGGGCGGCGAATTATGGACAGTATGCAAGAAGATTAATAAGAACAGAGGAGAAACGAAGAAGTCTCACGACCCTTTCTATGAGTATAAAGTTTTAGAGTTACTACAGGAATTAAATTTGCCGGCCGCTAAACCCATAGCCAAAGTTAAACAGAATGAGTCGTGCTTTATGATTACAGAAAAGATTCCGGGGATACGTTGGAGCGAAAGAGACGTTTTACGTTCAAAAGATTTAGGCTTGACTGAAGATGATTTTAAAAACTTAGAGGCGCAAGCTGATGCCTTATTGACCGAGTTGAAAGAAAATTTTACGCGGGCAGGTATTATCCGCCAACCCGTTGTGGAGCTTGGTATGAGCGGTTGGGAATTAAAGGACATGGTCTTTATTATCGATTTAGAGAGTAAGAAAGTTTTAAAAATAATCCCGACTGATTGGGAAATGACTGCAATTGATTGGAGCAAAGTTGAAAGCTATAAACGTGAACGGCTCTAATATTTTTGTTATATTTTATATTAAATCTATGGAAACATTTAATTTAGAAAGTGAAAAGAAGCCGAGTCTATTTTCGCGCTTAGAGCTGGCTGGGCTTGATCAAGCAGCGGCGGAGAATTTTCGGTCTTTGATTGAAAAGATAAAATTTTCTAATATTAATATTAACTCCGAATTAGGCGCTATTCACATTGATATGATCGCGTCGCTTTTGACTAAACAAGAAAATGGTGAAGTTTTTTTGCAGAATATTCTAAAGGCTATAAATCATGACTGGCAAGAGGTTGAAGAATTTTTGATCAGCTCGACTAAAGAATTGGATGTTGAAAATATTGATTTAGATATTGGAGCTAATCGCCGGGTTGATAAGATAGAGTGCGTTTTTGCCGATGAGGCTATTTATGATTTTACACTCTCGACTGATTTGGTCGACCATAAAGATATCAATAATAGTAATTCCTATGTTGAGAAAGAAGTTTTTGAAAGTTCGCTCGCGGAAAACAACCCCGTGTTGCAGCGTTATTTCGGTTATTTAGAGCGGAAACTTTCGGGCCGTAATTATCGTTTGATTGCGAAAGAGTATTTGCCGGGTAAAAACATTTCTCAATATTTTAATGAATTTGAGGGCGGCGCGGAAATCATGCTCGCCTTCGATGATGTCGCCTGCGAACTAGCCTACAGCATGGGGTCTCTTTATAAAAGAATGCAAGGTAAACTGCTTGAAGATTTAAAGCTAGAAAACATTATTTATAATTATGAAAATCCTGATTCTGATAAATTAGCTTGTCGGATTTGCGATCACTCCGGTTATTATGAAGAAAATGCGGAATATAGGAGTGTTTCTCAAATTCTGGCTCAACTTAGCAGTTTGTTAACCGTTTATTCAATGAAAGCGGATCAGTTAGAGAAAAATAAAAAAATTAGTCAGGAAGATTATAATCCAGAAGATTTAATAGTTAATTACCTCGAGTCTTTTGTGTCGGAATTAGATGACCCAAATCTCGAGCAACTACTTTTAAAGAAAGTAAGGGAAGTAAGGAGCGTAGAAGCCGACGAGAGGATATTTGACCTATCTGATGACTTATTAGAGTTCATTATTGATTATCTAGAAAATAACATCCAGAATTAATTGTATTCAGGGGGCAAAACGTGTTATAATTATAATAATTAAGCGACTTTTCAAATTTCAGCCACGTATAATTGGTGGTAATATTTAGCTCGTAATTACTATAATTATATGAAAAATAAAAAATTATTTTTAGTCATTCTGGCGCTTTTTATTATTGCTATAATCGCCGGCTTCTTATGGTATCAAAATTTTAGAGCAGTCGACGGTTCTTTGGCTAATATTAAAAGTAAAGGAGTATTAATCGTTGGCAGCGATATTCCATACGGCGTTATGGAATTTTTTGATGCCGATGGTAGCCCAGCCGGAATAGATGTTGATATTGCCCAAGAAATTGCTTCTCGGTTAGGCGTTAAATTAGAATTTAATGATTACGATTGGGATCAGTTATTTGATAAAGTAAAAAGTGGTGAAATCGATTTAGCGCTTTCAAGTATTACGATTACGCCTGAACGACAAAAAGAGATGAGCTTTAGTGATCCTTATTTTGATGGTGGTCAGGTTATTATTGTCCACAGTGCTAATCAGGAAATAAGCGGAGTTAAGAGTTTGGTTGGTAAGAAAATCGCTGTCCAAAAAGATACTACCGGTTATACGGAAGCAAAAAAATATACTCCGGAAGATTTAATTTCCGTTTATCTTAATTTTGAAAATACAAATGGCGCCGGAATAATTTCTGACCTTAAAAATGAAAAGTGTGAAGCGATTGTCGTTGATTATATCCAGGCCCTGAGTATGATAAAAGCCAACCCCGGATTAAAAATTATCGGCGTCCCTTTCACTAAGGAAGATTATGGAATCGCAACTAGATTAGAGAATAACACCCTAATGGAAAAAATTAATTCGATTTTGGAGGGAATGAAGAGCGACGGAACTCTAGATAAAATAAAAACTAAGTGGACTAAAATTTAATAAATATAATATCCGCCGTTAGGCGGAGCACGTAATATGAAAATTTTGATTATCGATGACGAAATTAGCGCCGCCACAACCCTTAAGGCTCTACTCATGAGTCAAGAGGGTTATGAAATTGATATTGAGTATGACGGCCACAAGGGTTTGGATAAAATGAGTGCGAACTCTAATTATGATTTGTTGATACTTGATGTCATGATGCCCGATTTTAGTGGTATTGATGTCTGTAAAGCAATGTCAAACGACGAAAAGCTTAAAAATATTCCCGTTCTCATCGCTTCTGCCTTGCCGATTGCTTCTAAAGAATTAGAAGGGCTTTTAAATGAATTCAAGGCCCTTAATGTTGTTAAGGGCGCGATTGAAAAACCGTATGTTTTAGAGGAACTTTTAGCCGCCATAAAAAAAATAGTGTAGTCTATAAAAAATTGATTATGAAGAAAGCGATTATTATTTTGGTTGCTCTGTCGGGCTTGGTTATAGGTAGTATTTATTTTTTAAATCATCTGCTCGTTACCAAAGAAAATTTTTTGGCTGGGAAAAAACCGATTTTGATCGGTTTTTCGATGGGAACAACCAGAGAAGAAAGATGGTTTAAAGATCGCGATTTATTTGTTACTCGGGCTCAAGAATTAGGCGCGACCGTAAGCGTTACTTTATCTGATTATGATGTCGAGAAGCAGATTCTACAGATTGAAAATTTAATTAGTCAGGGCGTAAGCGTAATTGTTGTTATACCGGCCGACTCGGAAAAAATCAGCCCGGCTATAGAAAAAGCTAACCAGGCCGGGGTAAAAGTAATTGCTTACGATCGGCTGATTAGAAATAGCGATATTAATTTATATATTTCTTTCGATAATGTTAAGGTTGGCGAACTGCAAGGAGAAAGTATTTTAGCAGTAGCGGACAAAGGCAATTTTGCTTATATCGGCGGTTCGCCTACTGATAACAACGCTTCTTTACTTAAGGAAGGAACGATGAATATTTTAGCTCCTAAAATTTTTGGCGGAGAGATCAAATTAGTTATTGATCAGTTTATGACTGACTGGAAACCGGAAGAAGCTTATAAAACCATAAAAGATTATTTAGAGACTGGCGCTCCGCTCGATGCCGTTATCGCCGCTAACGACGGGACGGCCTCCGGCGTTATTCAAGCACTTAAAGAAAGGGGTTTAGCCGGTAAAGTGCCGGTATCTGGGCAAGACGCCGAACTTTCTGCTACGCAAAGAATTGTTGCCGGCACGCAAACCTCTACAGTTTATAAGCCAATTGGCTCTCTTGCTTATAAAGCCGCGGAAATCTCGGTTGCTATGGCTTTAGGGCGAATGCCGAAAACCACCCGGGTTATTGATAACGGGAAAGTTAGTGTGCCCTCATATTTTCTTGAACCGATTATCGTTAATAAAAATAACATGATGACCACGGTTGTCGGTAGTGGTTTTCATACTTATGAAGAAGTTTATAAATCAGCTATTAAATAAGAGAAATGGTTAAAGTTTTATATGCAGAGCATTAAAAAGAAACTGCTAACCTCATTTTTTGTAATTATTGCGACCCTACTTATCTCAGAAGGTTTTTTTGTCACGATGGATCACGTGATATTGATGAAGTATTGGGCTCTGGTTGATAATATGGTATCCGAGTATAAACTTATCGAAAATTCCTCTACTTTACTTTCTTCTTTTAATAAGCGTATTAAGTCGCCATCGGATACTGCCGAAATAAAACATTTTAATTCAATTCATTTAGATACGGAGAATTTGCTGGCTAAAGTAAAGGCCGCGATTGTCTATTCGGACAGTCGAATTGCTTTTACGGGTTTGGAAAATAATATTAATGATGTTATTTTTGATACGGAAATCGGCGTTAATAATTTGATGAGTGGCGATTATTTAGAGGCGGTTAATCGTTATGACTCCGCTAGTCGAAAAAATAGTTTTGTTCGCGAAAATGCTACCAATTTAATTTTGAAGGAGTTAGAATATGCCGAAAACTTACAAGTGGAAATCGACAGGGTCAGGCTACTAAGTGAAATTTTTTCTGGTTTGTTACTTGTCGTAACAACCTTGGGCTGCATTGGGCACGCCATCGGTTTCTCTAAAAGATTCGTTGAGCCACTAAGTAATTTGACGAAGTTAGCTAAGGTGATTGAGGGCGGCGATTTAAGCGTGACGGTAGACGAAACTCTGTTAAAGGGCAAAGATGAAGTAGCTAGTTTAGCAAATTCTTTTAATACCATGGTGCTTTCGCTTAAAACAAGTATTAATAAATTACAGGAGTACAATACAGAGATTAAAAATTCGCGCAACCATTTGAAAGCAGAGAAAAATAAATTACAAAAGTATTTAGATATCGCTGGCGTCATTGTTTTAATTTTTGATTCTAATAATAATGTTCTTTTGATTAATAAAAAGGGTCGAGAAATTTTAGGTGTTGAATCATCAGAAATTGTTGGTCAAGATTGGGTGAGTGGTTTTGTGTCTAAAAAAAATCAGGCAAAAACCCAGAGCCTGCTTACTTCGCTTATTACCGATACAGCACCGGTTGATACTTTAGAAAATATTGTGGTTGCCAAAGATAAAACCGAAAAAAATATTGTTTGGCATTTTAGCATGTTACAGAATGAAAATAATATTTCGATGGCGGTACTCGCGACCGGAGTCGATGTCACGGAACTAACTAAGGCTAAAATTACGATTGATCAGCTTAAAGAAGTCGATAAATTAAAAAATGAAATTTTAAATATTGCGACTCATGAATTAAAAACGCCGCTCATCTCCATTGTTGGCTTATCAGAAGTAATGGAGAAACAACCGAAGACGATGCCTAGCGATTACCAGAGCTATATTTCAATTATTCATAACGAAGGTCTGAAGTTGACCAACCTAATTAAGACTATGCTCACGGCTAGCCGAAATGAAGTTAGCCAAGCGGCCATTGTTAAGGAAAAATTTAATCTTATTAACTTAGTCGACTCGCTTAAAATACCGCTAGAAATGCTAGCCAAAAGGACGGAGTCGAAGATTGAATTTAATTTGCAGCCCAAAGAGCTAAATATTGAAAGTGATAAAGCGAAAATATCACAAGTGATTTATAATTTTGTGGATAATGCTGTGAAATATGGTCCGAAGAACCAAATAATTAGTGTTAACTTATTTTTAACCGATAATAAATTTGTTAGATTAGAAGTTAAGGGAGCCGGGCAGGGAATTCCGAAAGCGCTACAAAAAAAACTATTTTTAAAATTTTCGCAGCTCGAACCATCTTTGTCCCGCTCGCAGGACGGTATCGGATTAGGTCTTTATATTTGCAAACAAAACATCGAAAACTTAGGTGGTCAAATCGGCGTTGAGAGTGAACCCAACCAAGGTGCCACCTTTTTCTTTACTTTACCTTTAATTTAGAATAAACATATGAAAATTTTAATTGTCGACAATGACGTCAGCACAGTCACTACGCTCCGTGCACTTTTATTGAGTCAGGCTCCTTTTCAAATTGAAGTTGCCTACGACGGACAAGCCGGCTTAGATAAAATGCTGGAGAGTCCTGATTATAATTTGGTTTTGCTCGATATTATGATGCCGAATATGAGCGGCATGGATGTTTGCCAGATTATGGTTAAAGATGCGCATCTTCGAGAAATACCGGTTTTACTAATGTCTTCCGCCTTGCCTATTCCGCCAGAAGAATTTCATGAATCATTGGAAAAGTTCAGTGCACTCAGCGTAGTTAAGGGAGTTTTAGAAAAACCATTTACGACCGAAAATCTTTTAGCGCAGATTTATAAAGTAGCCAGGAAGATATAGGGAAACGATTTATTTTTATTATATTTTTATTGTAAAATAAAAAGAATATATTCCTAGATAGACGCAGCGATAGACCAGCTTTTAGCTGGTTTTTTGTTGGTTGACACATTTTTAAATATATGATAAATTTTAACGTTAATATTTTATCAAGTATTAACAAATTTTTAGCTTCTAAAAGCTTTGAAATTCAGTTCATTTTATAACCAATATTAATAAAATTTTAGTCATGAAGAAAAAAACTATCAGACTTAAAGGCAGGTGGGTTAATTTAATCAGGACAGCCAGTCTTGATGTTGATCCACAGCGCGGCTTCTCCGAATTATGTCCGCGCGAGTTACCGGTAGCCGGAGCTCTGGAGATTGTTGATGAGCTTAACAGGCAGGCCCAGTTAGTAAAACTCCGCGTCGGCTCAAAAGATGCTCACCCTAACAAGGCGCCCTGGATAGCCGACTTCCGTCATCCTCAACTTGAACCGATTACGGGTTACAAAAATCTTGATGTCCGCTGGAATCGTCATTGTGTTCCTGGTACTGAAGGTTTTAAATTCCTGCCCGGCTTAAGAGAGGAAGCCTACGACTTTATTGCCTACAAAGGCATTGAACCGAGCAAACATCCGTATGGCGCTTGTTATCATGATTTCGACGACACACAGTCGACCGGACTTATTGAGTTTTTGCGCGCTAACAAAATTAAGACAGTTATCGTTGGCGGTTTGGCCACAAGTTTCTGTGTTAAAAAAACTGTTTTGCAGCTTTGCAAAACAAAACTCTTTAACGTTTTTGTTAACTTAGCTGCTTGCCGCGATATTTCCGGTATTGATACCGACGCTTCGATTAAAGAAATGATCGTCGCCGGAGCTGTCATGCTGCAAAATGTTGACGAAATTGTAAACGCCGAAGAAATCGCCACCGGAAAAGAAACCAGGCCAAAAATTTAACCGCTAAAAAAGGAAAAAGATGTTTAAAGTAAAAGATGAACCGATTATCAATTCTCTTATGGACGTGGATTTCTATAAATTCACTATGGGGCATTTGATTTTCAAGAAACACCGTCAGGTGCCGGTCCGGTTTAAATTTAATAACCGAACCAAGTCTGTTGCATTGCCGCAACATATTCCGATTGAAGCTTTGCGTGAGCAAATGGATCATGTCCGGACGCTGCGTTTCAATAATAGTGAGTTGCATTATCTCAGGGGAACAAATGAGTATCAGGAACGAATGTTCCAGGAAGATTACTTGCAGTTTCTCAAAGGTATGCAGCTGCCGGAATACGACCTCGAATATATTGGTAATGATTTGCGTTTAGAATTTCCCGGCGAGTGGTCGAACACCTCGCATTGGGAAACTTTGGCGCTGTCGATTATCAATGAACTCTATTACCGCGAGCAGCTGAAAAAAATGTCGCAACTCGAAAGGGATTTTGTCTTTGCGACTGGTGTACAGCGCTTGCTGGAGAAAATAAAAATTCTGCGCCAGTATCCGGAATTAAACTTTTCTGATTTTGGCACACGTCGACGTTTCAGCCGTGAGTGGCAGAAATATGTTGTCTCGATGCTGGCCGCCGAACTACCAAGCCAACTTAAAGGTACCTCTAATACAAAGTTGGCGATGGACTTGGGTTTAATGCCGACTGGAACCGCCGCCCATGAAATGGATATGGCTTATAGTGGAATCTATCATGAAAGCGACGACAGTATTCGCAATTCGCACCGCATGTTTTTGCATGACTGGCGCGAAATGTATGGCTGGGGCCTATCGATTGGTTTGACCGACACCTATGGCAGCAAGTTTTTCTTCCAGGACTTTACCCGGAAGGAAGCAAAGCACGACAAAGGTTTGCGTCAGGACTCTGGTGATCCGTTTATCTTTGGCCATCAAGCAGTTGAGTTTTACAAAAGCCAACAGATTAAGAGTCAGGAGAAGATGGTAGTTTTCAGTGACGGTCTCGATGTTCATAAAATGGTTGATCTTCATAAGTCGTTTCATCATCTGCTTATTGATACCTATGGCTGGGGCACAGACGAAACCAACGATTTGGGCTTAATGCCTTTGTCACTGGTGATTAAATTGGCCGAAGCCAATGGTCATGGAACGGTGAAATTGTCCGATAACCTGAACAAAGCAACCGGAAAACCTGAAGATGTGGCCAGGTTTAAGAAAATCTTTGGCTATACCAATACCGAATCTGAAATCTGTAAATACTAAGGAGAAGGAGGCAGAAAATGAGTGTAAAACAAATATTTTTCTTTGGCCGCAATGGCTTAATCCGTCATCAGGTTACTGGACCACTGGGAAGTCCTTTGGTGGAAATCGAAACCAACTATCCGGCGTTTCAAAACGATCCCGTTAATACTACTCATGAATTATCGTTGGATGAGATTCGAAGCTATTTCAGCCCAGCCTATAATGACTGGGGTCGCTTTGGCCATTTGGGTGATTTAATCGCAATTAAGGTTATGAAGGTCGATAAAACTTATGTTTATCTTCTCGACTACATCGGCCGCTTAGCGATTATTAAACCAGGATTGGCGGTAGACCTCATGATATTCATTGAAGTTAGTTCGTTCGATTATTACTTTGTTGGGGTTAAAAGAAAATATGACCCCGGTAAAGGAATGCCAGCGTTAATGGGAGGATTCATTGATGTAAATGGCTATCATCTGGACACGCCAATTGAAACCATTATCCATGAAGCTAAGGATGAAGTTGGTTTAAAGATCAAGGCAGTCAATCAGAATGACTTGATCAATCCTTTGCCAATGCGAGTAATCGTTAACATTGATTATCAGAATGAAGATTTTCGCGGTGAATTGTTATATCGCGGAATTATCCCAACTGGTGATAATGAAAGATTAGCAAGCATCGGCTTAAAGCGGGTTTATCAGACGACGGTTTATTCCTTAGTCTTAGACATGAGGGGACTCGAATTAAACGAAAAGAAAATTCGGGAATGGCTTAAAGCTGGTGACGATGCCGAAGAACTGGTCATTGTTAATTTTAAGACTCGTCCCCAGCTGAAATTCGGCCTCAAGCATCATCAGCTAATCTTCGATTCTTTTATCACCGATATGATCGCCGATGATAAGCTCTCTTCATTTGATTCCGCGCCGGTATAATCATTAGCGAGAAACTCTAAATTCGCTTAAAATTTTATTAATATCAAGGCAATGCTCGTCATTGCCTCTTTCATAGAGCCACTTATTTTTATAGGTGTTTCTAAAGAAGTTAAAAGTTTTTTAACAATTAAGAACACAAAAAACACAGTAAACACATAAAACCCATAAGTCATGAGAAAAAAAATATTGTTTTATTGTCCGAGCCAAAAGAATTTGGCCGAAGAGCTTTTTCTGGCTAATCCGGAAATTATTGTCGGTCAAATCGACTGGCATAAGTTTGATGACGGTTTCCCTAATTTAAAAATATTCAATTCAACTGGACTGTCTGATACGGATGTTTCCTTCTTGGCTGACTTCAGCCGGGTTGAAGAAATATTCCCGCAGCTCGCGGTTATTTACGCCCTGCCTTCCTACGGCATTAATTCCTTAAAAGTATTTTTGCCATTTTTTTCGACTGGTACTATGGACCGGGTAGCTGAAGACGGACAAATTGTGACCGCCAAGACTTTAGCTCGCCTCTTATCAGTTATTCCGCCGGCCGCCTCTCCCCCGCAAGTTATTATCTTCGACATCCACGCCCTGCAGGAACAATTCTATTTTTCTGATCAGGTGCGCGTTCACCTAGTAACGGCCATTAATTTATTATTGGCTCGTCTCAAAAGTGAAGGGAAGACGGCGGCTAACACCGCGATTGCTTTTCCGGATGAAGGCGCCTACAAAAGATTTAAGCGCTACTTCGATGGTTATGATCTGATTATTTGTGAAAAAAGGCGAATCGACGGTAAGCGCGTAATTACGATTAAAGAAGGTGATCCCAAGGGGAAAGAGGTTATCATTGTTGATGATTTAATTTTGACCGGCGGGACTCTGCTTGAATGCTCTAAGGTATTATATGAGTATGGTGCCTTAAGTGTCGGCGCTTCCGCTACACATCCTGTCTTCCCGAAGAAAAACTGGAATGACTTTGCCAAAGCCGGCATCAAACTATATCTCACAAACTCCTGCCCGGAAATTGTTGCGCAAATTCGCGATGACAGATTCCAGGAACCAGGGGACGTAGAGATAGTATCTTTAGCCCCAGCAATTATTGATATTATTGGTAACCACTAAAAACGGAAAATAAAATGAAGAACTTAACGAAACTGAAAATCAGCTTAAACCAAATGCCAGTTATTCCTGGCCGCCCCGATCTTAATGCCCAATACATAATCAGGCAGATAGAAGAGGCGGTTAAAAATAAGGTCGATATTTTGGCCTTTCCGGAGATGTGTGTCACCGGCTATTTAATCGGTGATTTATATGAAGACGCGTCTTTCGTCAAAGACATCGAGCGCTATAACCGGCAGATTGTTGCCGCCGTACCCATAGGGCTAACTGTTATTTTTGGCAGTTTAGTCTCGGATTCAACGCGCAAAAACGAAGACGGACGTTTACGTAAATATAACGCCGCTATTGTTGCTAAGGGCGGCGAGGAACTGGACATTATTTCCAAGACCTTACAGCCGAATTACCGGATGTTCGATGATGATCGTCATTTCTTTAGCACCCGTAAAGCGGCGGCCGAATATGATATGTCTATCGCTCAGTGTCTTGATCCTATCAAAATCAAGACTCGCATCGGCCCCCTGAATCTGGGAGTGATTTTATGTGAAGATATGTGGCACACGGATTATCCTATCAACCCGACGCAAATTCTGGTTGAAAAGGGAGCGGATATTGTTTTTAACCTGTCCGCCTCGCCCTGGACCTGGCAGAAAAATCGCAAACGCCATCAGGTCGTGAGAGATTTACTGAAAGATTCCCCGGTCCCGTTTGCCTACGTGAACAATACTGGTGTGCAGAATAACGGAAAGAACATTGTCGTCTTCGACGGCAGTTCGACTGTTTATGATGAAACTGGAAAAATTATTTTGGCTGTCCCGCCCTATAGCGAAGGCAATCATGATTTTATTTTTCCTGATTTGTCAGTTGACTCTGAGACACAGTCGCCGGATGCGCCGCGCAAACCTTATGATAATTCTTATTTAGCAGAACCGGCATTTGCCAGTTTAGCGGAAAGAATCAGTCATGATGCGGATGAGCTTTATGCCGGTTGGGAATGCGCGGTGCGCAACACCTTCCTTAATTTGCCCATACCAATGCGCAAAGCGGTTATCGGTTTAAGCGGCGGAATTGATTCTTCAGTCGACGCCGCCCTCTTGGCGAAAATCTTGGGCCCGGAAAATGTGTATGCTATCAATATGCCTTCACATTATAATAGCCAGGCAACCAAGGATATCGCACAGAAATTGGCCGATAATCTGGGGATTCATTACGAAGTGCGACCAATTAACGGAATCGTTGAGGCGATTTGCGCCGCGACCGGAACTGAAGTCGATACCCTGAGTTATGAAAATATTCAGGCGCGCGTTCGTCAGGAAATACTGGCCGCCCGGTCGCAGGATTTGGGTGCCGTGTTTATCTGTAATTCAAATAAAATCGAAATGGCCTTCGGCTATGGGACAATGTATGGCGACATCGCCGGCTTCTTAGCTCCACTGGGTGACATGCTGAAATATGAGGTTTATCAGATGGGAGATTATTTGAACCGTATGGTCTATAAGAGGGAAGTAATTCCTTCAGAATGCTTTACCATTGCTCCTTCGGCCGAACTCAAAGACAAGCAGACTGATCCCTTTCACTACGGAAACCTGGAACGTCGCGGTTATCATGATGAACTCGTGAGAGCTTTCGTTGAATTCCGTTTCAATCCGGAGCACATCCTTGATTTGTATATCAAGAATGCTTTGGAAAGCGAACTTCGTTTGGAGCCGGGAACTCTGGGGCAGATATTTAAGACGTCAGCTGATTTTTTAGCCGACCTCGAGAAGAATTATCGTCGCCTCGTTGGTTCCTACTTCAAACGAGTGCAGTGTCCACCCGTACCGATATTGTCAAAACGCGCTTTCGGTTATGACTTGAGAGAATCTCTGCTCAGCCCATTTTTTACCAGTCGCTATTACGATTTGAAAAAATGGATACTGTCCAAGGATAATCCAAAGATGCGGATTGCGATTTATGGCGGAAGTTTTAATCCCGCAAGCAAGCATCATCAGGAAATCGTCGAGAAGCTCGGTAAGGAGTTCGACCAGGTAATCGTTGTCGTTTGCGGCAGCAGTCGCCCGGATAAAGATTCAGTCAAAGCGGTTACCAATGACGATCGTGCTGTCATGGCTAATATCGCTTTTGCCGGTTTTCCGAATACTGAAATCGACATCTACGATCTGGTGCATTTTGTTTATACCCCGACGTATTTGCTCGAGGAGCGGTATGCGGCTAAGTATCCGGATGCCGAAATCTGGCATGTCGTCGGCAGTGATTTAATTCAGGGCGGCCGGGATAAGAATTCTGAAATTCAGAGAGTTTGGCAACATGGAGACGAAATCTGGCAGAATCTGAAGTTCTACATCATTATCCGTCCCGGCTATGAAATTGTGACCGGGGATTTACCGCCGATTTCCAAAGTTTATGAAATCCCGGAAATTTGCGGGAGCGGAACCATGATCAGGGAGATGATAGAAAACCATAAGGACGCCCGACCATTGGTTGATAACGCGGTTCTGGAATATATCTATGCCCACCATCTCTATGGTGCTTAAAGACAATCCAAAGCGTCTATGGCCAAAATTTGTTCATTATTAGCACATTTTATTCATACCTAGCAGGTCAAACTGCTAGGTTTTTATTTGAATAAATTTTATATTTTTTAATATTGACACTTTTTAATAAATCTATTATATTAGAGGGTTAATATAGTTATATATAATTATGTATATATCTATATAATTCTTTGACAATTTTATAGAAAAAAACAGAAAAAAATCAGTATATGGAAAATGGAAATGAATATAATTGGGACGAAGGGCTTCTCGTTATCAAAAAAAAGATCGAAGAGATGCCGGCCGATAAAAAATCTCTTGTTATTGGGGTGGCCGGTCCGAGTTGTAGCGGCAAAACTTTTTTAGCCGAAAAACTCGCTCGCCTCTTAGGTCCGGAGCAGGTAACGATTGTTAGCCTGGATGATTACTATAAAGATGCTCGTGACTCGAGTCTCCCGCGTGATGAAAATGGACGGGCGATTTTTGATTCTCCTGAGGCTTACCGCCCCGAAGAATTTATTTTAGCCATTCAAAGACTGAGCGCGGGTGAAGAAATTTGGACGCCGGAATATGATATGGCGACCAATACTTTTATCGGCCCCTGGGGCAAGAAATTAAATCCGCGGCGAATAATTATCGCCGAAGGATTATTTGCGGTTAAATTTCTGGCTGCTTCTCGGAAACTATTAAAAGTTTATCTGAAAGTAGATTACCAGAACGCCTTAAAGCGACGTATCAGTCGTGACACTAAGAAGTATAAAGTTGAAGCCGCTCGCGTTGAACGTGATTTTAAAGAAAACGTTTGGCCGCGTCAGTTAAAATTTATTACTTCGCAAGAAAATCAAGCCGATATTATTATTAACCAATCATAAAACTTGCTAAAGCAAGAAAGGAGGAAAATAACCATGAGCAACGAAAACACCGACTCAAAAATGACTCTCGCGGCCGCCTATGAAAAGCTACTGCAAGCGGTTTGTCCGGAAGATATTTTCGGTGAAATCACCGAGCCGGGAGAAGCCGGTAAGGATCAGATAAAAAAGATTTACCGCGATTTATCTAAAGTGGTGCATCCTGATCTTTATGAAAGTAACCGCAGCCAAAAAGAAATGGCTAAAGATGCCTTTCAAATTCTTAATACGCTTCATGAAAAAGCGGAAAAGAGCTTGGAGGAGGGAACTTATGGACTGAGAATTCCGAGTGAAAACCGTCAGGCCAGTGCCGGCGGGTTTACAATTAAAACTCAGAAGCGCGAGTATATTATTCAATCGGCGCTGGCCACGGGTGACCTCGAAACTATTTATGCCGGAACAGTTATCGGTGTGAGTGGCCTGGAGGGGAAAGTAGCGGTTAAAATTGTGCTTGACCCCGCTGATAATGATTTGGCCTTTAACGAAATTAAAGTGCTGAAAATTTTTCAGGCGCAACCGAGCCAGCAGAGCAAACATTTACCCGTGCTCCTCGATAATTTCAAGACCACGGAAAACCAGTACGGTTTAATCCTGCGCTATTTCGACGGCTATGATTTGTATTCGGTGCGCGAAAAATATGAACACGGTTTAGATCCGCGGCATGTTGCCTGGATTTTAGCCCGATCATTAAGCGCGATTGGCTACGCTCATTCCCAGGATATCATTCACGGGAATCTTGAGCCCGCTCATATTCTTGTCCGGCCTCGTGATCACAATATCATGTTGGTCGACTGGAGTTATGCGTGCGTTAATCCGCTCGTCGCCGGCGACAGCTTCAAGGTTTATAACGAACCCTATAGCCCACCCGAAGTGGCAGAGAAAAAACCGCCCCTACCCTCATCAGATTTATATTCGCTGGGTAAGACCATGATTTATCTTTTGGGGGGAGACCCAAAAACCAATTTCATTCCCCTCGGCGTTCCGGGAGAGTTCAAGCAACTTTTGCAAGCCATGGTTTTACCAAGCCCTCTGCAAAGACCGCGTGACGCCTGGGAATTATACCGGTATCTCGGAGAACTCAGAACAAAAATCTGGGGAGCGAGCCGCTTCCTGGAGTTATCCATGAATAATCATTAATCATTTTTCATTTTATTGTCATTAATTCAGTAATTCAATCAGTTATTCACTAATTTAAGAAAGGAACCAAAAAATGGGAGGACCTCACTATGAAGACGATGTCAGTGTTAATCGCACCGCATCAACCGAGCAACATTTTAATTATCAGGGTCATTCTGGCGGCGATCCGACCAGACGCGAAGTCCATGACGACCTGAACATAAAAGGTGCTCACGGCGGCAAAAAAAGAGAAAGCCGCAACTCTGTTCAAAGTCCGAAAGCAACCGCGATTGTGGTTGCGATGGATGTTACTCGCTCTCGCGGCGATGACGCGAAAGTTATTTTTCAGAAACTACCCATGCTCATGGGTCAGATTTACATGAAGAATTATGTTCCTGATCCGGCCATAAGTTTCGCTGCCATTGGTGACGCGACTTGCGGTGACAAAGCCCCGATTCAGGTCGGCCAATTCGAGTCCGATATCCGTTTGGATGCCGTGCTCGGAAATATCTGGCTTGAAGAAGGTGGCGGTGGTACCGGTCAGGAGTCATATGAGCTCGTAGCTTATTATTACGCCCGGCACAGCGAACTCGACTGCAACAAACGCGGCCAGAAAGGATTTTTCTTTTTCGTTGGCGATGAGGGTTTCTACCCGCAGGTAGCCAAGGATCAGATTAAAGCCTTCATTGGCGACAATGTTGAGGCCGATATTGATTCCGCAAAAATTTTCGCTGAACTGCAGGAGAAGTATCATGTCTTCTTCATATACCCCCGCAAAAGCTGGCAGCAGCGCAAGGCTGATATCGATGCTGAAATTCAGCAGAGAGTCGAGTCGGCCGGCGGCCAGTACAAGAACGTTGACATCCGGGCATCACTCCTGTGGAATAACCGGAACGATCTTGATCTGCACGTGATAACACCCAACGGTGAGGAAATTTTTTATGCCCACAAGCGTGAAAATAACGGTCATGGCTGGCTCGACGTGGATATGAATGTTCAAGGTGAGACTGAAAAGCCGGTGGAAAACACCCGCTGGGCCAGAGGCAAGGCTGAGAAAGGCAAGTACCGGGTTTTCGTTCAGAATTACCGCTTTCATGAATCCTCCGACAAGGCCACGCCTTTCCGGATGGAGATTGAAATCAATGGCAAGATTCAGCATTTTACCGGTGAAACCAAAAGAGGGTTATCCGGCGCCGAAAGCAATGTAGAAATCCTGACCTTTGATTACGATCCGACCCAGCGCCAGGTTGATGGTTCCGAAGAAGCCGCTTACTCTGGTTATGATGATGCCAAAATCAAAAACCAGTGGGGCAGTGTAATTCCGAAAGAAAACATCTTGATCATCGATGATCCGAAAGCGATCGTTGATGTCCTGATGGGAGCGCTCGCAATTACCGCCGGTGGTGATTTGGATCACTATCTGATTGATATGGGTGAGCGTGGTCAGACCAGTAAAAGAATCAGGGAAACAGCCGATTCACTCTCCGGGTTATCATCCAGCACTGCTATCACCAAAATCGACACAGTCGGTTTGCCGGGAAGCGATGCTGGCAAGAAACGCCAGAGCGGCAGCAAACGTCTGTAACGGCGACTCTACTCAGAAACAGTTTTATTTTCGGGGGCGGTGGTTTTTTAAACCGCCCCCCTATTTTTATCCGTTTTACTTAAATTCACGAAATCCCAGGAGGTAACCCATGAAAATTATCAGTACTTTGCCCCCGCCGCATCATGATGCGCAGATGGAGCTAAACATTCGTCACCCTTTGATTACCGGCGCCCGTTTTAATACCGGCGCCCGTACGCCCTATACTCCGCTCAAAACCCTGCAATTAATTTTGGCAGCTATGGGCGATAAAGAGTTCTGGCTTGATCTCAAAGGCAGACAGCTCAGAATCGCTAAGTGGGCCGTACCGACCTATGGTGATATTGAGCTTAATCATGAAATCGAAGTTGATTATCCGGCGGAAATTGTTTTTCGCGACGGACAAGTCAGTTCGATCAAAAAAGTTGTCGGCCATAAAATTTATGTTGAGCCAGATCCGCCGACGGCTGTCGGTGCCGGTCAAGCCGTTAATGTTCATGCAAATTCGCTGACCATTAAAGGCTACTTCACCGAAGAAGATTTGCTTTATGTCGAAGCGGCTAAAAGTTTAGGCATTCATAATTTCATGCTCTCCTTCGTTGAAGAAGAAAGTGACATTATCGAAATGATTAAGCTTGATCCCGCTTGCCGCTTGATTGCTAAAATTGAATCGCCGAAAGGCCTGCAATTTGTCCGTGATGTTTTCCCGAAATTCAAAGACCGAGTTAACCTTATGGCCGCCCGCGATGATTTATTCATCAATATTGGCCCCGATAAGTGGAAAATTATGGGCGCTTTACGCGATCTGATTACCGCTGATCCGGAAACGATTCTCGCTTCTCGATTATTAACTTCCTTGCAAAGTAATCCAACGGTATCCTTGGGAGATCTCTCAGATTTATATCTGATGTCGAGCTGGGGCTACCACAATTACATGTTCAGCGACGGTTTATGCTTTAAGCGCGAACCCTTGCTCAATGCCTTGGAAGTTTTGGGAGAATTTATTACTTGTCCGCCGGCACTGCTAAGAACACCAGACTAAAAACAGGCCAGATGAAAAGAAAAATTTTTTTACTCGCCGGGCTGGGTTATGGTGATGAAGGCAAGGGAACGACAGTCGACTGGTTAAGCGCGAATTATCCGGTAAAATCAATTTGGCGTTATAACGGCGGCGCGCAAGCCGCTCACCATGTTGTTTCTGAAGCTGGCGAATCCCATTGCTTTTCTCAACTCGGCTCCGGTCTACTAACAAAACCCATCACCACCTATCTCTCAAAATTCATGGTCATCAATCCGATTAGTTTACGCGCCGAATATGAAGAACTAAGAACGAAAATAGGGTTTCCTATTCCGGAAATCTATTTAGATCCGCAGGCGCTCGTGATTACTCCTTATCATGTTTTAATCAATCAGATGAGGGAAGTGAGTCGCGGTGAAAAAAGAATCGGCAGTTGCGGTCGCGGCGTTGGTGAAACCATGAAAGATGCGAGAAATTACAGTCAGGAGATTATCCGCGTTCAGGATTTAAGTAATCCGACTACGCTGAAATATAAACTACGTTTCTGGCGGACACTGAAAATTGATGCGGCCGAACAGCTTATAGGTTCGGACGCTAATAGCGAGGGAATACCTTTGCGCTTAGCTCTGAACTTGGAAAAAATGCGTTCCGAAGATTATTTCCAAGATCTCTTAGCTTGGTACGACGACTTCGCAAAATGGTCAGGCGTTAAAATGATGGCGAGTTCGATGGAATTGAGCGCCAAGCTTGATTCTGATTCGGATATTATTTTCGAAGGAGCTCAGGGAGCGTTGCTTGACCGCGACCATGGGTTCTATCCGCACGTGACGCAAAGTGATACCAGTTTCCGTAATGCCGAAAGATTGCTTCAGGAGAATGAGATTATGGGCGAAGTAATAAAAATCGGTATCTTGAGAGCTTATTCAACTCGTCATGGTGCTGGTCCCTTTGTCACTTATGATTCTGAGTTAGCCAATCTAATTCCGGAACAGAATAATACTACTAACGACTGGCAAGGTGACTTCCGTGTCGGTTGGCTCGATTTAGTCGCAACCCGTTACGCCTTAAAAATCTTAGGCGAAATAAACGGGATAGCGCTTACCAATCTTGATCGACTCCTGAGCATAAAGAAAATAAAAACTTGTAATGCGTATGAATATCGTGGCTCCAAGAGTCGCGAGGAAGTTGCTAAGTTTTTCGACCTTGAGCCTGGCAGCGCAGGTAAACAATCCCCACTAGTTATTACTGGTATAAAATTGTTGGCATCTCCTGAGTTATCTGATTATTATTTGCGACAGGAAATGACTAACATTTTAAATGACTGTCAGCCAATTTACCAGACTCATAAAGTCGATTCTACTAAATTTGTCCGGAATTATGTTAAGCATTTAGAGCAAATTCTCGGCACAAAAGTTCTTTTAACCTCTACCGGCCCCAAAGCCAGTGAGAAGAAGATTACAACCCCCTTATTAAAATAATTCGGGGGTTTTTTATTGATTTTATCGTTATTGGGAGCTATAATTTAAATATAGACGGTTTATTTTCCAAATATATGAAAAAAACTTTTTTACTACCCCTATTATTAATTAGTTTGGTTTTTATCGTTAGCGGCTGCGGTCCGAAAAAAATTAATTTGGGCCCGATTGTTGATCCTTCAATCGTTCAGGAAGTCGCACCATCAGTTATAAGTACGACGACTGAAGATTTAAATGATGGAGCTATTGCGACAAACGAAGACGATAAAGTTCTAAACTGCGGCAGTAATCGTAGCTGTTTTTTGGCTAGATTTCTCAAATGTCAGTCGGCAGAATTTAAAACAGTTTCCGGAAACGGTGAGTTTCAGATAAGCATTATTGGTTTAGCTGGCGACCGTTGCTATTATTTGGGCGGCCTATATGAGGGCGGTGTTTTGGTTGGTTCCGGGATGGAGTGCCGGGTACCAAAGCATTTAATAACAGCCAATACTCTTGATCATTTTTTGGGCCAGGATAAGGCAGCGGGGAAGGAAGACATTAAATTGGAACAGGATAGGATTGAAAATGATTACTGCAGCCGAATTTAAATTTTAAAAATAGTATTTTTAAAAACACCTTTCTTTAAAGAAGAGGTGTTTTTATTTTCCCGTTTGTATAGATAGTTATTTTTTAAAATAAATCTAAAACTAAGACGAGAACATATAAAATAATCAAAACTAAAGAAACTAAAAATATTCCAAAAACTTTATTCGGATTAATCTTATTTTGGAATAATTCACCCGCAATCGGATATTGCCCGGTTAGTTTCTGAAGCCAGATATGAGTAAATACTTTTTCAGTAAATTTTTTACTGGTTTTAATGTAATAGCGCCCAATATTTTGGTGGTGTTTTTTTATCAGCCAGTAAAAGAATAGGAAAATAACGGCGATGAGTAGTATCCAGCTTAAACGATAGGACCATTTTTTAATGACAATGGCGACAATGTTTCCCGAAAAGTAACCCAAAAGAACATGAGAGAGCGCCCAGCCGACGGCGCCTAAAAAATTCCAAAAGAAAAAGACTCTTTGTCTGGTTCGCGTTGAACCGGCGATAAAAGGGACGATGGCTCGAGTGGCACCGATAAATCTACCCCAGAAAATACTGGGCGCGCCGTATTTATTAAAAAATACCTCGCCTTTCGTAATTAGCTCTGCCTTGATAATATTTTTTCTTCGCAACCAATTGCCGCCATAGCGACCAAGCGCATAACCCGAGTAATCGCCGATGAGCGCGCCGAGAGTGGCGAATATAAGAACATCAAAAACACTAAAATAGCCGTGGGCCGCCAGAAAGCCAGCGATAAAAATTAAAGTTCCGCCGGGAATAAAGGCGCCGAGGAAGGGGATACACTCAACCGCCGCAATGACCAAAAAAAGCCAATTACCCATCCAACCGAATTTCGCGAGGATTGCTAAAAAGAATTCAATTTTTTTATCCATAGCTCACATTATAGCAGGTTTAATAGGAAAAATGCTATAATAAAAATATAAAATAATTTATGAAAATACTCATAGTTGTAACCAAATCAGAGTTAGGCGGCGCGCAGGTCGTGGTGCTTAATTTAGCTCGAGGTCTTAAAGCTCGCGGTTTAGACGTAAGTATTGCCGGCGGTCCGGGAGAGTATTTGCCCGAGGAATTAAAGAAAAATGGAATTTCATTTTATCGTTTTAAAAATTTAGAGCGTAGTTATAATCCGTTTAAAGTACTCAAGTTCATTTCCGAGCTTAAAGAATATGTGAAGCGCGAAAAATTTACTACCGTCCATCTAAATAGCACAAACGCCCTTTTTGGCGTTTGGGGTTTAACAAAGTTGGATCAAAAACCAAGAATTATTTTTACCGTTCATGGTTTATCTTTTTTAGATCCTAACTATCAAACTAATTTTTTATTTAGTTCGATTTATAAATTATTTTTTAAGTTAGCTTGGAAAAAAGTAAATAGTTTAGTTTTTGTCAGTCGTTTAAATTATTTAAACGCTCTGAGCCGCGGGCTTGCCCAGAAAGGGGAAGTAATTTATAACGGGCTTAACTTGCCTGATGGTTATTTTTTGGATTCTAGCGAGGCACGCCGTATTTTAGGTGAAAAAATTGGCGTCGATTTATCAAATGACTATATCTACGGCTCTATCGGTCGTTTGGCCTGTCCGAAAAATTATGAATTTTTAATTAACGCTTATAATGAAATAAAAAAAATAAAGCCACTGGCAAAATTACTTATTATCGGCGAAGGTCCAGACCGAGCGAAATATGAGACTTTGATAAAATCTTATCGTTTAGAAAGGGAGGTGTATTTATTGGGTGAGATAAAAGAAGCGAGTCGGTATCTTAAGGCCTTCGATCTATTTGTTTTACCTTCTATTTTTGAAGGCATGTCGCTAAGCTTAATGGAGGCGCGCGCGGCCGGGGTTTCAGTTCTGGCTAGTCATGTTGGCGGTAATGAAGAGGTCGTTGGGATAGAAAATTGTTTTAAATTAAATGATTTGGCAGATTTTTTAAAGAAATTATCCACGAAAAAAAATCAGACCAATTTGTCCGATTTTTCTATAGATAAAATGATCGAAGCTTATCTAAATATTTATATTTAAGTGGCTAAGAAAGCGGCTAATCAGATGATAATTTCATTTTTGACCTCTGTTGACACCTAGTGACACTTATAATATAATTAAAACATGGATAAAGAGATAAAACCCTATGAGGTCTATACAACGAGTGAAGTAGAGTCCCTGCTTAAAATAAGCAATAGTACGCTAAAACGCATGCTCAAGAAGGGGATGCTAAAAGCAAATAAGGTCGGTAAACAATACCGGATTTTGGGTTTGGAGATTTTAAAGCTTGTTTCCCCCATCGCCGAAAAAAAGGCGATTAGTGCTTATCTTAATTTAAAGAAAAAAGTAATTAAAAAGACCAGCGATTGGTAAGGCTGGTTTTTGTAAATATAAAATAGATGATTGATGCCACGCTCGACAAGATAAATAAAATAGTTCCGCTTAAATGGCGCTGGATTTTAGAACATGGTGGTTTTCGTAAATATTTTAAAAATACCGGTTGGATGTTTTTCGGGCAGATGTTTTCTCTCCTCGTCTCATTTTTTATTGGTGCTTGGATTGCGCGGTATTTAGGGCCAGAAAATTATGGTTTAGTGAGTTATGTCGTCGCCTTTGTGGGGCTGTTTTCTTTTATAAGTTCACTAGGAATTGATTTTATTCTAAATAGAGAATTAATTCGTCATCCTGAAAATAGAGATGAACTTTTAGGGACAGGTTTCCGATTAAAATTGTTTGGCGGCACGATTGCCTTTGCTATCTCTGTATTTTTTTCTTTATTTTTTAATAATGATAACTTAACAAGGGCGTTATTAGTTATCTTTAGTTTATCGTTTATTTTGCAGGCTCCACTCGTAATTAACATTTTTTTTCAGTCGCAAGTAAGGGCAAAAGAGAACTTTAAAGCTCAATTAGGCGGCTCAGTGATTTCTTCTATTTTAAAGATAATTTTAATTTTGTCAGGTGGAGGGGTTATATGGCTTATCATAATTTATACCGCAGAGTCTATATGGCAGTCTATCTTTTTATATCGCGCATATCAATCTTTAAAGCTGAAGATTGTTACTTGGCATTTTAACAAAATTTTAGCATCAAGTATTTTGAAAGATTCTTGGCCGCTTATGTTATCTTCAGCGGCGACCTTTATATATCTAAGAATCGATCAGGTAATGATTGGCGCGTTAATGGGCAAAGAGGCGGTTGGTATATATGCGGCGGGAGTAAAAATTACTGAGATATTTTATTTTGTTCCCGGTGTCATAGGCGCCTCTTTATTCCCAGCCATAGTGAATGCTAAAAAAATTAGTCAGCATCTATATGAAAGAAGGTTGATGTTCTTTTACGGTTTTTTGTTTTTATTAAGTCTATTTATAGTGGTTCCCGTAGCCTTATTATCTCAACCAATAATATATTTCCTGTTTGGATCACAGTATTTAGAATCTGTATCAATATTGCGTATATATATATGGTCGAGCACGGGTCTGTTTGTAAGTTCGGGATTAACTTATTATTTCATGGCTGAAAATAAAACAAAAACTATTTTTAAGATGTATTTTTTGGCCATGTTAAGTAACGTTATCCTTAATCTATTATTGATTCCAAAGTATGGTCTAATCGGAGCGGCTTGGGCTACGTTAGTAGCCTATTCTGTGCCCCTGATCTGGTTATATAAAATAAAGAAAATTTAATTTATGAAATTTAGTATAGTAATTCCAACTTATAATCGCGATGAAGATCTTAAAAAGTGTTTGGATTCAATTTTGAATCAGACACGCTTGCCGTCAGAAATAATTATTATCGATGATGGAGAATTGTCGCGGGTGTTCCTTGACTATTTTATTAGTCAGTTTAAAAAATTACAAATTATTTTAACTTATTATAAAAAAGATCATGAAATTGAGAGAAGGGGATTGTCAGAGTCTAAGAACAAGGCCTTAGAATTAGTTACTAATGACATTTTTTTTATAATTGATGATGATGTTATTTTAGAGTCAATATTTTGTGAATCGATAGTTAGAATATGGGAAGAAAAAAAGGAGGCAGAAAAATTAATAGGAGTTGGTGGAATTATAAAAAACAGGAGAAAACGATTAAGTTTTGAAAAATATTACTATGCTTTCTTCGGGATTAGCTCAAAATTTAACTGGGATGTCAATCCGGTTGGTTTTCAGATTTGGAATGAAGAAATTTCTAAGTCAGTGATTGGTCATTATGCTCATGGTGGCGTTTGCTCTTATAATTTAAATTTAGTTAAGCAATTAAAATTTTCAACATTTTCTGGCGGCAGGACAGCCCTTGAAGATGTTGATTTTTGTCTGAGAGCGAAAAATTCTGGTTATTATTTTATAATTGAGCCAAGGGCCGAGCTTCGCCATTATCCGAGCGCCAACTCGCGTGAAGGGCAGTTTTTAATGGGGGTTAAAGAAAGCTATAATCGGAGAGTCATTTTCAGATCGGTAAATAAAAAACCAAACCCTTATTTATTGGTTTGGTTTTATTGGGCAAATTTTGGTTGGATTCTACGGCAATTTTTAGTTGGAAATTTTGATAAAGGATTTGGTTTGATTAAGGGGGCAGTTATTAGTCAAAAAATTCGCGATATTTCTTAATTACTTGGTAATGCTGACTTTTGCGGAAAACATTAATTTGTTTTCTGTTTTTTATTGTTTTAGATAGGTTAATTATAAAGTAGATAATTTTTTGAATAAATTTTGGTAGATTTGAAAGGGCGTGGTTGTAGTGGTAATGTTTTTGCCAGAATTTGATTAGTTTATCTAATTCTTCGTATTTTCCAAGTTGTTTTATGTATAAATCAATAACGCTTTTATATCTTTCTTTCATTTTTAAGCTATTTTTTTGGCCAGATAATGTATTTTCGCTAGAATTCATTATAGTCAATATATTTGGGTTCGCAGAAAAATCATTTTCACTTATACTTCCCGTGGCTTTCGCGATTTCTAATTCGGCAGTTATTATCCCATCTTCTATGCCCAAATATTCCCTATCTTCCGGTATAGGGAAGATTAGGTTCGTGGCCTCTTGGCTAAAGATAAAACATGATAAATTTCCTCCATTAATTTTTGTATATTGTTTGCTCTTTGTGTCGTATATGATTGCGCTACAGGTTGATATTTTTTTTCCCGGCCTCATTTGGGTAATTTGAATATTTAGTTTTTCTGGTAGCCAAATATCATCATGCTCTAGAATCGCTATATATTCACCCCGAGCAACCTTAATTCCTAAATTTAAGGCCGCAGCTAGCCCTAGGTTTACAGGTTGTTCAATTAGTTTAATTCTTTTATCTTGAGCAGCGAATTTTTTGATTATTTCAGAAGAATTATCGGTTGAACCATCGTTTATAACTAAAGCCTCCCAGTCGGGAAAGACCTGCTTTAATAAGCTGGGCAGGGAATACTGCTTTAACAATTTAGAGCCATTGTAGGTTGGGATAATGATAGTTACCATTTTTTATTATGCTTAGTCGGAAATAATTCTAACAATTTAATTTTTTTAGGTGAACCAGTCGCGCGCCTTCTCTGATAAGCCTTAAATTTAGCGATAAAATAAAGAAATCTGCCGATTATTTTTTTAAAGCCATAACTAGAAACAGAGGTGGGGTTCATCCGGTAATAATATAATATTTTATCGACAAATAAAGGCTCGGTAACCTCTTCTAGTTTATAAAATAAGTCTTTATCTTCTGAGCAGCGATTAAAAAAGTGATTATAGCCTCCAACTTTCAGATAACATGATTTCTTAAATGTAACAAAATGACTAATGCAATTTTGGATTAAGTTACTCGATTCTTGTGGTATTTGTCGATTAGTCCCTATAGAGATTTGGTTTAGCTTTTTGTCGCAGACCATCATTTGCGAGTATATTAGGCCGTTATTATTTTTATTGTGTCGTCCAATCATTATCTCGACCGCCTCTTTATCTAAAACATCATCACTGTCTATAATCCCGATAATCTCGCTATTAGAATTTTCTATGGCTTTAATTCGAGAATAAACAATGCCCAGATGTTTAGTGTTTACAATAAGTTTAATTTTATTGTTGTTGAGATATTTTTTTATAATGTCTAATGAGCCATCGCTTGAAGCGTCGTCTACAATTATTAATTCCCAACTATCGCTAGTTTGTTTTAAAACAGACTCAATCGCTTCTGCTAGGTATTCGGAGCGATTTAAATTAATCATTATTAATGAAATTGAGTTATTCATCATAACTTTATCCAGTTATCGGGTATTATAGTGCTCGTATCTATTTCGGGGTTATTTAGCCATTTTTTTGGGGCAATAACTATTTTATTCGGGAACGGATTTAGCCAAGCGCCCCACCACGAAAAAGTGCTATTGGCTATTATATTGTGTTTACATTTGCTCATTAATGTTAAATCTTCATAGTTTTTTAATCCAGAAATAAATATAGTTTCCGATCCTAATTGTAAATTATTTTTACACCAATTAATATCATCGGAGAAAATAAAAAAAATAGGATTTAGTAGCTTGTCTTTTAAGAAATTTGTCGCCCGTTGGTAGTAGGCGATGTCGCATGTACCATGATATTGATTTATACCCTTAGTATTAATATAATCGCCACGTCTGATATGGACAGAAACTGATACACTCTCGTTAATTTTTTTTATTAATTCTTGCGGTAGTAAATCGGTATATCTTTTTTTTAGTTTGAAATCGTTACGAATGATATCGGAGATTTCGGAAAAATATTTTTCATTATTGAAGTAGCCCAGATAGGAAAGATTATCCTTATCTTTGGCTAATTCAGGATCGAAACAAAACTCCGTTCGTTCTTCAATAATAGGAAGGTGCGATTTTTTTATTTTTTTTATTTTGTCGTCTAACTCAAAATATTTTAAATCATACTGTCGTTTGTTTTGCCGGATCTCCTCAATTTTTTTTATAATACCTTTTTTTGCAAAAATGGCGATTATAATTTTAATAATATTTTTTAAAAAACGCTTAAAACTATCTTTTTTATATAAATAAGTTTCAAATTTTAACTCGAAGCCATGCTTTATCGATGTATTTTTTCCAAAAGCGTATTGAAACATTTGGTTTCCGAGCCCGCCCATTAGCTTGATTGTTATCATATTATTTTTTTGTAAACCAAAAACAGCCGCAACCGTAATTTTCTTCTTTGACCAAAGACGGGTCGGCGTTTATTATCATTTTTTTGTTCTTTTCCGAAATTAAAGTGAATTCTTTAAGTTCGAGATCAGAAAAATATGAGAGTATTTGTTCATAAGAATAAATTCGATGAGCGTTAAACACAATGCGCGGACGTCCGACTGGTACAACAAATAAAAGAGTGCCAGCCTTTGCCAGAACTCTTTTTAATTCCTCAATTGCCCTTAAATCGCCTCGCGGGTCTATCTTGTCCCCATAACGCCCGAGGCCAATATGCTCTATGGTGTGCATGCAGGACAGAGAAACTATGCTTCCGCTGGGGAAATGTAAATTATTTAAATCCGCTTCGTTACTAGTGAAATTATCTAAGGTTATGTTAGCGGGCCGATAGTCATAAAATTCGGTTGGAACAAAGGCTGATAGTAGCGTTGAGAAATGCAATGTTGACGATATATCTATGTGTTTTTCTGGCTTAGTCTTTGCTATTATTCTAGCGGCCCAGGCGGGGTGAAAAATATAGTGAAGATCAAAATTAGTTTCGCTTGTTTTATCGTTCAGGCGAGGCATTAAATTTTTAATTTTTATTTTAAAACGCTCATCATTATTTTTAGTGAATTTTTTAATATCACTAATAATAAATAAGGCTTCAGAGATATTTAATGCTTTTTTAAATATTTTTTTAATTTTTAACATCGCGATGAATAGTATTAATATATGTGTCTGCTATTTTTTATAGCCAAGCGAGGTGTCTACGGGAATCAAATACCAGTTCATTTTAGTTTTTATTTTTTTAAATATTTTTTTATCACTATTCTAAAATATCCACCAAAATATTTTTTGATTAATAGTAGCTTTGCGTATAATGGTTGATGAAATTTTTTATATATTTTTAGCATTTCTCTTAGACCATCAAGTACGCCGCTTAGCGACTGGGAGTTTGCTTTCTCCTCGAGACGGTAAGAGCCAATAATTTGGTTGTAATAATAGAGCTTTGGATTTTCTCTTAGCGCTTTCATCCAAAATTCGATATCTCCAGCCACTCGGTATTCGAGACTGAACCCCCCGGTTTTTAAATAGAGATCTCGTTTAAAAAATACTCCTGGTTGAGCTGGTACTCCGCCCGAAGTTTTGATTAAAGCTGTCTTAAAAGAAATATCAGACGGCGGTTTATATATGCCTTGGTTATTTCCTTGCTTATCGATTAAATTAATATTTCCGTAAACAACATCGATGTCGTTATTTTTTTCGAATATTTCCGTTATTTCATTTATTATTCCATTTTGAAAATAGTTATCGGCGTCTAACCAAGAAAAAATTTCTCCGTGAGCCATCGCGAATCCCTTATTCATAGCATCTGTTATGCCTTTATCTTTTTCTGAGACCCAGATTAATTTATAACTTTTTTCATATTTTTTTAGCAACTCTACCGTTCCGTCTTTGGAGCCGCCATCTATAATTATATGTTCGACAAAATTACCCTGACTTTTGACACTCAAAATACATTCCTCAAGCGTATGGATGCTGTTAAAAGTTGGTGTAATTATAGAAATTAGTTTTGACATTAAATTTGTTTATTATTTTTTATACAGACCAAATGATAAGCAAGGGCGGGAATATTCCAAGTCATTTTTTGCGTGATGTTGGAAATAATATCCCCAATAAATGCCGGTTTAATTTTTGGTTCCCACTCCTGTCCTCTGAGAAATTTTAAACCGGATAAGCCATTACACTTGAAGCCTAATTTTTCCATTTCTTTTTGTGTCCAGCCAGATAGATGTATTTGATTCTGGTTATTATCATAAGTCTTTTGTTCAATAAAACCGTTTGGTGTAATAATAATTATTTTATTAGCAATTTTTTCGAGCTTTGGCAGAAAATTTTGGAAGTCTGTTTTTTTAAAATGTTCAATAACATCGATTAAAAGAATACAATCAAAAGAGTTGGCCGGAAAGTCTATTTTAAAAATGTCCGTATTTATGTATTCGGAATGAATTTTGTTTTCTTCTAGATTTTTAAGTATGTATGGCTCGAAAATATCTACACCGACTGAGTAAAGAGTTAACCTTGGTTCTTTTTTTAAATATTTTAATGGTGAACTAGGCCCGCACCCAAGGTCTAATACTGATTTGCAATCTTTAAGTTCTTTTCTGAGAATTGATTCAATAATTTCCCCTGTTGTGGGAAATATTTTTTTGAAACTTAATCTATATATAGATTTTATTAATTTTCTCATAAAAAATTATAACAATGCACTAATAATATTAATTTTTTTGAGATTTTTTTACTTCTTCGGCAATCCAGGCGTAGGTTACAGATAGTCCTTGCTTTAGGGGCAAGCTGGGAGCCCAGTTAAGTTTTTCTTTTATTAATTTGTTGTCTGAGTTTCTCCCCCTAACCTCTAGCGGTCCGTCGATATGTTTTATGTCTAATTTTTTATTAGCAATTTCCATCGCCATATGAGCTAGCCCATTGATAGTGACCATTTCCTCTGACCCTATATTAACTGGTCCGTTGAAATCAGAATCCATTAATTTTCTTATCCCATCCAAGCATTCATCTATATATAAGAACGATCGAGTTTGCTCCCCGTCTCCCCATATTTCAATTGTTCCTCCGTCTGGCGTCTCAGCAACCTTACGGCAAATAGCCGCCGGAGCCTTTTCTTTACCATTGCACCAAGAGCCCTCTGGTCCAAAAATATTATGGAATCTTGCAATGCGGACGTTTAGCTCGTAATTTCTCATAAAAGAAAAATACAATCTTTCGCTAAAGAGTTTTTCCCAACCATATTCACTATCTGGCGAGGCGGGGTATGCAGAGTCTTCAGAGCACTTTGGATTTTCCGGATCTAGTTGATTATAAAGAGGGTAAATACAGGCAGAAGAAGAATAAAATATTTTTTTGATTTTAGCTTTACAACCGTAATAAGCGATATTCAAATTAATTGTAGCCGAGTTGTGCATTACGTCAGCATCGTGGTTACCGCTAAATATATAGCCCGCTCCTCCCATGTCGGCTGCAAGCTGGTATACTTCGTCGAAATTTCTGTCTAGGATTTTTTCGCATACTTGAGGATCTCGAAGATCGGCAAGTATGAAATCGTCAGCCTCGCTTGCGCTAAATTCTGGTTTTTTTAAGTCGACTCCCCGTACCCAAAATCCTTCTTTTTTTAATCGTTTAACTAAGTGGCTACCAATAAATCCCCCCGCGCCACAAACTAACGCTGTTTTTTGTGTATTTTCCATAAGATTAATAATTTTTTTTATTCCATCATTAAGACTTGTTTTCGGTTGCCAAAATGAAAGAATATATTTATTTGGTTCATTTTTCGTATTTTTTTGAATGTCGTCCGATGTGTTGTTGGCCTCTATCACTGATCCTGGAAAATTTTCAGCAATAATTTTTGCTACGTCTAATATGGAATTCCATTGAAAATTAGTAATATGGAGGTCTTCGTCTCTTGGTATTTGTTCGTATTTTTTTGATAACTCGAGTAGACACTCACAGCAATCGTCTGCGTAAAGGAATTGCCTTTCCTCTGTACCGTCGGTCATTAAAACAATTTTTTTATCTTTTTTTGCCTTTATTATTAGATCGGTAATAACGTGAGATTTTTGTAGATCTTTTTCTAGTCCGTATACATTCCAAAATTTAACAATAATTCCGTTTAGGGATTTGGTGTAAGCCTCGCCAAGCGCCTTGAGCCTACCGTAATTAGAGTAAGACATGTTGGACATTTGGCTTGATGCGAAAATGAATGGTTTTTCGTATTTTTTTAAAACCTCAAAGGTATTATTAATTATCTTCGTGTTGTTAGAGATAAATTCATTGGAGTCCTGATAGGCTTTAAGATAACGAGCACCCCCAACATCAAAAGCTAAAAAGAATACAAAATCAACCCCCTTAACGGCATTATCGAGAAGACTGTTGTTATAAATTCTTAAGTCTTGAGAGACATCATCGACAATGTCAAATTCGATTACCTCGTCATTACTATTTTTGATAATTTTAGTCAGAGCAGAACCTATTTGTCCGGCTGAACCCAGTACTAAATACTTCATAAAATTAGCCTATTTAAAAATTTTTAAATACTATTTTTATGCTATCAATTTATTTCTAATTAGTCTACCTCCCCCCCCGACTTATCATCGTGGCAATAGTTTTTAGCGTAATCGCGAGATCTAAGTAGACGGAGCGATGTTTTAAATAATATAAATCGTATTGGAGTTTTTCTAAACTGTCTTCAAGCGACGGAGAATGGTAGTGCCCAGAGACTTGGTCCCAACCCGTGATACCCGGTTTAATCAAAAGCCGGGTTTTATAAAAGGGAATTTCATGTTCGAGTTCGGCGACTATCTCCGGCCTTTCCGGGCGGGGACCGATGAAACTCATGTCGCCTTTAATAATATTTAAAACCTGCGGAATTTCGTCGAGGCGGGTTTTGCGCATGAATAATCCGAAGTGAGTGATGCGTTTATCGCCTTCTAGCGTCGGCGCGCCGTCGTTATTGCTAACGCGCATGGTGCGAAATTTAATCATTTTGAATATTTTTTCATTTTTGCCGTAACGAGCCTGGGTAAAGAAAATCGGGCCGCGACTTTCCAGTTTAATAATTAGGGCGATGAGCGGCCAGAGAATAAAAGAAATAATAAGAATAGCCAGAGCGCCCAAAAAATCAATTAAACGTTTTAAAAAATTAAAATAATTTCTTTCCCCCTCTTTTAAATTATCTAGAAACCAGCTCGGTCCGATTGCTTCAACGGGTACTTTGCCGGTTAGGAGTTCATAAAAAGCGGGGTAGTTAAAAAAGATAATCTGGTATTTAAGACAGCTAAATAAAATCTCGCGCATTTTTTCGCTTTGCCCGAAATCGTCAGCAACAACGATAACCCGGATATTTTTTTCCTTGATGTTTTCGACTAAGCTATCCATTTCGCTTTGGTCTTTAAATATCAAAGCGGTTTCATAACCGGAGCCGGGATTATTTTTAAGTTCGGCGATTAAAATTTCCGTATGCTTATTAAAGCCGATAATCGCTAAATTACTTTTCGGGATAATCGAGCGCACGAGCGCCTGATAGAGACCGCGCCACAGGAAAAAAAGAACAATAAAGACAATAATGAAAATTGCTAAGTTAGTTTTTGGAGCAATGGTCGATTGTACGTTTAGATAAAAGTAGATAACCGAGAATAAACTACTCGCAGCCACAGCACTGATGGTCTGCCGGAAAAATTTTCGGCCGCTCGCCTGAAGATTGAGATTATATAAATCGTTGATATAGAAAATAACGAGCCAAATGAAAAAAATGACTAAAAAATGAGGTAAGTGGCCGCGAAAGTTCTCTAGCCAGGTGTCTTTTTGATAACGGATAACTAAAGTTAAAAATAGAGCCAAATTTAAAAACAAAAAATCACCCAAGAGCAGAATTGTTTTTTTAAGACGAGTCAGCATATTTTATAATATTTATATACCTAATATAGCAATATAAGCCTAAAAAATCAATTATTTCTCTTGGCCGGAAGCCTTATATTTTTTATTAAGTATGATATAATACAATTAACTCCTAAATAAGGAAAAGATAAGCTATTCTTGCCCTTATTTTTAGGGATTAATTATTCTAAAATTTACCAAAATGTCTAAACTAAATTTACGCATCTTTTTTGTGTCCGCCCTCTTTTTTAGCTTACCTTTCTTCGCTAAAGCGGCCGTTTGTAATGACAATACGATTGTAAATGTTGTTGCGCGCGATCCCAATGGTTCCTTTGTTGCTAAGGCAAACGTCGATCTCTATGTGCAAACAGTCGATGTTGATGGCAATAAAAAACCAGGAGCCAGAGTAGCCGGAGGGGTAACAGACGCTATTTTAGGTAAAGCTACTCTAACTTTTAAGAACTCCGCCACTCTTTCCGCCACTTATGCTCTAAGAATACGCACTATCGGTAAAGATTCGGCTAGCTTTTGGTTTTACGATAATACTTTAGGTTGCGGCGAAACCGCCTCAATAAGCGAGACCTTGAGCGGCATTGTCGTTTCTTTGCACGGCGCCGATGGTAGCATTTTAACCAACACAACCTTCAATATTTATACTCAACTCTATGATACAGACGGCCAGTTATTACTTTTGAAAAATGAACTTTTAAGCGGTTTTAATTCCGGTTCTTCCGGACAAGTTAGGGTTTATGTACCGCAGGGCAGTGTCCGTAGTATGGACGGAAAACTGAAAGATTATTATGTTTTAGAAGTAATTCACTCGGGCATTAAATCCTATAAATACGGCATTCAGGTTATAGACGGCGCCATGACTAATATGGATTATTCACTGAGCACTCTGCGCGTTCGCTTAAAATACGCTTCCGGCACTTCGGCGAGCGGCGTGCAAATGGAAGCCTACACACAAAAAGTTGATAATAGTAATCAAAACCAAATAGACGTTAAGGTTGGTAGTTTTACTATCGCCTCTAACGGTTATGGCTCAATGGAAATATCTCCGGGCACCTATGCCCTAAGAGCTAAAGTGCTTAATATTTATCAATATTTTTGGGATATCGACGTTTTTGAAGGTGGGGTGACGGAAAGACTTTTGAATCTTACTGGTAGTGCTGGCTCGGCTACTTCGTCTACGGCTTGTTCTAAAGCCTCTAAAGTTAATGTTTCATTGCGCGATATCGCTGGCCATAATGCTGGGGGGTTAAAATTTGAAATCTACGAGCAGACAACTGATGCCGCTGGTTTACCAACGCCGGGTGCCAAGATGGCCGCGGGCACAGTCGATAGCGCCGGACGGGCGACCGTTAGCTTTAAACCGGATTCAAGTAAGAATTATGCTTTGAAAGTTTGGGATAAGAAGGCAGATTTAGGAGAATTTTGGTATTTTAATGTTTTGAAGTTTGTTTGCGACTACGATCGCAACTTAACGAAAAGTCTGCCCGTCCTCAAGATAGTGTTACGCGATTCTCAAGGAAAACCAAAATTTAACTATAATTTTTCTTTGTATGCCCAGCGCTATGACGTCGACGGCAATCCGACTTTCAGTACGGCTGACCTAATTGCGAATTTGAAAACCGGTTCGGATGGTCAAGCGCTAGTCTATGTTTCCCCTTATAATGTTTATCATAATAATCAGACTGGGTATTATGCGATTACGACTAAAGACGCTAACGGTAACGTCAAGAATTTTTATAATATTGTTATTACCGAAGATCGTGATTATACTTACGAGCCTTCATTTAGCGGGTTAAGCGGGGAATTACGCGACGCGCAGGGGAAGCTTTTGAGTAATAAACCCTTGAATTTATATGAACAAAAAACAATCGACGGTTATTTTAATTTAGGTCAAAAGCTTTTAACACTGAAAACTGACGCAAACGGCCAATTCAAATTCGAATACCCTGCCGGTACCTATGCTATTTCTACGCCTGATGATTTGAACCGCACCAACATTTTTTGGAATATCATCATTGGCTCTTCAAGTACCGCGAAAAAATTAACCACCAGTTTAATTAATTTTAATTTTAATAATTTATCCGACAAGCCTGGTAACACTACCTTGCAGCTGTATAATTTAACTGGTCAAGGTGGAACTTATTATCGCGGCGATATGATCAAGGCCTTAAAGCTCACGAGTAACCGCGCCTCCTTATCTTTGGCTGCCGGTCCATACCTAGTTTCCTATACGGGGTCTAATAATCGTCTTTTCGGTCAAGCTTTTTATGCAAAAAACGGTGCTAAATATAATGTTGAAGTTTCCTTAAGCCCCAAATATTTAATTTCTGATAAAACCTCATTTTCTTTGGCAGGCGCAGATTTTAACGCGGTAACCTCGGCCTCTATTGGTTCTTCGGATTTGGGTTCAAGCTCAAATTCGAGCTCGGGTTCAGGAACGCCAAATACCGGCAGCCTATCCTCTCGCTTAAAAGGCCGAATTTTATTGCAGGTTCAAGATAAGGGGCAAGCTTGGTATCTTAATCCAGTTAATGGTAAAAGATATAGCCTAGGACGCCCTGAAGACGCTTTTAATGTTATGCGTCAATTAGCCTTGGGAGTATCTAATAGTAATTTTTCAGCCATTGAAAAAAATCCGAGCGCTTGGAAAAATTTAGCCGGCCGGATTCTTTTGAAGGTTGAGGATAATGGCCAAGCTTATTATTTTGATCCGACTGATCTAAAATTATATTATCTCGGTCGTCCGGCCGATGCGTTTACGGTTATGCGCGGGCGCGGATTGGGCATAACTAATACGGATTTAAATAAAATTCCGACCACTAATTAAAATAGTGAATTAATATGGTAAGTGAAGTCCCGCAGAGAACTGAATATAGTTGGCCCTCGATTGGCAATGAAAAGGCGATTGAATTTTTGAATCGTAGTTTAGCGAGCAATAAAGTGGCCCAGACTTATATTTTCATTGGTCCAGAGGAACTAGGGAAGTCGACGATTGCTCTCGCTTTCGCCCGCAATCTCCAAGGAGACTATGATGGCTTCAATAGTGACCTTTATATTTTAAATCCGGAAGCGGGTAAAAAGGGCATTGGTATTGAGCAGGTTAGGGAATTTATAAAGATGCTTAATTTGAGTTCTTTTATGAATTCCTATAAAATCGGGCTAGTTAAAGAAGCCGATCTTCTAAGCGAAGAGGCAAAAAGCGCCTTACTCAAAACACTAGAAGAACCGAAAGATAAAGTAATTATAATTTTATTAGTAACTAATGAAGAAAGTTTGCCGGCGACGATTTTATCTCGGGCGCAGAAGCTTTATTTTTATCCCGTGCCCGCCGCGACGATTTATGATTATTTAATTGCTAATTACGGCGCCAACCGCTCGCTCGCCAAAGATTTGGCGAATTTGGCGCTGGGACGCCCTTTAAAAGCAATTCGGTATTTAGAAAATCCGGAAGTTTATAAAACCTACCTGGAAGAAGCGGAAAAGTTTTTAAGTTTATTTAATTTAGATTTGAATGCGCGTTTAAAAATTCTCGATACTATTTTTAGTGATCGAACCTATAGCCGTCAAGCCACCGAGAGCGCGTTGAGCCTTATTTTAATGGCTGAGGGTTTACTGCGTGATCTGCTTTTACTTAATTTAGGGCAAAGAGATCGTTTGCAACATTTAGTTTTGATTAGCGCGCTTGAGAAAAGTCTTAATAGCTTAGGCGGTGAAAACGAAGATAAGACAGGGGCAATTCTAACGCGCCTTAAGTTTATTGCCACCGCTAAGGAGTATTTAGAAGCCAATGTTAACCCCCGATTAGTACTCGAACAATTAATTATCAATTTATAATTAATAAAAATATGTTTCAAAAATCTTTTAAATTAATTTTAGCGCTCATCGGCCTGGTGTTCGTTACTTCCGCTTGTACGATTTCTACAACCTCGACTAATAACCAGAGCGTTGATAGCAGTTTGTTTGTAACTGGAGACAAAGGCGATACTTGGCGTTCTATGACCGCCATCCCCAGTACGACGAGTCGAACGGGGAGCATCTCTGACTTAAATGTTAATGTTATGACGATGGACCCTCAAGATAGCCAGGCTATTTATTTGGCAAGCTATGACAGCGGTTTATACTATACTTACAATATTACCGAGGGCTGGAGTGAAGTAAAAACTTTACCCAAAGCGACCATTAATGACATTAAAGTTGATCCGAAAAATAAATGTATTTTATATGCGGCGCTTACTAATCGTGTTTATCGCTCTAACGATTGCACACGTACTTGGACTCAGATTTATTTTGATAATAACGTTGGCGTGGCCGTGAACGCGATTGCGGTTGATCAATATAATCCGAGCAATATCTATATCGGTACTAGCCGCGGGGAAATCATTAAAAGTATTGATAGCGGCAGTTCCTGGCGGACTATTCAGCGTTTAGAAGAGGGCGTTAACCGTCTCATTATCTCACCGCTCGACAGCCGTTTAATTTTTGTCGCGACTGCTAAAAATAATATTTTTAGCTTTAACTCTAATTCAAATACTAATCCTGCTAACTCCGCCGACTTAGAAGCTAATTTTATTGTCGAAAATTGGATGGATTTGAACGAGCTTTTACGCGATTATAACCTGGGAGTGAGCTTTAAAGATATTGTTGTTAATGCGAAAGACGGCAAGATGTTTATCGCGACCGAAAAAGTTATTCTGCGCTCTAGCGACAATGGCTATACTTGGGAAAATATAAAATTGATCCAACCGGAAAAAGACGCGATTATTAATGCCATTGCCATTAATCCTCAAGATTCAAATGTAATTTATTATGTGACCAACACTACCTTTTTCCGCTCAAGTGATGCTGGAGCTACCTGGACAACCAAGAAATTACCGACTAAGCGTTCCGGCCGAGTGCTCTTGATTGATTTCAAGAATCCAAATGTGATATATTTAGGAACTAAGAAGCTTAAGTAATTTATTATTTAAATATATGAATCAATTTTTACAAATTAAGCAAGGCGAATTTGTGAGTGCGCTCGACTTTTTTAAAAAAGAAGTGAGCACTCTGCGCACTGGGCGCGCTAATCCAGCGGTTTTAGATAATGTCTCTGTTGAAGCCTATGGCGTTATGAATCCCGTCAATGCCGTTGGCAATATCGCTGTTTCTGATGCCCGCAGTATCGTTATTGTTCCTTGGGACAAGACTGTTTCTAAGGCGATTGAGAAAGCAATTATCGACGCTGGGTTAGGCATGGGCGTTACCAACGAAGGTGATAAAATTCGTTTGACTGTTCCGGCTTTAACCGAGGAAAACCGCAAGGCGCTAGTTAAGACCTTAAACGAAAAGATGGAGAAAACTCGTATTATCTTACGCCAGGTGCGAGATAGCGTTAAAAATTCAATTGAAAAAGCATATGGCGATAAAGAATTCAGCGAAGATGATAAATTCAGATTCATGAAAGAGCTCGATGAATTCTCTGCGAAGAAAAATGACGAATTAAAAGTAATCCGTGATCATAAAGAAGCGGATATAATGGAAATTTAATAATAATTTATGTTGCTCACGATTGTAATTTTTGTTTTAGTTTTATCAATTTTAGTTTTTGCGCATGAACTCGGCCATTTTTTTACGGCTCGCCGTTTTGGCGTTAAGGCGGAAGAGTTTGGTTTCGGCTTTCCACCGCGGGGAATAGGCGTCTATAAAAATAAAAGCGGGAAATGGCGTTTCGTTTATGGAAACAAATCAGTTGAAAGTTTAGAAACAAATGAAGATGAAAGTCTTCGGCCCGCTCCGAAATCAACGGTTTATTCGCTTAATTGGCTGCCCTTGGGTGGATTTGTGAAAATCAAGGGAGAAAATGGTGAGGGCGAGAATGATAAAGATAGCTTTGCTTATAAAAAGATTTGGCAACGCGTTATAATTTTAGCCGCGGGTGTGACAATGAACGTTGTTTTAGCTTGGGTCTTATTTTCGGCCGGCTATATGATAGGCATGCCCCAATCAACCGATTCTATTGGTAAAAACGCGGTTGTTTCCGAGCCGCAAGTGATGATTGCCGCTGTTTTACCAAATTCGCCGGCCTCAGTCGCTGGTTTAAAAGAGGGCGACGCAGTTTTGCGTATTAATAATCAAATAGTCGGTTCAGATAAAGCGCTCCAAGATGCCGTTGCCCAAAGTAATGGTCAGGCCGCTACCTTATTAATAAAGAGAGAGGGGGTTGAAAAGACTTTAACGGTTACCCCAGTCGCTAAAGACGGCGGTCGAGCGACAATGGGTGTCGCGATTTTCTCGGCCGGGCTAGTCCACTATCCTTTTTTCTCGGCGCTAGTTGAGGGTGCTAAAACTACCGGCTGGATGATTAAAGAAATTTTCTCGGCGTTTGGTAATTTAATAAAAGATCTTTTTCAAGGCCATCAGGTTGGCGATCAATTCGCCGGTCCGGTTGGTATTGCTAATATTACCGGACAAGCCGCTCGTCTAGGATTTTCTTATCTCTTGCAGTTTATTGCGTTATTATCTTTGAATTTAGCGATTATCAATATATTACCTTTGCCTGCGCTGGATGGTGGTCGGATTTTATTTCTGCTGATTGAAAAAATAAAGGGCAAGCCCGTAAAGAAGGAAGTTGAGGCGGCAATTCACAATATTGGTTTTATCCTCCTTATCACCTTAATTATCTTTATCACTTATCGCGACATCATTAAGTTGTTTTAATAATGAAAATAGTTTTGTTTAGAAAGGGCTAAACAAAGCTGTAACCAGTTATATATATGAATATAAAAATCAAATCGACGCGTTTAGAATTAACTCCCGCTATCCGCGATTATTTCCAAGCTAAAATGGACATGATTGAAAAATATTTAGGAGAGATAAGAATAATTAATTGCGATGTTGAAATCGAAAAAGCGGTCGGCAGCCAGCACAAAGGTGAAATTTTCCGGGCCGAGGTAAATTTGCAAGTGCCAGGTAAGTTATTGCGGGTGGAAAGAACTGAATCCGACTTATATAAAGCAATTGATAAGGTGAAGGACCATTTGGAACTCGTAATTAAAAAGCATAAAGAAAAAATGATTGATTCAAAAAGAGGGAAATAAGAAAAAAGTTTTTAAAATAAAAAAGCCTCCTGGTTAGGAGGTTTTTTGGATGGTTCTAGTCCTAGTCTTTAGCTAGGCTGAGTGTGGTTGCCCGGACGATTACATATCCGGCGTAAGCGAGCATTGTCACCAGAGTGTGGTCTTCACAGCCCAACTGTTTGTAGAGAAATCTTAAATCGAATATCAGGATGAACACAACTAGCAGGCTGGTGCCGAGACCGAAAAAATACTCCCTCCTTTGCTCTTTCCCGTTAGCGTAGCCCGCGATCGTGGCGATAATAATTACCACATAGGTAGCCCAGAAGTGGAAAGGTTGGATAAGATTCGTCCAGGTTTCTTTTGGACTAATAATAGAGTCAGGCAAAATAACCGCAAACAAGAAGATGGCGAAGACCATTAATAGGCCGTAAAAATCTAATGGATTCTCGGAAATTACTTGTTTTATTTTCATATCAGGATATTTTAGGTTTAGTTTGAATGTACGAATTTGTTTTTTAACTTTACAACAATTATTACAATTTGTCAATATTTATTTAATTAAGAAAGCGTATTATACTAATGTTAGACATAAAAACCGTTTAATCTCGGTTTCTTTTTGACTATTATTAAACAAAATTATGAATATTCTAAACCTCTTTGGTGACGCTAATGAAAAAATCGTTAAAGCGATGCGACCGACGATTGATAAAATCGCTAGTTTTGAGTCTGATTTTCAGAAATTAAGCGCTGAAGATTTAAAAAATAAAACAAATTTTTATAAAGAGCGCCTAGCTAAGGGCGAGGCTCTGGATGAACTTTTGCCTGAAGCCTTTGCGACTATGCGTGAAGCCGCTCGTCGCATTTTAAGTCAACGTCATTTCGATGTGCAGCTTATCGGCGGTATCGTTTTGCATCGCGGTCAAATTGCGGAAATGAAAACCGGTGAAGGAAAAACTTTAGTGGCGACTCTACCCCTATATTTAAATGCGCTTGAGGGCAAAGGCGTTCATCTTATTACCGTTAATGATTATTTGGCGCGTTTAGGTGCCGGTTGGATGGCGCCGGTTTTTTATGCGCTCGGTTTGACGACTGGCGTTATCATCCATGAAAATGCTTTTGTCTATGATCCTGAATATAACGACGAAAGTCAGTATGATGAACGTTTGAAACATTTTCGCCGTATCGCCCGCCGCGAGGCTTATCAATGTGATATTACTTATGGCACGAATAATGAATTTGGTTTTGATTATTTGCGCGATAACATGATCTATACGCTTGATCAGGCCGTACAGCGTCCCCTTAATTATGCCATCGTCGATGAAATCGATTCAATTTTAATTGACGAAGCGCGGACGCCTTTGATTATTTCCGCCCCGGCCGAAGAGTCAACTGATAAATATTTTAAATTTTCACAGTTAGTTGAACGTTTAGAAGAAAAGGACGATTATAATGTTGATGAAAAGATGCGCGCCGCTACTTTAACCGAGGGTGGCATTGCCAAGGTCGAAAAAATGTTAGGTTTAGGTAATATTTATGTTGAAGGCGGGGTTAAAGAGGTCCATCATTTAGAGCAAGCCCTTAAAGCGCGCGTTTTGTTTAAGCGCGATAAAGATTATGTCGTTAAAGACGGTGAGATTATTATCGTTGATGAGTTTACTGGCCGCTTAATGCCCGGTCGTCGCTATAGCGAAGGTTTGCATCAAGCGATCGAAGCTAAGGAGGGCGTTAAAGTCCAGAAAGAATCCCAGACTATGGCGACGATCACTTTCCAAAATTTATTCCGGCTTTATAAAAAATTATCCGGTATGACCGGAACCGCCGCGACCGAAGCGGAAGAGTTCCATAAAATTTATAAATTAGAGACGATTGTTATTCCGACCAATAAACCAAATGTCCGTCGTGATTTAAATGACTTAATTTATCGCACAGAAATGGATAAATTTAACGCTGTTATTCGCGATGTTAAAGAGAGGAACAAAAAAGGACAGCCAGTTTTAATTGGTACGATTTCGATTGAGAAAAATGAAATTTTTACAGCTCTGATGGAGCGCGAAGGCTTGCGTCCGCAAATGTTAAATGCCAAGAATCACCAAAAAGAAGCTGAGGTTATTGCTCAAGCTGGTCGCAAAGGAGCGATTACTCTCGCGACTAATATGGCTGGCCGTGGCGTCGATATTATTTTAGGCGGTAATCCGCCCGTTGAAAGCGAGCAGGCCGAGGTTAGGGCTCTGGGGGGTCTGCACGTCATCGGCACTGAACGTCATGAATCGCGTCGTATTGATAATCAGTTAAGAGGTCGTGCCGGTCGTCAAGGCGATCCGGGTTCTTCCCAGTTTTATGTTTGTACAGATGATGATTTAATGCGTATTTTTGGCGGCGATCGCATGAAGGGGCTTATGAAAACTTTAAGTGTTCCGCCTGATATGCCGATTGAAAATAAAATGATTTCTAAATCAATTGAATCCGCACAGAAGAAGGTTGAAGGGAATAATTTTGATATCCGAAAACATTTAGTCGAATATGATGATGTTATTAATAAACACCGGACGGCCATTTATAATCGGCGTCGGGAAATTCTAGAGATTGCGGAGAACGCTGAAAGCCAAGAGAGGAAGGAAGCGACTACAGAAATAGCTGAAGCTAAGACGCTAGCTGTTATTGTTAATGAAATGATTCAAGACGAAATTACCGCGGTTGTTAGTTTCCATACGGCGAGCGATGATAAAAATGAATGGAATCTTAAAGAAATTTCTGAAACCATGCGCACGATTTGGAATACTTCGCCCGAATTACCGGCTAAATTAGAAGAAATTGTTAAGAGTGATAAAAATAAAGATGATATTCGTGAAGAGCTTAAAAATTATTTAGTTCTTGACGCAGCTAATATTTATGACTCTTTGACCGAAAAGTTTAAGGCATCAAATATTGATTTTAAAGAAATTGAAAAAGGAATTCTAATTCGGGCAATTGATGAAAATTGGGTTGAGCATTTAGAAACCGTTGATTATTTGCGTCGCGGCATTGGTTTGCGCGGTTATGGCCAGCGCGATCCGCTGGTTGAATATAAGAAAGAAGCTTGGCGCATGTATCAGGAATTAAACGCTTTAATTAATAAGAATGTCGTTTATTCGATTTATAAAACAGCGGACGCTCTTGCCCTAGCGAATGCGCCCGAAATAAAACTATTTGCTGATCAGGGAGCGACAAATTTAGAATTTACCGGCGCCGCCAAAGAAATGCATCGCCAAGCCGAAGAGCGCAATACTGTCGACTTAGTACACGAAAAAACAAAAGATGAAAGCGGACAGAAAGTCGGTCGCAATGATCCGTGTCCTTGCGGGAGCGGGAAGAAATATAAACATTGCCACGGGAAGTAATAGATTATGAAGACTTTAAAATTCAGACAAAACCTGGCGGAAGAAATATTAGCTGGGCGAAAAACAGCTACCTGGCGAATTTTTGATGACAAGAACTTACAAGTAGGCGACAGACTGGAATTTATTGTTTGGGAATCAAAAGAAAAATTTGTTGAGGCAGAAATTTTGAGTATTTGCGAGAAGAAATTGAAAGACATAGAGGAGAAGGATTATTTAGGACATGAAAAATTTGTGAGTAACGAAGAAATGTTGAATAACTATAGAAATTTCTATGGAGAGAGGGTAAATTGGGACACTTTAGTGAAGATGATAGATTTTAAAATATTATAAATATTTTAACTTTCCATCATGTCTAGTTTGTTATAATGATTAGTATAATTTATTAATCATTAAAAGTATGCCAGAAGAAAAAAATAAAAAACAAATTGCGCTTTTTTCCGGTCAAGAAATCCGACGTCATTGGGACGCCAAGCAGGAAAAGTGGTATTTCTCAGTGGTAGATGCAGTAGCTGTCCTGACGGATAGCGATGATCCAAGGAATTATTGGAAGGTATTAAAGTTCCGCTTGAAAGAGGAGGGCAGTGAGGTGGTTACAAAATGTAACCAACTGAAATTTTTAGCTAAAGATGGTAAATATTACCTTTCTGATGCAGCGGATACGGAAACAGTGTTTCGTATAATTCAATCAATACCGTCGCCGAAAGCCGAACCATTTAAAATGTGGTTGGCACGGGTTGGTTATGAACGCGTCGAAGAAACCGAAGACCCGGAAAAAGCTATCCAAAGAGCTCTGTCTACTTATTTAAAAAAAGGTTATTCTAAGGAGTGGGTTGATTTACGTTTGAAGAGCATTGAAATCAGAAAAGATTTAACAAGTGAATGGATGGAACGCGGTATTAAGAGTAGGGATGAGTTTGCGATTTTAACCGATGACATTACTTTTGCCTGGGCCGGCCTTAAAGTTAAAGATTATAAGAATTTGAAGAACTTAAAGAGAGAAAGTTTGCGCGATAATATGACAAACTTGGAATTAGTTTTAAATATGTTAGCTGAGGTGTCGACTACGGAAATTTCTAAAAAAGAAGAACCTGAAACTTTTCCTCAGAACAGAGAAGTCGCCAAAAAAGGAGGCGGTGTTGCCGGAAAAGCTAGAGAAGAGTTAGAAAAGCAAATCGGTCACTCAGTTATTTCTAAAAATAAATTTTTAGAAAATAAAGGGAAGGCACTAAAATAAAAAATTATTTGTATAAACAATATGCCAACTTTAAATGATCAGCCAACGCTCAAAGAAATTCAAGAATATGTAGAAGAACTTGAAAAAGAAAGAGGTTTTTCCGATACTTCAGTCATTCAGAATTGCCTTCAACTAGGCGAAGAAATTGGTGAATTATTCAAGGCGGTTAGAAAATCTGAAAAACTTAAGATAGATCATAATTCCACCTTTACCCCCGTCGAAGAAGAGCTCGCCGATATTATAATTTATCTCGCCGCGATTGCTAATCGTTATAATATTGATCTTGAAACTGCGTTTAGAAATAAAGAAGAAATTAACAAGAAGAGGGAGTGGAAATAAATATCAGAATTACCAGGGAAGTAAAATATCAATATGACTAGAAACCATGAAGATGATAAATTAATAGAAGCGGCCATAAAATTTCTGGTTGAATCTTTTGCAAAATCAGGGAATAACCCTAAGCCTGTGGTACTGCATTCAATCCGTGTTGCCATGCATCTTGAAGATCTAAGTTATAGTCGAGAAGTGATAATTGGGGCTATTCTGCACGATCTTCTAGAAGATACAGAGGTTATAAGAGAAGAAATCTCGGAAAAGTTTGGCGAGCCAGTTGCCGGCCTAGTAGAAGCTAATAGTTTCCGCAAGGAAATTGTCGATGAAACAGAGCGCTACAAAAGGATGTATGATCAGTGCCTGAAGGCGGGTAAAGATGCTTTGGTAATAAAGGCCGCTGATATTTTAGATAATAGCCATTATTACGGTCCGAGAAAGGAATTGCTTGAAAAAATGGGGTATTTTATTGATTTATCCGCGGAAAAAATAAGCACGGAAAAAATTTGGCAAGAATTATCGAATCAGCACAAACAGTTGCTAAAGTCATCTTAAAAGTATGGCAAAATCAATTCAAAATAAAATCGAGTTGATAGAATCTGTTGGCTATATAGCCAGAGAGACGACCCGACTTTGCAAAAGCATAGTCGGCGAAACTTTTCCCATTGAATCTCTAACCGTATTTACACATTCGGAGCCTGAGTACGAATTATTGGTTGAGATGCTAGGAATCCTAGGAAAGCCATACAACTATAATAATGGTCCGCGGGTAGAGCTATTTGAGCCGATTGCAGTTGATGATAATAAAATAAGCCACCTTCGCATCCGTAAGCCCGATATAGAACGTCCTCAAGTTGGCTGTAATGATTTTGCAACTGATTACGAGTTATTCAAAAAAGATTTTTTATTTAAATATCCAAATAATCTTCGGCTGATAGAAAGACCAGAATACGAAATGATCGAATTGTTTTCTTCTGAATTTGATGTTTTAGCCTACGTAGTTTCCGGTGAAGTTAATAAGGCGCAAAAAATTCAAAACATCTATAATGATTTTATTATTAAATTAAATGGTTTAAAAAATAAGCAATTTAATTTTTTAAAGAAATTATTCGCTAAAAAGCAGGAAGCGGATTTAGAAGATTTAAGAAAAAATTTACGCTCATAATTTTTTTATAATATGGAAGAAACCTTAGAAAAGCCTGAAAACTTAGAGGTTGAGCCAAAACCGGAAAATCCGGAAGCTTTTGATTTTGAGAAAAACGCTGATCTAATCAAGGCCAACATAAATCAAGAAGCGGAGAGCGTTCTTGCCGAAGGAGAGCAAATTTTTAATACTATACCATCAGTGAGCGAAGAAGAGAAGAAAGAATTTTCCGATATTAAAAACGAAATAGCCGATTTGCAAACTAATACTCAAATTGAAATTGAAAAAAGTTTAGATACTAATAAGAAGACTCCGGAAAATTTTGTTAATGCCGCGCGCACCCTTTTAGATTCGCTTAAAGCCAAGGAAAAGTCGGCCGAGGAGGGCTATGTTTTTTCCTATGAGCCGATTATTGAGAAGACAAGTCAGGGGAAAGAAATTAAGGTCGATTCTCTAAGTTGGATTTCCGATGATGGCTTTGCGACTGATAATAAACGGCGCCTTGTATTGGTTGCGACTAATCCGGTTGACGGTAAAGTTGTTGGTTTGCGCTTATCCGATATTCGGCCGGACGGCCTTACAAAGGATGAAGAGGGGGACTATATACATAAAGAAAAAATTACCGGTGAAATATTAACTCGCTTGCGGGGAGAGGGAATTGCCCCAGCGCTTGATAATGCTTTTGTGAAGGTAGTCACTCAGGTAGCTAATTATTATAAACAAGAGTTTTCGGGCAAGCACCAGTTTAATTGGTCAGTTGAGAATGCTAATTTAAAAAGACTTAATAAGAAAGAAGAAGAAGGTTTGTCAGGCCCCGAGCTTGAAGAGCTAGAAACTGAACAAAAGAGGTGGCAATCGGTTTATGGAGAAGGGGGGAAATTTGGTTTTAAAAAAACCGATGAGCATGACTATGTTCGAACAATTGAGCCTCGGTTAGAGGAAGGGAAGTCTTATGACTTACAGAAGGTTGATATGGAAAAATATAAAAAAATAGAAGCCACCCTAGAAGAGTGTCTGGAAACTTCTGGCCAATAGATTATGATTTATAAAAATGTCCCTAAAAATTTTAGCCCCAAATTTTCAGTAGTCAGCTGTTATGTTGAACATAATGGCAAGATTCTTCTTCTGCATCGCCATGACCATAAGTCAGAGGGCGGAAAATGGGGAGTGCCGGCCGGAAAAATTGATCAAGGAGAAAATGAATTAGCGGCCATGATTCGGGAGATAAAAGAAGAAACGGGCCAAAAAATATCAGCCGAGGAATTAGAATATTTGTCGAAAGTCTATGTAAAATATCCTGAATACCATTTTATTTATCATATGTTTCGTGCTAAATTAGATAAGAAAACAGACGTTACTTTGAGCGCCAGTGAACACAAAGACTATAAGTGGGTTGCGCCGCAAGGGGCCTTGAGTTTAGAATTAGTCAGAGATCTCGATAGATGCCTAAAAATGTTTTATTTACTATAAAGTTATGGAGAATAATTTAGAAAATTTAGAGATGAGAATAGAGCGCATTGAAGGAAGAAACGCGAAAGTTGAAATTGATAAAGCCTGGGAGACCAGTTGGACACGGAGAATATTAATTGCCTTGTTTACTTATTTTGCTATCAGTATTTATTTAGCCGCGATTCATATTTCACAGCCCTGGATAAACGCAATTGTCCCGACTTTAGGATTTATGATCTCAACTTTGACCATGCCATTTTTCAAGAAGTTATGGGTTAGCGCCAGACATAAATAGAAAAACAACTTATGTCTATCAAAATTTTAAAAATTAATGCCAAAGATAAATATATTATCGACGCGATTATAAGCGGCGAAAAAAAGATTGAGACTAGAGCCGCGACGCCGAAATATAGAGAGGTAAAGACGGGCGACAGGATAACCCTAGTTTGCGGGTCAAAGAAAATTAAAAAAGAAGTAGTTAAGGTTGAACTTTTTAAAACTATTGGTGCACTACTAAAAAAATATAAACCAAAAGAAATAAATCCGAAAACCCATTCCGCTAAAGAAGCGCGAGCGATGTGGTATAGTTTCCCTAATTACGAAGCCAAGATAAAGGAATTTGGCTTAGTCGCCTGGCATTTAAAATAAAGTATTTTATAGAAAAATATATGGATTTAAAAGAAACATATAACCAGATAGCGGCCGATTGGCACCAGGATCACAAAGAAGACGATTGGTGGGCCGAGGGGACTAATAAATTTATTTCTTTTCTTAAGCCGGGCGACTTGGTTCTTGATGTTGGTTGCGGTAGTGGTCTTAAGGCAAAGTATTTTGTTCAAAAAGGATTGCGAGTAATCGGAATTGATATTTCGGAAAAAATGATTGAAATTTCTAAAAGAGAAGCGCCGACTGAAATTTTTTATACCCTCGGGCTGGAAGAAATTGCTAAATTAGATTATTCTTTTGATGCAATCTTTATGCAGGCGGTATTGCTTCATATTCCAAGAAAAGAAGCATCTGCTAGATTGCACGAAATAATTACTAAATTGAAGCCGGGGGGCTATTTATATATAGCTGTTAAAGAGGTGCGCGATAAGGGCGTAGAAGAAGAAATAAAAACAGAGAATGATTATGGTTATGAGTATAAGAGATTTTTTAGTTATTTCACTCAAGCTGAAATTGAAAAATATATATTAGATTTAGGATTAAATATCGTTTTTTCTGACGTGTCTTCCTCGGGGAAAACAAATTGGATCCAAGTAGTGGGTAAGAGCAAAGATATATAATGCAAAATAAATATATGAAGTCAATCGTCCTCTGCGGCAGTAACCGGTTTGCGCCGGAAATGAGAGAGTTCGCTCAGAAATTAAAAGCTTTAGGTGTGGTTGTTTTTGAGCCACATTTATATCGAGCTTCAGGCGGAGTTTGGGCGGAGATAAAAGAATTTGATAAAAAATTTGTCGCTCTCGGCTTAACGCATGATCATTTCTATAAAATGAGAATGGCCGACGTGGTTTATGTTTATAACCAAGACGGTTATTCCGGCGTTAGTGTCAGCATGGAAATTGGCTATGCGGTCGCTCTCAATAAACCAATCTATGCTTATTCAGAGAAAGACGAGGAAATTTGCCGCCAGGTTTTATTTAGCGCTATTATTAAAACCCCGGAAGAATTAATTAATTACTTGAAATAAATATGTTAGATAATAAAAAAGAAGTGCCCGCCAAACAAGCGCCAGTTAACGCCTTCGTTGCCATGGAAGAAGCGGTTTTAAATTTTTGGGATGAAGCCAAAATTTTTGAAAAATCCCTTAAGCAAGACGCGCCTCGCGGTAATTTTATTTTTTTTGAAGGGCCGCCAACCGCTAACGGCATGCCTGGTATACATCACGTTTTAGCCCGCGCTTTTAAAGACGTCCTGCCGCGATACAAAACCATGAACGGTTTTCGAGTTGAGCGTAAAGCTGGCTGGGATACGCATGGCTTGCCGGTTGAGCTTCAAGTAGAAAAACAATTAGGAATTTCTGGAAAACCGGATATTGAAAAATACGGCATTAAAGAATTTAATCAAAAATGCCAGGAGAGCGTTTGGGTTTATCTTGATGAATGGCGAAAATTAACGCGCCGTATCGCTTTTTGGGTTGATATGGAGCATCCTTATATAACTTATGAAAATTCTTATATCGAATCTCTGTGGTGGATTTTAAAAGAAATTGATAAAAAAGGTTTGGTTTATAAAGGCCATAAAGTAGTCCCGCATTGTCCGCGTTGCGGCACCGCGCTCTCAAGTCATGAAGTGGCTCAGGGCTATAAATTAACGAAAGACAATTCTGTTTATCTAAAGTTTAAGGTGGCGAAAGGGAATAAAAAAGTTACTGCCGGTGATTTTATTCTCGCTTGGACAACTACTCCTTGGACCCTGCCCGGTAATGTTGCGCTCGCTGTAGGCGCGGATATAGATTATGTAATCGTCAAGATCGAAAAAGAAAATTATATATTGGCGAAAGAAAGGCTAGAAGTGGTTTTAAAAGATTTGAGTTATAAAGTTGTTAAGGAGCTAAAAGGTTCCGAGTTAGTTGATTTAGAATACGAACCCTTATTTGATATCGCCTCAATAAAAACAGAGGCGGCCACTAAAGATAAAAAAGCCTATTGCGTTGTGTCGGCTGATTTTGTTACTACCTCCGACGGTACTGGCGTTGTGCATACCGCCGTTATGTACGGTGAAGATGATTATAATTTAGGAGAAGTTATTGGTCTGCCAAAAGTTCATACGGTTACCGAGGCTGGTCATTTTACGAGTGACTTATCAGTCTACGGATTAGATGGCAAGTTTGTAAAGAGTACTACAACTGAAAAAATTATTTTAGATTATTTAAAGGCGAAAGGAATTTTGTTTAAAGAAGAAACTTATGAACATGATTATCCTTTCTGTTGGCGTTGTGACACACCTTTATTATATTATGCGAAAGATTCTTGGTTCATTGAAGTCACAAAAGTTAAGGAAGAATTGATTGCAAATAATAACCATATAAATTGGGTGCCGGAGCATATTAAGGCGGGACGCTTTGGCGAATGGCTTAATAATGTTAAAGATTGGGCGATTTCACGTGAACGTTATTGGGGGACACCGCTCCCGATTTGGGAATGCGAAAAATGTAATAAGCATCGCGTTATTGGTAGCCTGGAGGAGCTATCTGAGTTGAGCGGTCAAAAGATAACTTTGAAATCTGATATCCACCGTCCGGAAATTGATACTTATGAATTTACTTGCGGTTATTGCGGCGGGAAGATGAAACGGGTTAAAGAAGTTTTTGACTGTTGGTTTGATTCTGGCGCTATGCCTTATGCACAGGGTCATTATCCTTTTGAGAACGCTGATTTAATAAATGAGAATGAGCAATTCCCAGCTGACTTTATTTGTGAGGCGATTGATCAGACGCGCGGTTGGTTCTATACTCTGCTCGCGGTTTCGACTTTACTTGGCAAAGGCACCCCATATAAAAATGTAATTTGTCTAGGTCTTATCAATGATAAATTCGGTAAGAAGATGTCAAAGTCAAAAGGTAATATTGTCAGTCCTTGGGAAGTTATTTCTCTTTACGGCGTTGACGCCGTGCGCCAACACATGTATACCCTTAACCAACCGGGCGAAGGGAAGCGCTATGATTTAGATGATGTGAAAGATGTTTTCCGTAAAAATATTATGCTCTTATGGAATGTCTTTAAGTTTTATGAAATGTATGCTACTCCTGACAAGGCTAAGACTTTAAAGCCAAAATCAAAGAAAGTTTTAGATATTTGGATTTTAGCGAAATTATCTGAAGTTGTTAAAGTAATTAGTGCTGAGTTAGATCAGTTTCATGTTTATGAAGCCGCCCGGCAAATTCCGGAATTTATTGATGAGCTTTCTACCTGGTATTTACGCCGTTCGCGTGATCGCTTTAAGTCTGATGATGAAGCTGATAAAAAAAATGCGCTCGAAACAACCCACTATGTTTTAGTTGAGCTCGCGAAATTAATGGCGCCTTTTATGCCTTTTATGGCGGAAAGTTTATGGCAGAAGGTAAGCGGGAATGATTTTAAAGATAATAATAAATCAGTCCATCTTGAGAACTGGCCCCTGGCCGACGAAACTGATAACAGTCATCTGCTGACTGACATGAACATAGTGCGTCGTATTGTCGAGCTCGGTCTCGCGAAGCGCGATGAGGCTGGAATTAAAATTCGCCAGATGCTTGGAAAAATTACGATTAAAGTTAAAAATGAAATTACTCTCGAATATATTGATTTAATTAAAGACGAATTAAATTTAGCCTCGGTTGAATTTGCGGAAACAAATGACGATAAGATAGAGGTTGAATTAGATTTAATAATTACTCCGGAGCTCAAAGAAGAGGGACTGAAGAGGGAACTGATTCGTTTTATCAATATGTTGCGCAAAGAAGCTAATTTGAGTTTGCACGATGAAACAAATATTTATCTCGCTGGCGCGGCCGAAGAATTAAAATCAGCGTTAAATAGAAAAAAAATAGATATCATGAAAGATACCCTAAGTGCGGAATTAAATTTTGTTGAGTCTTTACCCGAAGTTTTAGTAAGTAAAGAAATTAAAATAGATGATTTGAAATTACAGCTCGGACTCAAAAAATAAGTAAAAAAGATTTTTGGATGTGAAAAAAGCCTCGGCACGATGTTTTGTGCGGAGGCCTTTTTGAAAGGGCAGTTAATTTAGCTTTTTTAGCTTTTTGCGTTGCGTTCCCGGCGCAGTTTTTTCTTGGTGCCTAATAGATCGACGGTGAGTGCCACCGTGATGAAGATCGACATGATCAAAGTAAGCCAGAATAGAATTTTGTAGGTCGTAAGTGAACTTTCGGCGTCTTTCCGCTGCTCTCTTGTATTGTCGAGATTTTCCTGGAGTCTTTTGTTTTCTTGTTGAAGCTCAACTGCTTCGGTTGAGAAAATCATACACTCGTTATTGGCGAAGAGCGGCCAGTACTCGGTTGGAACATTAAGTCCCTTGAGAGTCGCCAAATCGGTTCCGGTGGCGTAGGTGTTCGTCTCAATCATATAGACCTTCTCAGTCGAGTTGGAAACATGTTCCTTATAGGTAATAAGGGTGTTTCCGTCTTTAATGATTACGGAATTCTGGGCCGGGAGATTCCCGAAGAAGAGAATTGAAAAAATAATTACCAGGGCGGCGGCGGCTGATTCCTTGCTGATGTTTTTCATCTTTTTTTGTTTTTTTTACGGTTTGACTGCTTGTTTTAAAGGTGCGACACTGCGCTCCCAAATTCTTTATACCAGAAGTATAGCACATTTATTTAATTTTGTCAATATTTATTTTAACTCTAAAATATACTATAATAATTATATAAAAAATTTGGCTAATCTTATGATAAAATTAGAATTATTAGCACCGGCTGGAAATGAGCTGAAAATGAAAACGGCTTTTGCCTATGGCGCCGATGCGGTTTATTTGGGCATCCCGGATTTTTCCTTGCGAGTCCGCATTAATGATTTTGATTTGGTCGGAATTAAAGCGGCCGTGAAGTATGCCCATGCCGCCAAGAAGAAAGTTTATGTAACCATTAATATTTTTGCCCATAATAAGCATTTTAAAAAGCTCCCGGCCTATTTGAAAATTTTAAAAACGATTAAAGTTGATGCTTTAATTGTTTCCGATCCGGGAATTATTAATTTAATTAAAAAAGTTTGGCCGCAGGCGGAGATTCATTTATCGACTCAGGCCAATTGTACGAATTTAGAAGCGGTTAAATTTTGGGCTAAGCAGGGACTAAAGCGAATAATTTTGGGCAGGGAAGTAACTCTCCGCGAAATTAAAGAAATTCACCGCGCGGTCCCGAAAATGGAATTAGAATACTTTGTGCATGGCGCGATGTGTATGGCTTACTCGGGCCGCTGTTTTTTATCAAAATTAATTCTTGATCGCAGCGGAAACTTAGGCGACTGCGCTCAGCCTTGCCGCTGGGAATATGACGTAACTCTTAAAACTAATAATCATGATGAAGAATTAGAATTAGTCGAAGAGCGTCATGGCACCTATTTATTAAACTCAAAAGACTTGTGTTTAATTAAATATTTGTATGAGCTCGCGGCTGCCGGTATTACGAGTTTTAAGATTGAAGGCCGGGCGAAAAGCGTATACTATCAAGCCACGGTTTGCGGCATTTACCGCTTGGCGCTTGATTTGGTTAATAAGAAGGTACCAAGCGCAAAATTAAGAAGCGAGCTGAGCCGCCTGCAGAAAGAACTCGAAACTAAATTAGTTCATCGCGGTTATACGACTGGTTTTTTATTGGGCACGAAAGCCGACCAAAATATCATAAATTCTCATAATAAAAGTGATTGGGAGTTTTGTGGCCAAGTACTAAAAAGCGAAAAGGCGAAAAACGGGAAAATCGCCGTTTATTTCCAGGTTCATAATACAATTAAGCTTGGCGACGAGGTCGAGATTATTCGGCCAAATTATGATATAATAAAATTGAAATTAACCAGTCTTTGGGACGCGAAAACTAGTGCAGAACTCAAAGAAGCTCATGGCGGCGGAGGTAGCCAAACCGCTCGACTTGAATTAGATTCTAAGTTCGGTCTTATCCCGGCTTTAACAGTTATTAGAAGAAAAAATTAAATCTATGATTTCCTACTTACGCGGTCGCATTATCAATAAATCACTTAATTACGCAATTCTTGAAGTCGCTGGTGTTGGCTACCAAGTTTATGCCGGCGAGAATTTTTTAAACGAACTAAAAGTCGGGGCCGAGGTTGAAGTTTATACGCATCATCAAGTGCGCGAAGAAGTGAGCGATTTATATGGTTTTAAGACGATGGAAGATCTAGAATTATTTACTCTTCTTTTGTCTGTTTCGGGTGTCGGTCCGAAGTCTGCAATGGGCGTAATTTCCATGGCGAGCGCAAACGATATTAAAGAAGCAATTATCCGCGACGACGCCAATCTTTTAACTAAAGTATCGGGCATTGGTAAAAAAACCGCCGAACGAGTTGTTCTCGAACTTAAAACTAAAATTTTAAGAAGCGGCGGCGTTACGACAACTATTAATTCGTCGAGTCTAATTGGTAGCGATGAAATAGATGCTTTAATGTCTTTGGGGTATACCTTAAACGATGCGCGCTCCGCTTTAAATTTAATTGATCCAACGCTAACTGATAGCGGCGAACGCGTGAAAGCAGCGCTTAAAAAAATGGCTAAAAAATAACTTTACAGCCCTAATTTTTTAAGTTAGGATAAAAGAAAAGAACAATATGGCGATTAACGAAAAAAGAACAATTACCAAACAAGCCGATGATTTTCCAGCCTGGTATCAGGACGTGGTAAAAGAGGCAGAATTAGCTGAAGTTTCCGAGGTTCGCGGCTGTGGGATTGTTCGTCCTTATGGCTTGAAAATTTGGGAACTGATAAAGGCAGAATTGAGCCGGCAAATAGAGGCGGATGGCGTGGAAAATGTTTATTTTCCAATTTTTGTACCTCTAGAAAATTTGGAAGCGGAAAAAGAGCATGTTGAGGGTTTTTCGCCTGAGCTGGCAATTGTAACTCATGCCGGTGGCGAAGAATTGGTTAATAAATTAGCGATTCGCCCGACAAGTGAAGCGGCCATGTATCGAACTTATGCGAAATGGATTCAGAGCTATAAAGATTTGCCTCTGCGTTTAAACCAGTGGGCGAATGTTGTGCGCTGGGAAAAACGGCCGCGCGCTTTCTTGCGTTGGAGTGAATTTCTTTGGCAGGAAGGACATACTGTTTTTGCAACTGAAGAAGAAGCTAGAGATGAAGTTGAAAAAATGTTAGGAGTCTACCAGTCGCTTTATGAGTTTATGGCTATCCCAACATTTACCGGCCGTAAATCAGAAAGTGAAAAATTTGCCGGAGCAGTCATGACGCTCACAGCCGAAATTATGGCTCGAGACGGCAAGGCGATTCAAGGAGCGACTAGCCATTATTTAGGCACTAATTTCGCTAAAGTATTTGATGTTAATTATTTGGGCAGTGACGGCCAGAAGCATTTAGGTCATCAGAACAGCTGGGGTTTATCGTGGCGTTCAGTTGGCGCTTTAATTATGGTTCATGGCGATGATAATGGTTTACGACTGCCTCCTAATATTGCCCCCTACCAAATTGTTATCATACCGATTTCTAAGGATGACGCTAGCCGGCAGGAAGTTTTAGCTTATTGCCGTAATCTCGAAAAAGAATTAAAGAAAAAATATCGCGTTAAAATCGATGATCGCGACAATCAGTCTCCGGGATTTAAATTTAATTACTGGGAGGTGCGCGGCGTACCGGTGCGCCTTGAGATTGGGTTAAGAGAAATTGGCGAAAAGAAGATTACGGTCTTTCGTCGGGATAGCGATACTAAAGAAACTATTGACTTGGTTGACCTAAATAAATATTTGAATCAATTAATGAAGTCTATCCATAAAAATTTGTATAAGCAGGCTCAAGAGTTTGCGGCGAAGAGTATTTATAAAATAAAGAGTTGGGATGAAATTGACGAACGCCAGGGCTGGTTTGAAGCGAGTTGGTCAGAAGATCCGAATACAGAAAAATTATTAAAAGAAAGATTCGGCATGGTCTCTCGGGTGTTACTACCGAAGCAAGCCGCTAAGGGACCGAAAAATAAAAAATGTTTCATCAGCGGTGAACCGGCTAAGCATGATTGGCTTTTTGCTAAATGCTATTAAAATTATTAAATAAAGAATTCAATTTTTGTGTTTTATGTTCAATAAACTCCTCGGTAAATTTAGCCATGATTTAGGAATTGATTTGGGTACGAGAAATACCCTAGTTTATGTTGCCGATAAAGGGGTTGTTATTAATGAACCGAGCGTGGTGGCGATTAATAAGCGGACTAATGAAATTCTGGAAGTCGGCGAAGCGGCCAAGAAAATGGTCGGCAAAACTCCGGGGCATATTGAGGCAATTAAGCCTTTAGTTGATGGCGTTATTTCTGATTTTGAAATTACGGAAAAAATGTTGAAGTATTTTATCAATAAAGTGCATAGCGAAAATTTTACTTTAATTCCACGTCCTCGGGTTGTCATTGGAATTCCGCTTGATTTAACCGAAGTTGAAAAGAAGGCGGTCGAAGATGCCGCTCGTTCCGCTGGAGCGAGAAAAGTTTATTTAATTGAAGAGGCGATGGCCGCGGCGATTGGGGCGCGCCTGCCGGTAACCGAGGCGACCGCGACAATGATTGTTGATATCGGCGGCGGCACAACTGAAATCGCTGTCATTTCTTTGGGTGGTGTGGTTACTTGGCGCTCGCTTAAGGCGGCCGGCAATGAGTTTGATAATAATATTATTGAGTATATCCGTGAAGAATTTAATATTTTAATCGGCGAACAATTAGCGGAGAGTATTAAAATTGGTATCGGTTCGGCTGTCCCGCTTGATGAGCCGAAGGAAATCGAGGTCCGGGGTCGTGATTTATTAACTGGTCTTCCGAAGGCGATTATGATTACCGACAAACAGGTCCGCGAAGCGATTAGTCGGACTGTTTCTAAGATTATTGAGACTATTAAAACTATTCTTGAGACTACTCCGCCAGAATTGGTTTCTGATATTTATGAACGGGGACTTTATTTATCTGGTGGTGGGGCTCTCTTACGTGGGCTTGATAAGGCAATTTCGGCCGCGGCGAAAATTCCCGTAAAAATTGTTGATGACCCGTTAACTTGTGTGGCCCGCGGCACCGGCCTCCTTTTAGGCAACAAAGAATTGCTTGAAAAAGTTGTGCTGGCCAATAATCAAGAATAAGCAACTTTAGTTAAGAGTCTTTCCTACCATGAGAAAAATAAAAAAAAACAATCCGATCTTAATTTCGCTAGTAGTTTTCGGACTACTGGTTTTTTTACATAGCGTTGGGGTTTTGCGTCCCTTGGAAAGACTTTTTTTGAGTGCCGTCCGGCCGATTAGCGAACGCTTTTACGGCTTAGGCAATTCTTTTAGCCGCTCTTATCAAGATAAAGAAACTCAGGATTCGCTCCGCGCGAAAGTTGATGAGCTAACGGGAGAGATTGCGCGTTTGACGGTTGAGAATTCAAAACAAAAAGAATTAGTCGAAGAGAATAACAAATTGAGAAGCCAATTAAAATTTTTAAATGATAATAATTTTAAGGCGGTCGCCGCGGCGGTTATTGCCCGCGAAGCTTTAGCCGAAGGAACAGAAGCTAGTCAGGATTTGATTATTAATAAAGGGGCCAAAGACGGGATTGCGGTTGGCCAGGGCGTTGTCTCTGAAGATGGTTTGATTATCGGTAAAATAATTGAAGCCAAAGAAACGAGCGCTAAAATTTGTTTAACGACAAGCCCGGAGTGTAAATTGGCGGCCGCGATTCAGAATCAGACAAAAACACAGGGAATTACGGATGGTGATTTAGGTCTGACCATTAAAATGAATTATATTCCTCAATTGGAAAAAATTTACGTGGGCGACACGGTTATTACCTCTGGCTTGGGCGGAAAAATTCCTCGGGGGCTATTAATTGGAAAAATTATTGAAATTAGAAACGAAAGCAATGAGGTTTGGCAAGACGCAACGATAGAGCCTTTGGTTAATTTAAATAATTTAACCGTCGTGACGGTTATTATTCCTTAAGTTTATGATAAAGCGTATTTGGCAAATATTTATTTTATTTTTCTCTATTTCTCTTTTTGCTTTGCTACAATTTTCTTTTATCAGCGCTTTACCCGACCCATATCGCCAGCTTAATTTAATTTTTATCATTATAATATTTATTCTTTTTTTCCTAGATTTTTATACCGCTCTACTTTCGGCGCTTATCGCTGGCTTCTGGCTGGACGTTCTGTCTTTTCATTTTTTTGGTTTTTATTTGATTATTCTTTTGGGCACGCTTTTTTTGGCGCAATGGATTTTGAAAAATTGGCTAACTAACCGTTCTTTCTATACTTTAATAGTGTTGATGGTCGGCTTAACCGTTTTTTATAATTTATTAGCCGCCACTATTTTATCTTTATTTAGTTTAAGTCTTAATACTTTTTTTCTTTTACAGTCCCATTTTTGGATTACCTTGGTTTATCAGAGCCTGTGGAGTTTTTTAGCGGCTTTAATTTTATTTAATTTAGCCACGCTGGTTTCGAAAAGAATTAAACCCTTCTTTTTGGAAAAGAAGACCTTTGTGTGATAATATTATATTAATAAATTTATTCTATGAAATACGATTTTATAACTATCGGTGGAACGACGCACGACATCTCCTTTTTTACTGATCAAGGGATATTAATTAATAATGGTAAAGATCTTTTACGCCAGAAGCTTTTGGCTTTTGAGTCGGGCGCGAAGATAAAGGTGGATAAATTCCATTATTCTTTTGGTGGCGGCGCGGCCAATGCAGCGGCTTGTCTCGCAAATTTTACTTTAAAAATAGCCTGCTTAGCTCCCGTAGGCGATGATCACGACGGCCGCTTAATTATTGAGAACCTTAAGGCTCGTAAAGTTGATACACACTTAATAAAAACCATAAAAGACGAAGAAAGTGGCTCCTCGTTTATTCTGGTTGAACCGAGCGGAGAAAGGATTATTTTTGCTCAGCGTGGCGCTAATAATAGACTGGTTATAAGTGATGAAGATACTTCCGAGTTGCAAAATACTAAGGCGATCTACATTGCGTCTTTATCTGGCGAGTGGCTAGAAAATTTAAGAAAGATTTTTTCCGTCGTCACAGATAAGGGCCCGAATGTTTTTTGGAACCCGGGCATGACCCAGCTTCTTGGTGGAGTGGAAAAAATAAAAACGTATTTAGCTAAAACAACCGTTTTAGCTTGTAATAAAGACGAGGCCCTGGGTTTGGTTTTAAATTCCCAAGACTATAAGAACTCCAATCATGATTTTTTAAATAATACAGAGAATCTTATTAAGATTGTCCATAGTTTCGGCCCGAAATTAGTCGTGATAACCATGGGGAGTGACGGCGTGATGGTTTTCGACGGCCAGAATATTTATCGACGTGATATTATAAAAGAAAAGAAGCGCGTCGATACAACTGGCGTGGGCGATATTTTTAATTCTTCATTTGCCGCCGGCTGGACACTGTTTAAGGGCGATATTAATAAGACTTTGCATTTAAGCTTGCAGAACGCCGCGACTAAAGTTTCTCATATTGGCGCTCAGGACAGTTTGATCAAAATTTAATTTTTGTTTTTAAATTAATAAACTGTTGTTTATGATTCACGGAGTAATAATAAAACCCCTAATTAAAAATAATGACGATCGTGGCTCGTTAACTGAGATTTTTCGACGCGATGAGCTTGATTTTGATCCCCTGATGTCTTACGTCAGCCTGACAAATCCCGGTGTTGTGCGCGGCCCCCATGAGCATGTGGCCCAAAGCGATTGCTTTGTTTTTCTTGGTCCAGGGGGTTTTAGTCTGCATCTTTGGGATCGTCGCGAGAAATCGCCGACTAACGGGGAAGCAATGGTAATTGAGGTAGGAGAAAATAACCCGAGCTTAGTAATTGTCCCTCCGGGTGTAGTCCACGGCTATAAATGTATTTCTGAAATTCCCGCTCTAAGCATAAATTTACCGGATAAATTATATAAAGGTATAAATAAAGCGCAAGAAGTTGATGAGATAAGATGGGAAAAAGACCCCGAGTCTCCTTACAAAATAATTTGATAATAATGTAAATATGTGTATTTTTTGTAAAATGATTAATAAAGATTTTCCGACTCGTGCGGTTTATGAGGATGAAAAGACTTTTGCCTTCTTAGATATTAAGCCGGTTAATCCCGGACATATTCTAGTGATTCCTAAAAAGCATTATGCCAATATCGAAGACATAAGCGCCGAAGATTTAGTGGCTGTTATTTTAACCGTAAAAAAGATGGGCGCCTTACTTAAGACAAAATTAGGTGTGGCTGGATATAACATCATGGAAAACAATGATCCGGTCGCCGGCCAGAATGTCGCGCACCTGCACTTTCATGTTATTCCTCGTCATGAAGGTGACGGCCACGTTGTTTGGCCGCAGAGTGAGTACGAAGAAGGCCAAGCTGAGGAAATTGTTAAAAAATTAAAAGCCTAACATTATGAAAATACTTGTTACCGGCGGCGCCGGCTTCATCGGGTCAAACTTTATCCATTATTGGTTAAAGACTTATCCCGCTGACCAAATAATTAATTTTGATGCCCTAACTTACGCGGGCAACCTTGATAACTTGAAAGATATCGAAAGTAATCTTAATTATAAATTCGTTAAAGGGGATATTTGTGATGCTGAGTTGGTTGAAAAAACTATTAAGGGAGTTGATTTAATTGTTCATTTTGCCGCCGAGAGCCATGTTGACCGTTCGATTAAAAATAGCGCTGATTTTATTAAAACTAACGTCGAGGGGACGCGCGTTCTTCTCGAGGCCGCTAAGAATAATGGTAATATTCGCTTTCACCATATTTCAACCGATGAAGTTTTTGGCTCACTCGCTTTAGATGCCCCTAAATTTAACGAGAAAACGCCTTATGATCCGCGTTCTCCTTATAGCGCCTCAAAAGCGGCCTCTGATCATTTAGTGCGCGCTTATTTTCATATCCACAAATTACCGATTACTATTTCTAATTGTTCGAACAACTATGGTCCCTATCAATATCCGGAAAAATTAATTCCTCTCTTTATTACTAATCTCTTAGAAGGGAAGAAGGTGCCGGTTTATGGCACGGGTAAAAATATTCGTGATTGGATTCATGTCGATGACCATAACCGCGGTATTGATTTTGTTATTAAAAAAGGAAAAATCGGGGAAACTTATTGCCTCGGAGGCGATAGCGAGAGAGGCAATCTGGAAATTACCGAATTAATTCTCAAAGCGATGGGGCAGGGGGACGAAATGATTGAGTATGTCCCCGACCGCCTCGGCCATGATTTGCGCTATGCAATTGATTTTTCTAAAGCCAAAACAGAACTGGATTGGCAGCCACAAGTTGACTTTGCGGCAGGATTAGAGGAGACTATTAAATGGTATAAAAATAATTCTGCCTGGTGGCAAAAATTGAAAAAATAAATTTATGAGCAACAAAAAAATCTTTATTATCGAGGATGACGCTAATATTTTATACGGATTAGAGGCACAATTTACGGCCGCCGACCTTGAAGTCGAAGTTAGCGAGGCAGACGAGGAGATCGAAGAGCTGATGGCTAAAATTAGAGACTTCGACCCCCAATATATTATTTTGGATTTAATTTTACCGAAGGTTGACGGCTTCGAAGTAATTAAAAGAATTAAAAGCGACGAGGAGCTCGCCGAGAAAGAAATATTTATTTTTACTGATTTAAGTGATGAAGACAGTCGCAGCCGCTCACTTGAGCTGGGCGCAGATTATTTTTTCTTTAAAGAAGAGTTTGATACTTTCGAGTTCGCCGAGAAAGTAAAAAAGATCGTCGCTAACAAGGACAAAGAGGTTAACGAAGACGATCGCGATTACGAAGAGTAAAGTCGGTAATTTGACTAAAACATCAAAAAATACTAAGATGAATTAGTTAGAGTTTTTATTATGTTTATCAAAAGAATCGGGATTGATCTCGGTACAACTTATACTCTTGTTCATCTGCCGAAACGCGGGATTGTTATTAATGAGCCAAGCGTCGTCGCCGTTTCGATAGCCGATAGAAAGATTTTAGCGGTTGGCAATGAAGCTAAGGATATGATCGGCCGTACGCCCGATACGATTTTGGCAGTCCGCCCCTTAAAAGATGGTGTGATTGCTGACTATAAAGCAACTGAAGCGATGATTCGCTATTTTATTAATAAAACTTTAGGCGGGATTCGCTTGTTTCGTCCGGAAGTTATGGTGGCCGTTCCAGCTGGTATTTCTTCAACGGAACGTAGAGCCGTGATTGAAGCGACAATTGCCGCTGGAGCTAAGGCGGCTTATATTATTAAAGAGCCAGTAGCCGCGGCGATTGGGGCTGATATTCCGATTGGTTCGGCAACTGGTCATATGGTTGTTGATATTGGCGGCGGTACGGCTGAAATGGCAGTTATTTCTTTAGGGGGCATTGTGGCCTCAACTTCGGTGCGCGTAGGAGGTAACAAATTCGACGCCGCGATTCTCGAATATGTGAGAAAAAAATATAATTTAGCAATCGGCGAAAGAACGGCTGAAGAAATAAAAATAAATATCGGTTCCGCCCTTTATATGGAAGATAAATTGCACATGGAAATAAGGGGCCGTGATATTGTGACCGGATTACCGCGGAGTATTACCGTCTCAAGCGATGATGTAACCGAAGCGATTCAAAACGAACTTGAAGAAATTATTTCGGCTGCCAAAAAGGTTTTGCAGAAAACCCCACCCGAGTTAGCGGCCGATATTATGGATAAAGGGATAGTGCTGACCGGCGGAAGCTCGCTTTTACGCAATATTGATCAATTAATTTCTCGGACGACTGGCGTGCCGGCTTATGTCGCCGATGATGCAATGCTTTGCGTTGCTAAGGGGACAGGCATTGCTCTGGATAATTTAGATTCATATAAACGCAGTATTTTAGCGACTAAGTAATTAAATTCCTGGGTAACTCCCGGGATTTATTTTATGATTATTGGCATTGATGCGTCACGCGCCAATAGAGAACGCAAGACTGGTACGGAATGGTACTCATTTTATCTTATTCAAAATTTAGCCATTATTGATAAGACTAATACTTATTGGTTATATTTAGATACACCGCCGACCGCCGAGCTTAAAATAACAATTAGAAATAATCCTAATTTTCATTTTAAATATCTAGATTGGCCTTTATATTCTTTTTGGACCCTGGGTCGTCTTTCACTGGAAATGCTTTGGTGTCGCCCGGATGTTTTATTTGTGCCCGCCCATACTTTGCCCCTGTTTAGCCCGCGAAAGACAATTAATACTATCCATGATATCGCTTTTGTGCGCGAGCAAAATCTCTATTTTTCCGAGAAAGTAAAAACTAAAATAGCCGGTTCGCGCCGTTTAATTAATTTTTTAGTTAAAGTAGTTACTCTCGGCAAATATCGCTCTAACTCAGTTGATTATTTGTATTGGTCGACTGTTTTTGCTCTTCGTCACGCAAAAAAAATTATAACCGTTTCGGAGTTTACCAAACAGGAGATTCTTAGTTTATATCCAAAAACAAAGACGCAAAAAATTTCAGTTGTCCACAATGGTTATGATAACGAAATTTTCCGCCCCCTTAAGGATCTCGAGAAGACTTCTGCTATTTTAGAAAAATATGGCATAACTAAACCGTTTTTTCTTTATGTCGGTCGTCTAGAAAAGAAAAAAAATACGCCGGCGCTTATCGAAGCCCTGTCTTTGGTGCGCGAAAATAATCCGGAAATAAAAGAGAAGCTAGTTCTAATCGGTAATGCCAGTTTTGGCTTCGATGAAGTAAAATACGTCATTGAAGAATTTAACTTAAATCAAGAAGTTCATATGCCGGGCTGGGTTAGTGAAGACGATTTGCCTTATATTTATAACGCCGCGAGCGCTTTTGTTTTTCCAACCAAACATGAGGGGTTCGGTATCCCAATTTTAGAATCTTTAGCGTGCGGTTTACCAACCATCGCCTCCGACCTACCGGTTTTACGAGAAATTGCCGGGGAAGCCGTTTTGTATTTTGATCAAAATGATAAACATGATATTGCCCGAGCCATGGTTAGGATTATAAAAGATGAAAATTTGCGCCAGACCTTAATAGTCAAAGGCTTAGAACAAAGTAGTAAATTTAGCTGGCGTCAATGTGCTGAAAAAACCCTAAAAGAAATCGAAAATCTCTAAAAAAAGACGATTGTAAAAAAAACAGAAGATATGTTATTATAAGGGTGTTATATGAAAAAATTGATAACATCTTTTTTTATACTTTTTCTCGTCACTTTCGAGCCTGTTTTGGCTAGCATTACGCCAAACGATCCTTATTATAGGAATCAATGGTATTTGGCAAAAATTCGTGCCGATAGCACCTGGGAAAAGATTTCGGAAAGTCCAGATATGGTTATAGCCGTTATTGATTCCGGCATTGATATAAAACATCCCGATTTGTTGGACAATATTTGGCGTAATGAAAAAGAAATTGCGGCTAATAATCTCGACGATGATAAAAACGGTTTCGTTGATGATGTAAATGGTTGGGATTTTGCGTCTAATAGCTCGGATCCTTCGCCAAAATTTTCCAGTGGCTGGACTGAGGCTGGCGTTAGTCACGGAACAATGGTCGCCGGAATTATTGCGGCACGCGGTAACAATAATCGTGGAGTGACTGGGGTTACTTGGCGGACAAAAATTATGCCTTTGCGCGTTTTAAATGATAAGGGCGAAGGAAAAATAAGTAACGTTATTCGCGCCATCGATTATGCGACTCGTAACGGCGCTAATATAATTAATTTAAGTTTCGTTAATTTTACTTATAGTGAAGCGATGCAAGAGGCGATTAAGCGTGCTCATGGCGCCGGTGTTATGGTTGTGGCGGCGGCGGGAAATGAACAAGCCGCCGGAGAGGGTTACAATATTGATAAAACGCCGATTTACCCGGCTTGTTATGACGGTCAAATGGGGGAGAACATGGTAATTGGTGTTGTCGCTACCGACGCCCTTGATCAGAAAGCGCGTTTTTCCAGTTATGGTTTTCGTTGCGTCGATATTGCCGCTCCGGGGATTAGTTTTTTTAATACTGTAACTCCCGGCAGTGACATTAATGACCAAAATAAATATTATGATGGTTTTTGGTCTGGGACTTCAATGGCCGCCCCGCTCGTTTCGGCCTCTTTGGCGCTAATTGCGCAAGCTAATCCCGAATTAAGCCGTCGAGAAATTGTTAATATTTTATTTGCCTCAACTGACAATATTAGTCGTTTAAATCCTAATTACTTGGGGCAATTAGGCAATGGTCGTTTAAATTTAGATAAAGCGATTGAAATGGCTAAGTCTCGTTTGTATAGTCGTTTGGGCCGCTTATTCCTGCTTCCGGTTGCAGGAGCAAAAGATACTAAATTAACCGCAGCTAATGGTGATTTTGTAGAAAAAATTTCTTGGACTGAAAAATTTGATCCGAGCGCAAGCCTGGCGACCGGAGACATAAACGGCGACAATATTGATGAAATAATTGTTGGTTCCGCCCCTGGTTCAGAGCCGCTAGTTATGATTTTTAATAATAAAGGGAAGCTTCTAAAGAAGTTTTTGGCCTATGCCAAAAATTTTCGCGGGGGAGTTAATTTAGCGGTTGCCAAACTAGATAATAATGATCAAGCGGAAATAGTGGTTGTGCCGGCTTCTCGCGGCGCCGGCCAGGTGCGTATTTTTAACGAAAACGGTAAGTTACAAAAACAATTTCCTGTAACAGCAAATAATTGGGTTGGTGGTTTAAATGTTGCCGTTGGCGACTTGGAAGGTAATGGAGAAAATAAAATTGTAGTCACTTCGGGCAGCGGACAAGAGCCGCAAGTAAAAATTTTTAATCGCAGCGGAAAATTAATTGGCGCCTTTTTAGCTTATGAGAAAAATTTTCGCGGTGGCGTTAAAGTAGCGATTGCCAACGTTAATGGTCGCAAAGATCATAATAAAGCCGAAATCATTCTTGTTCCCGGAAAAGGTCGAGAACCGCAAGTAAAAATATTTGATAATTATGGCAAACTCCAAACTCAGTTTTTAGCCTATAATAAAAATTGGCAGGGCGGAGTAAATTTAGCAGTCGGTGATATAAATAATGACGGTATAGGCGAGATTGCTTTAGGCGCGAATGCGGGCGCTACACCGCATGTTCGCATTTTTAATAATTCCGGAGTGCTTTTAGAATCATTTTATGCCTGGGAGCAGGGCTTTAATGGTGGCGTTAATCTTGGTATAATAAAGATAAGTAACTAAATCCGCCGTGAGGCGAAATAAATATATGTCCAAACAAGTTATCTTTGATAAAAAAAATGTTTTAGTCGCTGGCGGCGCCGGTTTCATTGGTTCCCATCTTTGCGACGAACTAGTTAAAACTTGCAAGGTTATTTGCGTGGATAATTTTGTTTCGGGGAGCGAACGCAATATTGATCACTTATTGGCTAATCCCGACTTTGCGTTTATTAATCATGATATAAGTAAGCCCCTTGATTTAGAGAGCCATGCGGATTTAAAAAAATTTAAAGTCGAATTTCAAGGTATCCAAGAAATTTATAATTTGGCTTGCCCCATGTCGCCGCGTCGTTTTTTAGCAAATCGCTTGGCAACCCTTTTAGCTAATTCTTATACCGTTAAAAATTTATTAGATTTAGCTGTCAAATATAATGCTAAATTTTTGCAATTTTCTTCTTCGGTTGTTTATGGTCCACGCAGTATCGATAATCCGGAGCAAAAGGTGACAGAAAAAGATTTAGGGCGAGTCGATAATTTGTCGGAGCGGAGTTCTTATGACGAAGGTAAGCGTTTTGCTGAAACACTGGTCGTTAATTACCGTGCTTTATATAATATTGATGCCAAAATAATTCGTCTTTTTAGAATTTATGGTCCGCGCATGGAGCAAAACGACGATCAGATGATCCCCGATTTTATTAATAATGCTCTAGAGAATAAAGAAATCGTTATTCCTGGCGATGAAACATTCTCTTCTTCTTTCTGCTATATTGACGATGCTCTTGATGCGGTTGCAAAAATTATGACGACCGATATCCAAGGGCCGCTTAATATCGGTTCCGATGTTAATGTTAAGTTGGCGGCGCTGGTTGATATGATTAAGGCCGAAACCAATTCGGAGTCGCTCGTGAGCCATGAAGCTAGCCCTCTATTCATCTCAGAATTAGTTCTGCCGGATATCCGCCAGGCAAAAAATGATTTAAATTGGATGCCGGTCGTGACGCTTACTAACGGTTTGAAGAAAACTATTTTCGACATTCAAGCTAATAAAAGACTACAGGGATTAAAATAGTACCCTTTTTAAATAAAATTTAGTTTTAAAAAAGCCAACAGGGTTGGCTTTTGTGTTAAATATCGAATTGCTTTAGTGGATGGCCATTTCCATTATTTTAGGAATGGCTTCCTGGTAGCGAGGGCGGTAGTAATGCTCGCCGCTTTGGGCTCCAGACAAGCATTTTTTTAGAGCCTTTTCAATCGTTGCCTTACCGTCAAAAGCAGAGAGGCTGAGGAGGAGGGCGATTGTCTCCAGGGCAGTTGCTACATCGTGCTTACGCCAGCAAGCGGCTATTATTTTCTGCATCTCCTCGGGAGTTATGCTTTGGCCAAGGTAACGGCCCAATGTCTGCGTGGCCGCCAGTGCGCCTCGTTTGATAAATTTTTGCCTCAGGTTGTAGAGGGCAGGCCTGCTGTCGGTGGTCACGTCTTTACTCGTAAGCGGTGCTAAGTCGTTGAGGTCGCATTCTTGGCCGGTAGTAAGCAGGTAGGCGATTAACCTTTTCTTTGTTCTGTTCATGACGGATTCTTTTCGGTTATTATTAGATTATTAGGTTGTTAATATTTAACTTCTGATGTTATAAGTAAATTTAGCTTATGTCAAGAATTTTATTTCTTAAATCCACTATGTCGCCTGGTTTAAACAGTTTATCATAATTATTAATAATTTCCGGGATGCCGCCGATATTAGCCGCTAGAACTTTTAAGCCGGCTGCGTGAGCTTCGTAAATTGTCATGGGTGCATTTTCGTAGCATAAAGAAGGCACAATTAGAAAATCATTTTCGGCCATTATTTCCTTGACTTTATCGCTAGATAAGTGCCCCCGGAATTCAATTTGTTTATTGTTCTCAGCTATTTTTTTAGCGTTTGCTAAAAGGCTACCATCACCAATAATAGTTAATCTGATTTCTGGTTTGGTTTCTAGGGCGCCTTGGAAGGTCGCTAAAAGAAACATAATTCCTTTATGTTCTTCGATTTGGCCGACAAAGAGGAAATTTCTCGCTGGTTGGTTATGATTTAAGACCGCCGTACTTTTGAGCGCTGTGAGATTTTTAATTTCAGTTTGCGAATTTTTAAAGAAACCGCGCTGGCGATGTTGTTCAAGTAGCCAGAGAGAAGGTGAAATAACTTTCGCCGGTGAGAGAAAAAAAGCGCGGGTAAAGAATTGATAAATTTTAGCGCTCAAACCGTCGATAATTTTTTCTTTTCCTAGCATCATTAGACCCGTGGGGTAAAGCAATTGGATGTCGTGCAAATAATGCTCATGGCGAATCTGGAGTTTTTTAATTGCTTGAGGTAAAAGAAAGCCCAGGCCCATGAGATTGTGAGTAATAATTAATTCGGGCTTTTCTTTTATTAGAATTTTTTTAATGGCTGCCGTTTTGTGCCAGGAAAGAATATTAGTTAGGTGCCACATGACTTTTATAAATGATGGAAAGGTTGCGAGATTATAATAATAAGACGGGAAGTAATATATTTTTAATTCATTATTAGCCGGTTTACTGGTCAGCGTTTTTTTCGGAAGCGCTAGCCCTTTCTTCGGTTTAGTCGTAATCAGAAAAATATCGTGCCCCTGAGATTTTAAATCGGCGATCATTTGTTTTATGACTGTTTCCGCACCGCCGCGGTTATAGGGATAGTAAAGATTGTTAGCGAGAGCAATTTTCATTTTAATTAAATAAAGTTTCTAAACGGGTTTTCATTTTATTCCTATCGTATTTTTCTTCGGCGAGACGTCTAGCGGATAGAGCCATGACGCGTCTTAATTCTTCATTATTAAAAATGAATTCTAATTTGTTTTTTAAGTCGGTCGGGTTGCCCGGCTCAATTAATAATCCTTGTTCATGGTCGCTGAATACTCGACGTACGCCCGGCAGGTTTGAAGCGATAACTGGAACGCCGCAGGCTAGCGCTTCGATCAAAACCAGACCGAAAGCTTCGTTGCTGTTAATTGAGGGGAGGATAAATAAATCAGCGTTTTGGAAGGTGCGAACTAATTCCGCGCCATTCAGTTTGCCGGCAAACTCAACTTGGTTTTTTATGTTTAAGCGACTACTTAATTCCTCGTAATGGGGGCGCAAATTTCCTTCGCCGGCAATTTTTAAACGCCAATTACGGTTCGAGACGATAACCAGGGAATTTAGTAAAACATCTACTCCTTTGAAGTAATGGGCTTGGTCCAGCCCGCCGACGAATAATAAATTTAAACGATCGCGTTTGATAAATTTATCATTAATATAATGGACGATCTCTTGGGCGCGGGCGATAATTTTATTGTCTAGCGGGCGGTTTAATAATTTTGGTTGAAATTTTTCCAAATCGATTCCGAAAGGTATTTCTTGGAATTTATTTTTGTGAGTTTCGTAATAATTCTTGATTTGACTGGATTTAATATAATCTAAACTGGCGGTGACGATAGTTTCGGCTTGGTTAAGCAAAGAGCGGCGAATAAGGCGACTCGGCAAACTTAAGAATCGAGCGAGCGGGCTAAGCCCGCGCACATCCATATGGTAATGGACGATTAATTTGGGGCGGCGAAAAAATAATTTAAAAAACCAAACGACCTCGGCTGTCCCAAAAAAGGGATAATGTAAATAAATATAATCGAATTTATTTAAACGCCAGAGGAGCTGCGGTAAAAAAGCGCCATGGCCTAAGCGTAGCCATGGTTTAAGAGTCGAGGGAGTGAAAGTCGTTATTTCATGTTGGTCTTCGAGTAATCTATTTATGTCGTAAGCACTGTTGCCAATGCCGCCGGCGTAAGGCGGAAAAGTGCAGACAATTGAAGCGATTTTCATAAATTAAGAAATAGATAGCTATTTTTTAAGAGTCAGGGCTTGATTAAGAGTGCTGATATTTTTTTCCATCTTGGCGATTGTTAGCCGCATTCGGAAAACCTGATAAATCAAAGCGAGAACCGTTAAGTAAACTAAAATATTAATCGCTGATCCGGAAAACCCAAGCCAGGCCACTAGCATATCAATTTGTTTTATAAATATTACGGCGCCGAGAGCAAGTAGCCAGAAAATTAGCCAAAGCAGAAATTCGCTTCCGTTAATTTGTTTTTTATTTTTTTGTCCGAAGAGGCGGAGAAGAAAGAAGGCAATAACGATTAAAGCAATAATTTGTTGTAGCATACTTAATTGATTAATTTTTGAATTATTATATCTTTAATTATTTGGAAACCGCCGCTTAGTTTTTGGCCGTAGTGGTGGTAAATGACTGTAATCGGGACCTCGACGACGCGGTTTTTATTTTTAAATAATTTATAAATAATTTCACTGCAATGCGCCTTGCCGTCATTTTCAATCTTTAAATTTAAGGCACTCTGGCGGCTTAGGGCGCGAAAGCCGCTCTGAGGATCACTTAGGCGGATATTAAAAAATAAGAGATTAATGAAACGAGCCAGCGGCATGATAACATATTCTTTGATTTTGGGGAGATTTGATTTTTTAGTTAGAAAACGGGAGCCTAATACGGCGTCAGCTTTATTTTCGAGTATCGGCTTAATCATTTCCGGAATATCGGTTGCCTGAAATTGGTCATCGGCATCGAAATGAATGATAATGTCGGCGTCCCTGTCTAAAGCGAGTTGTGTGCCGGTGCGCAGAGCCGCTCCTTGGTCGCGGTTAATAATGTGACGGACGGCGATAGCACCCGCTGAGTCGGCGGCGCTAAAAGTATTATCTTTCGAGCCGTCGTCAATTACTATGATCTCATCAACAAAAGAGCGGACATTATTTATGACTTTTACAATATTTTTCTCTTCGTTATAAGCAGGGATGACGCAAGTTATCTTCATAGGCTATTTTTTTGTCTTTTTTTATTCGTCTTTAAGGAGACCATCTTTAATTTTTTTTTGTCTGTCAAAACTTAGTGGTTCATAGCCGTCCTTAAGTGCAAGGCGGCCCAATTTTTCCCAAAATTTTTCTTTTTCTGTCTCTAGTTTAGTTTCAAGAAGATATTTTTTAAGATTGGGCGTTAATTCCAAAGTTTCGAAGAGGCCAATTGCGCGGCGCTTCTTGGTCCGCGTTAAATCAGTAACTCGTTGATTAATAATTAGTTTAAGACTATCGAGTTTTAATTTCAAGGGCATTTTTACTTTAAGATAGCCCGCTAAAACCTCCCAAGCAGAGTTAGCGATTATAGTGCCTAGGATTAGTCGACCGCTCGCGGCCGCGGCCGTAGCATTTTTTAGATCGTCTTCGGTTTTTATATCAGTAATAATAATATCAGAATCAGTTTGTAAAACTTTGGCCCAATTATTTTTAGTGGCCGCTAAATTATTTATGCCCTCTAGAGGATATTCTAATTTTGGCCCCAGAAAGTAGAGACTGCGGTCTGGCGTGTTTAGCTTTTGCAGTAGGGAATAGAGGGTCGTACTTTTGCCCTGGCCATGGGGAGAGCTAAGCAAAATAAGTCCGGAACGCTTAGCTAGGGTTGCTTTTATTATTTTTAGATGATTTTTTTGCAAACCCAATTGCTCAAGACGAAAAAGTTTATTATTTTTTGGTAAAATATTAATTATTATTTTTTCGCCGTTTAGAGCCGGCAAAATCGTTAGGTGAAAGGTCAGCCGATAATTTTTGTCTTCAATTTTACAATATTTTTTAGTGGCTAGTTCATCGGGCGCAATAGAGAGAAGTTGCCGGAGCGCTAGACTTAGATCTTTTTCTAATTTTTTAGGGAGACTAAAAGAACGCTCTTCGCCATCAGAGAAATGATACCTCAGGTCAATCTTTTTGGGGGCGCTTTCAATAACTAAACCATGGGCGCCCTCGCGAGCCGCGTAATTAAAAATATGGGAAATGATTTTTTTGCTCATAATACTATTATTATACCTTATTTTATATTATTTTAAAATGTGTTAAAATGATTATATTAACCCGCATTTTTACGGGATTTAAGTGTTATATTAAGACTATATGGCCTACTCTAACTTTTATGCCCGTTTTCGCGCAACTCTTGATAAAATAAAATTGTCTCTGGGTATAATTTTTCGGTTTCGTCCGGCGCTTGTTTATTTGGCTTTTATTGTCGCCTGGCAAATACTCGCTTGGTTCCAGGTTTGGTTTATTCATCGTAATTTAAGCGGTAATATTTTGGTTCTCCATTATAATGTCGATTTCGGCATCGATTTAGTGGGCGACCCTGCGCTTATTTATCTTTATCCCTTTTTCGGCCTGGGAGTATTTTTGCTTAATTTGATTATTCTCGCAGTCTTTTATAAAGATAAAAATTTTAAAATTTTAGCCCATTTTCTTTTAGGCGCCGCCGCCCTCTTCGGCCTATTTTTAAGCATTGCGCTTTTGGCGGTTTATCTAATTAATTTTCGTTAAGACTTTATGTTGGAATTTTATCTAGTTAAAGTTTTGTTTTTTACCACACTCGCTTTTATTTTTGCGACTTTAGCGACCCCGCTTCTAACCCATTACCTCTATAAATATAAATTGGGCAAAAAAATAAGGAATAATGGCGCGACGCCGATTTTTAGTGAACTTCATGCTCATAAGGCAGGAACACCAACTATGGGCGGCGTTTTAATTTGGGGTACGGTTTTGTTTTTGATTTTATTGTTTTCCGCTTTTTCTAAATTTTTGCCGGGCGCTATTTTTGAACATTTAAATTTCCTATCGCGCGCGGAAACATTATTACCTCTGGGTGCCTTAGTAGTTACGGCGCTTATTGGTTTATTCGATGATTGGTTGGATGTTCGAAGCAAGGGGGTGCTCGGCGGCGGTGGTTTAAAATTACGCCATCGTATTTTAATTTACACCTTAATCGCGATTGTCCTCGCTCTTTGGTTTTATTTTAAATTAGATTGGACAGTCTTTCATATTCCTTTTTTGGGTAATTTTGAAATTGGTGCTTGGTATATTCCAATTTTTATTTTTGTGATTGTGGCCACCTCCTTTTCGGTTAATGAAACCGACGGTCTGGACGGCTTGGCCGGCGGCACACTTCTGATTTCTTTCATGGCCTATGGCATTATTGCTTTTGCGCTTGGCCGTTACGATTTAGCGACTTTCTGCGGGGCAGTTAGCGGCGCTTTAGCAGCTTTTCTCTGGTTTAATATTCCGCCCGCCCGCTTTTATATGGGAGATACAGGGGCCATGAGTTTGGGCGTTACTCTGGGCATAATTGCTATGCTTACTAATAGCGCCTTACTACTATTATTTATTGGTATTATTTTTATAGTTGAATCTTTGTCGGTTATTATTCAAGTTCTTTCCAAACGGTGGCGAGGTAAAAAAGTTTTTATTTCCTCTCCTATTCATCATCATTTTCAAGCTATTGGCTGGTCTGAGGCGAAAGTAGTTATGCGTTTTTGGGTTATCGGTGGCATCGGCACTGCGGTGGCTTTAATGATTTTTCTATTGGATCAAAAATTTTAAGCGTAAAAAATAAATATGGCTTTCAGTCGTCTACGAAAAAGAATATTCGCCACACGCTCTAATCAACATGAACCGGATAAAAGTTTGATAACGGCTATGTTTATTTTAGTTATTTTTGGTCTCGTCATGCTCTTTAGCGCTTCCTCGGTCGTTTCTTATTCGCGTTACGCTAATACTTACCATTATTTTATCCGCCAGTTTATTTGGGTTTTGCTTTCTCTCGGTATTTTTTGGATCGCCTCGCGCATTGATTATCGAGCCTTAAAAAAATTCGCCGTTTTCTTTTTGTTTGCTTCAATTGTTTTATTATTATTAGTTTTTATTCCTGGTATTAGGTCGGAATACGGAACAGCGCACAGTTGGATTAATATTTTTGGTTTTTCTTTTCAACCTTCGGAATTAGTAAAACTATCCTTTTTAATTTACTTATCTACTTGGCTTGAGGCCAAAAAAGGAGAATTAAACAGTTTTTCAAGCGGTATCGTACCGTTTTTAGCGATTCTTGGAGTTATTAGTTTATTAATGCTCGCCCAACCTGATCTCGGCACTTTATTTATCATTGCTTTTACGGCCATGGTTGTTTTTTTCGCCGGCGGCGGGAAGTTAACTCATATTTTACTGGCGGTTCTTTTCGCCGGCCTCGTTCTGTTTGTCATGTTAAGCTTAAAAACTTCTTATCAGTCCGATCGCTTTAAATGTTTGAAAGATCCAAGTTATAGTGCGCAAGATAAATGCTATCAAATTAATCAATCTTTGATTGCCGTGGGTTCCGGCGGCTGGTTCGGGCGGGGCATAGGCGAAAGCCGTCAAAAATTTATGTATTTACCGGAAGTTTGGGGAGATTCAATTTTCCCAATCATTGCCGAAGAAATTGGTTTTGTTTTTAGCGCCCTTTTAATCTTGCTTTATCTATTTGTTTTTTATCGCGGTCTGATAATTGCTCGGACTGCCCCAGATTTATATGGTAGTTCGCTCGCGATTGGAATTGTCGTTTGGTTAGCGGTGCAGACATTTTTAAATATTGGAGGGATGATTAATTTAATCCCGATGACGGGCGTGCCGCTACCTTTTATTTCGGCCGGTGGGTCAGCAATACTCGCCAACTTGATTGCGATGGGAATATTGGTTAATATCAGTAAGCAGACAAGACAATCGCGAAGTCACTCTTAAATATGGAAAAAATAAATTTTCAAACAATTTTATTTAGCGGTGGTGGCACTGGCGGGTCAGTAACGCCGCTTTTGGCTATCGCTACAGAGCTAATTTCCGAGCGCTCTGATTTAAATTTAATTTTTGTTGGGGCTAGCGTTGGCCCAGAAAGGGAATTGATCGCCAATTTTAAAGATAAGTCGATTAAATTTTTAGCAATTCCGAGCGGCAAGTGGCGCCGTTATTTTTCGATTTATAATTTTTTAGATATTTTTAAAATTATTGCCGCGTTTTTTAAATCTTTGGGTATTTTGCAGAGAGAAAAACCAGATTTAGTTATTAGTGCCGGTAGTTTTGTGAGCGTTCCGCTCGTTCTCGCCGCCGCTTGTCGCCGCATTCCTATTTTAATCCATCAACAAGATATACGAGCCGGTCTGGCTAATAAATTAATGGCGCCGTTTGCGCGGGTGATTACGGTTACGTTTGAAAAATCATTAATTGATTATGGGCCGCGGGCCGTTTTAACCGGCAACCCCTTAAAAGATATTTCCGCTTATAAAGCTAATGTTTTAGACACGCGGCGCCAATACGATTTTAAAATCGAAGTGCCTTTGGTTTTGGTAATTGGCGGCGGCACCGGCGCTAGTGCACTCAATAAATTAACCGCCGAGTCTTTACCTGATCTATTACCGGCTTGCCAGGTACTTCATTTGACGGGATACGGTAAAAAAACGACTATAGACAATAAAAATAATAATTATCATCCTTTCGAGTTTTTAGATCAAAATGAAGTTTTACGCCTTATGGCCGCCGCTGATTTAATTGTCTCCCGTTGCGGTCTCGGCGTTTTAACGGAGCTTTCGGCTCTGGGCAAAGCGGCAATTTTAATTCCTATGCCGCACTCTCATCAAGAAGATAATGCTAATTTTTTTAAAGTTCACGCCGCTGCCGTTGTTTTAAATCAAAATGACCTGAATGCTAAATTGCTCTCGTCAGAGATAAAGAGAGTTCTCTCAGACTCTAAATTAAGAGGTAGCCTGAGCCAAAATATCGCTAAGGTTATGAAACCCTTGGCCGCCCAAAATATTGCCGCTATTATTTGGGAGATTATTAAAATAAAATGAAAAGCCAGAATCAAAAGAAAAATATTTATTTAATCGGCATTAAAGGCGTCGGGATGACAATGCTCGCTCAGTTTTTAGCCGAAAAAGGGAATAGAATCAGTGGCTCTGATATTCGCGATACTTTCATGACTGATCGAGTTTTGAAAAAGGAAAAGATAAAAGTTTTCAGTCCCTTTGCTTCTAAAAATATTCCCGAAAAAATTGATTTAATAATTCACTCCTCAGCTTTTACCGTCAAAAATAATGTGGAAATGGCGTTTCTTAAAAATAATCCGGAACGTTTTAAAAAAATAAGAATTTTGTCTTACGCTGAGGCGCTCGGCGAAATTTTTAATGGTTACTACGGGGTTGCCGTCTGCGGCAGTCATGGTAAAACGACGACTTCTGCTTGGTTGGGTTATGTTTTGGAAAAAGCTGGAAAATCGCCCAGTGTTTTAGTCGGTTCCCGCGTGCCGCAACTAAAAGGGAGCAGTCTACTAGGTAAATCGAAATATTTTGTGGCCGAAGTTGATGAATACCAAAATAAATTGCAATATTTTCAGCCTCGAGGCGTGGTTTTAAATAATATTGAATTTGACCATCCGGATTTTTTTAAAGATCAAGCCGCCTACACTAAAGTCTTTGCTGATTTTGTAAAAAAAATACCAACCACCGGTTGGCTCGTTGTTAGTAATCGTGATTCTGAGATTAAAAAAATTAAAAAATATTGCGAGGCGCCAGTTTTAACTTATGACATCGCGCCGCTCGGGATGACGGTTGAAACGGTTAATTATTTAGCTCACAATTTAAAATTAAAAAACGGTTATCAAGTTTTTTCAGTTAATAACTATGGCGAATTTAAAATTAGCTTGTGGGGAGAGCATAATATCTATAATGCACTAGCTGTTGTTGCCGCTGCCCGTGCTCTTAGTGTTTCTATCTCTGACATAAAAAAACATTTAGCCGGCTTCAGAGGAACGGAGCGCCGGGCACAGTTACTGGGCAGACATAAAGGCGCTTTGATTATCGATGATTACGCGCATCACCCAACAGAAATAAAAACAACCTTGTTGGGTTTGCGGGCCCGTTATCCGCAGAAAAATATAATTACAGTTTTTCATCCCCATACCTATACGCGGACAAAAGCGCTATTTAAAGATTTTATAACTAGCTTTGGCACTACCGACGAGTTAATTATTCTTGATATTTATGGTTCGGCGCGGGAGAAGCAAGGCGGAGTATCGAGTGCACAACTTGCCCAAAAAATTATTCAATATAATAAATCTCATCATATTTTCCAAACCGTTAAATGTATCGCGACCATCCCTCAGGCGGCTAGCCATTTAAGAGGCCGGTTAAAAGAAAACGACCTCCTTTTGCTGATGGGCGCCGGCGATGTTTTTCGAGTCGGCGAAACTTTGCTGGCAAAATAATTTTTGCTTATATTTAAAAAATGTGTAACATTTAACGAATTTTCCCGTATTATTATAGGTAAGGACTATGAATCCTTCAATTTTTTGTTTTTAAAATATGAAGACAGCAAAAATTGAAAATAAAATTGAAGAAAAAGAAGTAATTTCTTGGGGTCGTTTTTGGGCTGAACTTTGGCAACTGCTCAAACCCTTTAAGAAATTATTTTCAATAATTGCCGCGTTTGTTTTTGCGTTGGCGATTTTAGATTTGGTTTCTCCTTATATTTTAAAATTATTAATTGATAACTTGAGCGATTTTGATACGACTACTTTATTATTTCTCGCTCAGTTAATTGTTTTATATTTAGCCACTAGTCAGGTTCACTCGTTGCTTGATTATTTTGCTGATCGTCGTATTTTGCGTTTACTAGTCGAAATTGAATATCAACTGGGTATAAAATCGCAAGCTAAATTAGTGGCGCTTGATTTAGGATATCACGAAAGAGAAAATACGGGCGCTAAGATTGTGAAAATTGAGCGAGGCATTGATAAGATATCGCAATTTTTAAATAATGTTTTTTGGGAAGTCGGGCCGACTTTTGTTCAATTATTCTTTACTCTTGCTGCTTTGTTCTGGACGGATTGGCGCATCGGTCTGTCGTTTTTATTTTTTGCTCCGCTTTATCTTATAGTCACTTATTTTGCGAATAAACGTATGTATCCGATTCGCAAAGAAATTTATCGCGACTACGAAATTGCCTCAGGCAAAATGGGCCAAGCGATTATTAATATTAATGCGGTTCAGTCTTTTGTCCAGGAAAAGCGCGAAATTAATGAATTCGATAAAATCAAAGCGCACGTTCGCGATAATGAAAATAAACAATATGGTTGGATGATGAAGGTCGGTTTAGGTCGCAACACTATTATTGATCTGGGCCGAGCAGTTGTTTTGTTCTTGGGGGTTTATTTTGTCTATCGCGGTGTTTTAAGCGTCGGTACTTTAATTTTTGCCTTTACGCTAAGTGAGAAGGCTTATATTTCTCTTTATCGCCTGTCGCGTTTTTATGATCGGATGGAAGAAGGGCGTGAAGGGGTTAATCGTTTGCTTAAATTGTTTAATAGCGAAACTGCAATTATTAACAAAAAAAATGGATATAAACCCAAAAAGATTCGGGGTGAAATTAAATTTGCTGGCGTCGCTTTTTATTATAGCGATAATAAAAAACCAGCTGTCAGTAATTTGAATTTTAAGATTAGTTCCGGTTGTGTCACCGCTTTAGTCGGACCATCGGGCGGCGGTAAAACAACCTTGGCGCGTTTAATTTATCGCCACTATGATCCCCAGGAAGGGAAGGTATTATTAGATGATAAAGATTTGCGCGATTACGATTTAAAGAGTTTCCGTAAATTTTTAGCCATCGTGCCTCAAGAGGTGGAAATTTTTGACTTAAGCGTTCGTGAAAATATTGCCTACGCTAAACCAGAAGCAAGCTTCAAAGAAGTTCAAGCGGCTGCTCGTATTGCCAACGCTGAAGAATTTATTACCAAGTTGGAAAAAGGTTATGAGACCGTAGTTGGTGAACGCGGTATAAAATTATCGGGCGGGCAAAGACAGCGAGTCGGAATTGCGCGTGCTATTCTCGCTAATCCCCGTATTTTGATTTTTGATGAAGCAACTTCAAATCTTGATAGTCAAAGTGAAGTTTTAATTCAAGATGCGATGGAGAAAATTAGCAAGAATCGAACGATGATTATTATTGCTCATCGCCTGAGTACGATTAAGAAGGCGGACAAGATTATTGTGCTTGAAAATGGCCAAGTCGCCGAAGAGGGCAGTCACAGTGAGCTAGCCCACGTTAATGGGGGATTGTATGCAAAATTATTGAAGTTACAGGAATTAGGGGAAGTGGAATAAGTTTACTAATCCCTTTATTTTTACTATAATTAAATCATGTTGAAGATAGAAAAAAACATCAATTTAGCTCCGTATACAACGTTTAAAATCGGCCAACCAGCCGAATTTTTTGCCGTTATCAAAAGTTTAGAAGATTTAAGAGAAGCGATTAATTGGGCAAGAGAAAATAAAAAAGCAATCTATATCCTCGGCGGCGGTTCGAATTTACTCATAACTCAAAAAATTAAGGGTTTAGTTTTGAAAAATGAGATTCGAGGCACAGAAATAATCGACGAACAATCGAGCTATGTTTTAGTTGAAGCGAAGTCAGGTGAATCGTGGACTAAGTTCGTTAATTATACAGTTGGACGCGATTTGTATGGTCTAGAAAATTTATTTTTAATTTATGGTACGGTCGGGGCCGCCCCGATACAAAATATTGGCGCTTACGGCGTCGAGCTTAAAGACTATTTTTATCACTTGAAGGCGATCGATTTAAAAACGGGGCATGAAAAAATATTCGCGCTCAGCGATTGTCAGTTTGGCTATCGCGATAGTATTTTTAAGAATAAACTTAAAGGAAAGTATTTTATTTATTCAGTGACAGTGAAGTTGAAACGCCAGTCTGATTTTAAATTAGATTATGGCTCAATCCGTGAAGAACTTTTGAAAAAAGGCATTGCCGACCCGCGTTTGCGGGATGTGGTAAAAGTTATAACCGAAATACGTAATAATAAATTGCCTAATCCGGGAATTTTACCTAATGCCGGTTCTTATTTTAAAAATACCGAAATTAGCGAACGAAAGTTTAAAAATTTGTTGAAAAAATTTCCGAGTGTTCCTAATTTTCCGGCTGGTAAAGGAAGAGTAAAAATTCCGACCGGCTGGTTAATCGAGCAAGCCGGCTTTAAAGGTAAGCAGATCGGTCCAGTTAGCATGTATGAAAAGCAAGCCTTAATTTTAGTTAATCATGGCGGCGCAGAAGCAAAACATGTTTTAACTCTAGTCAAAAAAGTTAAAGCGGCCGTTAAGAAAAAATTTGGCCTTGAAATAAATGAAGAAGTTAATATAATATAGAAGCTTAATAGAAAAGCTTAATAGAAAAGTAAAAAATATGAATTCAGCCGAACTCCGTCAAAAATATTTAGATTTTTTTGTGTTTCATAATCACGCGGTGATTTCGAGCGCCTCTTTAATTCCCGAAAACGACCCGACGGTCTTGTTTACGACTGCCGGCATGCATCCTTTGGTCCCGTATTTATTGGGCGAAAAACATCCGGCCGGAAATCGGCTGGCAAGCGCGCAAAAATGCATCCGGACCGGTGATATCGATGAAGTGGGCGACAGGACTCACCATACTTTTTTTGAAATGATGGGTAATTGGTCTTTAGGCGACTATTTTAAGCGTGATTCGATTAATTATAGCTGGGAGTTTTTGACTGATGCAAAATGGCTTGGGCTCGATAAAAATAGAGTTGCCGTCTCCGTTTTTGTCGGTGACGGAGACGCACCGTTTGACGAAGAAGCCTATAAAATCTGGGAGGAAATATTTAAGGCCAATGGTTTGCCGATTGAGCGTATTGCAAAATTACCGAAAAAGAATAATTGGTGGGGGCCAGCGGGCGCTACCGGACCCTGCGGGCCGGATACCGAAATTTTTTATTGGTCAGGCGACGCAAAGCAGATTCCGATGAGCTTTAATGATGACAATGATTTCTGGGTAGAGATTTGGAACAATGTTTTCATGCAATATAATAAAAACATAGACGGGAAGTTTGAGGCTCTAAAGCAGAAGAATGTTGATACAGGCTTGGGGCTAGAAAGAGTCTGTGCTGTTATGAGCGGAGTCGATGATAATTATAAAACAGATTTATTTAAGAATATTATTGCTAAGATTGAAGAACTCAGTCGTCATAAATACGATGAAAGTCCGGAAATCACGCGGGCGATGCGCATCATCGCGGATCATTTAAAGGCGGCGACACTAATTATTGGCGATGATCATGGTATTACGCCTTCAAATACTGATCAAGGATATGTTGTTCGCCGGTTGATTAGGCGGGCGATTAGATACGGAAAGCAAGTCGGCATTATTAAAGATTTATGGACGGCGGAGATTACCCAAGTAGTTATTAATGATTATAAAAAAATATATTCTGAGCTCGAAAGAAATCAGGCGTTTATTATTGATAATATAAAGAAAGAAGAGGAAAAGTTTTCTCGGACACTGGAAAAGGGCTTGATTGAATTTAAGAAATTAGAAAATAAAAGTATAACCGGCGTTGAAGCTTTTAATTTATATCAAAGCTATGGTTTTCCGCTGGAGATGACTGAAGAGTTGGCTAAAGAAAATGGGAGTATAATTGATAAAATTGGTTTTGAAGTCGAGCTCAAAAAACATCAAGATCTCTCCCGCACGGCTGCAGCTGGTAAATTCAAAGGAGGCTTGGCCGATGCCGGAGAAGAAACCACTAAACTTCATACCGCCGCCCACCTGCTTTTAGCGTCTTTAAGAAAAGTATTAGGCGATCATGTCGTGCAAAAGGGAAGTAATATTACTCCAGAAAGATTGCGTTTAGATTTTTCTCATGGCGAGAAAATGACGCCCGAGCAGATAACTCAGGTAGAAAACCTAGTAAATAGTGCTATCGCTAATAATTTTCAGGTTGTCTGCGAGGAATTATCCCTTGAAGAAGCTAAAAAGAGGGGGGCGATGGGGGTTTTTGACTCTAAATATGGCGAAAAGGTAAAAGTTTATACAGTTTCCTATATTAAGCCAGACGGCTCGCCTCAAATTAATGAAGCCTTTTCTCAGGAAATTTGTGGTGGTCCTCATGTCGATGCAACCGGTATTTTAGGGCATTTTAAGATCCAAAAAGAAGAGGCCTCTAGTTCTGGAGTACGAAGGATTAAGGCGGTTTTGAACCCTTGACAACTTGTGATCTTATCTCTATAATAATTTTATTAAGAATATTATTAGAAAAAGTTAATTTTTATAATATATTTTGATAAAGCGTAACTACTAGTCTTTATCAAATTTTTTTGTGTTAATGTCAAAAGACAAGGAAAAGACAAGCGACAGCTCATCTACCCTTAATGCTAAGGACTTTATTGAGATGCAGGGAGAAGTACTTGAGTTGATGCCGGCTGCGAGTTTTCGGGTTAAACTAGAAAATGGCCACGAAATTCGTGCCCACTTATCAGGCAAAATGCGGATGAATAAAATTCGATTGCTACCCGGAGACAAGGTCAGAATGGAAATTAGTCCGTACGATCTAACTAAGGGTCGCATTACGTATCGTCTCTAAATTAATTAAACTTAGAATTTTTAATATGAAGGTCAGAGCTAGTGCTAAAAAAATTTGTAAGGACTGCAAAGTAGTGAGACGCAAAGGTTGCGTTCATGTTATTTGTAAGAATCCTAAACATAAACAAAGACAAGGGTAATTTATTATTTTATGGCAGTAAGAATTGCGGGAGTAAATATTCCCAACGACAAAAGAGTAGAAATTGCTTTAACTTATATTCATGGTGTTGGCCGTATGCGGTCGAACAAGATTTTGGCTGAGGCTAAAGTTAATAAAGATACTAGAGTTAAAGATTTGAAAGAAGAGGAAGTTAACCGCTTGAGAGAAATTATCGAAAAGAAATATACGGTTGAAGGTGATTTGCGCCGTGAAGTCCAAAGTAACATTAAAAGATTGCGCGAAATCGGTTGTTATCGTGGTTTGCGCCATGCTAAGCATTTACCGGTAAGAGGGCAGAGAACTAAAACCAATAGCCGAACCGTTCGAGGTAATAAGCGCGTCACTATGGGTAGCGGTAAATCTAAGGCTGGATTGCAAAAGACCTAATCATTTATAAAGATTAAAATATGTCTGAAGAAGTAAAAAAAGAGGCGAAAGTCGAAGACACCAAGGAATTAAAAGTTCCTGAGTTTAAGGCTGAGGCCAAAGAAGAAAAGGAAGAAAAAGAAACTGAAGGTTTTTCTTTTGATTCTAGTGACGAAGAATTGCCTGAGGAAATTAAACAAAAATTAGAAAAAAATAAACAGGCTCGAGCGAAAAAAAAATTAATCAAGAAGAAAAAGAAAAAAACTGCCAAAATCGTGAAAGTCGGCCGCGCTTATATTCAAGCGACCTATAATAACACCATGATTACTTTAACTGATACCAATGGTGATGTTATTTCTTGGGCCAGTGCTGGTTTAGCCGGGTTTAAGGGTGCGAAAAAAGCGACCCCTTATGCCGCACAAATTATTACAAAAATTGCTGCGCAAAAAGCTAAAGAAGAATATGGCTTGCAAGAAGTAAGCGTATTTGTTTCCGGCGTCGGTACGGGTCGGGAAGCGGCTATTCGCGCCTTAAATGCTAATGGTTTAGACGTTACTGCCATCAAAGACGTAACTCCGGTTCCGCATAATGGTTGTCGTCCTAAAAAACCACGTCGCGTCTAATTATAAAATAATATGGGAAGAAATATTGATAGTAAATGTAAGCAGTGCCGTCGTATCGGCGAGAAATTATTCCTGAAAGGGGATCGTTGCTCGACTCCGAAATGCGCGATGGTAAAACGTAATTATGCCCCTGGTTTTCATGGCCCGAAAGGTCGTAAACGCCTAAGCGATTACGGTTTACAGTTGCAAGAAAAACAGAAAGCTAAGAAATACTATGGTTTGCTTGAAAAGCAATTCCGTTTGACTTACGCTAAAGCTTCCAAAAAACAGGGTGATGCCGGTAAGAATTTCTTAAGACTGCTCGAAATGCGCCTAGATAACGTTATTTTCCGTTTAGGTTGGGCCGCCTCCCGTTCTCAGGCTCGCCAACTAGTCAATCATGGTCATTTTACTGTTAATAGCCGTAAGACTGATATCCCTTCTTTTTCTGTTAAATTGGGAGAAGTTATTAAAATTAAAAAATCCAGCCAATCCAATCGTTTTTTTAAGAATTTAGGTGAAAAATTAAAAAAAGCGGAGAGACCAAGTTGGTTGAACTTTGACGCGAGCGACTTAAGCGCGAAAGTTTTGCATGAACCGAAAGAAACTGATTTGCCGCAAAATATTAATGTTCAAATGATTATTGAGTATTACTCAAAATAAAAAAAACATATGCAAAACATTGCTTTACCTAAAAAAATTGAGTTTAAAACAGGTAGCAATCCGAATGAAGGAACCATTAGTGTTGAACCTTTATTCCCGGGTTACGGTATGACTTTGGGCAATTCTTTGCGCCGAGTTTTATTATCGTCTCTACCGGGTGCCGCGGTTATTGGGGCAAAGATTAAAGGAGCTAGCCATGAATTTATGGCCCTGCCTCATGTTAAAGAGGATGTTTTAGAAATTATTTTGAATTTAAAACAATTGCGCTTTAAGGTTTATTCTGAAGAAGAAGTTCGCCTAGAGATTAAAGTCAAAGGCAAGAAAGTTGTTACCGCCGCTGATATTACTAAAAACAGCCAAGTCGAAATAAAGAATCCGAGTTTAGTTTTAGCGCATATTACCGATGAAGCGGGTAGCTTAGAAATAGAAATCGTTGTTAAGGAGGGCCGCGGTTATAAAATGCCGGAAGGAACAAAAAAAGAAAATCGAGAAATTGGTTATATTGAGATTGATTCAATGTTTTCCCCGGTTACGATTGTCAGTACGAGCGTAGAAAATACCCGTGTCGGTAAAATGACTAACTGGGATAAATTAATTTTAAATGTTAAAACTGACGGTACAATTACTCCGGAATTAGCTTTTAACGAAGCTGTTAAAGTTTTAGTCGATCAATATAGCGCTCTTTTACCAGGAGCCACCGCTAAACCCGAGGAAATGGTTGAGGCGGAGCTCGAAGAAATCGTTGAAATTCCGGAAGAAATCGTTCCTGAAGTCGAGCCGAAGAAAGAGAAGAAAGAAAAAAAAGAAACTAAAAAGAAAACTAAAAAATAATTAGTAACCCCCTTTGATATGCGTCACAGAAATAAAAACAAAATTTTAGATCGGAAGAAAGGCCCCAGAGAGTTAATGCTTCGTAATTTAGCTTCGAGTATTTTATTATACGAAAAGGTTAAAACAACTAAAGCCAAGGCTCAAGCGGTCCGTCCGCTCGTCGAAAAAATGATTACTTCGGCTAAGGCTGGAGATTTGGCGGCGCGCCGTGGTTTAATAAAGGTTCTCTTACAGAAAAATGCGGTTAAAAAAGCCATTGAAGTTTTAGGCGATCGCTATAAAACTCGTCCGGGAGGCTACACTCGAACTACTAAATTAGGAGTTCGCCAAGGTGATGGTGCCGAAATGGTGCAAATTGAATTAGTATAATTATATGAAAAATATTGAGAGAAAATTACATCAACTCGACGCTACGGATTCATCGGTCGGTCGCCTGGCGACTAAGATTGCGATTATTTTGCGTGGCAAAAATAAACCGGAATACGAAGCCCATTTAGATTTAGGTGATATTGTCGAAGTAAAAAATATTTCTAAAATGAAATTTACCGGTAAAAAATTAAACCAAAAGCAATATCATCATTACTCCGGATATTTAGGCGGCCTAAAGAGCAAGAAAATGTCAGAAGTATATGCTAAAAATCCTGGAGAAGTTTTACAGAGAGCGGTTCGGGAAATGTTACCGCCGACAAAACTGCGTATCGCAATGTTAAAAAGATTAATTATCAAATAATATGGCTGAAAAAAAGAAACAAGAAGTCAAGGAAAAAGAAATCATTGAAATTACAGAAATTGAAAATTTGGATGAAGAAAAAGATTGGGCAAAAAACGAAACGGCTGACTTTACTGGTAAATATATAAAATCCGTGGGTCGTCGCAAACAGGCCGCCGCTCAGGTACGTTTATATGAAGACGGCAAGGGTGTGATTATGATTAACGGCAAACGCGCGACTGAATATTTTCCGGGTGATGGCTTTAATTTAATCGCTCAGCCTTTAAAAGCGACCGGTCATTTACGCGATTATAATTTTTCCGTGATTGTTTCTGGCGGTGGTAAAATGGGCCAAATCGATGCCGTTCGTTTAGGAATCGCGCGCGCTATTTTCTTGCTTGATCCCGCTACTAAAGAAGCTTTGAAAGTTAATAACTTTTTAACCCGTGACCCCAGACAGGTTGAAAGAAAGAAACCGGGTTTACGCAAGGCGAGAAAGGCCCCACAATGGAGCAAACGTTAATTTATACATTACAATTCAGATACAAAAAAGCACCCTATTTACGGCGGTGCTTTTTTGATATAATTTAAATGTATGGAAAATCTACTCAAAAAACTGGAGGAGCTTCGTGAACGCTTTTTAAAAACGAAAGCGCTTTTAAATATTGAACGAAAAATAGTTGAAGAGAAAGAATTGCGCCTACAAACGGCAGCGCCTGACTTTTGGTCTGATCGGGAAGCAGCAGTTAAAGTCGGTCAAGCGGTTGAAGAGCTGGCCAGCGAAACTAAAGAATGGCTGGAGATGGAGATAGAAATTAGAGAGGCCGAAGAAATTGCGGCCTTGGCTCAAAAAGATGGGGGCGGGGAATTAACTGAAGAGCTAGAAAAGAAATATGAAGAACTAGAGAAGAAGTTTTCTCATTTAGAGTTTTTGTCGCTTTTTGCTGAGAAGTATGATCATGATAACGCTCTATTAGCCCTACATTCTGGTACAGGCGGCGTAGACGCCCAGGATTGGACTCAGATACTTGAACGGATGTATTTGAGATTCGCGGAGCGGCAGAATTATAAAGTAGAAATTTTAGATCGCAACTATGGTAATGAGGCGGGCATAAAGAGCGTGGTTTTGCGTATTATCGGTCCTTGGGCATATGGGTATTTAAAAAGCGAGAACGGAGTCCATCGTTTACTGCGTAATTCGCCCTATGACGCTGATGGTTTGCGCCACACCTCGTTTGCGCTCGCTGAAGTAATTCCAGAAATAAAAGATGATAATACGATTGTGATTCGCGATGAAGATTTACGCATTGATGTTTTTCGTTCATCTGGCCCAGGAGGACAGAGCGTTAACACGACCGACTCGGCTGTGCGTATCGTCCATATTCCGACGGGAATTACTATTTCTTGCCAGAGCGAAAGATCACAGCATCAAAATAAAGAAAACGCTTTGCGTATTTTAAAAACTAAATTATATCAATTGGCGCTTGAAGAAAAGGAGGCGGAAGAAAGAAAGCTAAAAGGGGAAGTACAGAAAGCGGAGTGGGGCAAACAAATCCGTTCCTATTTTCTTTATGGTAACCGTTTAGTTAAAGATCATCGTACCAATTATGAAACCTCTAATGTTGACGCTGTCTTGGATGGTAATTTAGAACTTTTTATGGAAGCATATCTAAGATGGTTAAAAAAGAATTAATATTGACAATTATTATATTTTGTGGCAAAATAACCTGAACATTTAAAACAAATAGTTTTACCAAATAAATACACTGATCATGAAAAAGTTCTTTGTAATTTCAAATCTTGTCCTGTTTATGATTTTAGTAATCATGACTTACTTTATGTATTTTAGCCCGATTGCTTTTCTCATTTCGCTTGCCTGTTTTATATTGGCGGTTGTTAATTCGGGACTGACAAAAGGGAAGCTATTAATTGCTGTCTACCTTTTTGAAGCAGTAATTAGTATTTTTCTCTTCTTAGCCAACGGACCGTTCATGCTTGATTGGCTCATTGGCGGGATAAGCCTTCTTCAGGTTGGAGTGACTTGGCTTTGTCAGATTGTTTTTCTCATGTTGGTGCTCGGTCTTATGATGAATAAACATGTCTGGATTGAAAGATTCTTCGTCCCAAAAACCTGAACTTTATATTTTCTTCACAATCGCTTTGTTACCCTACTGTTAGCTTATAAACTAACAGTTTTTTTATGGCGAAAATATCGAAAGCTAAAGTGTTTTTAGTTATAAACCTTATCTTTATAGCCATTATTTTTTTACTTAGTTTAAGGTCACGGGCTTTTTACAAACAAATTAATTCCTCGGATTTAGCTTATTATAATGGCCGCACCCTTAGTTTAACGGGTCGTATTTGTGAAGAGGCAGATATTAATTATAAAAGCCGGCGTTTGACGGTGTGTATTAGGGGAAAAACTAAAGGTCAGGTTTTAGTGACGACTAATTTATATCCCGAATATAATTATGGCGACTTTGTTGGGATAAGAGGGAGGCTTGAGGCACCGCCGCCTATCGATGGTTTTGACTATGAAAGCTATTTGGCCCGTTATGATATTTACTCGGTTATGTATTATCCGTCTTTAAGTTTGGCAACAGGGAGTTTGAGTTTATCGGAAAGGGGTTATTTGCAGCTGATAAAATTAAAATGGCGCCTGAAAAGTATTATGGATTCAAATATGCCCGAACCGCAAGCCGGACTCGCTAATGCATTATTACTCGGTTATCGCCGCACAGTAATACGTGAAGACTTGCAAATATTCTCCCGCGTGGGACTTAGCCATATGATTGCTATTTCCGGATCGCACATTACTATACTGAGCGCGATGATTATTAATTTTTTCTTGGCACTAGGCATCGGCCGCCGCCACAGTTTAAAAATAATTTTTGCCTTTCTTATTTTATATCCTTTAGTAACCGGGCTCGCGGCTTCGGCCGTCCGTTCGGCGCTAATGGGCGGCTTGGCGTTTCTGGCAATTTATTATGAACGCTTAAGCTCACTCATAAAAGCCCTGGTCTTTTCCGCGGCGATTATGTTAGCGTTAAATCCGCGTTTGCTCCGTGATGATATTGGCTTCCAACTATCATTTTTAGCTCTGCTGGGAATAATTTATATTTATCCGCTGGGGGAGGGAATTACGAAACGCTTTTTAAATAAATTAAAGTTAAAACATCGGACGCATAATATTTTAAAGACTATTTTGGATACGGTTAATTTAACTCTGGTTTCGCAAATTGTTAGCTTGCCGATTGCTTTAATAAATTTTAAGCAGTTTTCAATAATCGCACCGCTTGCCAATGTTTTAGTACTCTGGACTTTTCCCCTGCTTTTAGCCGCGCTTATTACGGCTATCTTTTTAACAGCCATAATCCCGGCTTTAGGAATTGTTTGGTTTCTGCCTTCTTATTTATTATTGAAATACATTTTTTTAGCCTCAAACATTTTAGCCAGCCCGAGCTGGGCGGCTGTTAATATTAATGGTTTTAATTGGTGGGGAGGGGCTGTTTATTATTTAATTCTGTTTTTGATTGTCGCCTTCGTCAAAAAATTGTTGCGATTCATTAATTGACATCACAATTATAAATATTTATACTAAACCAATACTTTAATAGTAAAAATTATTATAGCAATCTAGAGTCGTTCTTATAAAATTAATTAAAAACGTCGCCCCATGGAAACAAATGTTTTTAACAATGAAAATGGTCTTATTTTTGGAATGTCCGAAAAAGTTTATGGTGACATGAAGGTGTGGCCGGGCGAGGGCAATACTCAAGCCCTTGCTAATAGAAAGAATTTTTTTGAGTCAAAAGGCTTAGCTGTCGACAATGTTATCTCGGCCTTAGTTATTCATAGCGATAAAATTTTTACCGTGAAAGAAAAATTAGGCGGCTATTATGCTGACGGCTATGATGCCCTTATAACAAATATTCCTGGAGTCATTTTGGCGATTACCGCCGCCGATTGTCCGCCCATCTTTTTCTTCGATCCAATAAACAAAGTTGTGGCCATGGCTCACTCTGGCTGGCGCGGTACGGTCTTAAACATCGCCGAGAAAACAGTCAAAGCCATGGTTTCTCAATATGGCTCTCTTACTACTGATATCGAGGTTTTTGTCGGTCCACATATCAGAGTTTGCCATTTCCAGGTTGGATCGGAAACCGCCGAACAGTTTTCAAGCATGCATGTTGTTAAAAGAAATAATAATTTGCATGTTGATCTGGGAGGAGAAATCTTTGCTCAGCTTTTGCGCGCTGGTTTGCTGGTAGGAAATATCAGCTTAAGCTATGAGTGCACCTCTTGTGATGAGAAATATTTTTCCCATCGCCGTGATAAGTTTACTCGCGTCCAGGCGGGGATTGCTTATCTCGGTTTAAATCTTGGAATTTAAAGATTAAAAAAATCGCCCTAACTAAGGCGATTTTTTATATTTTTCAAAATTTATTTTCTTTTCGGAGCACTCTTAGCACCCGGTTTCTTAGTCTTTAAAGGTTTGACAGCACCTTCTTTCAGGGCCGGCTTTCTTTTGGCTTTAATGCGTTTTGGCTTAGCCATGGTTCTAATACAAGAAGTACAGACTTTGACTTTCAAGCCGTCAATCATTTTCGTCTGAAGATTGATATTTTGTCTTTTTAGAGTTTTGATTTTAGAATGGGAGCGGGAAGCACCTTTAGTCGCACCACGACCACATAAATCGCATTTTTTTGCCATAGTAGTTCTTAGCTAATTTTTTATGGTAATACTTTAACAGCATTTTTAAAATTAATCAAGTTATGCTAGAATATCCGTATATGATTTATGTTTTTCAAATAATCGTGTTAATTTTTTCGGCGATTGTGCACGAGTATATGCATGGCTGGATGGCTTATCGTTTAGGAGACTCAACCGCTAAAGATGCTGGGCGCTTAACTTTTAACCCCTTGGCTCACCTTGAATGGTTTGGTTCTTTTTTCTTGCCGCTAGTTATGATTATCAGTAATATGCCCTTTGTTTTTGGTTGGGCGAAGCCGGTGCCATATAACCCTTATAATCTTCGGGATCGCAAGTATGGAGATGCCAAAGTCGCTATAGCCGGTCCGCTTGGGAATTTGGTTATCGCCTTATTTTTTGGTTTATTTTTAAGATTTATTCCGTTTTCCAATTTAGTTTTTACCGGTTTGATTAGCCTAATTGTTTACATTAATTTGGTTTTAATGGTCTTTAATTTGCTGCCAATTCCGCCGCTTGACGGTTCAAAAATACTAGCCGCTTTCTTGCCGTTAGACCTAAGAGCACGTTATTTAAATACGGAAAAATTCGGCTTTATTTTGGTGATATTATTTGTAATGTTAGCCGGGGGGATTATCATGCCACTTGTTGAACTCCTCTACCGAATCATTACTGGCGCTTAGGCTTTATTTATCGAACAATACCGAAACTGGCGACCTTGACTTATGTTTTATATTTTGTTAAATTAATTAGGTCATAAAAATAGTATAAAACCCATCCTGAAAGCTCAGGATTATTTTTAATATATCAACAAGAAATTATGCCAACTATTAATCAATTAGTTCGTCATGGTCGCAAGTCGGTCGGCAAAAGACGAAATGCGATTGCTTTACACTCTAGTCTTGACTCTTTGCATCGCAAGAAAAAAGATTCTGCTAAAGGCGCTCCTTTTAAACAAGGCGTCTGCTTAAAGGTAACCACGACTACTCCGAAGAAACCGAACTCCGCTTTACGTAAAATTGCCCGTGTTCGCTTATCTAACGGCATGGAAGTAACTGCTTATATTCCGGGTATGGGTCATAATTTGCAAGAGCACTCTATCGTTTTAGTCAAAGGCGGTAAAACTAAAGATTTACCGGGCGTTCGTTATAAAGTTGTTCGGGGCGTATTCGATGCCTCTGGTGTAGAAGCGAGACGTCAGGGCCGCAGTTGCTATGGCGCTAAAAAACCGAAAAAATAATTAAACAAAATATATGAGAGGTAAACCAGCCCCTAAAAGATCAATTGAAGGCGATTCAAAATACAACGATAAAAACATCGCTAAATTTATTAATTATGTCATGGAAAGAGGCAAAAAATCCGCAGCCGAGAAAATCGTCTACGGCGCTTTTGAAATCTTAAAAGAAAAAACTAAGCAAGACCCCAGACATATTTTCAACAAAGCGATTAAAAAAGTATCTCCGCTAGTCGAAGTTCGTGGTAAACGTGTCGGTGGCGCTAACTACCAGGTTCCTTTTCAGGTTCGAGGCGAAAGACGCTATTTCTTGGGTTGCAATTGGATCATTGGCGCCGCTAATGATCGAAAGGGTCGCTCGACTGCTGAGAAATTAGCGACTGAGATTTTAGACGCTTCTAATGGCGAAGGTACAGCTGTTAAGAAAAGAGAAGCCGTTCATAAGATGGCTGAAGCGAATAAAGCCTTTGCTCATTTCTCTAGATAATTAATTTTAAAATTTTAAAATATTTATGTCTCGTGACTATTCTCTAGAAAACACAAGAAATATTGGAATCATGGCTCATATCGATGCCGGCAAAACTACTTTTACCGAGCGTGTTTTGTTTTATACCGGTAAAAAACACAAAATCGGCGAAGTTCATGAAGGAGCTGCTGAAATGGATTGGATGGAACAGGAGAAGGAAAGAGGCATTACTATTACTTCCGCCGCGACAACTTGTTTTTGGAAAACTAAAAAAATTAATATTATTGATACTCCCGGCCACGTTGATTTTACAGTTGAAGTTGAACGCTCTCTCCGTGTTTTAGATGGTGCGGTTGCAGTTTTTGATGGCCAAGCCGGAGTTGAGCCGCAATCCGAAACTGTTTGGCGCCAAGCTGATAAATATCAAGTGCCTCGTCTCTGTTTTGTTAATAAAATGGATAAAATGGGTGCGGATTTTTATATGAGTTTAAACTCTATCCGAACACGTTTGAATCAGAAAGCCGTAGCTATTCAATTGCCGATTGGCGCCGAAAGCAATTTATCCGGCGTGATTGATGTTTTAGAAAAGAAAGCATATACCTTCTCTGGTTTTAATGGTGTTGATATCAAAGAAATCGAAATCCCTAGTGATATGAAAGCTAAAGTTGATGAATTTCATAATGAATTAGTCGAAAAAGCGGTTGAATGTGATGAGCATACCATGGAAAAATATTTAAGCGGTCAGGAAATAAGTTTAGCTGAGCTTAAAGCCGCGATCAGAAAAGGCGTTATCGCTAATTCTGTTTATCCGGTTTTATGCGGTACCGCTTTGCAAAATATCGGTGTCCAATTAGTTCTTGATGCGGTGGTTGATTATCTGCCGTCGCCACTTGATGTTCCAGAAATCGATTCAACCGATGTTCGTGATAGCGAAAAGAAATATCCGCTCCGCGCTGACGATTCTAAGCCTTTCGTTGGTTTAGCTTTTAAGATTGCAACCGATCCGTTCGTCGGCAAACTTTGTTTTGTACGTGTTTATCAAGGCGTTTTAACCGCCGGTTCTTATATAGTTAATTCTTCTAAGGGAACAAAAGAACGCGTTGGTCGTTTAGTGCGTATGCACGCCAATCACCGTGAAGAAATTAAAGAAATTTATGCCGGTGATATTGCGGCTGTTATTGGTTTAAAAAATACTACGACTGGTAATACGTTATGTGATGAAAATAATGAAGTCCTGCTTGAATCAATTGTTTTTCCAGAACCAGTTATTAAAATTGCGGTTGAACCGAAGACTAAAGCTGATCAAGAAAAGATGGGAGTTGCTTTACAGCGTTTAGCTGAAGAAGATCCAACTTTTAGAGTCGAGACTGATCCGGAAACAAATCAAGTTTTGATTTCTGGTATGGGTGAATTGCATTTAGAAATTATTGTTGATCGTATGCGCCGTGAATTTGGCGTTGAAGCTAACGTCGGTAATCCCCAAGTATCATATCGTGAAACTATTACCAAAATTGCCGAAGCGGAACATAAATATGTTAAACAATCTGGTGGTCGCGGTCAGTATGGCCATTGTTCACTCCGCGTTGAACCGCTTGAATCAGGTAAGGGAATTGAATTTGCTGATGAAGTTAAGGGTGGTGTTATTCCGCGTGAATATATTCCGGCGATTGAAAAGGGTTTCAAAGAAGCGGTTTTAAGCGGTACAGTTGCCGGCTATCCGATGGTTGATGTAAAAGCGGCCGTCTTTTATGGTTCTTATCATGAAGTTGACTCCTCAGAAATTGCCTTTAAATTGGCCGCTATTCATGCCTTTAGAGATGCTTGTCAAAAAGCTGGGCCGATTTTGCTTGAACCGATTATGAAAGTTGAAGTAACAACACCCGAAGAATACATGGGTAATATTATTGGAGACTTAAGTAGTAAGCGTGGACAAATTGAAGAAATGAGCGATCGCGCCAATATCAAAGTCGTTAGATCTAAAGTACCGCTGGCTGAAATGTTTGGCTATTCAACTGGTTTGCGCTCAATGTCTCAAGGTCGCGCTAATTATGTTATGGAATTTTCCCATTATTCTGAAGTGCCAAAAAATATTTTAGAAGCCATTAAAGAAAAGCAAGGTAAATAAATATTTATGAAAACATTTCCTAGTCTGATTGAAGAAGGTGTCTCCTCTAAGGCGGAGACCGAAGCGGAGAAGGAAAAAAGAATGAAGCAAGAGCTAATTTCTAAAGGTCAGCAATTTGAAGAGATAGAATTTTCCTTTGTTGAACCGAAGTTTAAAATATCGGCGGATAAATTGCCGACTAGTCTTAATTGGCAATTATTTTCCGCTAATCTTCCGGCCGAGGAAAAAGAAAAGTTAAGTTTCATGTACAATCAGCTCATTAATTTTTTAGGAGCTGATATAATTACCGATAGTTTTAAAGACTCTGAGGATCTTGGCGCTCATGATCATCGCGGTAAATGGGAGCGAGATTATCTTGATCAATTAAGTCCGGAGACGAGGAATTATTATAAGAATAACCGCTTAGGTCTAACGAATGCTAGTCGCCCCAAAGTTTTATTTGATTATTTGACGAATCTTCAGCAGGAGTTTGACCAAACAGGAGAGGTTTGCCTTAACCCGATTCTACTCGGCCGCATAGAGGCTTTAGTCTCTATTATGCCTGAGGAATTAAAGAGCGGTGATATTTATGGCAAAATAGAATTGGATCAAAAAATTAAAGTCGTTAATAAGGTTGCGCCCATATTTTCCGCCATCGTGCAGATGTTAGGCGAAAAGCCAGTTGATAACAAAAATTAAATTTATATATGTTTCCCGAACAGTTAAAGAAAATTTTAAATCTCATTAAGCGGACCGGTGATCGGGTGGTTATTTTTGATGCCAGTCATTCTGATGAATCTTATGTAATTATGGATTTTGACCGTTATTCCCATATGGTTTTAACTGAAGAACCGATTGAGCTTAAGCAGAAAGAAGAGTCTTTTAAAAGTGGAACAAATCAAGTAAATAACAGTTTAGACGATAAAAAAGAAAATTTGACAGAAGAAGATTTAACTGATAAAATAAATCGCGAAATCTCAATGTGGAAGAATCGAGAAAATTTGCCGTATTTAGCCGAAGAAGAGAAGTCGAAAAAGGCTTGGCAGATTCCTTCACAAGTGAAGAATAAAGCCCAAGAAGTTGAATAATTTTCAATATTTAATAAAAAAATAAATAATTAATTTAGTTCGGCTGGTTTCCTAATAAGGAAAGAAACCCCGCGGTAAGCGGGGGCCGTACAACAAAAACATGGCAGAAAAATTTGAACGTAATAAACCCCATGTTAACGTCGGTACTATCGGCCACGTTGACCATGGCAAAACCACTTTAACCGCCGCAATGTTGTCGGTTTTAGCTGCGAACGGTATGATGGCTTCTAAGAAGGGTGTTGGCGAAATTGATGCCGCTCCAGAAGAGAAGGCTCGTGGCATTACCATCGCGACCGCGCACGTTGAATACGAATCAGCTAACCGCCACTATGCTCACGTTGATTGTCCTGGTCACGCTGATTATGTTAAGAACATGATCACGGGTGCCGCTCAGATGGATGGCGCAGTTTTGGTTGTAGCCGCGACTGATGGACCTATGCCTCAAACTAGAGAACATATCTTATTAGCTAAACAGGTTGGCGTTCCTTATATCGTTGTTTTCTTAAACAAATGCGATATGGTTGAGGACAAAGAATTAATCGACCTAGTTGAAGAAGAAATTCGTGATTTACTAAAGAAATATGAATTCCCGGGCGACAAGACTCCGATTATTCGTGGCTCAGCCTTAAAAGCTTTAGAAAATCCGACTGGTCCTGATGCTCAACCGATTTTAGATTTAGTTAAAGCTTTAGATGAATATATTCCAGAACCAGTTCGCGCCGTTGACCAGCCATACTTAATGCCGATTGAAGATATCTTCTCGATTGAAGGTCGTGGCACTGTAGTTACTGGCCGTATTGAAAAAGGGATTGCTAAGGTTGGCGATGAAGTTGAAATCGTCGGTTTAATGGATACTAAAAAAACTACCATCACTGGTATCGAAATGTTTAACAAATCATTAGACGAAGGACGCGCTGGTGATAATGCTGGTATTTTAATTCGCGGTACTAAGAAAAATGAAGTTGAGCGTGGTCAGGTTTTATGCAAACCAGGTTCGATTACTCCTCACTCTGAATTTACCGCTGAAGTTTATGTCTTGTCTAAGGAAGAAGGCGGTCGCCATAAACCTTTCTTTAATGGCTATAAACCTCAATTCTATATCAGAACAACTGACGTAACTGGCGATATCACTTTGCCAGCTGGCACAGAAATGGTTATGCCGGGCGACACAGTTAACTTAACTATTAAGTTAATTGCTCCGATCGCTTTGCAAGAGACTCAGAGATTCGCTATCCGTGAGGGTGGTCGTACGGTTGGCGCTGGTGCAGTTACTAAGATTTTGAAATAAGTACTTTGCCCCGTTCTTAGAAATAAGGACGGGGTTGTAGTGTTTACTTAAAAAATTAATTATGTCCGAAAACAAAAAAGAAGTTAATGAATTCAAACAACGGATCAGAATCAAGATCAAGGCTTTTGATCATAAGATTATCGATCAATCGACTAAGACTATTATCGAAACGATTGAACGCAGTGATGCCCAATTCTTTGGTCCGATTCCATTACCAACCGAAAAACGAAAATACACGGTTAATCGTTCTACTTTCGTGCACAAAGACGCTCGTGATCAATACGAAATGCGTATTCATAAGCGTATGATTGATATTATCGATCCGACTGCGAAAACTATCGAGGATTTGACTAATTTAAACTTACCGGCCGGGGTTGACGTAGAAATAAAAATGTAGTAGTATTACAAAGTAATATATTTGTTGGCTAATAATCGATTAAATAACTCTGTTATTTAAGAAAGTGTTTAATTTAAAATTAGCCAAAATTTGGAGGTAAATCAGCTAAATAAAACTATAAAACAAACAAATAACCACAAGCGTTATTTTTGTAGTTTATTTTGAAGCTGGTTTTAGACCAGTTTTTTGTTTAAAAAAGAAGACCAATATGAAATTTATTTTAGGAACAAAATTAAGCATGACCCAGGTTTGGAACGATGATAAAGTTGTCGCCGTGACTCCTGTTTTGGCTACCCCTTGCACTGTTGCTCAGGTTAAAACTAAAACCCGTGACGGCTATGAAGCAGTTCAATTAGCCTGTGGTATTAGAAAAGCGAAAAATATTAAAAAACCACAACTTGGCCACGTTAAAAATTTAGATATTAAACCCGCTCACTTTAGAGAATTCCGAGTTGAAGATACGGCCGCTTTTAAAGTCGGCGATACGGTCAGTGTTGAAACTTTCTCCGCTGGCGATAGCATTAATGTTATCGGCGTTTCGAAGGGAAAAGGTTTTCAAGGTGTTGTTAAAAGACATCATTTCGCCGGTTTCAGAAAAACTCACGGCAATAAAGATCAGGAAAGAATGGGTGGCTCAGTCGGTGCTAAGGGTCCGGCTCACATTTTTAAAGGAACGAGAATGGGCGGCCGCATGGGTGGCGATAGAGTAACCACCACTAATTTAGAAGTTATTTCTGTTGATAGTGAAAATAATATTATTTTTGTTAAAGGCGCCGTACCAGGAGCGATTAATGGTTTAGTTACTATTATCGGTAAAGGTGATATTAAATTAAATTTAAAAAAAGAAGCGGCTAAAGAAGTTACTCCGGAACTTGTTCCAGAAGTAAGTGAGGTGGCTGAGGTTTCGGAAGCTCAAGTTGAAACTACCGAAGCTACTGAAGTCAAAGAGGAAGTTAAGGAGGAAATAAAAACTGAAGAAGTTAAAGCGTAAAAGTAATAAGTAATTGATTATCATATGTCATTAAAGATAAAAGTCTACAATCAATCAGTCGAAGCCGTGAAAGATTTGGAGCTAACTGCTAAAATTTTTGGCGTTAAGGCGAGTAATGAGTTATTGCATCAAGCAGTCGTCGCGCAGATGGCTAATGCCCGTCAAGTCCTCGCGCATACCAAGGATCGCAGCGAAGTTTCTGGCGGCGGTAAAAAACCCTGGAAACAAAAGGGAACTGGTCGCGCTCGCGTTGGTTCTTCCCGTTCTCCGATTTGGATTGGCGGCGGTGTCACCTTCGGTCCGACAAAAAATCGAAACTTTAAGAAAAAAATTAATCAAAAAATGAAACAGAAGGCTTTATTTATGGCCTTATCCGATAAATTAATTACCAACTCTTTAATAATTTTAGATAATTTAGAATTTGCCGAATATAAAACCAAGCAATTTAATACCCTATTAACCGGTTTAGAGAAAAAAGTCTTGGATAATACCCGTCGCGATATTTTAATTGTAAACGAAGCGAAGGAAGAAAAAGCGAAATATTCCGGCCGCAATTTGAAGGGGGTTAAGATTATCAATTTAGAAAACATCAATTTAATCGATTTATTGAATTATAAAAATTTGTTATTAACGGAAGCAGTCGTAAATATTTTGACTGAACGCTATAAGAAATAATTGTTTAATTACTTAGAAAAATATGGCTTTATTTGGTAATAAAAAAACTGATGCTAGCGATAAGAAAGCGGCTCCTAAAAAAGAGGAGGCGGTTGTTAGCATGAAAGATTTATATAGTGAGGGCTCCGCTAAGAATGTAAAAACGAGTGGTGCAAAGGCAAAAAAACCAGCATTGGCTAATGATTCTTATCGTGTTTTAGTAAAACCTTTAGTCACTGAAAAAGCCACTAATTTAGGAGTGCACAATAAATATGCTTTCGTCGTTGCTTTAAAAGCTAACAAAATTTCAGTCGCGAAGGCGATTGAAGAAACCTATGGCGTTAAACCGCTTAAAGTAAATATTGCCAACGTTAGCGGTAAGAAAGTTTCCCGCGGAAAAATTCGTGGTCAAAGAAAAGATTGGCGTAAGGCTGTCGTAACTTTGCCTCAAGGCAAAACAATTAAAATTTACGAGGGCGTTTAATTTTGAATACATTTATTTGAATACATATGGGTATTAAAAAAGTAAAAGCAAATACACCGGGACGTCGTGAAGCGACTTTTGATGATTTTAAAGATTTAACTAAGTTCAGTCCGGAAAAAAGATTAGTCGTCATCAAAAAAAGACGTGGCGGCCGCAATTCCCAGGGTAAAATTACAGTTCGTCATCGTGGCGGCGGTGCTAAGCGTTTTGTGCGCTTAGTTGATTTTAAACGTGATAAATATGATATTCCAGCAACAGTAGCGGCGATTGAATACGATCCGAATCGTGGTTCACGCTTGGCTTTGCTTCATTATGCTGATGGTGAAAAAAGATATATTTTAGCCCCGGTTGATTTAAAGGTGGGAGATAAAGTAATGAGTTCGAAAACTTTGATTGAAATGAAAGCTGGCAATGCTTTAACTCTTCAATTTATTCCAGCTGGTATGGCTGTTTCCGCAGTTGAGCTTGAACCAGGTCAAGGCGCTAAAATAGCGCGCGGCGCTGGTAATGTCGTTTACGTCATGGGCGTTGAAGGAAAATATGCACAGTTAAAAATGCCATCTGGCGAAATCCGCCAAGTTAAGAAAGAATGTTTATGCACGATTGGACAAGCAAGTAATCCAGATAAACGTCATGTCTCTCTTGGTAAAGCTGGTCGCAGCCGTCACTTAGGAATTAGACCGACTGTTCGTGGTACGGCGATGAATCCGGTTGATCATCCACACGGCGGTGGTGAAGGTAAACAATCCATTGGTTTACGTCATCCGAAGACTCCTTGGGGCAAACCAGCCTTGGGCGTAAAGACAAGACGCAAACACCCGAGTGACCGTTTAATTATCAAGAGACGCGCCAAGAGAAAATAATTTGTAATATTAATGAATAATATATGTCCAGAAGTTTAAAAAAAGGACCATACATCAATATCCGCTTGATCAACAAGATCAAAAACCTTAAACCGGGTGATAAAACCGTGCTTAAAGTTTGGGATCGCGCCGCGACTATCACTCCAGAAATGGTTGGTTTTACGCTTGGTGTCCATAACGGTAAAACCCATATTCCGGTTTACGTTGTGGAGAATATGGTTGGTCATCGTTTGGGTGAGTTTTCTCAAACCCGCAAATTTGTTAGTCATGGTGGTAAGATGGCCAAATCTCAGGCTGCTGATAAAAAATAATTTGTATACATATGGAAGTAAAAGCCAGTTTAAAACATTTAAGAATGTCACCGCGAAAAGCGCGCTTAGTGATTGATGTCATCCGCAAAATGCCGGTTGGTCTTGCTTTAGATCAATTGAAGTTCATCAATAAAAAAGCGACTAACCCGATAGCCACGCTAGTTCGTTCGGCAATCGCTAACGCGGTTAATACTTATAGTTTAGAAGAGGACAATTTATATATTAAAGAGATCCGATCTGATGAAGGTGTCATGCTTAAACGTTGGATGCCGCGTGCCCATGGCCGCGCCACCTCGATTCGTAAACGGGGTTGCCACTTAAATTTAGTAATAGACGAAATTAAAGAAAGCGGTAAAAAAGAAAAGAAAGTTGTAAAGGCCGCCGACCCAGTTAAATTAGAAAAATTAGTAGCCGAAAGCGCTAAGACCAATAAAGTTTCGAAAGTTAAGAAAGAGGCTAAAGTTAAGAATGCGGCCACTAGTGAAAAAGGTGCGGAAATCGTTGACCCTCGTATGGAAGGTCATCACGCGCACGCGAAAGTCGAAGGAGGCAAAGGTTTTTCCGCTAAGATGTTTAGACGTAAATCTGGTTAATAAATATATTTGGTAATTTAATTGATTATTTATACATATGGGTAAAAAAGTAAATCCGAAAATTCTACGCATGGGTATCACCAAGACTTGGGCCTCGGTTTGGTTTGAGAGTGGTGAAAAATACATTAAAAATGTCCGCCAAGATGTTTTAGTTCGCAAGTATATGATTCGCGAATTTAAAGAAGCCGGCATTGATAAAGTAGAGATCGTGCGCAGCCTTAATAAAATTGAAGTGACTGTTTCGACTGCTAAACCGGGCTTGATTATCGGTCGTGGCGGAAACGGCGTTGAAGAATTGAAGAAAAAAATACATACCCAATTTTTAAAGAATTTTCGCATGGGTGAAATTAGCTTAAATATTAAAGAAGCCGGTCGTCCTAATTTAAGCTCTCAGATTCTAGTTCAATCCATGATTTTAGATATTGAAAAAAGAATGCCTTTCCGCAAAGTAATGAAACAGACAATCGGCAAAGCGGAGAGAGCGGGGGCACTAGGCGTCAAGGTGGTTATTAGCGGTCGTTTAAATGGCGCGGAAATCGCCCGTCGCGAAAAACTAGTATCGGGAAAAGTGCCACTTCAAACATTAAGAGCAGATATCGATTACGCCCGCGGTGCGGCGCACACTACTTATGGAGCCATTGGTATTAAGGTTTGGATTTATAAAGGTGAAGTTTTTGAAAAAGAGGCGCAAAAAGGTGAAGTAATCGCCAACTAAAATATATAAAATAAAGTTTGTTATATGTTAATGCCAAAGAAAACTAAATGGAGAAAGGATCAAAAACGACGTCGTGGCGGCAAAGCCAGTCGTAATTTGAATATCAGTTTTGGTAGTTATGGTTTAAAGAGCTTAACTGCTTGCTGGGTATCCTCTCGCCAAATTGAAGCGGCCCGCCGCGTTATGACCAAATATGTTAAAAAGGGTGGTCGCATTTGGATTAGAATTTTCCCGGATAAGCCTGTTACTGCGCATGGCGGCGAAATTCCGATGGGTAAAGGTAAAGGTGCAGTTGATTACTATGTTGCTATTATTAAACCAGGTATGATTATGTTTGAAATGGAAGGCGTCGATAAAGCAACGGCGAAAAAGGCAATGGAATCAGCGGGACACAAATTACCAGTTAAATGTCAGTTTATTAGCAAAGAGTAATTTATAAGATTGCGTATAAAAATATGGAATTTAAAGAATTAAAAAATAAGGATCAAAAAGAACTGCAAAATTTATTAGTCCTCAATCGAGAGAAACTACGTGAATTGCGCTTTAAGGATTCGAATAAGCAATTAAAAAATATTCGTGAAATTCGCGTGGTCAAAAATTTGATCGCTCAGATTTTAACGTTACTAAATAAACAAAAATAATATGCCCGCTAAAAAAGAAGTTTCTACAACCAAACCGGCCGAAGCCAAAACTACCATCAGCAAGAAATTCAGCGGTGTCGTCGTTAGCGATAAGAATGACAAAACAATCGTTGTTAAAGTTGAGACAGTCAAAGTTCATCCGAAGTATAAGAAAAGACACGTTGTTAGCCGTCGCTATAAAGTTCATGATGAAACCAATCAGTACAAGACTGGCGATAAAGTAATGTTTATAGAATGCCGTCCGCTTAGTCGCGACAAACGCTGGCGTGTGCTTAACCAATAATAGTTAGAAGAAAGATAAATATATGATTCAAGTACAAACTTATTTAAAAGTAGCTGACAACTCTGGCGCCAAAGAAATTATGTGCATCCGAGTATTAGGTGGATATAAGAAACGTTACGGACACGTGGGCGATATTATTGTAGCCGCCGTAAAAAGCGCCGCGCCTCACGCCGCCATTAAAAAAGGTGACGTAGTGAAAGCAGTTATCGTCCGAACCAAGAAGGAGATTCGTCGCGTTGATGGTTCCTATTTACGTTTTAGCGATAACGCAGGAGTTATTATTAACGATGCTGAAAAGAAGGACCCGAAGGGAACTCGTATTTTTGGGCCGGTGGCTCGAGAAATCAGAAAAGCGGGTTTTGTAAAAATCGCATCTTTAGCCCCAGAGGTATTGTAATAAACACGACACTATCAAAAATATGAATATTAAAAAGAACGACAAAGTAAAAATTTTAGCTGGCAAAGATAAAGGTAAAACTGGAAAAGTTTTGCAGGTTTCGCCTACCCAGGGTCGTGTCAGTATTGAAGGCTTAAATTTACTTATTAAGCATTTAAGACCGCGCCGGCAGAATGAAAAAGGACAGAGAATTGAGTTTCCCGCCTTTATTAATTTGTCGAATGTCGCGCTGGTTTGTCCGAAATGCGGAAAAGCGACTAAAGTTGGTTATAAAATCATGAAAATTGAAGGCAAGAAGACAAAAAAGTTTAGAGTTTGTAAGAAATGCCAGGAAACAATTGAGTAATTTTAAATTTATGAGATTAAAAGACAAATATAAAAAAGAAATAGTTAAAAATTTGGAAGAGAAATTCGGTTTTGATAATGAATTTTTAGTTCCTCGCCTTGAGAAGGTAGTGATGAATGTCGGGTTTGGTCATCACGCCAAAGAGAAAGAATTTATGGCGAGCGTGGAAAAGGGTTTGACCGCTATTAGCGGCCAAAAGCCGGTTTTTACCGAAGCCAAAAAATCCATTTCCGCTTTTAAGATTAGAGAAGGACTGACTATCGGCGCTAAAGTAACTTTGCGCGGCGCTCGAATGTATGATTTTGTAGAAAAATTAGTGAACATTACTTTTCCGCGCGTCCGTGATTTTCGCGGTATCAGCGAGAAATCGGTTGATCGTAATGGTAACTTAACGGTTGGCTTTAAAGAGTTCGTTTCTTTCCCGGAAATTCACGTCGAAGACGTTGATAATATGTTTGGCCTCGAAATCTGTTTAGCGACGAGTGCCAAGAATAAAGCCGAAGGCTTGGAACTGTTCCGCGCCATTGGTTTCCCGTTTAAAAAAGAAAGCAAATAATTTAAATATTTATGGCAAGAACTGCATTAATTGTAAAAGCAAAAAGAAAACCTAAGTTTTCTACCCGCAAAATAAATCGTTGCTGGCGTTGTGGTCGTAACCACGGCTTTATCGGTGATTTTAAATTGTGCCGTATTTGTTTTCGAGAGTTGGCCGATAACGGTGATTTACCGGGTATCACTAAATCCAGCTGGTAATAAGTTATTAAGTATTTACTAAAAATATGATGGATCCCATCGCAGACATGTTCACAAGAATTAGAAACGCTTCGGCCGTTAAAAAAACGGAGATTGTTTTGCCGATTTCTAAGCTTAAGCTTGAAGTGGCTAAAATTTTAGAAGCGGAAGGCTGGGTCAAAAAGACCGCAGTTATTCCTGGCGGGCTTGACGGCCGACATAATAGTTTTGATGAACTGCAAATTCAATTAAAATATCGTAAGAACGGCAAACCGCAGATTAGCTCGATTAAAAGAATTAGCCGTCCGGGGTTAAGAATTTATGTAGGCAAAGATGAAATTCCAACTGTTTTGAATAATTACGGTATTGCGATTCTTTCTACCTCAAAGGGTTTAATGACTAATAAAGAAGCCAAGAAGCAACAGATCGGTGGCGAAGTTTTAGGAGAGATTTTTTAATAATCAATAAGAATATTTTATATGTCACGTTTAGGAAAATTGCCAATTATAATCCCCGCCGGTGTCCAAGTCACGATTAATGATAAGGATGTTACTTTTAAAGGTCCAAAAGGCGAATTAAAAATCGCGAATAATCCGATTATAGAAGTAAAGGTAGAAAATAGCGAACTCATCATTGCACCCTATGATCGCGCGGCTAAAAACGCGAGTGCGATGTGGGGTTTGGTTTGGAGTTTGGCGCGCAATTCCGTAATGGGTGTCAGCGTTGGTTTTGTTAAAAAATTAGAAATTAACGGTGTTGGTTATAGAGCGGCGGCAGTTGCCGGACAATTAAACATGAGTTTAGGTTTTTCCCATCCGGTCGAATTTAAATTGCCGGTTGGTATTACCGCTACGGTTGAAGGCAACACGATTACTTTAAGCGGAGCCGATAAGGCAGTTGTTGGCGAAACAGCGGCGCAAATTAGAAAAATTCGGAAACCAGAGCCTTATAAAGGTAAGGGAATTAAATATTCTGATGAAGTTATCAGACGCAAGGCTGGTAAAGCAGCTTCTAAAGGTAAATAAATATAGAAACAAAGATTTAATTATATGGATAAAAATAAGGCAAAAAATCAGAAAAATATTCGTCGTCATGCCCGCGTCCGTTCGACTATCGCCGGCACGGAAGCACGTCCTCGTTTAAGCGTTTTTCGCTCCAATCGCGGCATGTTTTTGCAATTAATTGATGATTTAAACGGTAAAACTTTAGCGAGCGCTTCAACCCTGGAACTTAAAACTAAAGCCGCTAAAATAGATTTAGGTAAAGAACTGGGCCTATTAATCGCGAAGAAAGCGCAGGCACTAAAAATTATCAAAGTTGTTTTTGATCGTAGCTCTTATAAATACCATGGCCGCGTTAAAGCGGTAGCGGAAGGAGCGCGCGAAGGCGGTCTAGAATTTTAATTATAAAATCGATATATGTCTGAGATTAAAAAAACTACAACCGAAAATAAAGAGAGCGCAGTTGCCAAGGGAGCGGCGACAACCGTTGCCTCTGATATCTATGGTGGAGCCAAGCGCAATCAAGGCGGTCCTCGTACCGGCGGCGGCGCTAATGGTGGCAATCGCGGCCCGAGAAGGGGCGATCGTCGTGATGATAGACCAAAGGATGACATGGAGCAACGTATTCTTGAAATAGCGCGGGTTACTCGTGTTATGGCCGGAGGAAAAAGAATGAATTTTCGCGCTTGCGTCGCAATTGGTGATAAGAAAGGAAATGTTGGTGTTGGTTTAGGCAAGGGGGCTGATGTTACTATGGCCGTTAATAAGGCTGTTAATCGCGCTCGCAAAACCATGGTTAATGTACCGATGGTTAAAGAAACTATCCCTCACGCCATTACTTTAAAAATGGGCGCTGCGAAATTAATGTTTAAACCAGCTCAAAAAGGCCGCGGCGTTATTGCTGGCGGAGTAGCTCGGGTTATTTTAGAATTAGCGGGCGTAAAAAACGTTACGAGCAAAGCGCTGGGTTCAAAAAATAAAATTAATAATGCGCGTTGTACAATTGAGGCTTTGCGCGGTTTGCGTCGAGCGGAACCAAAGGAAGAAGCAGCTAAGGAAATCAAAAAATAATTAGAGTTAATTGAATATATATGTTATCACTTAATACACTTAAAAAAACTAAGGGATCATCCAAAAAGAATAAACGGGTTGGTCGCGGTAACGCCTCCGGTCACGGTACTTATAGTACCCGCGGTTTAAAGGGTCAAAAATCTCGATCGGGCGTCAGCGGCTTAAAACGTTTGGGTATGAAAAAACAATTACTCGCGATTCCTAAAGTTCGTGGTTTTAAATCTCATAAACCAAAGAATCAAGTTGTTAGCATTAAAGCGATTAATAAGTATTTTAAAGATGCGGAAATAGTGAGCCCGACAACCTTATTTGAAAAGAAATTGATCGGCTCTATGGAATTACCGGTGAAAATTTTAGGTAAAGAAAAATTAACAGTTAAGGTCACTTTAGAAAAAGTACACACGAGCGAATCAGTCAAAAGCCAAATTAAATAAGTTAGAACTATATGTTCGATAAATTAGAACAAATTTGGAAAGCGAAAGATTTAAGAAACAACATTCTCTTTGTTTTGGGGATGTTGGTTATTTTTCGTTTAGCGGCTCATATTCCGATACCGGGTGTTAACGCCGCGGCCCTAAAAAGTCTATTCGCTTCTAACCAAATTTTAGGATTAATGAATTTATTCTCTGGTGGCGGCATGGAAACATTTTCCATTGTCATGATGGGCGTCGCCCCTTATATTACTTCTTCAATTATTTTTCAACTTTTAGGCATGATTGTGCCGACAATTGAAGAAATGCAAAAAGAAGAAGCGGGTCGACAGAAAATAAATATGTGGACGCGCTGGTTAACCGTGCCTCTTGCCGCTATGCAGGCCTACGGCATGATTACTCTACTGCGCAGTGGTTCAGCCGGTATTATTGGTCAAATAAACCCCTTTGATTTTGCGGTTATTATTATTACTATTAGCGCCGGTACTATTTTCTTAATGTGGTTAGGAGAACTTATTTCAGAAAAGAAGGTCGGCAATGGTATTTCTTTGCTTATTTTTGCCGGTATCGTTTCTGGTTTGCCGAAGATGGTACAACAGATTTTGGTGACATTTGATCAAACGCAGTTGTTTATGCTTTTAGGGTTCATTGCTATTACTTTAGTTACGGTCGTCGGCGTGGTTATTATTAACGAGGGCCAGCGTAATATTCCAGTACAATATGCTCGCCAGATAAGAGGGAATCGTACTTTTGGCGGAACCAGCACACATTTACCCTTGCGCGTTAATATGGCTGGCGTTATCCCGATTATCTTTGCGATTTCTGTTGTTTTATTTCCTTCCATGATTGCTCAGTTCTTGATTCACGCCAAAACGGCCTGGATAGCTAATGCGGCCGCTGGGACAATCCAATTATTTAATAATCAATTATTTTACGGTATTGCCTACTTCTTATTGGTTTTTGCCTTTACCTATTTTTATACCGAAGTTATTTTTCATCCGACGCAAATTGCCGAGAATCTTCAGAAGCAGGGCGGCTTTATTCCTGGTATCAGACCAGGGAAAGCAACCAGCGACTATCTTTCGGGTACTACCCATAAAATTATTTTAGTCGGCGCTTTGTTTCTTGGTATTATCGCTATCTTGCCGCTCTTCATGCGCTACTTTACCGGTGTCCAGGCGTTCGCGGTCGGCGGTACCAGTCTTTTAATCGTTGTTTCAGTTGTTATTGAAACCGTAAAACAGATTGAAGCGCAGCTTACCATGCGGGAATATGATGGACTCTAAAATGAGAAATCAGAAATTTTAAAATATAAAAAATCGGCGCAGATATGCCGGTTTTTTTGTTTTTATGATCATTTTATGGTATATTTAGTAGGTAATTATTAATTTTAATTATATGCCTTTTAAAGAAACAAATGCCTCAACTGAAGAGCAAGCGACAGTCGCCCTATCAGCGGAGGAAAAAGAAAAGCTAGATCGTGAAAACTATTATTTTTCGCAAAAAGCCGCTCGGGAAGAATTCGAAAAGTTAAGTCTTAACCGGGAAGAAGCCAAAGAGTGGTTCAACACCAAATATGGCGCTTATGGCGACGTGGCGATAACTCTGCGCGACCAAAATGGCCAGCCAATCGGCGAAAAGAAATTTTCCGAAATAAGCGACTTAGAAAAACAAAATCATAGCTATGGTTTGTTAAATTTAATTTGGGAAAATTATAATTTAGAATTTATCAAGCATTTTTATAATGAACCAGAATTATTAAAAGTTGCCGATAAACAATTGAATAATTTGCCAAGATTGGTTAATCTTTATCGCGAGAATCAAGAAAAATTAGAACAAAATTAGAACAAAATTAGATAAATAAAAATATGGACTTACAAAGTGTTACTAAAAATTTAAAAGACCAAACCAATTATCGAATTGATCAGCGGTTTGACGAGTTAATGCGCCGCAATCCCCGGTATAAGAATTTAGATGAAGATAATAGAGAATTAATCATGGATTTGATTAAGAAATATAAGAAAAAGATTTTAGAACACGCTAACCCTTCCAGCCTGACTATCCGTCAAGATTTGTATCATCTTTATCAAAATCGAATTAAGATGGGGTTGACCTATAATGATTTAGACCAGATTAAAGATCTCCTAGAAAGTTTTAAGAAATAGAGTAATGAAATATTTATGGGTTTAAATAATTTAGTTGGAGGCCGCGGTTTTACGCTTGGTAAATTTACCAGCAATTTTAATTCCTCAGCCACCTCCGGCAATTTAAAGAAGTTTAAAGATCCGATTTTAAAGATAGTCAAAGAAAAAGCGTCGATTATTCAGGGCGGCCGTTTTAAAAGTTCTGAGGTTTTAAGTCGTTTAGAGCGCCAAGAGAAGCTTGGTTATGAGGCCAAGCGCGATATCGGTCGCGTTTTAAAGCGCTTAGAGCAGACACCGGTCAAAGATACCGAAAAAATTTCCCGAATAGAAATTATTGATCGCGCCCTAAAAGCCGGGAAAGGCGAAGTAAAAACAGACGCTAAAGATCGCCCGGAGAAAAAAGAGATTAAGGTAAGGATTAACCGCGAAGATTCAGAATTTAATCAAGAAAAAGTTAAAGATAATCGTGTCAGCGCCGCGCAAAATCGTTTAAGCGATGCTACCGGCATGGCGAGTTCAAAGCCGACGCCGCCCAAGGCGGTGACTCAAGAAGCACCGCCCGCTTCTAATAATCATGAAAAAATAAGTCTTAATTAAAATTAACCCTAGTGTTTACTTTTATTACCATCATAATCGGTCTCTGTTTATTCGAAATTATTAGTAGTGTCGACAATGCCGTTGTTAATGCCCATGTTTTAAAAACAATGCCGGAAAAATACCGGAAGATTTTTCTTTTTTGGGGGCTCTTGTTCGCCGTTTTTGTCGTCCGTGGTATTTTGCCTTTTATTATTGTTTGGATTGCTAATCCGAATTTAGGGGTTTGGCAGGTAGTGACGGCCACTTTTTCTAATTCGCCAGCCATTAAAGAATATATTGAGAGCTCTAAACCGCTCTTAATGCTTGGCGGCGGTATTTACTTATTTTTAGTTTTTTTATCTTGGTTATTTTTGGAAGAGAAAAAATATGCTTTTTTGGTCGAAGGGTTTATCCATCGCCAGGGAGCTTGGTTCTATGCCCTGGCCTCGATTTTAACCACATCAATCGTTTATTTTTCTTTGAAGCAAGATCCAATTTTAGCCTTAGCCGCGACTATCGGCGTTTCCGCTTTTTTTATTACGGACGGTTTTAAAAAGAATGCCGAGATTCAGGAAAAAAAATTAATGAATCCAGCGATGAGCGCTTGGAGCAAGATTTTATACCTAGAAGTTCTAGATGCTTCATTTTCAATTGATGGTGTCATCGGCGCCTTTGCTTTTACGGTTTCCGTTCCTCTTATTATTTTAGGCAATGGTTTGGGCGCCTTCGTTGTTCGTGAATTTACGATTCGGGGAATTGATTTAATTTCAAAATATGCCTATTTAAAAAATGGGGCGATGTATGCGATTGGCATTTTGGGGGCGATTATGATTCTCGAGAGTTTCGGACATGAATTTCCATTTTGGTTAGCGCCACTTAATATGTTTGTGTTACTGGGTATTTTCCTATTTCTCTCTATCCGTTTGAATAAGGCACATAGAAAATTAGCCGTTTAATTAAAATATGGTTTATCTAAAATCGAAAGAAGAAATTAGAATCATCAAAGAAGGTGGCCAGAGATTGGCGGCTATTTTAAGGCGTCTTTTAAGAGAGGTGACGCCGGGTGTCGCCACTGGTTATTTAGAGGAATTGGCTGATAAATTAATTAGAGAAATTGGTGGCCGTCCCGCTTTTAAGAATTATCCGATGGGTGGCGGACTATTTTTCCCTTCAACCCTTTGCGTTTCTATTAATAATGAAGTTGTTCATGGTAGTTCACTACCGACTAGAGTTATTCAAGCTGGCGATATAGTTGATATTGATATTGGCATGGAGTGGCCGGTAGTGCCGGAATTAAGAGAGAAATTCAAGGCACCCCTTAATAAACATTCTAAGGGTGGTGGGTTTTTTACGGATATGTGTGCGACCGTGCCTGCTGGTAAAATAAATAAAGAAGCCAAACAGCTTTTAAAAATATCAGAAGAGTGTCTTTATAAAGCGATTAAAACGGTTAAGCCGGGCAATACGATTAATGATTTGGCGCGAGCGGTCCAGAATCACGCGGAAAGCCATGGCTACGGCGTGGTGCGCGATTTAGTCGGGCATGGTGTTGGCTATTTTGCCCACGAAAGGCCAGATGTTTTTAATTTTGAAATCAACGAAAAGGCTCCAGAAAATTTAGTTTTTGAGCCAGGCATGGTAATCGCTATCGAGCCTATGATTAATGTCGGCGATTATCGGGTCAAAGTCGCACGCAACGGCTATACGATTATTACGGCTGATAATTCTTTAAGCGCTCATTTTGAGCATACAGTCGCCGTAACAGAAAATGGTTGCGAAATTCTAACCAAATAATCAAACTAAATAATATGGAGACAAAAAAATATTTAGGGATTGATTGGGGAGAGAAAAGAATCGGGCTTGCTACTGCCGATGAAGAAACCTGTATTGCTTTGCCGCTAAAAACCGTTAGTAATTTAGCGGAGTTACTTGAAGTAATAAAAGAAGAAGAAATTGATGAAATTATTATCGGCAGTCCGACAAAAATGAGCGGTGAAGCGGCCAATAATCCACTGTGGCTCAGCTTTGTCGAGCAACTAAAGGTCAAGGGCGGAAAACCGGTTAATTTTTTAGATGAGCGTTTGAGCAGTTTAGCGGCGGACGCTTTAAGCGGCGAAAAAAAAGAAAAAGCAGAACGTGATGAAATCGCGGCAACAATCATTTTGCAAGATTATTTAGATAGCAATTAGAGACTAATTAAACATGGACGAAACAAGACATAGTCAAGCCATAATTCTTAATCGCTCCGCTTACCGCGAGAGCGATTCTTTAGTTACGGTCTATACCCGCGATTTTGGAAAAATGGCGCTTGTCGCGCGCGGCACCAAAAAAATTCAATCAAAACTCGCCGGGCATCTGGAGCCGATTAGTCTAGCTGATATCTTAATTATTAAAGGGAAGGGCTTTGATTATGTGGGGAGCGCCTTAACTAGCGATGCCTTTTTAAACTTAAAAGATAATCTAAATAAGTTATATTATGCTGGTCGGGCGATTAATTGGTTTAGCCGTTTAGTAAAAGAGGATCAGCCGGACGAACGTTTATTCCTTTTACTTCGCCGCTGGCTCGAAGTGCTTGATAATTATTCGGCAGAAGAATTCAGTAAAGAAAATGGAGAATTATTTTTTATTTTTTTTGCCCTGAAATTACTGGCCGAGCTCGGCTATAAGCCGGAGATGTATGAATGTTTAAATTGTCGTGAAAAAATCAAGCCGGGCAAGAATTATTTTAATCTAAAAAATGGAGGGGTTATCTGTGCTGAATGTTTAGAAAAAGAGCGTCTCGGGGAGGGAATTACCAAGGCGGAACTGCTTATAATAAGCGATAATTGTATTAAATTAATGCGCTTTGTTATGGATAATCGGCTTGATATGGCTAAAAAGTTAAAATTAGATAAGCGGGTAATAAAGGAATTATCAGTTTTAACCATAAATTTTTTGAATTTTCATTCTTGATTTTAATGGCTATTCTTAGCTAGAAAAGTAGCTCGGAAGAGGGGCTATTTTTTCTTGCTAAAATGCTAAAAATCAGTTAATATTTAAGTAGTTAAATAAGCGAATTTTTTAATAAATCCGGCTTCTTTTTGGAGCACGGAGCTAATTTAGTTATATGACAAGACTATCAATTGCCGAAGCCAAAAAACAGGGCCAGGGAGAAGTTAGCGTCAGCGGCTGGGTACGCAATTTGCGAGCCCATAAAGGCGTTATTTTTGTTGACCTCGCCGACATTTCAGGAATTATGCAGCTCGTTTTTGTTTCTAATAATAATGGCAATAATGATAATTACAATTTAGCTGAAAAATTAAGCTTAGAAAGTGTGATTGAGGTTACGGGGGCTTTACAGGCGAAACCAATTAAGAAAGGCGAGGTAAATCCAGTTCAAGATTATGAGCTCTTAATTAGTGCGGCTAGATTAATTTCTTTGTCTAGCGAAAATTTACCGATTCCGGTTTTAACTAAGGCGGACAATGAAGCCAACTTAGATAATCGCCTTGATTGGCGTTGGCTTGATTTGCGCCGGGAAGAAAATCAATTAATTTTTAAAGTTTGGACAAAGCTCGAAGAAGGCTTTCGTGAATATTTTTCTAAAGAAAATTATATTCAAATTAATACCCCGTGCTTAATGAGTACGGCCTCGGAAACTGGTTCTGAGGTTTTTGCCGTTAAATATTTTGATCGTCAAGCCTATCTTTCCCAATCCCCCCAATTCTATAAACAGATGGCTATGGCCTCTGGTTTTGAGAAAGTTTTTTGCTATGGTCCAGTTTTCCGCGCCGAGCTTTCATTTACAACCCGCCACGTAACGGAATTCACAGGTTGGGATTTTGAAGTCTCCTACATTAAATCCTATGTTGATATTATGGATATCGAAGAAGCCCTGCTTGTTTCCGGATTTGAGAAAATAAAAAAAGATTTAGCGCTTGATATTGAAGTACCCGCGCGGCCCTTTCCCCGAATTACTTTAGCCGAGGCGAAAAAGAAATTAGCCGCCAAAGGAATTAAGAGCGAAAAAGATTTCGATTTTTCAACCGAAGAAGAAAAAGAATTAGGTAGTATTATTAAAGCGGAAATGAATCATGATTTTGTTTTTGTAACTGATTATCCGATTGCTGCTCGTCCTTTCTATCATATGCGTCACGAGAGTAATAATGAACTAACTAAGAGTTTTGATTTGCTTTACCGCGGTTTAGAAATTACGACGGGCGCGGAGCGCGAACATCGGATTGAAATTTTAGAGAAACAAGCGATTGAAAAAGGAATGAATCTTGAAGAATTAAAAGATTATTTAAATTTCTTCCGTTTTGGTTGCCCAGGCCATGGCGGCGCCGGTATTGGTCCGGGGCGCATCGTCATGAAGCTTCTTGGTTTAAGTAGCGTTAAGGAAGCCTGTTTCTTGCCACGCGACGTGAAACGTCTTAATCCCTAGTATAATATTACTCCCTAATATAAATTAGCCGCATAATATATGACACAAATTTTAATTAAATCATTATATCGCGAAACAAAAGAATATTTAGGAAAAAATATTATTGTTTCTGGTTGGGTGAGAACTTCACGTAGCGCAAAAGATTTTGGTTTCATTGAATTAAATGATGGCTCTTTCTTTAAGGGCTTACAGATTGTTTTCGGATCAGATTTAGTTAATTTTTCTGAAGCAGAAAAAGTTAGTGTCGGCTCGTCTTTAGAAATAGAGGGGGAATTAGTTGAATCTCCAGCGGCCGGACAAGCGTTTGAGCTTAAAGCAAAAAGAATTACGATTTTGAATTTAGCGCCAGAGACTTATCCGCTCCAAAAAAAGAAACATAGCTTTGAATTTTTGCGCGAGATTGCTCATCTGCGTCCGCGTAGTAATACCTTCTCGGCAGTTTTCCGTTTGCGCTCGACTTTAAGCTATGCGATTCATAAATTTTTTCAAGAAGAAGGTTTCAGCTATATTCATACTCCGATTATTTCAACCAGCGACGCCGAGGGTGCGGGCGAAATGTTTCAGGTCACAACTTTAGATTTAAAAAATCCGAAGCGTGACGCTAAGGGAGAAATCGATTATAGTGAAGATTTTTTTGGAAAGAAGGCGGGGCTAACGGTTAGCGGCCAGCTTAACGCGGAAGCGCTCGTGATGGGCTTAAATAAAGTTTATACATTCGGACCGACTTTTCGTGCCGAAAATTCGAACACAACGCGTCATGCCTCTGAGTTTTGGATGATGGAACCAGAAATGGCGTTTGCCGATATTCAAGACGACATGAATTTAGCGGAGAGAATGCTCAAATATTTAATCGCCTATGTCTTAAAAGAATTGCCAGAAGAAATGGAATTTTTTAATAAATTTATTGATCCCGGAATTAGCGAGCGTTTAAATAATATTATAAATTCTGATTTTGGCCGAATAACGTATACGGAAGCGATTTCTATTTTAGAAAAATCCGGCGAAAAATTTGTTTATCCGGTAAAATGGGGAATAGATTTGCAGACCGAACACGAAAGATATTTAACGGATAAAGTATTTAAAAAACCAGTTTTTGTAATTGATTATCCGAAAGATATCAAAGCTTTTTATATGCGTATTAATGATGACGGGAAAACCGTGACGGCGATGGATTTGCTCGCCCCTGGTATTGGCGAAATTATTGGCGGTAGCCAGAGAGAAGAGCGCTTGGAAATGCTTGAGAAACGCATGGCGGAAATGGGACTAAAAAAAGAAGATTATGCTTGGTATTTGGATTTGCGTAAGTACGGCTCAGTTAAGCACGCCGGCTTCGGCTTAGGATTTGAGAGATTAATTATGTATATATCGGGTATGGCTAATATCCGTGACGTCATTCCGTTTCCACGTACGCCGAAGAATGCAGAGTTTTAAAATTAACTATTAAAACATATGACTAACAAACAAAATGCCAAGTATGCGTTTTATTATCTCCTTTCGCTGGTCAGCTTAGTTTTCATGTCGATTTCGGTCGGTATGATCGTCTATAGCATCATCGACAAAACCGTGCCCGACGCCTTAAATAATTTTATTGGCAATTATGACAGCCAATTAAAATTTGCTATTTCGGCGCTAATTATTTCAACCCCGATTTTTTATCTGCTCTCCAGCTTTATTTTTAAAGGACTGAGAAAAGACGAATTAGAAAAAGATTCGGGCGTACGCCGTTGGTTAACCTATTTTATTCTTTTAGTTTCTTCACTGATTATTCTTGGCGTTTTTATTAGCGTCATTAATAATTTTTTATCCGGAGAACTTACGAGTCGCTTCGTTCTTAAAGCCATAACGATTTTTATTATTTCATCTGGTGTTTTTTCTTTCTACTTCTATGATATTCGCCGGGAAGATTTTGTTAAGAAAGATTTAGTAGTCCGTCTTTTCTGGACTATTTCTTTGGTCCTCGTCATAGTTGCCTTTATCGCCGCTTTTTTCTATGTCGAGTCACCCAAGACCGCTCGGGCGCGTCGCTTAGACCAAATTGTCGTTAATAATATTTCTAATCTTGAAAGCGCGGTAAATAGCTATTACGATCGGTATAAAAAATTGCCGGAAAGCCTAGACGCGATGAAGGCGGAAAAAGATATTTATTTTGATGCCAGCACATTAGTCGATCCGGAAACGAAGCAAGCGATTGTTTACCAAAAATTAAATGAAAAAGATTTTCAATTCTGCGCTAACTTCAGAACCGATAGCGCACAAGCTGAGAACGGGCGCCAGCCAATGATGGTTTCCTATCCCTCATATCCGGGAGATAAAAACCACGCTGCCGGTTATCAGTGCCTAAAGGGAAGCCTTTGGACTTTAGTTAAAGCGGCAGAAATTGTTAAATAATTATGATGGATTTTACGACCGAAAAATTTTCTGGTCCCTTAGGTTTGCTTTTGTCTCTGATCGAATCGGAGGAAATGGATATTACCGAAGTTAACTTGGCAAAAATCGCCGACGAGTATGTTAATTATATTCGCGGAGCGAAAGATATTAATGCCGAGGAAATGGCTGATTTTTTAGTGCTGGCCGCTAAACTGCTGTTTATCAAATCGAAAGCGCTTTTGCCTTATTTATATACGGCTGAAGACGAGGCGGAAGTCGATGATCTAGAGAAACAATTGCGCATGTATAAGGAGTTTGTCAGCGCTAGCCAGAAAATAAAAGAGATTATTGCCGAGAAACATTTTCTTTTTCTTCCTCCGCTTATTAAGAATCGTCGCCAGCAATTTAATTTGCCCGTTTTCACCGCGCCCCTTAAGGTTAATTCTCAAATTCTCCACGAAGTCTTTCTCAGAGTTCTCTTAAATTTAGAAAAACAACAAGAAGAGGAGTTACCCGAATCAACGCTGGAGCCGAAAATTAATATTGAGGATAGGATAAACTCAATTAAAAAGATGTTGCTTGATAAAATACGCGTTAATTTTTCTAAGCTGCTCTCGGGAGCGCAAAATAAAACAGAAGTCATCGTCAGTTTTCTTGCCGTGCTTGAGCTCGCTAAGCAGAAAGAATTATTTTTTGAGCAAGATGAGCTCTTCAGCGAAATTTATATCTCACGTAATCAAGTTAGCAATTAAAAAATATGTCTTTGAAGTCACAATTAGAATCATTATTATTTGTCGCTATTAAACCGCTCGCCCTTAAAGAGCTGGTTAATTTAACGAACACTAAAAGCAAGGAAGTTGAAGAAGCCCTAATATCCTTAGAAGAAGAATACCGGAGCGGCGAGCGCGGTCTCAGCTTAGTTAAAAACAATAATCAATATCAATTGACAACGGCGCCGGATAACACCGCACTAGTCCAAGAATTTTTAAAAGATGAAACGAATGGAGAGTTGTCCCAACCCAGTTTGGAAGCGTTGACCATTATTGCCTATCGCGGGCCAATAGGCAAATTAGAATTAGAAAGAATCCGGGGCGTTAATTGCAGCCTGATTATCCGCAACCTATTACTGCGCGGTTTAATTGAAGAAAAACATGATAAAACGAAAGAGGAAAATTATTATACGGTTACTCACGATTTCGTTAGATTTTTAGGTTTAAATAGCGTTAATGGTTTACCGGATTATTCAAAACTTAGTCAGAGTGAGGAGGCTAACCAGTTGATTAATTCCGTCTTAGAAACAGAGAAAATTTAATTCTAAAAATCATGTGGAACTTGATTCTCAATTTAATCTTAACTTTTGTTTTACTGCGGTCTAATAACGGCGCCGTGCTTAATAAGGATGTGGAAATTATTAAACTTAAATCAGACGCTCCAATATTAAGTTTAGCCGCGGATAAAGGAGTAGTTTTAGCCGCTCATGATCGTATTTTTTTCTATCAGAAGAATGCCGATGAAATTCAGCCGATAGCGAGCATCACTAAACTTATGACTGCCTTGGTATTTTTGGAAAATAATCCTGGTTGGGATGTAAGTTATACGATTACTAGCGGCGATCAGGTTGAGGGCGGAATTTTAAATCTATTTCCCGGCGACAAGGTTAGAATTAAAGATTTATTTAAAACAAGTTTAATTGCTTCCGATAATGGTGCCACTTTAGCCTTAGTCCACGCCACAGGGTTAGACGAAAAAGAGTTTGTTAAAAAAATGAATGAGAAGGCGCGCTTGTTAGGCCTAAATAGAACACGGTTTATTGATTCTGTTGGTTTGAGCGATCAAAACGTTTCGACGGCCAGAGAGGTGGCGCTACTAGCGAAAGCAGCTTTAGAGAAAGAGGAAATTAGTCAGGCGACCGAGAGTAAAGATTATTCATTTACGACTTTAAACGGCAAAAGTAAAAAGATAGAATCAACTGATTATTTATTATTTGATTCCGGCAAGAACGCCTTCCAGGTAGTGGGCGGGAAAACCGGATACACAGATGAGGCGGGCTATTGTTTTGTGGGACGCTTTAAAGACGAGGGTGGACGAGAAATAATTTCCGTAGTTTTAAACAGTAGTGGGAAGAATGAACGCTTTAAAGAAAGTAAGAGTTTAGTCAATTGGGTATTTCAGAATTATATTTGGCGCCCGTAATTATTTTTTTATTTCTATGTCCCAAGTTAATCGTTTATATTTTAAATTTCGTAATTTTTTATCAAATCGTTTTCCAAAAACTTATTGTTTTTGCGATCGACAGAAATCAATTGTAAAGTTTTTAATTACTGGGTGTTTAGCTGGTGGAACGGACCTGGCCCTTCTCTTCGCCTTTCATGGACTGTTAAAATGGCCATTAGTTCTTTCTACTAGCTTAGCGTTTATCTTTTCTTTTGCGATTAGCTTTACTTTACAGAAGCTCTGGACCTTTCGGAATTTCAGTCAGGAAAAAGTAGTTAGCCAATTTATTTTATATATCCTAAACGCTCTAATCGGCTTAAATTTGAATGGGTTCCTAATGCACCTCCTCGTTAATGAATACAGCGTTTGGTATATACTGGCGCAGATAATAGTTAATTTAGCGATTGGTTTTTATAATTTTCTTATTTATAAATCAATTGTGTTTAGAATCGGCAAAGATGAAATTAATAGCGAACAAAAAACTTCTGGGTCAGCCGCCGGAGACTTGGCTTAGACAAGCCGGGTATACTTTTATTCCGGAGCGAGAGGACGGACAAGCGAGCTTTGCTCGGCGTTTTACCCGTGATTTTTATCCTCGCTTCCATATCTATTTCATTGCGCAAACAGACAGCCAAGGAAATGAATTCATAACCTTTAATTTACATTTAGATCAGAAGAAACCGGGCTATGTTGGCTATAATCGCCATAACGCGGAATACGACGGGGAATTAGTCGAAAGAGAAATCGCCCGCTTAAAAAGTTTATTATTACCAGATTTTTTAGTTTAAATATGAGTCAATCGGAAGAAATAAAATCAAAGCTCGATATCGTCGAGGTAATTCGCGAGTATACGCCGGTCAAAGCCGTCGGCGCGAATTTTCAGGCGCTTTGTCCTTTCCATAACGAAAAGACACCGTCTTTTGTGATTTCTCCGGATAAACAGATTTGGCATTGCTTTGGTTGCGGCCGCGGTGGCGACGTTTTTGCTTTTGTCATGGAAAAAGAAAGTTTAGGTTTCATGGAAACTTTACGCCTCCTCGCGCCGAAAGCCGGAGTAGTTTTGCAATATGAAAATCAGGAAGTTTATTCAAAGCGGAATCGTCTTTTAGATCTATTAGAATTAGCGGGGAAATATTATGCTCATCTTTTAAATAAAGACACGGGCAAAATTGCTAAAGAATATTTATTAAAACGCGACTTAAAAGAAGACACAATTCTTGATTGGAGCCTAGGCTATAGCCCGGACACCTGGGACAGTCTATTCCAATTTTTGAAAGCGCGGCCCTTAACCGGAAAAAAATATACAGATGAAGAAATATTTTTAGCCGGCTTGAGCATTAAAAAAGAGGGCGGCCGAGGCTACTATGACCGCTTCCGCGACCGGATAATGTTTCCGATTTGGGATGTTAATAATAATTTAATCGCCTTCACGGCGCGTATTAATCCGGCTAAAGAAAAGACCGAAAAAATGGGGAAATATATCAATAGCCCCCAGACCGAGGTTTATGACAAGAGTCGGGTCCTATTCGCCCTGAATAAGGCTAAAAACGCCATTAGGAAGGCCGATTTGGCGATTGTGGTCGAAGGGCAGATGGACGCCATTTCCTGCCACCAGCACGGCTTTACGAACGTTGTCGCTTCATCGGGCACCGCGCTCACGACTGAGCAAGTAGCGCTTATTAAGCGCTTTACCGCTAATGTCGCTCTTGCCTTTGATATGGATAAAGCTGGGCAAATGGCGGCGGATAGGGGAATTCGAGAAGTTCTCGCCCAAGAGCTGAATTTGAAAGTTATTGTTTTACCAAACGGCAAAGACCCTGATGAATGTCTGCGTAATAATCCCGACGATTTTAAGCAGGCGATTTTAAACGCGAAGCCGATGCTTGAATATTATTTTGAAAAAGTAAGCGCGGATTTAGATTTAGAAAAATTAGATAATAAAACTAAAGTGCGCGATCAGATGTTTATTATGATTGATCTCGTTACTAATAAGACGGAACAGGGATATTGGTTAAAAAAGATTAGCGAAGAATTAGGGTTTGCCGAAAGTGATACGCGCGAGGAGTATTTAAGTTGGAAGGGAAAGCAAAAAACCGTTACGACCAGCAAAACTAAAAAAGTCGAAGTAAATACGGAATACCATTCCCGCGAGGAAAGATTATCCGAATTATTACTCGCACTTCTGGTTCGATTTCCGGATTTTATTAATTACGCTCTGAGCAATTTAGAGCCGGAATCAGTTTGTGGTGAAGAGAAAAATAGGTTTTACAAGAGCCTGATAATCTATTATAATAAGACTGCCTCTTTAGATTATGCTGACTTTCGTTTTTATCTTGATAATCAAAGTGAAACGGCAGAAAAATTACTCGATAAACTAATCCTTTTAGGTGAAAAGGATTTTTATAGCTTTGATGCTAACCAGGCAAAATCAGAAATTATAAAAATTATTGTTGAATTAAAAAAGTATACTTGTCAGCGGAAAATAAAAAAATTAGAAAAAACCATTACGCTCGCCGAGAAGGAAGGGCGCAATGAAGATTTAGAAATATTAATGCTTGAGTTAAAAGGTTTGACGGACGAGATTAAAAAAATTAACTTAGGCTAAATTATTATGGCTAAAAAAGAGCCGAAAAAAACTAAAAAGACAGCTTCAAAAACGGGCGCTCATAAGGCGGTCGCAAAAAAGAAGACGATTAAAAGATCGTCTGTTACGAGTCGGAAAAGTCCTAAAAAAGGCAAGCCCAAAGCGGCTAAAAGAACGCTAAAACTAGTAAAAGTCGTTAGTCGCAGTAAAGAAACTGCGCCCCGCCAAATCGTGAAACCGTCCGAAGAAACCATGAAGAGACTAGTTGAGAAAGGACGCCTCCGTGGTTTCATTACCGAGACGGAGCTTTTGTATTTATTTCCCGAAGTGGAAGAGTATGTTTATGATTACGATGTCTTTTTAGGCGAACTGCAGAAAAGCGGCGTAAGAATTATGGAAGACTCTGGTCGAATTTTAGATATGGCCGAGAAGAAAGCGGCGGAGCCGCCGTTAACCGGTCGCGCCCTCGCGCACCAGAATGCTTTAAATATTGATCTCTCGAAATTAAGTGCGGACTCAATTCAAATGTACTTAAAAGAAATCGGTAAGGTGCCGCTTTTAACAGGAGACGAAGAAGTTGAACTCGCAAAACGGAAAGAGAAGGGTGAAAAAGAAGCTGAGAAAAGAATTATTGAAGCCAATCTGCGTTTAGTCGTTTCGATTGCCAAAAAATTTGCGGGAGCCAAAGGCATGAGTCTTTTAGATTTAATTCAAGAAGGGAACATTGGTTTATTTCGAGCGGTTGAAAAATTTGAATATCGCAAAGGTTATAAATTTTCAACTTACGCTACTTGGTGGATTCGCCAAGCGATTACCCGTGCTTTAGCCGATCAATCGCGCACGATTCGTATCCCGGTTCATATGGTGGAAACAATTAATAAATTTCAGCAGGTACAAAGAAATTTAATTCAGGAGTTAGGACGCGAGCCGCTCGCCGATGAAATTGCGGCTGAGATGGGTGAAGAGTTAGAGAAGGTCCGATACATCATGAAAATTTCTCAAGATACAATATCACTCGAAACTACGATTGGCGACGACGAAGAAGACTCAACGCTTGAGGATTTTATTGAAGACGTGAAGAATGTAACCCCCGACCGTGCGGCCGCCCTGCAATTGCTCCGTGATTATGTAAAAAATATTGTGGCTCAATTATCACCGCGCGAACAGAAAATTTTAGAAATGCGTTTTGGTTTAGTTGATGGCGTGGCGCATACCCTTGAAGAGGTTGGACAGGAATTTGAAGTTACGCGCGAACGTATCCGCCAAATCGAGTCTAAGGCTTTAGAGAAGATCCGGAAGTTTAAGGGGCTAGAGAAGTTGAGAGATTACTAAAAGAACAAATTAGAGGCTAATATTAGGGTTTAATTTAGGGTTGACATAATAGCCTAATTTGATATTATATTAGTAAAATTTAATATATTCCCGGGTAGCGCAGCGGTAGCGCAGTTGGCTGTGAACACATAGTTCTAAACGCAGCTTTGCTGAGTAATCAGCACCGAAAACGAGGTGAATTGCTGGAAGCCTAAATCGAAAGATATGGTAATCAGCAGCCAAGCCCTGAAGTCAGGGAAGGTTCAGAGACTATCCCGAAAGGGAGTAGGTCCGTCGCAAGACGGCCCGAAGCGCCTCGCATCCATAATTATGGATGATGATATAGTCCACCCCATTAAGAAATTAGTGGATAAGTGTAACCAATTGGTCGTCGGTTCGAATCCGACCCCGGGAGCTAATAAAAATTAGGCTAAAATTAGCCTAATTTTTGTTTTATTGCAACAATTAAAATATAGTAGATAGATATCGACTATAAAGCAAAAAGGGCAAGAAATTGCCTTTTTCTGTGTTTAATATCATAATATAAATATATTAAATATTAATTTTACTAATATGGCTAATTATCATGTTGTGCGAAATTCTAATGATGGTTGGGCTGTGAAAAAAGAAGGAACCGATAGAAGAACTTTCGCCCCAACTCAAAGGGCGGCCGAAAGGGTGGCAAAAAACTTTGCTACAAATAGCGGTGGCGGAGAGGTTGTTATTCATGGGAGAGATGGAAAAATTAGAGATAAAGATACTATGAGTCCGGCTAAAGATCCATTTCCCCCTAGAGATACAAAACACTAAAATGGCAACGGCTTCTTTGTCTATAAAGGAGGGGGTAGCCTTTATCCCCGAAATTAAGAATTGTGCAAAAATTAAGAAAGAGATTTGCCCAAATCTTTTTTTGTTGCCGATATCTAATAAGCACGTAAAGCATTTAAAAAAAGTAATAAAGGACAAGGGGTATGAAATTAAAGATGGCACCTTTTTATATTTTAAGGGTCCGATAAAAGAAGACGGAACTTTGTATGAAGTTTTTCAAAGCTATAGTTTGGCTCTGACTTTTTACTATGAGGGGCTGGCTACTTGTCGGGCTTATCAAGAGATTTGCGATGGAGAGTATAAAGATATAGAATTGTTTATTACCGAAAATGATAATTTTGGATACGATGAAGAGGATAAGAGAACTTTGAAACTTATTGATATAAAATTCATAAGGGAATTTTATAAAAGAATATATAACGAGCTATCGAGCAAAGGGTTTAATCCTTTAATGAATTCATTAGAATTTTTTAATAAATTTTTAAGAGAAAGAGAAATAAAACCGAGATTATTATATCTAAATATTTGTCTCGAAAGCATTTTTTTATCTGGTAATGATTCCGAGGGTATTTCATATAAGCTCGGTGTCCGTTGTGCAAACTTGCTATATCAAGATGATAATAAAATTGATAAATATGACACCTATACGGAGGTGAAAAATGGGTATGATTTAAGAAGTAAAATTATTCATGGGGGAAATTACGACAAAGAATCTCAAGCTATTATTAATAAAAAGAAAACAAAGAGTAATATTACTAGGACTGAGCTCGACCATGTTCTCATACTGGAAAAAATTGTAAAAAGGGTTTATAAAATAGTTTTAGGGGATAATGATTTATGTGTATCTGTTAGTAATGGAGAGCTGGGGGGAAAGATAGATAGCATAATCTTGTCAGTTTAAATAATAATATTTATATCATTATTTTTTAGAAATTTAGGAAAAAATATGTTTAATTTTGTTAAGAATTATCTCGCCAAGCGTGAGGGTAAAAGCGAGTATCAAGAAGCTCTTAAAAAATTTTTAGCTGATGGTAAGCTCGATGAAAGAGAGAAAAAACAACTAGATGAACTATCTGCTAAGTATAGCCTTACGAAAGAAGACTTACTTGATGCCAATAAAAGGGCGGCTTCTTTAGTGTTTAATAATATCTCCAACGACGAAAGGATTACCGATGAGGAGAAAGGGGATTTGGAAACTTTAATGAAGTATTTTGGTTTAAGTACGAGTGATTTTGAATTTAATCAAAAGAATTTTAATAAATTTTATTCACTAGCTCTAGTTGATAAAGGTATTTTGCCCACGTTAGAAAATACTGGGTTAAATGTGATTTTTAAAAAAGATGAAACTTTGCACTGGCTTTGTGGGGCTACACTAAAAAAACAAAAACGTATCACCGAAAGAGTCAGTTATAGTGGATTCACGGGTTCTATTAAAATCACAAAAGGTGTCCGTTACAGAGTTGGCTCATTTAAACTTACTCCGCAAACACGAGAGATTATGGTTGATGCAGATAGCGGAAATTTTTGGATGACTAATCAAAGACTCGGCTTTTTAGGGAGTAGAAAAAATTTTAGTCTTCCTTATAATAAAATCTTATCTTCTGAGCTTTACACGGATGGTATGAGTATTCATAAAGAAGGCAGGGAGAGCTCTTATATTGTTGGGCTTGATGACGTAGAATTACCCGCGGCTATTTTATCTTATATTTTGAATAACGAATTATAATATTTAGTAGTAGATAAAATAATTTTATAGATAATATGAAACCACGCAACAAACAATATGCCGAAGATGATGATTTACTGAACTTAATTAGCGGATTATTTGTTTTTTATATTGTTTATTTAATTCTCCTTTGGTTTACTGATAGAGCTAATTTTTGGCGTTGGGTGTTATATGGTCTCGGCATAGTTATTATGTTACTTGTTGGTATTTTTGCTTGGCAAAAGATAAAGAAGAAAAGAAATCAAAAGAAAAAGGATTATATTATTAATACTGTTCTTAAAGCTGGGCTTGAGGAATATATTAAAAATTTTATTTCTAGATTTGGTCTCGGTCAAGAAAAAAGTACTAAAAATTGGAAACGAAGAAACTATAGTATTGATTGGAATCGCATACGCGACCTTCAAGATTTCCTCTCACAAAAAGAAATTAAATTTTCGCTCTCTGATATAAGCATCCTTTTATCTCATTATATTGATAAGAGGGAATACGACGTAACTTTTAATAGTATCAATGTAACCACTGGTAGTTTAGCAAAACTAAGTGGAGATGATTTTGAAAAATTACTATATAGGTTATATGAATCAATGGACTACTCTGTACAATTAAATGGGAAGACTGGAGACCAGGGAGGAGATTTAATAATTACAAAAGGTCAAGAGAGAATACTTATTCAGGCTAAGCGTTATCTTTCAGCAGTGAGTAATAGTGCCGTACAACAAGCTGTGGCCGCTAAAAATCATTACGACTGTAATAAAGCAACTGTAGTTACTACAGGTTATTTTACAAAATCAGCGACAGAGTTGGCTAAGACCAATAATGTAGAATTAATATCATTACCAGTTCTCCAAAAAATGCTTTTAGACAATTTAAAAGAAAGTTGGAATTAATTTTGATTAATAAAAGATTCTGTAATAAATAATGGAAAATATGAAAATAGCGTTATTGACTATGTTTAATATACGTGATAATGTAAGACATACTTTAGAATATGAGATTACTGACCCTTTTGAAACAATTCTTTATTGATATAATAATAAAGATAAGTTTTTTTGTTAAGATTATTCATTCTTGGCTGAAAAGAAACCCTAAAAACAGAACCTACATTGATGGTTCAATTCTTATTCTTGTCGGGATTAATGGTTTACTTTTTACTAACCTTATATTTCCGACAATTGGATTTACAATTTTTGAAAATGAGTGGGTAGTCGGAGTCTCAATGATTATTTGGGGGGTTCTTATATGGGGCATAAAAGGTATATATTCAGTAATTAAATGTCAAAAAATAGAAATCCCGTTAAAATATGAATTTATCTTACAGGTCTTATTTATCCCTATTATTATAATTTTATATAAGACTATAAATTATTTCAAAACAAATGCCAACGAAAGAGAAAATTAAATCAATTACCGGGTATATATTAGTGATGATAATTACTGTTGTTGTTGGTTCTTTTGCTATTTCCTACGCTGTCAAACAGGGTCAAAAATGTAGTTCTGATAATCCAGGGCTTTGTACGACAAAAGATGCTTGCGAAAAGAACAACCTTTATTGGTGGGGTGATTGTTGTAATGTTGAAGAACCAAAGTGTAATAAATTTTTTTTGTATTTATGTGATACCAAGGAGGTTTGTGAAAATAATGATTTGAATTGGTGGGACAATCAGTGTAATATAGAAAAAAAACCAAAACCTAAAGCATCTGAATACCCGGACTATTATAATATTAAAGGTGATGATTTAAATACCAACATTCATCAGTTGCTGATAACGAAGGATTGCCCTAGCGGTGGTTGCGTAAATAACAAACCAGCAACGATTGACTTTGATGGCATTAAGAAAGATTATAAAGTTATAGGCAGCTTTTCAAGGGCGTATTTATATATTGAAGCCATGGTTGACTATAATAGGCCACTTTCTATCTGGGATGATATATATTTTAATATTTTTAATAAGGGTGGGCACCTCATACCAGATGACAATTTGCTCTTAGTTCCTGCTAGCGACTCATCTGTTTATTTATATGATATGAGGTCGATATCTTATTATCCAGAAATAGATAATAAAAAACTTGGAGAGAATAAAAAAGAAGATCAAGATTTGTTTGACACCCTTAAAGATAAAAGGACGATTAGGATACATACTTCATTATCATCTGATAGACCAGGTAGAGTTTTAAAGGAGGTTTCTATATACTATGAATGTACAGTAGGGTCTAACTGTAGTATAGAGCCAATCATAAAGTAAAGTAAAAATTAATTAAATTTTTACGTTATCTAATAATAAAAAAATCCTTCTAAAATCTTCCCAATCATGTAGTCTTATTTCCAGCCAACCGCCGTTAGTTTTAATTTTAAAAGATATCCGTTGTTTCTCAACTATTAGTTGAATAAACTTTTCGTCGTCCTTAATAAACCATATTCTCCTTTTAGTAAAAATAACCTCACAATTATATCTTTCAGGAATAATCCTTACCAATTTAGCAACTTTAGCCTTAATTCGTAAATTATCGCTGTTTCTAAGATGGTAATTAAGGTCGTAAGTCCTTTTCTGACTGGGGCGGGTATATTTATGGAGTTTAGCCATAAGTTTATAAAACTAAAGATTTAACTAATTCTGGCAGGGGAGAGCTTCTTCTGCATCTCTGGTAAATTTATAAAATAATTAACTTCATTTTGAAGATATTCGGGATATTTGACCTCGTTAAACCATTTAAGAGATATAAAATCCTCCCATTCTGGGAGCAAAAAATAAAAAAATAGACTAATTTTAGTCTATTTTTTTATTTTATTAAATTAGTGTTATAATTAATTTATGTTTATTTTATAATTAATTTATGAACAAAATTTGGAAAACAAAATGGGGCAAATTAAAAAATATTTTTTCAGAAGAGAATATTGATGCTTTTTTGGAGCTTGTTTTTATAATATGTTTATCTGGTCTCGCTACTGTTACAATATTTGGAACACCTAATTTTTTTATACCGGATAAAGAGCAAATAATAATAATATTAACAATTGTTGGTCTTTCAATAGCCTATGCTTCGTTTTTTGTTTCTAATTATAAAGAATTAGTAGAAGGTGAAGATAGGGAGTCGATATTAAAGTTATCTAAAATTTTAATAGTGTCTCCGATATTTCCAATATTTTCAATTTTGTTAGCTCAAAGCAAAGTTAATTTTGGTAAATTTAATATATATTTAGCTTGGGGAATATCGATATTAACTCTTATCTCTGTTTTTGTATTTTTTTATTGTTTTATAAAACTTTTATCAATTTTAATAAAAAGCGTTTTTAAGAAAAAATAAATATGAAAAAATTAGTCTTACTATCATCTTTCTTTTTATTCTTTTCTTTCTTTTTAGTTAATTCCGCTGAAGCTCGTAGCGGTTGCTGTTCTCATCATGGTGGTGTTTGTGGTTGTGGGTGTTGCGATGGCACCCCTTTATCAGCAACTTGCGCTCCATATTATCCAAGTTGTAATAGTGATCCCGTCGAACCAAAGTATGTGAAAGAAGCTGCTATCGTAAAGGAAGAAAATAGCAATGCGCCAGTTTATAAGGCGGCGGCCGTAATGAGTAGTGTCGAAGCTAATAACTCAAATACTGTCAGTCCGACGGTAGAAGATAATCAAATTGATAATAAAGAAGTAAAAGAAATAACTCCATTAACAGAACAACCAAAACAAACATTGAATTTACAAGATAATACTAAGGTGGAAAATAATACAAAAACAGAGAAAGTCCCGTTAGCTCATGTTAGTGAAAACAAAACAAGAGAAAGTGATGATAATGGTTTTTGGGGTGGTTTAATTTTTTGGGGTGTAGTTGGTTATATAATTTATTTAGTGAAGAAGAAAAAAGATAAAAAGAAAAATAATACTTAGATATATGAAAAATTTTTAATAAGAAGAATATTATTTGTAATTTTAATTTCTTTTTTATTGTTTTAATTGTTTGGAAATTAGGGAGGGGCTCGTTCACTTCAATAAGAGCGATCAAAACGGGCCTGATGGCCCGTTTTTGCTTTATTAAAACCAATATTTATCGCCATCTCTTGTCGACCCTAGAATAATATTTCTATTTACATAAACATACTTTTATGTCCGTAACTGTAACTTTTTCTGAAGTTCTGCGTATACTATACAAAAGCCAATAAATTATTATGATAAATATTAACCTACAGCATAAGAATAACCGCAATTATAAATCCTTTTGGTTCCGAGGGGTTGATGTTTTTATTTTATAATCTATTGTCATAAGTTGTAGAAATAAATAAAATACAGACATTAATCCCTCGGGCTCACCGGGGATTTTTTTTGATCTTTAATAATTAAATAATTGTTTAATCTAAAACCTTTTAAAATGGAAACAAAAGAATTATCAACCGAGAACCCTTTCCGGAGCAATCTTCTTCTTATCGTAAGCGAAAGCAAGCATACTGAAATTTTTAGTCAAAGAGGCTTGTCGCCCTCATATGGCGGCGGCGGAGCTTACGTCGGTTCTACAGATTTTTATCGCCAAGCTTGTTTGAGAATCTCTGAAGAACTGCTAAAGCTTGGTGTAGTGATGCCTACTAAATCTATTGTCGCGGTCTATACATATCAAGCGCCCGATACATTAACGCAAGCCCTGCAATCAATCAGTGCGCCCGGACAATTCGTTGTCAGTTCTGTGAACCTGGAAAATAAGGTTGATGGCAGTACTATCGCCGCTCACTATCATGATAATGGTTTAGCGCTTAATGGCGCCTATACTCATTATATGTCGGGCGCCCATCAGCTTTTAATTTTTAGCGATTGCTTGAATGAGGTCGATGAAAAATGGGGCTATCTCTTAGTTGAGGCGGGCAAGATGTATGATGAGATAATCATTATTAATCCTGATTGTTTGCGGACACGGAAAGTTTCGCTCACTGATTTACGCCAAGCAAAACTACTTAGCCATACAGATGCTAAACAGGATTGGTCGCTAACCTTAGTTTCTGATTTTGTTTTGCCATCAGAAGAAGAGACGTTAGCTAAAGTAACATCTATTCAGAATGCAAAGGCTTGGCAAAAGCTAATGGCAGAACAAAAACGGCAAGCGGAGCTTGAAGAGAAGAAAGAAGCGGCCAAGAAAAAGTTGGCTTCGCTTATAGGTGACAATCAGATTTCGCCGGTTATGGAAAAATCATTGCTAGATATGCTCTTAAGTGACAGGGAATTATGGGGCGCCGCGGTTATAAATCCTGATACCATGGCCATAGTTTCTGGTAGGAGTGAATGGGGCTCATCAGGCGGTGTTGGCTACTATAGTCAAGCCGTTATGATTTTCCAAGGTCAATCAGAAACTAAAGAATGGTGCTATCGTGATCGCTATGATTCCAGAAAGGATAATTGGAATCTATGCATTGAGAAAATCGGCCAAATCAAACAAGCGCAGACTGGCGAGAAAATAACTTTTAGTGTGGAGTTATTGAATAAGGATAAATCTCGCTGGACAGAGTTCAACTTTGCGCTCAAACATGAGTCAACTAATGTCGGGGCGCTATCGGCTGAAGCTCAATCAGCTTTCCAGGATCTAGTAGAGGAAGCCATTCAAAACCTGCTAAAAGATAAAGGAGAGCGCTGGTTGGGCCAGCCGGAAATGCTAAGGTATAGCGAAGAGCCGAGACAGCTCTTACCCGGAGAATCGATTTACGTTAAATACGAAAAACCATCTCTACAGCAGAAGGTAGTTCATGAACAGATTGGAATGGCAACCTTCGTATTAGTAGAACAAATTGATCACCGCGTTTCTGATCCACAACTCCGGTATGAACTTTACTCTGTAAAATTTGGCAGACAGGAGCCAGTTTTATTATCGGAGGACCATAGCTATGACCGCGCTGAAGGTAACGCGATGATAAGCATTATCGATTTAAACAGCCAAGAGGTTAAAGTTAGGACTAGGAAGGGAATAACAAACATTCCTCTGTAATATTTAAGGGAGCTCAAAAAGCTTCCTTTTTTAAAACTAATATATTGACAAAAATATAGATATATGATATGTTAATGAGGTTGTTTAAAAGCAATTTTTGTATATTTAACAGCTTAATAAACCATTTAATAAACCATTTAAAAAGGAGGTAAAATTGAAAACAATCGAATCAAAAGGTTTCTGGAAAATTATCCTTTCCATCATCGGCGGACTGGCAGTCCTCGCTTTCATAGGCAGCCTGTTTTGGTACATCTTCTGGGTGAGCTTTGTGGATAAGCATGAGTATGGATATCGCTTCAATCGCTTCAATGGTGAGATTAGTGAGGTGTCCCATGCCGGCTGGGTGGTAGCGAACCCGTTTAAATACTCGGTTCATGCCATTGATAAAAGACCGTACCAGGTTTCCATCAGCGCGAATGCCAGAATTTTGAACGCCAAACTGGTCAAGTTTAATCCAGCGGGAATCAAGACATTCATTGAGTGGCACGGACGTTCGGCTGGAGATAATACCAGTAATCTGACAGAAATTCTCAAGTGCTATGCATTCGATCGTGACGAGGGAAAGGACTGTCCTTTCCTCGAAGTCGTTAACGTGCTGGCTCCGAGTCAGGGAATGGCGGTGCAAGCAGTGGGCAACACTAATTCGCCCGTACCTGCCGATACTACCAAGCTACAGGAGGTAAAGAAATGAAAAGAGCGACCCGCTTGAGTTTTTTATCCTTCTTCCGTAAACCGGCGGTAAGGATAGCGCTTGTTTTGCTAGGGTTAATTATAGGTTTCTTTATTGCTTGCCTTAATTTTACGGAGCCAAGCGAAATCGGCCTTGCCAGGAACAGAGTAACCGGTAATACCTGGAGCCAGGATTGCGGCGGATGGCATATGAGCGCCCCCTGGGTCTTCGTTGCCGTTATCGACACACGCCCCATGAGAGTTTCGGTCACAACCACTGGCCGCGGTTATTCTGCCAAACTCGTGCAATTCCAAAAGGAATACTGGAGGGAATTCATCACCACTGAAGGCTTCCGCTATTATTGGTGGGCCAATCGTTTTTCCTTTAATTGGGGCTACGATGAAGAATATCGCGGCTTCAAAGATATCATGCGCGGTTATGCCTATAGTGCCAAAAAATACCCCTTTATTAAGGTTCTGACTGAATACCAGTAATCACACACATCCGAGGATTGATTGTCTAACAAAGACAAAGCAATTCTCGGATTTTTTAATTTAAAACAGAATAATTTTCATGGTGGTTTTTTTGTTGACAAAATAGGATAAATAATGCTATTTTTTGTTATTAAGATTGTAACTTAAAAATTCAAAAAAGAAGATAAATATGAAAAGAGAAACTATTAATATCAGGTCTGATTCTGAAGACTGGAGAGGATCTATTCTTTCTAATCTCGCGAGCACGCCTTTCACGATTGGAAATTATTCATTCCCATCAGTAGAAAGCGCTCTACAGGGAATAAAATTTTCTGATTCCAGAAAAAGGGAAGAGGTTTTTCGTCTTGACGGCCTTGGCGCCTTACGAGCAGGACGGAGAGTAACCAAATCTATCACGGATAACACAAAAAATTATGTATTTTGGGATGATAAAACGATAGGCTATAATTCAATCGAGCATCGTTTGCTCATCGCAATGTTCATCGCTGAAAAGGTCAGACAAAACGTTAAAGTCCAAGAGGCTTTATTGACTACTCAGGGTACATTCATTTATCATGATGTCGGTCACGAAAATCCCAATACTTCTTTACCCGAGAAATTCTATATAGAAATATTACTCGCGCAAAGAAAATTGCTAAAGAAATTACATAGCCTAAAGTGATAAAGTAAACAATCGTAAACACCTTGAGACCTAACCAGTTTTAAGGCTTTTTTATTTATACTAATTTTAATCACTGGAAAGATGATAATTGCTGGTAAACCCCTTTAATTCGATTGTTTTTAATCATCATATTGACAAAAATATATAATAATGTTATATTTATTATTGTAACTATGTTTTCTATATAGATCTTTATATTCATTAAAAATTATAAAAAATGCAGAAAGGCGATAAAGTTATTACCGTAGATTTGAAAAAAGAGGGTTGGGAAAATTCTAACCAGACCTGGGCCGATCTCCAGATTTGGAGAAAAGGGAATGAACTAATGCTTTATGACCTTAAAGCAGAAAAAGTTTATATGGTTTTTAGTGTATAACAACGGACAGAAGGATGCTTGCATCCTTTTTTTATTAAAAACAGACGCAAAACGGGAAGAGTTAATGCTAACGCTAATTTATATATTAGCTAATTTTAGCCTATTTTTTATTAAAATATGGCTTATTGCCATCTTTGTATTGACAAATACATATAAATATGGTATACTTATTAAGTTAGAAGTGAGTAATAAAACAAGCAAAATTAGTCGTCATTTAAAAAAAGAAAAAGAACATGAAAAAACTGATGTTGATTGTAGCTTTAGCTATTGTATTTTTGGGCGGAACTTTCGCCATATTGAATGATTATTATTCTTATGACAAGGTCTCCGAACGGCTGCTCAGCCAGTTTGCGGATCCAAAAGAGGAGTATGGAATGCTCCTCGAAGGTAGGGCGACCTACCAGGGCGACACGGTTGTCTTCAACTTTATTCCGGGAGTATCTTTCCCGATTGATCAAAGTGAAAAAGATCGTATCGTCGTGAAATCTCACGGAGAAAGCGTGGAGTTTTTTCGCTGCATGATAAACCTCTGGAGTGTACCAGACCCAACCGGTGACGGAAAAGCCATGGGATCATGGTGGACAAAGGCGGATTATTATCCCACTGGTATCCCTCAGCTACTTGCTAAGGAAAAAAAGTTTTTCCAAATTTTTAAAAAAGTGGTTGAAAACGGAAAAATAGCCTATGACGGTTTCGAGACAGAAAAGGCTCTTACCAAGAATTTTCAGCAGACTTACAGCAAGAACCCGGCCGACGCCCAAAAACTGGCCCAAAAGGTCATGAATCCATTGTTCTAAAACACGCTCAAAAAGCGTTTAACCCTACGAGAAAACCGCACTGTTTATCGTAGGGTTTTTTCGTTATTGCGAAGATATTAAAAAACAGGCACTTTTATTTTGAAAGTTGCCTGTATTTGTGATTCATCGAGAATCATAATCCGATGTAGTCATGCGGATATTTGTATGGTTTCTCATGGGCCTGGACGCCATATTCCCACTGTCCTTTGTAGGTGGCGCCTTCAAGTGATTTCCGGTCGTGATCGAAGACGTAAGTGTCGTGGCCAGTAAGGTACGCTTTGCCGTTCACGATTCTCCAGATATTGAGATAGAAGCGTGGTTTGGGTGTTGACACCAAAACTATCTGGACAGTGCTTGGCGCGTTCTTATCACCCCGTTTCATCCTCGCCGTCACCTTTATTTCGACGATAGACAAGGGGATGAGGTCGCTAATCGTATTCTTCTGGATAGTATCTCCAGGCTTGAATACCTTTGGCACCCTTGGCTTAAAAGCCTTTTTTGGATTGGTTGGCACCGGGGCCAAATCCCTTTTTTCAAGCACGGAGATTAACTCTTCAATAAATTCTGTGTTTACGGTTTTGCTTGTCGCCGCAAACTGGGCATTATACGGCATGTCCCAATTGTTCTGACTTTCCGCAGAAACTCTGTCTGTGAGCTCTGAGTCATACTTCATGAAGAGCTTCGAAACTGTGCTCCATTCGTTAAAAAAGACAGCCGCGACCGCGTTGACCTCTGTTTCGCTCCACCCAGAGTCTTTGTGGAAAGAGCCGTATCCCTCAAGCTCGTTAGCTTTTCCTCCGGCAACCTTGTTTCCTCTCAGGAATTTAACAAAGGCCGTTAAGGCCCAGCTCCGGTATGCCACCAGAATGGCCTTCAGAAACATGTGGAGAAAGCGGAGGTTGAGAGGCGTGTTACATTCTTTCAGAATTTTTAAATACACCTCATCATCGGCGTGGGAAAATCCTTGCCAAACCGGGATATCAGCCCGCGCTCCTTTTGTTCCTACAATAATAAGCAGGTAATTTAATAGATTACCCATCCGGTCCTTGCGAATTCGCAAGACCGATTGTGCGAAAAATGCGTTATGCACAGTATTTTTCGCGTTTCCCCTGCTTTCATATTCCGGGAAAGTAAGCTTGTCAGCTTCAATTTCCTTCAGCTTTGCATTAAAAGCAGAGATTTCCTCGTTTGAAAAAAGTGGCTTTGTCATGGTTATAAGATTTAGAGATTGGTAAAGGACTTATTAGTAGCAATAAACTATGATTGTATTATCATAAATGCACCGCGTTGTAAAGGTTGTTTAACAAAAACTATTTTTATATGACGAAGTATTCCATTATTCTATATATTGACATTGTATTAAAAATATGTTATAGTTATTCTGTTAAAATAGGCCTTTAAAAAGTTAAGAAAATACAGAAAATATAGTTATAAACCCCTTAATATTCAGAAAATGACACAGAACATGAGAACCTTAAGAACAATCACAAATTGCAAAGTTGCTGGCTATATTTTTTTAGTCATTGCAACTTTATTAATAGGCATTTTTTTGATCCACACAGCCGACGCCAGCATTCTTAATGCCTATGGAGTTAGCGGAATAATTTTTGCTCTTATCGGCGGTGGCTTGTTGCTGATTGCCGGTTGGCAGAAGAGGCGCTGGTGGAATAATATGTCCGTTAATGAGCGGTGCTCCTGGATCGCCGGTGAGTTGTATGACGGCGAAAGGGGATGGTATTTAAATTGTTTCCTCAACACGAATTATTTTTTTGCTCCTTTAAAAAAGAGTGACATGAATGAATTCGGTGGCGGGAAGCACGAACCCACCACAAGAGAAGCGGTCCTTCAACTCCTCAAAGAAGGAAGGATTGAGAACGATGAGACTACCAAGCTCATTATTCAGCATTTTGACAGCATCTTATAACTCTATTATTTCGTAGTACTAACCATAAAACAGGAGACAGAAACATGAACAAAATTAACTTGAATTCGATCAGAGGAATGCTCATCGCCGAAGCGTACAAACGCTATGACGAGCTCCGTAACTTGCCCGCAGATGAGCGGAAAGAAGAGAAAGCCCCAACCGGAATCCAGATTTTTATCAGGGAACCGGGAACGCGCAACGCTATCCATGCTTCCATTTATCATCCCTCGGAAGCCGCGCAGATATTCTCCGTCGAAAAGGCAGTCCGGTCCTACACTCTCGGAGATTTCGCCTCACAGAATAGTGAGAATCCGGAGAAGATGCAGTATCGTGGTAGTTTAACCGTCAACATCAATGGCGTGCTTATCCAGGCCTCAGTTTCCGGCTTAGACGCCGACGAGGACGTTTATGAGGCTGCAAATTTACTGGCCAAGATATTCGCGATGACGCCCCTGGAAATTCTGAGACATGTCGTCGAAAACAATGGTCAGATTCCGGCCACATTTAAGCAGAAAACCCATTATCTGTATAAACTCCTGCACACGCTACACATATAAGGTAAATCGTTCACCTTAAAAAAGAATGATAAAGACGGGACATATGAGCCCGTTTTTTATTTGACATTTTGGTAAAAAAATCTTAATATAAATTGTTAATTTGTACTTTAAACAATTTAAGATAATTAACCAAACGAAAGGAAAAAATATGAAAACAGTCAGTTTAATCCCGCTAAGTACCATGCCCTTGATTAAGGCAGGCGACAACATCGCTGAGCTAATAATTTCTAGCTGTGAAAAAGAGGCAGTAGAATTGTTGGACAGTGATATTATCGTAATCGCACAAAAGATAATCTCTAAAGCTGAAAATGCAATAGTAGATTTGAAAACCATTGCGCCATCATCACGGGCGCTGGAAATCGCTTCACAAACCGGCCGCGACGCAAGATTGGTGCAGGTATATTTGGACGAGTCATCAGAACTTCTCTACATTAAGGGAAGGATGGTTATCACTCGTCACAAATTAGGCTTCATAATGTCTAGCTCCGGGGTGGATCGCTCTAACGTCGCTGAGCATGCTCGCGAAATTGTAGTTCTCTTGCCAAGGGATGCAGATCTCAGCGCCCTGGTTATTAGAGAGAAGATCAAAGCATTAATCAATAAAACTGTCGGCGTGGTGATTAATGATTCCGGCGGACGCAGTGATCGCGCGGGATCAGTTGGCATCGCCATTGGTCTCTCTGGAATTTCTGCGATTGAACACCGATCGCAAAAAGATCTCTTTGAAAACCAAGCGAATAGCCAGATTGCTTTGGTCGACGAATTGGCCGCTGCCGCCTCAATTTTAATGGGGCAAGCGGACGAAGGTGTCCCGGTTGTTATTATTCGGGGGGTTAAGTATACTCCCAGCGAAGACTCAAAAATTTCTCACATCTTAAACTAAAGGAGGGTACCATGGATTATTTAAGAGCAACGAATGACTTTCTCGATCCAGCCAAAAGAAACCTGGAGATTGTTGAAAGAAAAGGTTTGGGACACCCCGACACACTAGCCGACGCTTTGGCGGAGTTAGTATCAATTGATTATTCAAAGTTCTGCTTGGATAATTTTGGTGCGGTTCTGCACCATAATATTGATAAATTTTATATTGGTGCTGGTTTATTCAAAAGTGATTTTGGATATTGCGAAAAGGTAAAACCAGTCCAAATATTTATCAATGGCAGAATGAGCGATAGTTTCGGGGGGCAGAAGATTGATTTAGCGGGGATGCAAAAAGACACGATTTTAAAGTATCTCCACTCGATTTTACCGCGCTTGTCGGAATCAGATATTGTAATCAATCATAATGCGACGCAAAATTCACGCTTGCCGCATTGGTTTTCTCCTCGCGACATCCTGGACTTGCCCGAATATTCTAAGTTAAGCGCTGGTGATAGCGCAGTTTGCATTTTTAGCTGGCCGCTTTCTCCAGTCGAGAATTTAGTTTATTCCCTGGAAGATTTTTTTTGGGATAAAACTGGTGATTTCCCTCATCCTAAATTTGACCACATTGGTCAGGACATAAAAGTCATGGCTTTTCGTCAGGGAGAAAAAGTGGATGTCGGGATTAGGTTGCCAATTATTAGCACCAGCGTTAAGGGACAAAAGGAGTATGGGGAGGCGGTTGATTTGATTCAGCAACAAACAAGAGTTTTTGCTCGTGAAATTACTAGCGAGAAGCTCGATCTCAGTTTGACTGTCAACGCTAATAAACCTTATTTACTCGGCATTGGGAGTTGTGTTGAATGCGGCGAGGAAGGCTTGGTCGGAAGAGGTAATTCCAATTCCGGTTTAATTTCAAGCTTTCGCCCCCATTCCGTTGAGGCGCCATCAGGGAAAAACCCTGTTTATCATACGGGACGTGTTCTTAATTTTTTAGTCATGAATTTATCCAAGGCTCTTTATAACGAGTTAGGAGTTAAAAACACGGTTTCAGCGGTAACTAAAAACGGTGGTTCATTAATACCGCCGACATTCCTTTCCATAAGTACTGACAAGAAAGTCTCTCGCTTTGACTTAGAGAGAGTGACAAAAAAGTATTTTTTGGAAGTTGATTATCTAAGCCATTTACTTTCCGAAAGACAAATAAAGTAAGGAGGGAAACATGAAATATCAATGTTCTATTGTCTCGGCTGGTGAGGGAGTGGATTTCTACAGTGAACACGATTTATATCCCGTTTTTAACTCGCCGTCTATGCTCGCTGATCATTTGGATTTTTTGGCACTCCGTAGTCCCACAAACTCTGGATACAAACTATTTTTTAGCGATTCAACTGAGAGCTCTGTTAGTTATACTGGCTCTGAGTGCAGAATAAGTTATCCTTGGGCCATGATGAACGGAGGAGAAACCTTGCTGTATGCCGCTTATCCTCTATTTGAAGACCAGAGACAAAGGAAAAATTGGCTAACTGCCTATTCGGCCGCCGTGTCTATCGGCGATAAGGGAATTTTATTGCTGGGTAAATCTGGCGCCGGAAAAACGTCTGTCGCTATTGATCTTTGTAGGCGTTACGGAGCCGAATTAATTGGCAACGACCTGACCATTCTGGGCTTACACGATGAACACTTGATTGTAAAAGCGGGAACAAAATTTTTATTCCTCCGCTATGAGTCAATTAAGAAGTCGTTGCCAGATTTGATTAGCCTTTTCCCGAAAACACCCGCCGAACCCTGGCTGTATAAAATAAAAGTTAACCCCAAGGATGTTGGCATAAACACAAGAGTAGCGCCAGCCAGTATTGGACAGGTCTACACTGTTCATGTCGATGATAATTCTTCCTCTCTTTATGTTCAGACGGAACAAAATTTAGCCGCCAAACTGTTTCTGGTTGAAAACTTTTCACGCTATATCAGAGGTAGCTGCCTTAATATATTGGGTGGCGAAAATTTTGCACAGCTTGGTTTCGTTCCTTCGTATGACACAGAAGAACACTTTCTTTTCCGTAGTAAATTAGTGGATTTGGTTTTAGCTAAAACTAAATATATTTCCGGTCCGCTCAATTTAGTTACAGACTATATTTTCAAAAATCAACTTTAACCACATAAGACCGGTATAAACCCCGGTCTTTTTTAAAGCTTATATTAGTGTTATAATAAAAGAAAATAGCCTAAACATTATGAAATATATTTCTCCACAAGACGGCCACGACCTAGACAAGGCGATAAGCTTCTTGGTAAAAAATTACTCGCAAACCGGCAAAAATCCTAAGCCGGTCATTTCGCATAGCTTGAGATTAGCCATTTATCTTTTAGATTACGGCTATAGTTTAGATTTGGTCATAACGGCAATTTTGCATGATTTAATTGAGGATAGTGATACGACCAAGGAAGATATCGCTTCATCTTTTGGTGCTAAAATTGCTGATTGGGTTGATGCCTTATCGTTTAAAACATCAATTGAAGATAAGGAGGCTCGCTTTAAAGAGATGTTTGATAGAATTAAACTGGCCGGTCGTGAAGCTCTAATTATAAAATGTGCTGATATTTATTCAAACAGTTTTTATATTAGATTAGTTGACGATATAGAAAAGCAGTCATTCTTGGTTGCTAAGTTAAAATATTTTTTAGATTTTTCCAAGGAGCTTATTCAAGAGGAAATAGTTTGGCGTGAGCTAGCGGAGCAAGGGTTAGCAGAAAGTAATCGGATTTCGGCTCTAAAAGTATGAGAATTGCAGTAATCGTGCCGTCGTACAATGAGGCTGATAATATTTCTTTTGTTACCAAAATAATTGATAAAGGCCTGGTTTTGGCCGTTAAAAAATTTCCCGAGATAAGAGAAGCAGTTATTATAAATGTTGATAATTCCAGTAAAGATAAAACAAGTGTTGTTTTCAAAAAAACCGAAACTAGGTTTCACAAATTAGCTCTCTTAACTAAAGGGCGGCCCGGAAAAGGGAAGAATTTACTTTCATTTTTAAAAAATAATTATAAAAATTACGATATTTTTATTACCCTCGATGCGGATCTAAAAAGCATCAAGCCCGATTGGGTACCCAAGCTTTTGGCCCCGTTTTTTGATGAGAGTAAAGAGTGTGATTTTGTTTGGCCACTTTATAAGCGAAGTCGTTTTGAGGGAAGCACGACTAATCATTTCGCTTATCCGCTTATTTACGCCCTATTTAAAGTAGAGGTCCGCCAGCCGATTGCTGGCGATTTTGCGTTTAGCCGAAGATTAGCTTCTAAAATTATTTGTCACAATATTCCTAAAGACGCGCATTACTACGGGATAGATATTCTTTTTTCTATTAGAGCTGTTCAATATGCTAGATACTCAGTCCAAATTGATTTAGGTAATAAAATACATAAACCCAGTTTTTCAAAGTTAGAGAAAATGTTTCCGCAGGTTGCCTCGGCGGCCGTTGATGCTTTAAGCCAGCAAAAGATTAGACCGGCAGTTGGGAGGGCGAAAGTTAGCAAGTCGATTTGCATAACGCCCAGCAAATTATTTTTGCATAAAATTGAAGCCGATAAACTTTTTTTAAAAAATATTGTTTATTTGTCTAAACATATAAAATCTTTAGGGTGGCTTAGCGCGGCGAGTAAAGACAAAATGAAATCAATCTTGGAAACACAGAAAATTTTAGATTCCGATCTTTGGTCGCTGCTTATTTCTGAGTGGTTAAGCTATGCCCTAAAACAGACCAAGAAAAGTAGCTTGCGGGTCGCCGAAGAATTATTGCCTTTTTTCGTTCTAAGAGCAGTCGGCTTTTGGAATTCGGTCTCAAATATGAGCGGCGAAGCAGTCGAAAGTATAATTAATAAACAAGCACGCCTGATTAGAAATAAAATAAAATCATCATAATATGTTATATTCCGCTCTTATCGGCCATCCGGTAGATCACAGCGTTTCCCCCGTTTTGTTTAATTATTTAGCAAAACAGGTAGATTTGGAATACAGCCATCTTAAAATTGATTTACCTGCAAAAAATAAACTAAAGAGCGGCGTAAAAAGTTTGATAGATATTGGTTTCTGCGGCGTTAATGTTACACTACCGTATAAAGTAGATATTATGAAATATCTTGATAGTATTAGTCAGGAGGCTAAAAAAATCGGGGCGGTTAATACGGTAGTTTTTAAAAAAGGAAAATCTTTTGGCTACAATACCGACGCCAGTGGAGCCCTAAGGGCTATTGAGTTTAAATTGAAACATATAAGTTCTAATGACCGAGTTTTAATTCTTGGCTCTGGCGGAGCGGCGAGAGCCATAGCATTTGCTTTGTATCAAAAAACAAAGAAGATAATAATTTTAAGTAGAAATTTAAGCGAAGCTAAGTCGCTTTCGATTGATATTGGTCGGGGAAAAATTGTATACATAAAATTAACAGATCATAATATTAAAGAACAGCTCGAACTAGCAAATGTGATTATTAATGCCACGCCGGTAGGCATGCACCCCGATAAGGGAGAAATAATTAACCGCTCGATTTGGAAAAAGGTTAATGTTAAAAATAAAGTTTTTTTTGATGCCGTTTTTAATCCCTATTTAACTAGCTTTCTAAAAATGGCGGAGTCTAGCGGCGCTCGAGTGTGCTCCGGAATGTATATGATGATTTTTCAGGGCATTAAAGCGTTTAGTCTTTGGACCGGAGCCAAACTACCTAATATCAAAATTGAAGAAATAAATAATATTTTAAAAAAATCTCTGTCTAATTAATTATGCATCGAATATCGATAATAAACGACGAAATAAGCGACAAAATTCAAGAAGTTATAAATTTTCTGCAAAGAAATAAGCTCCGTTATGTGGAGTTGCGCTCTTTTAATAAAATAAATATTGCCAATACCAGCCTCTATAAATTAAAAAGATACGCTAGGCAATTTAAAAAAAATAAAATAGAAGTTTCTTGCATCGCCTCGCCTCTGTTAAAGTGGAATTATGGCAATAAGCAGTTAGGAGATATAAAAAATAATCTGCAAGTGAGCCATTTTTATGTAAGAAATAACGATCCGTATGAAAAAATATTTAAGATCGCTGACATATTTAACACCAAGTACATCCGAATATTTTCTTATTTTAAATATTCAAATTTTAAAGTTGCTGATCTAGAGGCGGAGATTAGCCAGCTGTTAATTTTGGCTGAGAAGTATGACAAAATACTTCTTATGGAAAATGAGCCGGTTTGCAATATTTGCGACCCTAACCAGCTCAAAGAATTCCTCGATAAATATAAGAGCCAGCGAATAAAAATATTATTTGATTTAGGAAATGTTTATAAACAGGGAGGGGCATTGAAATACGAAGAATTGAATAAAATAAAGGAGCACATTGTATACGCGCATATCAAAGATTACTCCTTTAAAGAAAAGGCTTATAAAGTTTTAGGGGAAGGAGATATCAATTATAAAAAATTTATCTCCTGGGTAGAGAAGGAAATAAAACATGATTTTTTTTATTCCCTAGAAACACACGTCTCGTCTTCTAATCGTTTAGAGGAATCAGAAAAATCACTTGAAGAATTAAGGAAACTCACGAAAGAGAAAAGGGTAAAATATGGGATTGTTGGTTGTGGGCGTATATTTAAAAAACATGCGCTGGCCATAAAAAACTGCCCTAATGCTGAGTTGCTTGGGGTTTTTGATACAAATCGCAGTAGAAGCAGGGCGACAGCTAAAATTTACGATTGTTCCGCTTACAGCACGTTAGAGGGCTTACTCTCGGACGTAGACGCAGTGAATGTATGCACTCCACACAATACCCACGCGGCAATAATCGATAAAGTTTTGAAAAAAAATAAATATTGTTTGTGCGAGAAGCCTGGGTCTTTAAGCAGAGTCGACATGGCCAAAGTTAAAAGTAATCGCAGTTACAAGAACAAACTTTTTGTCGTCTATCAAAATCGGTACAACAAAACCATCATTCAATTAAAGGAAATAATAAAGGCTGGAAAATTAGGGAAGATAATTTATATTTTTGGTGGCGTGCGTTGGTTTCGAGATAAGGACTATTATAAAAAATCAGTTTGGCAGGGGCGCCAGGAGACCGAAGGCGGCATCTTATTTAATCAAGGAGCCCATATTATAGATATAATTTCGAGCCTTTTACCAAAAAAAGCAGAAGCTTCAATAATAAATTCTGTCCGAGACAAGATTTATCATCAAGAGGTCAATACCGAAGATATGTTTATTGCTCAATTTAGGGCTAAAAAAATACTGGTCAATTTAGAAGTAACAGTTTCATCATTGCCGAGTAATTTAGATTGCAACCTCTTTATAATTTTTGAAAAAGGCCGAGCAGTTATTAGTGGTAAATCGCTAGAATCTTCGCTTAATATCGAAGCTATTGATCATAGACAGAATATAGATCTGAAAATAATTCCCAATAAAGACGTTTACGGATCATCCCATATGGAGCTGATTTCTTCGTTGACCAATTATATTCAGACGGGTCGCAAGAGCGAAAATTTAGTTGCTTATGATGAGGCTTGTTATAGAGTAGAGCTTATAAATAGTTTGTATAAATTAAGTAATAATTAATTATGGCAGAAATTTTATATAAATTATTAATAGCGGGATTACCATATAAAACAAAAAATGGTGGCTTCGGTTACTCATCAATCTCGTTAATTAGGGATGGTAAGGATACTATTCTTTTTGACGTCGGTCATTACGCGGTTAGGGCGGATATTATAAAAATTATAAAAAAATATAAAATAAATAAAGTTTTTTTATCTCATTTGCATTATGAT